>Ga0081528_100224_pt1 | contig 39480 bp, 26 predicted proteins | sample HotLakmasection4_FD_71011 | JGI IMG/M metagenome (GOLD analysis project Ga0081528, IMG submission 71011) | Hypersaline microbial mat communities from Hot Lake, Washington, USA - Section #4 (SPADES assembly) (version 2) | ecosystem: Environmental > Aquatic > Non-marine Saline and Alkaline >...
TTCCCCCCTCGGCCCGCCGTCGACCGTGCGGCTGGTTCGCCACACCAGAACCTCCATCCCCACCCTCTGCCAATACCTCGCCCTGATCCTGAGCGCCGCCCTGCCACGCTGCCCGACCTGCCTCAGACCTACCCAAACGCGAATCTGTGAAAGTTATGCTCCTGGATAGCGATTGACACAGTCGAGGGGCAAGTATATAGGACTTTGTACCTATTTATCAAGGCCTCGATGTGGCGCCGCGGGGCCTGGGGCGCGCGGGGATCGCCGGGACGGGCGGAGCCGCGGCGGCCCGGCCGAGACCGGGCTTTCCAGGCGTCGGGGCGCCCGCTACATCAGGGGCATGGCCGTCCATCCGCACCGCCCCGTCCCCGGCAGCCGGGCCTGCTGCTGCCGCGTCCGGCCCCGGCGCCGCGCCCGGCAGGCCGGCCGGTGAGTGCCGTCGAGGAGGCGGGCGCCGCGCCGCGGATCGGGCGCGGTATTGTTGCCATGATTTTAGCGATGGCGCTGTTCTCGTCTATGGACGCCATGATCAAGCACCTGCGCACCGACTACGGGGCGCTGCAGATCCTGTTCTTCCGCATGGCCTTCGGGGCGGTGCCGATGCTCGCCCTGATTCGCGCCGAAGGCGGCCTGCCGGCGCTGGCGACGCACCGCCTGCCCGCCCATGCCTTCCGCACCGTGCTGACGCTGGCGGCGCTGTTCTGCTTCTTCCACGCGTTCCGCGCGCTGCCGCTGGCCGACGCCTATGCGATCACCTATGCCTCCCCGCTGATCGCGACGGCGCTGTCGGTGCCGCTGCTGGGCGAGCGGGTGGATGCGCGGCGCTGGGCGGCGGTGCTGGTCGGCCTGGGCGGGGTGATGGTCATCCTGCGGCCGGGCGGCGGCGTGCTCAGCGCCGGCGGCGCGGTGGCGTTCGCCGGCGCGGTGCTGCTGGCCGTCAACGTGGTGCTGCTGCGCCGGCTCAGCCGGACCGACACCAACGCCGCGATCGTGTTCTATTTCACCGTCGTCGGCACGCTGGTCACGGGGGCGCTGATGCCGCTGGTGTGGCGCTGGCCGCAGGGCGGCGACTGGGCGTGGCTGGTCGGCGTCGGCCTGATCGGCGGGCTCGGCCAGATCGCCATCACCGAGGCGTTCCGTCAGGCCCCGGTGGCAGTGGTCAGCCCGTTCCAGTACAGCCAGATCCTGTGGGGCATCCTGTTCGGCTATGCCGTGTTCGGCGACCTGCCCGGCCTGCCCGTCGTCGCCGGCGCGGCACTGATCGTCGCCTGCGGCCTGTACGTGCTGCGGCGGGAGACGGCCGGCCGCCGGCAGGCTGGCGAGCGGATGGACTGACGGGGCCGGTCCGGCGGGCGGAAGCCGTGGATCAGGACTTCTTCCCTGCGCCCTTCTTCGGCTTGCTCTCGGCGTCGGTCTTCTTTTTCACACGGGTCTTCGACTTGGCCTTCATCTCCGCCGCCGACGCGGCAAGCGCGACCACGGTCTTCCTGGCGGCCCCGGCCGCGATGGCCTCGACCTTCTTGGCCTTGGACTTCGGCTTCGCCTTGGGCTTGTCCTCGGCCGGCGTGTCCGTATCCTTGGCCTTGGTCTTTTTCGGCGCCGCCTTGGGCTTGGCCGCCGGCGGCTCCCCGCCGGCCGGGGCGGGGGCCTCATCCGCCGGGGGGGCGGCCGGAGCCTCCGCAGCGGGCGCGGCGGGCGCCGGTTCGGCGGCCCGATCGGCGCCGTCGCCCCGCTCGCCGGTCAGCTCCTCCACCGCCAGGCGCCAGTGCTCCGCATCGCGGCCGTGAGGGCAGCCTTCGCGTTCCCAGAGTTCATAGGCGCGCTGCCGCACCTGCGCTTCGTCGAGATCGGGCATCGGCTCCGTTCCTTCGGTTCGTTCTTGTCGGGCGCCGACGGGCCTCCGCGCGTCCGGAGGCGCCGGGCAGAAAAACCCTCAGGTTGAGGAGACACGAACGGGCCCGAGAGATCAAGTGTTCCCGCTGTTGCCGAAAGGGGGACCGCGCCGCACGGCGGGTCTCGCGACCCGCCGCGGATCAAGCGCCGCTACAGAGACGCGTTTGCGGCCTCAGTACTCCCACTCGAAGTTCACGCCGATGCGGCCCGACGAACCGGTGCCGACGCCGCTCTCGACCGTGATGTTGGGGGTCAGTTCGATCTCGACCTCCACCTCGCTTTCGTTGCGGCCGGTCACGTCCTGGCGGACGCCCAGATAGACGCCCTCGCTGATGTACCGGCCGGCCTCGACCGAGATGTCGCCCTCCGCGTCGGACCCGATGTCGAGCCGGTCCAGGCCGAAGGTGCGGCGCACGCTGCTGACGACGCCGCCGGTGCCGCCCCAGCCGGCCAGTTCCGCCGCCGATTCGGCGAGCTGGATGGCCTGGAACGCCGTCAGGCTGCCCTTGGCCTGTCCGAACAGAAGCTGCGACAGGATCTCGTCCTCGGGCAGCGGCGGGCTGGAGGTCAGCTCCAGCTGCGGATCGTCGGCCGGGCCGGTGACGCCGATGCCGATCTCGAAGCCGGAGCTCTGCGTGGTCGCCAGGAAATCGAGCTCCGGCGTCAGGTCGCCGCCGCCCAGGAAAGTGATGTCGCCCCGGTCGAAGGTGAACTCGTTGCGCAGGAAGTCGAACGTGCCGCGGCGCATGCTCAGGCCGCCACGCACGTTCGGATCGTCGGCGGTGCCGGTGACCCTGAAGTCGCCCCCGAACTCCGCGTTGATGCCGCGCCCGCGCACGAAGATCGCCTGCGGCGCATTGACGGTGATGTCGAGCACGATCTGCAGCGGCGGCCCGTCCGCCGCTTCGTCCTCCACAGGCGGGCGGCGCGCCGCGATGTCCGGCGGGACGTTGACCTCCTCCACCTCGAGGGTCGGCACCGTCACCGGCAGCTGATTGGGTATCCGGATTTCGGCCCGATTGACCGTGACGGTGCCGGCGACCACCAGCCGCTCGGTCAGTTCGCCCTCGATGGACAGGTCGGCAGAGAGCACCGCCGTGAAGATGTCGGTCGCCAGCGGATCGGCGTTGTTCATGTTGACGGCAAGGTCCACGGCCAGACCGCCGTCCGGGTCCAGCCCGACGGTGCCGTCCACGGAGATCGTGCCGCCGTTGGGCGTCCGCGCGGCGAACTCCCGGATGATCAGCCGCTCGCCCTCGGCCGCAATGGTGGCGCGAATGTCGGCGAGGCGCAGCCCGAGCAGCACGTCGTTGTAGCTGCCGTCGGCCAGGACGATCGTGCCCGACGCCTGCGGGTTGTCGAGCGTGCCCTGCACCGCCAGGTCGATGGCCAGGGTGCCCTCGGCCGTGGCGCCCTGCGCGGCCAATACGGTGTTGAGCAGGGCCAGGTCGATGCGGCCGTCGATGTCGGCGCGCACCGTGCCCCCCTCCGGCACGGTCGGGACGCCGTCCGCCATCACCAGCGGCAGCCCTGCCGCGACCGTGACGCTGCTGTCGTCCAGCGAGACCGCCGCCCGGGTCTGGAGCCGGCCGCCCTGCCAGGTGCCCTCGAGCTCCAGGGCGATGCCGCCAAGCCCGGCCGCCCGCGCTGCCATGAAGCCGACGTCGGTGGCCTGGAAGGCGAACCGGCCGGCCGGTGCGGCCATGCTGCCGGACAGGCTGGCCTGGCCGTTCAGTGTCCCGCTCAGGTCCAGGTCGGGCGCGAAGGCCTGCACCTGGGCGAGCGCCAGGCTGTTGACCTCGACCTGCAGATCGAGCGCCGCCTCGCCGTAGCGGCCGGCCACCGCGATGCTGCCGTCGGGCAGGGCCAGCACCAGCCGGTCGATGGCGATCCCGGCCGGGGCGATCTCGATGGTCGCCGGCTGGGCCAGCGTGACCGGCAGGTCGGCATAGCGCACCACGAGCTCGGACAGCGCGACGCGCGTGGTGGCGCCGGCCATGGCGACCGTGGCCCGCAGCCGTGCCGACAGCGGATCGCCGTCCGCGTCGACGGCCACCGCCAGGTTGTCGAGCCCGCCATTGGCGGTCGCGGTGAGCTGCGCGATCGTCAAGTCCCCGGACGTGATCCGGCTGGCGGTCACCCGCGCGTCGATGACCGGCGCCTCCAGGGCATTGGTCACGACGGCCTCGACGGTCGCCGCGCCGATGGTGGCGGTGTCCGCCGCGGCCAGATTGCGGGCCTGGAGGCTGGCCTCGACGCGCTGCGCGCCCTGCGCCGCGGCAAACGTTGCGTTCAGGCTCGCCGAGCCGGCGAGCGGCACGCCGGCCAGCTCGGAGAAGTCGGACAGGTTGGCGACGTTGCCTGTCAACTGCCCGTCGAGCGTCCCCACGAACGCGGCCGTGACCGCGCCGGACAGCCCGGCGCTGCCGAAGGAGACGTCGAGCGGGTCGAGCCGCACCGCCTCGTCGAGGACCACGAACCGGGTGGACAGGCTGGTGTCCAGCCCGGAGACGACCCCGGTCAGCTCGACCCGGCCGATGGGCTGCGGCTCCAGGGCCTCCAGATTGAACACGATGCTGGCGGTCGGGATCTCCCGGCCGGCGGCGACCAGGTTCTCGGCATCGATGGTGGCCCGCACGCGCGGATCGGCGAACGACCCGGCCAGCGTGCCCTGCGCCCGGATCGAGCCGCCCAGCGTCGGATCGATCGCCGCCAGATCGGGCAGCACCAGCCGCCAGTCACCCTCGAGCTCCTCCTCGGCGATGCGCAGGTCGTCGGCGTTCAGCGTCGCCTGTGCGGCATCCACCGACAGGGTGTCCACCGTGATCGCGCCATCGGCGGCCATGGCCGCGTCCAGCGCCACTTCGGTGCGTGCGCCGAGCAGGTTGTCCACCTGCGGAACGCCGGTCTCGACCGAGTCCAGCGTCGCGTCGAGCATGGCGCTCATGGCGCCGTCGGCCCCGACCTCGGCCTCCGCCGTCAATGTGACCGATCCGGCCAGCGGCATGTCGGCGATCGGGGCCAGCACCGACAGGTTCGGGATCTCGGCATCAAGCGTCAGGTCGGCCTGCTCGCCCCAGTTCCGCAGCGAGCCCGCCGCGGTGACGGAGGCCTCGCCCAGGGTCAGCGCCAGGCGCTCCAGGTCCACGGCCCCGCCGGTGGTCATCGTGCCGGCCAGCGACCACTCCAGGGCCTCGGCCAGCAGCGGGTCGAGCGCCGGGTCGTCCACCGACAGGCCGGACAACGCGCCGGTGCTCCGGACCTGCAGGCGCTGCGCCCCGTCGTCGGTGGTGCCGGCGGGCTCGGTGTCCAGCTCCGCAACCAGCCGGTCGGCGATGATATCCGCGGCGGCAATGTCCTGCACGGTCAGGTCGGCGGTCAGCGCCGACGCGGCGATGTCGCCGCTGGCCTCGGCCTCCAGCGTCACCAGGCCGAGCGCGACATCCGGCGCGGTCACGTTCCGGGCGCGCACGGTCGCCGTGATGTCGGCCTGGTCGAACGGGCCGCTGGCGCGCAGCTCGGCGGTCAGCGCGCCGATCGCCAGATCCGCCTGACTCAGGTCCGAGGCCTCGACCTCGGCGGTCACCGTCGGCGCGTCGAACGGGCCGGAGATCCGCCCGGCCATGGTCAACGCCTGCCATTCGGTGTCGGGCAGGATGCCGGAGAACGCCGCCGGGTCGCCGGCCTCGATGCGGTAGCCCAGGTCGGCCGAAGTCTCCGTCAGATCGACGATCCCCTCCAGGCCGACCGATCCCGCCGGCGCCTGAACCTGCGCCTGCTCGATGGTGAGGGGCCCGTCATCGGGCAGCACGGCCGTGGCGCCCACGGTGACCCCGCCGGCCACCAGCGGCTGCAGTTCGGGGTCGAGCAGCGGCGCCATCTCGGCTGCCGCGTTCAGGACGAAGCGGTAGGCGTCCTCGACACGTTCGATGCGCGCTTCGGCCTCGGCATCGACTACGTCCCCTGCACTGGCGTCGAGGGTCGCCTGCCAGTCGCCGATCGGGCCCTCGCCGTTCAGGGTCACGTTCACCGGGGGCAGCCCCGGCAGGTCGGCGGCACGGGCGATCATGCCCCCGGCCGGCTCCGAGATTTCGAGCCCGGCGGTCAGCCGCTCCTCGGTGGGCAGATACCGCAGGTCGATCGCCGCCCGGCCGGGTGCGTCGTCGGTCCGGGTGATCTCGGTGCGCAGGATGACCGGCTCGTCGGGGCCCGCGATCTGCACCTCGCCCTCGACGGCGAGCTGCGCCCGCGCGCCCAGGACCGGCTCCTCCAGCACGATCTCATCGACATTGAACCGGTCGATGTAGACGTTGACCGGCAGTTCGGGGATCAGGTCGGCCGGGTCGAACGGCCCGGCCTCCTCCTCCGGCGGCGGTTCCTCCTCCTCGGCGTCCGCCGGCGGCTCCGGCAGCCGCTCGACCCGGACCGGCCCGGCGGTCAGCGTATCGACGCGCAGGTTGCCCCGCACCAGGGCCAGCGGCGACCACTCCATCGAGACCTGGTCGATGCTGAGCCAGACGCCGTCGTCGTCGGCCACCGACAGCCCGATGATCGTGATGCTGCCGAAACCGGCGCGGACGACGCCGAGCCGCACCTCGAAGCCGGGCCCGCTGAGCAGGTCCTCGATCAGGCCGGTGATCACGCCCTGCGCCGCGGCGGGGCGGGGCGCCGCCGGGGCCAGCGTCGCGGCCAGCAGCGCGGCCAGCGCGAGGCGGAAAAGAAGGCGGCGCATCAGAACGACTGCCCTATGCTGATGTAGACGCTGACCGGCGGCTGGTCGTCGCGGTCCGCCGGGTTGATCGGCACGCCCAGGTCGAGCCGAATCGGCCCGATGCTGGTGTAGTAGCGCACGCCCACGCCGGCACCGAAGCGCAGCGTCTCCTCGAAATCCGGGAACGTGCTTTCGTAGACATTGCCGCCGTCGACGAACCCGACCACTCCCCAGTTCTCCAGCACGCGCTGGCGCACCTCGATGCCGACCTCGACCAGGCTGCGCCCGCCCTGCGGATCGCCGAACTGGTCCTCCGGGCCGATGCTCTGAAACTCGTAGCCGCGCACGGAGCCGCCGCCGCCGGCGTAGAACCGCCGGTCGGCCGGGATCTCCAGGGTGTCGGCGCCGGTGATGCTGCCCACGCTCAGCCGTCCGGCAAGCACGGTGTCACCATCCGTCCCGAAGTCGTAATAGGTCGAGCCGGTTGCGTGCGTCCGGAAGAAGCCGACGCTGGAGCCGACGAACTCCGGGAAGGGCTCGACCAGGACCACTACCTGGGCACCCTCCGTCGGATTCAGCGTGTTGTCGGTGTTGTCGAAGCGGAAGCTGAGCGGGAAGCTGAGCAGGAAGAAGTCCTCGGTCACGCCGGCGTCGGTGACCGTCTGGTCGGCGATGGCGAAGGCGCCGCTGACCTCGATGGTATCGGTGATCACCCGCGAGATGCCGACCGTCCCGGTGAACGCCTCGCGCTCGAACGCGTCGGGCCGCTCGTCCACGTAGGCGACGGACGCGAACAGGTCCTGGTCGAGCGTGGCGAAGATATCGGGCTTGTTGAAGCTGATGCTGAAATTGCGATCGACGTCGCCGACGGCATTCTCGGCCACCCGCGCGATCTCGCCGCGGATGGTCAGCGTCTCGGCCTGGCCGAACAGGTTGCGGTGGCCCCAGTAAACCTGGCCGCCAAAGCCTTCGTTCGTGGAGAAATCAAAGCCGAAGCCGACGAAACGCCGCGGCCGCTCCTCAACCTGCACCGTTACCGGCAGCTGCCCCTCGGCATTGAGCCGATCGGCGGGCTCGATCTCGACGATCGAGAACACGCCGAGATCGAGCAGCTGCGAGCGCAGCTCGTCCAGCGTCTGGGGGCGGTAGGGCGCGCCGGGCTCGTAGGGAATGCGCCGGCGCACGAAGTCCTCCTCCATCCGCTCCAGCCCCTCCAGGGTGACCGGCCCCAGCGTCGCCTCCGGCCCCGGCTCCAGCGTGAAGGTCAGGGACATGGTCTGCGTGGCATAGTCGACCACCGCGCGCCGCGACGGCACCTCGGCGAACGGACGGCCCTGGCGGCGCATCTGCCGGACCATCCGCGTCTCGGCGCTGAGGATGCGGTCGGCGCGGGCCGGGCCGCCGACCTCGATCGGCAGGGCGTCGCGGTCGATCTCGACCGGCGCGATGTCGCCCGGCGTCTGCTGGTCCAGGTCGATCGACTCGATGGTGTACTGCGGTCCCGGTTCCACGCTGATGTCCACCTGGACCGACAGCCCCTCGGCCGCGCGTTGCAGGCGGTCGAGCAGCTCCGGGTCGTCCAGCGGCACGCCGTTCAGCGTGATCGTGGCCTCGCCCTCGTAGAACCCGTAGGAGCGCATCGCCGCGCGCAGCCGCTCCAGGTCGCCCTCGGCGCGCCGCACCAGGCCGGCGACGCTTGGCGGCGGCTCGTCGGTGAGCGCCGCGAGGTTGGAGCTGGCCTCGAGGGCGGTGCCGAGCTCGGGCGGCTCGACCTCCTCCGGCAGGCTGACCTCGTAGGCCACCTGCGCCAGGGCCGATGCCGCCGGAAGCAGGCCCAGCGCCGCAACGATGGCGAGGAGTCGGCGCCGTAGCCCGGTCATGAACCGCGGCGGGTGCCGAAGGAATCGCCCAGGGCGGGCATGGGGAACCGAGAAGCCATGCACATATAAGGCAACACACCCGAACACGAAAGCAAACGCGAAAAACCGTCATTTGCGCGCCGCGCCGGGCCGCCTATAGTCCAGCGCCCGCGCCGCGTCGAGCTGCCATAACGTGAGAGACCCGCATGGAGTTGCGCAACATCGCCATCATCGCCCATGTCGATCATGGCAAGACAACACTGATCGATGCGCTGCTGCGCCAGACCGGGGCCTTTCGGGAAAACCAGGCGGTCGGCGAGCGGGTGCTCGATTTCAACGACCTGGAGCGCGAGCGCGGCATCACCATCCTGGCCAAGTGCACCTCCCTGGAGTGGCGCGGCGTGCGCATCAACATCGTCGATACGCCCGGCCACGCCGATTTCGGCGGCGAGGTTGAGCGCATCCTCGACATGGTCGATGGCGTGGTGGTGCTTGTCGATGCCGCCGAAGGTCCGATGCCGCAGACCAAGTTCGTGGTCGGCAAGGCGCTCAAGCTGGGCCTGCGCCCGATCGTGCTGGTCAACAAGGTGGACAAGCCGGACCAGCGCGCCCACGCCGTGCACGACGCCGTGTTCGACCTGTTCGCCGCGCTGGGTGCGGACGACCACCAGCTCGACTTCCCGACGCTGTTCGCCTCGGCCAAGCAGGGCTGGGCCGCAGCCGACCCGGACGGCCCTTACGACGACGGCATGGCGTCCCTGTTCGAGCTGATCCTGGACCACGTGCCGCCGCCGCGCCGCATCGAAGGCGAGGCGCCGTTCGTAATGCTGGCGACCACGCTGGAGGCCGATCCGTACCTGGGCCGGGTGCTGACCGGGCGCATCCACAGCGGCACGATCCGGCCGAACATGACGCTGAAGGCGCTGGACCGCCGCGGCGAGCCGATCGAGCAGGTGCGCGTGACCAAGGTGCTGGCCTTCCGCGGGCTGGAGCGCCGGGGCATCGAGGCCGGCGAGGCCGGCGACATCGTCGCCGTCGCCGGGTTCCAGAAGGCGACGGTCGCCGACACCCTGTGCGACCTGGCGGTGACCGGGGCGCTGCCGGCCCAGCCGATCGACCCGCCGACCCTGGCGATGACCTTCTCCATCAACGACTCGCCGCTGGCCGGGACCGAGGGCGACAAGGTCACCTCGCGCCTGCTGCGCGCCCGCCTGCTGCGCGAGGCGGAGGGCAACGTCGCCATCCGGGTCGCCGAGACCGAAGCCAAGGACGCCTTCGAGGTGGCCGGGCGCGGCGAGCTGCAGCTCGCCGTGCTGGTCGAGACCATGCGCCGCGAGGGCTATGAGATGTCGGTCAGCCGGCCGCGTGTCGTGCTGCGCACCGATCCGGACACCGGCCAGCGCCTGGAGCCGATCGAGGAGATCACCGTCGACGTCGACGAGGAGTTCGCCGGCGTCGTGGTCGAGGCGCTGTCGCAGCGCAAGGGCGAGCTGGCCGACATGCGCCCGTCCGGCGGCGGCAAGCAGCGGCTGGTGTTCCTGGTGCCGACCCGCGGCCTGATCGGCTATCACAGCGAGTTCCTGACCGCGACCCGCGGCACCGGCGTCATGTACCGCGTGTTCCACGCGTACGCGCCGTTCCGGGGCGCCATTCCCGGCCGGCGCACCGGCGTGCTGATCGCCCATGGCGACGGCGACGCCGTGGCCTACGCCCTGTTCGGCCTGCAGGACCGCGGCGCCCTGATGATCGGGCCGGGGGCGCGGGTCTACCGCGGCATGATCGTCGGCGAGCACAACAAGGGCACCGACCTGGAGGTCAACGTCCAGCGCGAGAAGAAGCTGACCAACATCCGCGCCGCCGGCAAGGACGAGAACGTCAACCTGACGCCGCCCCTGCCGATGACCCTGGAGAAGGCGCTGGCCTACATCGCCGACGACGAACTGGTCGAGGTCACGCCGAAGAGCATCCGCCTGCGCAAGCGCCTGCTCGACCCGCACGAGCGCAAGCGGGAAAGCCGGAAGGCCGACGCGGCGGCATAGCCGGTGCCGAACGGGCCGGCCGAGGCCTTCTCAGGCGGCCTGCCGGCCCGCCACCTCTGACGGCGATGGCTGATCGGCACCGCGATCGGCCGCGCCGGTTGCCATGAGGCCGCCGAACACGGGTATCGCGCCGGCGTCCGGCAGCACCGCGGGACGGTTCTCCAGCCGGCACAGCTCCAGCCAGAGGCTGCCGCGCGCGGTGATCACCATCCACACGTCGGGACGCTCCCGCCAGACCCGCTCCAGCATGGGCCGCAACGCCACCATGGCGGGCTGCCGGCGGCCGTGATACGAGATCGGCGGGCCGACGGGGTCGAACACGATGCCGAGGCGCCGCAGCAGGCGAAGCAGCCAGGGCTCCATGGCGGCGGCCCAATGGGTCAGGCCGTTGGCGACGGTCATCGCGATGGCCGCGCGGATCAGTCCGAGCTTGGCCTGACCGACCTGATGGCGGCGCCGGAAGTCCTTGGAGATGCAGAACCGCGATACCTCGCCCATGCGCTCGAGGGGCAGCAGGTTCGGGTCGTGCAGGCGGCGGTCGTTGCAGACCTGCTGCACGGGAAAGCTGCGGTCGACCGCGCCCGGACGCGGCAGGACGATGCGGACCGCCCCCATGGCGGCGCCGGTGTGCCGATCGACCATCAGGCTGTGCGCCGAGGCCGCGTCGTACGCGTCGGTTTCCAGGCCGTCGGGGAACGCACCCGGATCCTCGAACGCGTTCTCGATGCAGTACACCTGGTAGCGCAGCCGGTAGACGCGCTCCAGCAGATCCGGCGTGTCGGCGGTCATCACCCGGAACCGCTGCTCGAAACTGGCAAGCAATCGTCACCCTCCCGGTTTCTTGTTTGCCGCACCCTGACCGGGCCCCTCGGCCAAGGCGCCGGCGGATGCCGCGCCCGGCATCCGCCCGTACTCGTCGTCGGTCCGCACGATGTCGTCCTCGCCCAGGTAGGACCCGGACTGGACCTCGATGATCTCCAGCGGGATCTTCCCCGGATTGCGGATGCGGTGCTCGATCCCGATCGGGATGTAGATCGACTCGTTTTCGCAGACGGTGTGGAGCTCGCCGTTGCGCAAGACCTCGGCCGTACCCTTCACAATCACCCAGTGCTCCGCCCGGTGAAAGTGCTTTTGCAGCGAGAGCTTGCAGCCCGGCTCGACGGTCAGGCGCTTGACCTTGTAGCGGTGGGACTGGTCCACGGTCTGATAGCAGCCCCACGGCCGGTAGACCTTGCGGTGGGCCAGGGCCTCGGTCCGGCTGGCGCTCTTCAGCTTGCCGACGATCGCCTTGATTTCCTGCACCTTGTCCATCGCCGAGACGAGGACCGCGTCGTCGCTGACCACCACCACGACGTCGTCGAGCCCGACCACGGCAGTCAGCAGGCCGTCGGCACGGATGTAGCTGTTGCGCGTGTCCACGGTGACGACGTCGCCCTGACAGGCGTTGCCCTCGGCGTCGCGCGGCGCGAGCTGCCACAGGGCCGCCCAGGAGCCGACGTCCGTCCAGCCGACGTCGATCGGCACGGTGGCGGCCTCCGTGGTGCGCTCCATCACGCCGTAATCAATCGACGTGCTGGGCGCCGCCGCGAAGCAGTCCTCGTCGAGCCGGAAGAAATCCAGGTCGCGATAGCCCTTGGCCACCGCCTTCAGGCACGCGGACAGCACCTCGGGTTCGTGCCGGCCCAGCTCCTCCAGGAACCTGGCCGGCCTGAACAGGAACATGCCGCTGTTCCAGTAGTGCTCGCCGTCGCCGACGTAGTCCCGGGCCCGCTCCACCGTCGGCTTCTCGACGAACTCGGCGACCCGGTACACGCCGTTGCCGTCGTCGAGCGGCGCGCCGCGGCGGATGTAGCCGTAGCCGGTCTCCGGCGCGGTCGGCGCGACGCCGAAGGTGACGAGCGCGCCGTCCAGCGCGGTCGCCGCCGCCCCCTTGACCGCCTCGATGAACGGAGCGGGATCCTGCATGGCGTGGTCCGCGGGGACCACGAGCATCAGGGCATCGGCGTCCAGTTCGCCGATCATCACCGCGGCCGCGGCCGCCGCCGCCGCCGTGTTGCGCGCCACCGGCTCGAGCACGATCGCCGTCGGCTGCACGCCGATCTGGCGCAGCTGCTCGGCGATGAGAAACCGGTGCTCGTTGCTGCACACGATCAGCGGCGGGCTGAAGACGCCATTGCGGGGGAACCGCATCGCCGTCTCCTGGATCATCGTGTTGTCGGTCAGCAGCGGCAGCAGCTGCTTGGGATAGCTCTCGCGCGACAGCGGCCAGAGGCGGGTCCCGGCGCCGCCGGACAGGATCACGGGGAAGATACGCGGGATGACTGTGCTGGGCATGATCGCCGATCGCTTCTCGCTGGGCCGTCTGGCCGATGGAAAGTAAGCAAAGGGCGTGCCGTGCATGTGCCGGTTGCCGGGCGATGCGCCGGACACGCCCCCACAGCGGGCGCTGATACCATGCTCCGCCGAATGCGGCGACTGGCGGAAGGGATGAAGGCCGGGACGGCCGGAACGGCACCGGCGCCCGGCGCACGGCGGCAGGCGCAACCGGACCGGCGGGGCGATCCGATCCGCGGCCGCGTGTCAGGCTGCATCGGAGATTGCGCGTCAGATTGCATCGCATTCCGCCAGCGCAGCGGCTCCGGTCCCTGCCGGCGTGAGGTCAGCCGTCCTCGCCCATGGTCTCGGGGCGTCCGGATGCCGGCTCGTACCGGCCCGGCGCGATGATGCCGCCGGGGTCGAGCGCCCGGCGGACGGCGGCGACCGTGCCCCAGTAGCCGTCCGAGCCGCGGCCGAGGTCGGCCATCGACTGGATGCCGACGCGATACGGGATATAGCCCCCGTCCATGACCGCCGCCCACAGCGCCTGATAGCAGTCCATCGCCCGCGCGGCCTCGTCCGAATCGTCGCGGTCGTAGGCGACCGTCATCACGGCGCCCAGGGCGCGGTCGGTCACCGTGCTCAGCGTGATCAGGAAGTCGAACCCGTGCGCCGCATAGATCGGCTCGACCAGCGCCAGGAAGGCCCGCACCGCCGCACCGGTCATCGGCACCACCGGCGACAGCCACAGCAGGCCGCAGTTGTCCTGCGCCGGATCGCAGCCCTCGGGGAAGTCCGGCGGCAGCCCGTCGCGGTGCCGCCAGTAGGCACCCGCGAGAAAGTGGCCGCTGGGAACGCCGCAGTGCAGGTCGAGCACCTTGCGCGGCCGCAGCATTTTTTCGGTCAGCCGCGGCCCCAACGGCGTGAACCGCAGCAGCCGCGCCGCCGCGTCGCCGGCCTTCAACAGCTGCGGCGTCAGGAAGTGCAGCTCGCGGCCGCGGCGCCGGAAGGTCTTCGCGATGGCCCGCCGCGCCGCCGCCACCTGGGCCTTGCGCCCGTACAGCCCGGCGGTGATCGTCCAGACGCCGACCCCCGCCTCGCGCCGCAGCCGCGCCCGCCAGTCGGCCGACAGCGGCGCCCGATCGCCGGCCAGCGTGCGCGGGAAGACCCGGCCGCTGGACACGGCGCGCAGGTCGTTGGCGACGTGGGCGACGCTGCGGATGGTGCCGTCCAGCCGCAGGCCGCGCAACGCGTCCACGGCCGGCACCACGTCGTCGGGGTCGTGCAGGAAGCAGACGACGAAGCAGAAGCTTTCGGGCTGCGGCATCAACCACAGGCCGAGGCGGGTCACGATCGCCACGTTGGACTGGGTGAGCAGGCCGTCGAGCACCGGGCCGGGTCCGTAGGGCGCGATGTGCGCGGTCCGGGCGGCGCGATAGTGGCCGAAACCGGTGCGCAGGACCTGCCCGTCGCCGAGCACGGCCTCGATCCCGCTGACGTGGTGGAAGCGTTGGCCGTAGGGCGTATGGCCGAAGCCGCGGTCCACGACGTTGCCCACGACGCTGGCATCGGGCCCGGCGCCGGTGCAGTCCAGCCACAGCCGTGTGCCGATCTCGCGCAGGTGGTCCGAAAGCTGCCGCTGGGTGACTCCGGGCTCGATCACCGCATAGGCCAGCTCCTCGTTGACCTCCACGATGCGGTCCATGCGGCCCAGGTCGACGATGACCTGGCCGGCCGTGGGCGGACAGGCGTCGCCGTAGCCCCAGTTCTTGCCGCGACTGATCGGGTAGAGCGGCACGCCGTACCGGTTGGCGATGCGCACGGCCTCGACAACCTCGCCCGCCGTGCCCGGGCGGATCACCCCGGCCGGGCCGGGCGCGGCCGGCAGGGTGGTGCACGCGTAGGGCGCCACGGCCGGCGATTCCCGAAGCACGTTCTGCGGCCCCAGGACGGCGGCCCACGCATCCGCGGCCGCCGCGAGCCCTTCGGTCGATGTCGTGTCGGGCATGTCGGTCATCATCGGGTTCGTGCGCCGGGAATGGAATGCGGGTGCGCCGGGCGGGATCGAGACCGCCGGTGCGCCCGGAGGGGCCCCGTGGCCGTTGCCGGTGAGCCGGCCCGTCGGCGGCTGCCGCGCCGCGTGGTCGGCTATAGCAAGAACGCGGGCTCGAGCAAACGGGATCTCCGGCTGCAGAGATGCCGCCAATTTGATTAAAAAGTTTTCAAATTACTGCGGATAAATTCAAAAAGTTGCAGTCGGCTCCGCCTCGCAAAACTCATCATCAAGGAAAACTTGTTCCCATATTAATCCTAAAAATTGGCTGTTCATTAACCTCAGCGTGCATGAGTCCGGTGCAGCGCACGCTATCCCGTCCCAGGAACCAACATCAAGAATGTGAACCGCCATGCCGCAAGGAATTCCCCCTCGTCCGGCCGGCAATGCTCTCGCTGACCTGTACAACGAGCATTTTGAGGTCGTGCCGGTACGTACCCCCGCCCTGCTCGACAAGGTCTATCGCCTTCGCTACCAGGTATACTGCATAGAGCACAACTTCGAGCCCCGCTCAGAAAACCTGGCGGCAAGGGAGATCGACCGCTACGACTGCCATTCCGTCCATTCGGCGCTGATACACAAATCGTCCGGCGAGGTTGTGGGTACCGTCCGCCTCATCCTGCCGACCGCCGACGGCGGCGACGACGACCTGCCGATCCGGGCGCTGCTCGGTCCCGAGGCGCGCCGGCAGATCGACCGGTTTCCCCGCATCCGCACGGCGGAAATCTCCCGCTATGCCGTCTCGAAGCTGTTCCGCCAGCGCCGCGGCGAACACCGCTATGCCGACGTCGATCCCGACCCGGGGACTCAGGTCGACGAACGCAGGATCATGCCGTACGTCACCCTGGGCCTGATGCGGGCGGTCATCGAGATGGCGCTTGCCAACGACATCGAGTACCTGTTCGCCGTCATGGAGCCGACGCTGATTCGCCTGCTGCTGCGGTTCGGCCTCCGCTTCGACCCGGTCGGCCCGCTGATCGAGTACCACGGCGCGCGCCAGCCGGCGGTGATCACGCCACATCGCATGGTGGAAAGCCTGGGGCGGCGCCGACTCGACTACTGGCGCGCCGGCCCGGCGCATCATGACGAGCCGGGCGAGACCTTCCGCCGGGCGTCCTGAGCCGAAATACCTCCGGCTGGCCGCGGCGCGAGCGGTCTCAGCCGTAGAAGTCCCGGAACCAGGCGACGAACCGGGGGATGCCCTCCCGGATCGTCGTCGTCGGCGCGAAGCCCAGGTCGGCGACGCTCTCCGTAATATCCGCGTACGTCTCCGGCACGTCGCCGGGCTGCATCGGCTCGAAACGCTTTACGGCGGTGCAGCCGAGCGCCCGCTCGAGCGTCTCGATGAAGTCGGTCAGCCTCTCGGACCGGTGGTTGCCCAGATTGTAGACCCGGTGCGGCACCCGGTGCGGCCCCGCCGCCGGCGGCCGGTCCACGGCGGCCAGCACGCCGGCGACGATGTCGTCGATGTACGTGAAGTCGCGGCGCATGTTGCCGTGGTTGAACACCCGGATCGGCCTGCCGGCCAGGATCGCCCTGGTGAACAGGAACGCGGCCATGTCCGGCCGGCCCCACGGGCCGTACACCGTAAAGAACCGCAGGCCGGTCTGCGGGATGCCGTACAGGTGCGCGTACGTGTGGCCCATCAGCTCGTCCATGCGCTTGGTCGCCGCATACATCGACACCGGCGTGTCGACCGGATCGAGCACCGAGAACGGCAGCTTGGTGTTGCCGCCGTAGACCGAGGACGAGCTGGCATAGACGAGGTGGCGCAGCCGCTTCAGGTTCCGCGCCAGTTCCAGCAGCACGAGCTGCCCGACCACGTTGCTCTCGACGTAGGCGAACGGGTTCTCGAGCGAATAGCGCACGCCGGCCTGGGCGGCGAGGTGGACGATCGCCTCAACGTCGGCGTGCGCCGCCATCACCTCGGCCATCGCCGCGCCGTCGGCGACGTCGGCCCGGCGGAAGGTGAACCCGTCCCGCCCGAGAAGCCGGTCGAGCCGCGCCTGCTTCAGCGACACGTCGTAGTAGTCGTTCAGGTTGTCGAGGCCGACCACGTGGTCGCCGCGGTCCAGCAGGGCCCCGGCAGTGTGAAAGCCGATAAAGCCGGCGGCACCGGTCACGAGCACCTTCATCGGGCCGCCCTCGCCTCCCATCGCATGCCGCTCAAAAGGCCGTCATCCCAGGAGCTCCGCGACCAAGGGGGCGGGAGCCGCGGTCGCGCCCGCGCCCGGATGACGGCAGCGACGGACCTCATTGCGCGTGCACCTTGCGCAGAAATCCTTCGAACATCAACAGCGCCCACAGCGCCGGGCCGTAGTCGCGGGCGCCGGACTGGTGCCGGTCGACCAGGGCGGCCAGGGTACCGCGGTCGAACAGGCCGGTCTCCGTCAGCGTCGGACCCAGGACCGCGTCGCGCACCCGCTCCCGCAGCGGGCCGCGGAACCAGGCGTCGAGCGGGACGGCGAAGCCCATCTTGCGCCGGTAGATCAGGTCGTGCGGCAGGTACGGCTCGACGGCGCGCTTGAAGACGCGCTTGCCCTCGCCGCCGGCCAGCTTGGCCGCCGAGGGCAGGCCGTGCGCCCACTCGACCAGCGGATGGTCGAGGATCGGCACGCGCACTTCCAGGGCATGGGCCATGCTGACCCGGTCGACCTTGGTCAGGATGTCGCCGGGCAGATAGGTCATCAGGTCGACGTACTGCACGCGGCCGACCGGATGGTCGGTCGGCGCCGAGTCGTAGTGCGCGCGCACCGTTTCGAAGGCGCGGTAGCCGTTCAGCGCGCGGTGCAGATCGGGGCCGTACAGGGCGGCGCGGTCGGCGTCGCCGATGACCGAGATGGTGTGGAAGAACGCCTCGGCCGGGCTGCGCGCCAGGGTCTCCAGGGTCTGCCCGACCCGCCCGGACAGCGGCAGCGAGGGCAGCCGCGGGCACAGCCGCGCCCCGAGTCGCGCCAATGCCCGGCCGCCGAACGGCCCGAGGCGCCGGCGCAGGCGGTTCTCGTCGTCATGCCAGCGATAACGCAGGTAGCCCCAGAACACCTCGTCGCCGCCGTCGCCCGACAGCGCCACGGTGACCCGCTCGCGGGCCAGCGCGCAGACCCGGTAGGTCGGCAGCGCCGAGCTGTCGGCGAACGGCTCGTCATAGGCCTCGACCAGCCGGTCGATCAGGTCGTAGCCGCCGGCGTCCACCGTGCGCACGTGGTGGTTCGTGCCGTAGCGTTCGGCGACCGCGGCGGCATAGCGGGTCTCGTCGAATGCGGCCGAGTCGAAGCCGATCGAGCAGGTGTTGACCGGCGCGTCCGACAGCCCGGACATCATCGCCACGACGGCGCTCGAGTCGATGCCCCCGGACAGGAAGGCGCCGAGCGGCACCTCCGACACCAGGCGGATCCGCACCGCCTCCCGCAGCCGCTCGATCAGCTCTCCCGGTGCCTCGCCCAGCCCGTCGGCGGGCGCCGGCGGGTCGCCGGCCAGCGCCGGCAGCTCCCAGTAGCGCCGCGGCTGCAGGGCGTTGTCGCCGCGCCGCACCAGCAGCGTGTGTGCCGGCGGCAGCTTGGCGACGGTGGCGTAGATGGTCTTCGGGTCGGGCACGTAGCCGAACGCGAAGTAGTCCTCGATGGCGGTGGGATCGAGGCGCCGCTGCAGGTCCGGGTGGACCAGCAGCGCCTTGAGCTCGGAGCCGAACACGAGCTGCCGGTCGGGCAGAAGCGCGTAGTACAGCGGCTTGATGCCGAGCCGGTCGCGCGCCAGGAACAGGCTCTCGCGGTTGCGGTCCCGCAGGGCGAAGGCGAACATGCCGCGGAACCGCTCGACGCAGGCTTCGCCCCATTCCTCCCAGCCGTGGACGATGACCTCGGTGTCCGAGCGGGTCCGGAAGCGGTGGCCCAGGTCCTCGAGCTCCCGCGTCAGCTCTCGATAATTGTAGATCTCTCCATTGAACACGACGCCGACCGAGCCGTCCTCGTTGTAGAGCGGCTGGTCGCCGCCGGACAGGTCGATGATCGCCAGGCGCCGGTGCGCCAGGGCGCAGCCGGGCTCGTCGAGGAAGCCCTCCCCGTCCGGCCCGCGATGGGCCAGGCGCCCGTTCATGCGGGCCAGCAGCCCCCGGTCGAACCGGCGCTGTCCGCTCAGGTCGTACAGGCCCGCAATGCCGCACATGGCCGCTCGTCCATCGCCGCAGGGTGAAGCGCAGAGGGTCAGAAAGATTCGGCGGCCGCCGACAGGGCGTCGCGCACCGCCGGCAGTGCCGCGGCGAAGGCCCGCAGCGTCGCCGCAGCCTCCGCCGGGTCCTCGGTGAAGGGAGCCGCCAGGACGATCGCCGCCGCCGCTTCCGAGCCGCCGGTGAGGACGGCCGTCACCTGCAGCAGCTTGGCCTCGAGGCGGCTCTGCGTGATCTCGCCGTTGACCCAGTAGAGCGGCAGCACGAGGCGCCGCTCGCCCCGATCGGAGAGGATCTGCGTCGCCCGCAGGGCCAGCGGCCGGCCGTCCACGACCATCTGCATGGAGTGGTCGGTCACCCGCGCCCACGGCGGTGCGGGACGGACAAGCTCGTCCAGCGCCAGGTGCTCGGGCGGCGGCGGCTGGAACAGGGTGTTGGTCATGTTGACCACTTCCGCATTCTGGCGCTGAAAGCGGTAGTAGCCGATATACACGTCGACCGTGGTCTCGCCGTCGTCGTAGGCGACCAGGTCCTCCCGATCGGCACCGTGGAACACCGGCCGCCAGGCGCCCGAGGCCGGGCCGCGCAGGGTCCAGCCGTCGGCGTGTTCCGGCAGCGCCAGGTCGATGGCCGCCGGCCCCGGCGGATGCGCCTGCCGCCACATCGCGTAGACGGGCCCGGTCAGCAGCAGCGCGACGGCCGCCACCGTGCTTGCCGCCAGCGCCGTGCGCGAGGCGGGCCGCCGCGGCGGGGGCGCGGGGCCGGTATCCTCGTCGTCGCCGCCGCGCTCGCGCAGCAGCATGCCGGCACCGAGCACCAGGACCATGACGAACGTCAGGAACACCCAGCCGAACACGATGTGGTCGACGCCGACCGCCAGCGTGTGGTCCGACCAGTGGGCGATCAGGACGATCATCAGCGCCCTGAACCCGTTGGCAACGATGGGGATGCTGACCGCCAACAGCAGGAACACGGCCCGGCGCCACCACTGCGTGTAGGTGACGTTGGCGAACAGCAGGCCCAGGACGACCATGGCGATCAGGAACCGCAGCCCGGCGCAGGCCTCGGCCACCTCGAACGCACCGCTCGGTATGTACAGGAAGATGCCGTCGCGGAAGATCGGGATGCCGATCAGTTGCAGCCACCAGACCACGAAGTCCGCCGTAACCTCCTGGAGCGGCGGGATCAGGAACTCCCCGAACGGCACCATGAAGATCAGGAAGAACAGCGGGAACAGCAGCGCCCAGACCACCCGCCAGCCCATGATCGCCAGCACCAGGGCCTGGACGATGCCGACGAAGGCGAACTGCTCGACCACCGCGACGCCGCCCAGGCGCGCCACGAACCACACCGCGGACAGGCCGGCGACGGCCACCAGCCCGACCGCGCTGGGCCGCGGCGTGATCGCCGCCAGGCGGTGCCGACGGCGCCAGACCAGGAACGCGCTGATCAGGGGGATCAGAAAGCCGTGGCCGAACGTGTCCGACCGCGCCCAGATCCCGACCAGGCCGACCACCGTCTCGTGGAACGCCACCAGCGCCGCGGCCAGCGCAACCGCATAGCATCCCGCCGCCAGCGGCCATTCGCGGCCGCGCACCGCGTGATCGCGGGGGAGCGGTCCCGAGGCGGCCTGGTCGATCATGTCGCCACCGCCCGGCGCCGCGGCGCCGCCTCGGCAGGCAGGCCAAGCAGCGCATCGAGCCGGTCCAGGCTGCGCGCCCAGCTGTGGGAGAGCTCGACGCACCGCCGCGCCCGCCGGCCCAGCGCCGCGGCGTCCTCCGGCGCGGCGAGCAGGCCGTCGACCGCCGCGGCGAACGCCGCCGGCGCATCGGCGACCAGGATGTCCCGCCCCGGCGCCGCCGCGTCCACGCCGGCCGCCGCCGCCGCGGTCGTGACCACCGGCCGGCCCATTGCCATTGCCTCCAGCACCTTGTTCTGGGTCCCGCGAGCGACGCGCAAGGGTGCCACCACCGCCGCCGCGTGGGCCAGATAGGGCCGCGTGTCCGGCACCCGGCCGGTGACCCGCACGCCGGGGCGGTCCGCGAGCCGCGTCACCGCCGGCTCCGGATTGGCGCCTACGATCCAGAAGGCCGCATCGGGCCGCGTCCGGCGCACGGCCGGCAGCACCGCGTCGGCAAACCACGTCACCGCGTCGACGTTCGCCCAGTAGTCCATCGCGCCGGTAAATACCAGGGGCGCCTCCCCCGCCTCGAACGGGGACGGATGCCGCACCGCGGGCGAGAAGCGCTCCAGGTCGACGCCGTTGGGCAGCGCGTGCACCCGGTCCGCCGCCTCCGGCGCCAGCCGGCGGAACAGCGCGGCCTCGTTGTCCGAGACGAACAGGGAGGCGTCGAACGCCATCGCGGCGCGCCGCTCGAACGCGAGCAGCGTTCGCGCCTCGCGGGCGTACACCCAGCGCGCCGGCGGCCGCTTGCGCATGGCGTACTGGCGCCACTTGTCGCTGTCCACGTCGACGAAGTCCACGACCCGCCGCGGCGCCGGGACGCTCAGCGCGTACGGCGCCATTGCGGAGGAGTACGCGAACACGCCGTCCAGCCGGCGCCGCGCGACCGACGCCACGAAATCGGCCATGGCGCGCCGGCGGTAGTGCCGCAGGGTGACCGGCTCGCCCGTCGCCAGCACGGCCGCGGTGCGCAGCTGCACCGGCGAGCGCGGCAGGGTCTCGCACAGGCACTCGCCGCACAGGGCGCGGACCGCCGCCTCGTGCTCGCGGTCGGCGGGGTCGTCGATGAAGCAGCCCAGGTGCACGACGTGCCGCCGGGCCAGGTGCTCGAACAGGTGCCACGAGCGGATCTTGTCGCCCTTGTTCGGCGGATAGGGGATGCGGTGGGCGAGGAACAGCAGTTCGGCCACGGCCGTCACCCCAGGTTGCGGGCGATCGGCGGACCGATCAGCCGGGTGACCGGCAGCGGCAGGCGCTGCCAGACGGCGATGAACATGCGGTATTTCGGGTTCAGAGGGTTGATCTCCGGCACCTCGCCGCCCTTCGGCAGGTGGAACCCGTAGGTCAGCGGTTCGGCGGGAAAGCCCCAGTGCTTCTTGAAGCCGTAGGCGCCGGTGCCGATCTTGCTGCGCCCAAAGTCGAACCAGCGGCAGCCGCGCTCGCACGCCCGCCGCATGACCTCCCAATACATGAAGTCGTTGGCGGCCCATTCCCGCGCCTCCAGGGTGGCGCCGCCGTAGTAGGGCAGGACCTCGTCCCGGAAATAGAAGTTCATCACGCTGGCCACCGGAGTTCCCTGGCGCTCCACGGTAACGACATCGCAGCGCCCGCCGAACTCCTCCTTAAGGTTACGGAAGTAGCGCCGGGCGAACACCGGGGTGCCCAGGTTGCGCACGCTGACCGCGTAGATGCGGTGCAGCCGGTCGACGTCGTCGTCGATCACGCCGGCCAGCTCCGACTTGATGCCCTTGCGCACCATGGCCCGCTGCTTGCGCGGGATGGCACGCATGTTGGCCTCGGGGTCGGGGTCGATGGCCTTGCGGAACCGCACGTACAGGCCGGTCTTGGCCTGCCAGGGCGCCTCGCCGGAGGGCTGGCAGCGGTACTCCAGGAAATCCACGCCCAGGTCGACGGCCAGCGCCACGGCGCGCGCATCGAGGGCGGCGCGCGCCGCCGGGTCGCTCGCCAGCGGCCCGCCGGCGACGCAGAACGCGTTGGAGATCAGCGCGTCGGCGAACAGCCGGCTGCGGATGTGGACGAGCGGCAGCACGCCCGCGACGCGGCCGCGGCGCTCCGCCATGAGAAAATGCGTCGCGTGGCCGAAGCTGCGCGCGACGACGCGGCGCCAGCCGAACAGGTGAAAGAAGGTGGCCTCGGGGTGCGACTCGACGAACGCGTCCCAGCCCGCGGCGTCGGCCTCGCCCGCCTCGCGCACGGCGAGGCTGTCGATCGATGATCCGTCCATGCGCGCTCAGGCCCCGTCGATCTGGGCGGCGAAGGCGCGGTCCATGCGGTCCCAGGGAAAGTCCCGCGCCAGGGCGCGCAGGCGATCCGCCATGCGGTGCAGGTTCACGTAGTGGCGGAACGTGGCCCGGGTCCCGGCCCGTCGCTGGCGCGGCTGGTCGGGATCGATCTCCCAGGGATGGCAATAGAAGATGCACGGCTGCCCGTCGTGGCGGTTGACGCGGCGCATCGCCGCCCGCGACACCGCGTAGGGCAGCAGCCGGAAGTAGCCGCCGCCCCCGCAGGGCAGCTTGCGGCCCAGCGCCCGGATCGTGGTGATCGGCACCTCGACCACGCCGTCGTTGCCGCACGGCGCAAAGGCGAACCGCGGCGCCTCGGGCATGCCGTAGAGGTCGTGCCGGATCGGATAGACGCTGGAACTGTACCGGTAGCCCTCCTCGCGCAGCACGGCATGCGCCCAGGGCGTCTGCCGGCCGATCGAGAAGGTCGCGGCGCGATAGCCGGTCACCGGCGCCCCCGACAGGTCCTCCAGCAGCGCGCGCGTCCGCCGGACGTCCTCCCGGAACGCCTCCGGCGTCTGGCGGAACACCTGGACGTGACGCCAGCCGTGGCTGGCCACCTCGTGGCCCTGGTCGGCAATGTCGCGGACCAGCTGCGGGAACCGCTCCGCCACCCAGCCGAGCACGAAGAAGGTCGCCCGCACGCCGGTTGCGCCGAAGATGTCGAGCAGACCGCGCGTGCTGCCATCGACCCGGCTGGGCATCCCGTCCCAGTCCTCCGGACGGATGAACGGCGCGAAGGCCTGGACGTGGAAATAGTCCTCGACGTCCACCGTCATGGCGTTGACGATCCCGGCCACTTGTGCGGCGGCCCGCGCGGGGCTCCCGTCTTCGCCCCGCGTTGCCGGTGCCATGCCGCGGACCTCAGTGCGAGCTGTCGACCGTGCGATCGTCGGGCTCATCCGCCTGTCCTTCCCGGTCGGGGCTCCGGCGCAACTGCGACGAAAGGTGCCCATCGCTGAAATAGCGCGCGACAATGTCGAGGCCGCGCTGGATGGTCCGCTCGTGCGCGGCGACATAGCGCTCCAGCACGGCGATCCTGTCGGTCAGGTCGTCCAGCGCGCCCGGGGAGTCGCCCGGGCCGCCGGCGCCGTTCGAGGGCGGCTGGACAACCGCGCGCTCCCCGCCCGCCGTCTCGCGGCGGAGCTCGTCGGCTACGGTCCGGACCACCTCGTCGTCGATGGTGTGCAACTCGTCGAGGAACCCGAACAGCAACAGCCTGGAGCACAGCGTGTTGATGCGCCTGGGTATGCCCCGGGTCTCCTCGAAGATCAGCCGGTAGGCGCCCTCGGTGAAGGCCGGGTCGCCGCGCCAGTCGACCATGCGCAGCCGGTGCTCGACATAGGCCTGCGTGTCCGCGAAGTTGAGCGGCCCGAGGTGGTACGAGGCGACGACCCGCTGGCGGAGCTGCTCCAGGTCCGGGCTGGCCAGCATCGGGCGGAACTGTTCCTGGCCGGCGAGCAGGGTCTGGATGGCGACCTGCCCGTCGACCTGGAAGTTGGACAGCATGCGCAACTCCTCGAGCGAGCGCGTCGGCATGTTCTGCGCCTCGTCGATGACCAGCAGGGCGCGCCGCCCGGCCCGGTGCGCGGTTTTGAGCAGATCGTCGATCTTGTGCAGCAGCGTGGCCTTGTCGTCGCCGACGCACGGGATCTTGAACGCGGTCGCCACCATGCGCAGCGTGTCGGCCGGGTCGAGCTGAGAGGATACGATGGTGCCGGCGACGTACTGGGCCTCGTCCAGTTCGGACAGCAGATGATTGATCAGCGTCGTCTTGCCGGTGCCGACGTTGCCGGTGATCACGACGAACCCCTCCCCCTGGTTCAGGCCGTAGGCGAGATATGCCATCGCCTTGCGATGGTTCTCGCTGGCGAACCAGAAGCGCGGGTCGGGGCTCAGCTGGAACGGCAGAGCCCGAAACTTGTAGAAATCGGTGTACACGGCGCCTCAAAACGTCTTTGTCAGGCGGATGGTGACGGCGTTTTCCGAGATCCCGTCCTCGTCATCGAATGTGGACTGCTGCAGCCGGTAAAGATAGTTCCCCGAAAGTGAGAACCCGCGGCCGAGCGCATGAGTCAGCGTCACACGTCCCGTATAGCGCGTATCCTCCCGCCCGGCTTCCTCTTCACCGAAATCGACCACGCGGTACTCGAAACCGACGTTGCCTGCCGTGTCCCGCGACAGCTGACGGCTCCACGTCGCCACGCCACCATAGCTCGATTCGGTATCGTCGGGACCATCGATGAACTCCCGCTCTTCCCAGAAGGCCGCGAACCGATAGACGTTCCGCCGTCTGTCGAGGATCAGGTTGGTGTCGAACCGGTCCCTGAAGAACGCCCGGTCGGTGATGCCGAACGACTCGGTATCGACGTCGGTGGGTTCGCCGGTGCGGAGGTCGATCAGCTGCCCCTGCGGGTCCACGCCGAGGAACGACAGGTCCTCGAGGAACACCGTCTCTTCCGTGTCGAAGGTGCGCCGGTAGTCCGCGGTCAGGATGGACCCCGGCGTGATCTCGTATCTCAACGCCCCGAAATAGTTCGCTTCGCCGTAGCGCTGGCCGCCCGTGAACGTCAGCGTAAAATTCTGGCTCGGGCGCGTGGTGAAGCCGAGGTCCCAGCGGACGCCGTCGAGTTCCCTTCCCCGGTTGCGGTCGACGTCATCATACCCGATGTTCGCCAGCACGGAAAACTGCCGCACGATCGGGGTTTCCGTGCCGAAGAACGTCGTGAACTCCGTTATTTCATCATCGTCACCGACATCCGTCACCCGGTAGAGCGTCAGGAATTCCCACAGAAAGTTGGTAAAGGCACTGCCGCTGACGAAGTCCGTCCGGGCCTCGAGCGTGACCGAATTGTTGTCGTCGTCATCGTCGTCCTGGGTCTGGCCACTGCGCACGAACCCGGCGGTCAAGCGGGTCACGTTCTGCGCAAACGAGTCGAAACGGTAGACCAGGTACGGACTTGCCAGGTAGCGCTGCACGAGCGTTCGGTTGTTGTCGGCATCGTCGCGGGCCGACGTCGCCTCCCGGTTGTCGATAATCTGGCGGCTGAGGGCGGCATTGAAGTCAAAGAACAGGATGTCTTCGACCAGTTCGAAGGTGTTTGCCGAGTTGAGGTTGCTGCTTCCGACCTGCCTGATGTCGAAACCGTTCTCGTTGGTGGAGTAGCCCGCCTCGAAGGCATAGTCGATGGCCAGGTTGATCCGCCGTCCCAGGACGCGGAGCTGGGCTCCCGGCCTGACGAACACGAACAGGTCCGACTCTGCATCCTGGTCGAAATCGACGTTGTCCGTGAACGTCACGCCGAAACCGATCGACGGGATGAAGTCGATGCGGTCGACGAGCGAGTCGGGGATGGCCTGGTCGATCGCGGGGACTGCCTGGCCGATCGAAAACTCCTGGGCGCCGGCGGCCGCCGGTACTGACAGGCCACACAGCAGTGCGAGCATTGCTCCCGTGCGGCGCACTTTTACCGTGCACGCCGGTCCGCGCCAATGGGATGTCCGTTCGCTCAGCCGCATGATGTCCGCTATGCTACCGGTTCTCGTGGGATTTGCCACGGCCTTGGTCGTACTTGGAGAAGTACTGGCCGAAGCTGGACTGCATGAACAGCGAACTGCTCTTGTTCAGTACGACGGATACGTTCTCGCAGTCATCGATCAGGTCCATCGCGGCGCGCACCTCGCTCTCGCTGGTGCGGTCGGCCTCGACGACGAAGACGATCTGACCCACGCCGTGCGCCAGCACGGAGGGCTCGCTGCGCGCGAGCAGGGGCGGGGAATCGAAGATGATGATGCGGTCCTGATAGCGGGTCGCCACTTCCTCGACGATCTGGCGCATGCGCTGGCTGGCCAGAAGCTCGCTGGCCAGAGAGTGCGGCGTGCCGGCCGACATCACCGACAGCTTCTCGATGCTGGTGCGCTGGATGACACTGCTTGGGTCCAGCAACGGGTCGGCCAACAGGTCGGTCAGGCCCGGCCCCTCGCTCAGGCCCAGGGTGCGGAAGATGCCGGGCTGCGCCACGTCGGCATCGATCAGCAGCACGAACACATCCCGCTCGGACGCGATGCTGATCGCCAGGTTGGTGGCGACGAACGTCTTGCCTTCCCGAGGCGCGGAACTCGTCACCATCAGCACGTTGCTGTTGGGCCGGCGGTTCGGTCCGGCGACGAAGGCGCTGCGCAGGAGCGGCCGCTTGACCAGCCGGAACTCCTCGGCGACGCGGGTGGTCGGCTTGCTCGGCGAGACGAACCCCTTGCGCTCCAGCCAGCCGATATCGATGACCGCCATCGGGCGGTCCTGCAGCGCAGTCGGTTGGGCGCCGGAGTCCGTCGCGGCGGCGTCCGCCGGCGATGCAGCGGCACCGGAATGCTCCGCCGGGGCCGGATGCGGGGCCGGACGCGCAACCGGCGCGCCGATCGGGGGCGCGTCCGCCTGCAGCGGGATGTCCGGCCGTGCCTCCGCGGCCGGCACCGGCTCCACCGCCGGGGGCACCGGCTGTGCCGCCGCCGGCACCTCGGGCGGCAGCGCCGGCCGGTCGGGCGGACACGGTGGCGCCTCGACCCGCGCCCGCGCATACGGCGGCACCGGTCCCAGGCGCTGGCCTGCCCGCTCGACCAGGGTGACACCGTTCATCCGTTCGGGCTCTCCCTGACGGGGCTCGCGTTCGTCCGGGGAGGCGTCCCGCTTCGGTCTGGCGGCGCGCTCGATGGTCGTCATGCCGATCCTTCCATCATGCGCCCCGCAAGAGCGTTGCCAGCGGGCCTTCGGCCAGGCCGGCCATGACGCCGGCATAGACTCCGAACAGCCCGAACAGGACCAGCGCGAACCCGGTCAGCTCGGCCAACCGGCGCCGCTGCTGCGCCGGCAGGCGCACCCTCGTCACCATGCCGAGCAGCGGCCGCTGCGTGACCTGCTCCAGACGCTGACCGGTGGTGATGGTGTTGGCGATAAAGCCGAGCAGCAGGGCGAACGCCGCGCCCGCGCCCAGCCCGCCGATCAGTACCCCGGAACGCAGCAGCATGCGGTTCGGCCCGCTCGGCTCGCGCGGCATGGCCGGCGGCTCGATGATCCGGAACTCGACCGCCTCGGTGCTGGTATCGATCTCCGCGGCCCACCGCGCCTGCTCGCGCCGGTCCACGAGCGAGGAGTGGTTGCTGCGGATCAGGCCGACGTGGCGCTCGAGCCGGCGCCGCTCGTGCATCACCTCCGGGATCTGCTCGACGAGCGACTCCAACTCCGCAATCCTCGACCTGAGGCCGTCGATGCGCTGATCGTACGAGGCGATGGCGGCCTCCTGGCGGTTGAGCGACGACCGGGCCTGCTCGATCAGCGGGCTCGTCCCGTCCGGCCCTTGCCCCTCCTCGCCCAGAAGGACCTGTTCGCGCTCCAGCAACCGGCGCGTCAGGATGACCTCCGGGTGGCGCTCGGTGTAGCGAAGCTGCAGTTCCGTCAGATAGGTCTCGAGCTCGGCGACTCGGGCCGCGCGCGGCGACAGGGCCGCCTCCATGCCGCCGAGGTTCTGCACCATGCGCGCCAGATCCGCTTCCATCTCGTCGCGCGTGGCGATGGCCTCGGTGCGCTCCTGCTCGAGCCGCGCCAGATCGCTCTGCGCCGCGTTCAGGCGTCCCTCGTAGTTGTTGGCACCGGGCAGGAAGCCGCGGTGCTCGATGTCGAACCGGGTGAGTGTCTGCTCCCGATCCGCCAGCTGCTGCTCGATGCCGCGGATCTGGTCGTCCAGAAAGCGCATCGTCGAGGTCAGGTCCTCGCGGCTCGCTCCCAGGTTCGCCTCGACGAAGACGGTCCGCACGGCCTCGACCACGTTGTAGGAAACCTGCGGATCGGCATCGGTGAACGAGATGGTGAATATCCCGCCCCGGTCGGCACTGACGGACAGGTTGCGCCTGATCGAGGCGATGATGTTGTCCTCGTCCGTCGGGGTGCGCGCCTCGAGATCGAGGTCGGCCATGCGCATGATCCGTTCCATGTTGGGCCGGCTGGTCAGCGAGCGCCGCACCAGGGCGAGCTCCGACAGGACGCTTTCGCTCATGTCGGCGGCAATGCCCTCCATCAGCGGGCCCAGCATGGTCTCGGTGTCGATGTAGATCCTGGCGGAGGCCGAATAGGTGTCCGGTATGCGCTCGACGGCCATCCAGCCGGCGATGCAGACGAACCACGCGACGATCAGCGCCAGCCACCGCCGACGCCAGGCGGCGAGCGCATAACCCTGCACCTGTTGAAGGATGTCGTTGAACATGCCCTTCACCGTGTCGTGAGTCGGGGGCGGTCCGTCCTGCCGCCGCGGCGACCGCTCCAGGCCTTCGGACGGACCGCGCGCTTCTCTCCTCGACTATCTAGAACCACGTTTCCGGCACGATTATGACATCGCCCGGCTGAACGAGCACGTTAGCCGTTATGTCGCCATCCTGAAGAAGGTCGTTCAGGCGTACCCGGAATTGCGTCTGCTCCCCGTCGATGACGCGGACCAGAGTTGTCTGGTTGCCGGCGGCGAACTCGGTCAGCCCGCCCACCGCGATCATAACGTCCAGGACGGTCATGTTGGCGCGGTACGGGATGGCCTGCGGAGACGCGGCCTCCCCGACAATGCGGATCTGCTGGTCGAAGGGTCCGACGAACCCGTCCACGGTGACCGACACGAACGGGTCGAGAATGAACTCGCTCAACGCCTGCTCGATGTCGCGCGCCAGTTCGGCGGGGGTCTTGCCCGCGGCCGGCATCTCCTCGACGAGCGGCAGCGTCACGCGCCCGTCCGGCCGGACGGTGGCGGACGTCGAAATCTCGGGATTGCGCCAGACGAACACGCTGATCGTGTCGAGCGGTCCGATCACGTACGTCGGTGCCTCGACGCGCGCGTCGGCGGTGGCCGGAGGCAGCTGTCGGCTGGGGCCGCCGCAGCCCAGCAGCGCCAGGACCGCAACACAGGCGGCAAGACCCGAGACTATCCGCACCACAGGACCTCCATTTTCGCGGCATTGTCGGCGAGGAACATGAAAACTCCGTTCACGGCGGGCGGTTCCGCCCATCGGCAGGAGTTCCGGGCCGTCGTCCGCCGGCCGCACCCGCCGGCGATCGTCAAGCCGCCAACAACCGGGCCTCCATGCCTGCCAACACTTTCTAACGATCGGTTCTTCATTGTTTCAAGTCCCGGAATAGCGGATACGCCCTTCGTCAAGATACCGTGAGTCTTTCGGATGGGTTGCGCGCCTGCAGCCAGAGCTCCAGCACGACGAGGTACCACACCAGCTGCGCGTACAGCCGCGCCTCCTCCGCGTCCCAGTCACGCAAGATCCGGTCCATGAACGCGCCGCGTACGATGCCCCGCGCCTTGAACGCGTTCAGGACGTCCATGACGAAGTCGCGCAACGGCCCCGGCGAGGCCAACCAGACGCGCACCGGCAGGCCGAAGCCCTGCTTCGTCTTGGCGATGATCGGGTCGGGCAGGTAGCCGCGTACGGCGCGCTTGTAGAAGTGCCGCAGCTTGAGGCGTTGGATCAGCAGGTGCGGCGGCACGCGGGCGGAGAACGCCAGCACCTCGTCGTCGAGGAACGGGTAGCGCACCGCCATCCCGGCCAGCCGCCCCATCCGGTCGACCTTGCGCAGGTCGTTGTCGGCCAGCGTCACGTGCAGATCGAAATGCATCATGCGTTGCAGCAGGCTCGCGCTGGCGCAGCGGTCGTACACGGCGGCCAGCCGCCGCGCCGGCCCGGTGCGGTCGACCCGGTCCAGGAAGCCGGGCTCGAACACGTCGGCATAGCTCGCCTCGTTCAGGTAGTTGTAGGTCTCCATGCGCTCCGGCATCGGAACGGCGGCGCGCCGGATGTAGCCGCGCGCGCGGCGCACCAGCGGCAGCCGGTCGCCGAACGGCACACCCCTGACCAGAGGCTCCAGCGCGCGGCGCAGGACCCGGGGCACGCGCTGGTACAGCTCGAACTGCTGCTGCATGACGTAGCGCGCGTTGCCCGCGAAGATCTCGTCGCCGCCGTCCCCGGCGATCATCAGGCCGACGCCGTGGTCCCGCGCCAGACGCGCGCAATAATACGCGGGCACGGCCGAGGCGTTGCCGAACGGCTCGTCGTACGCATCGGCCAGACGCGGCAGCAGCTCGGCCGTGTCCGCCGGAGTGACCGCGTACGTATGGTGCGGGGATCCGAAATGCGCCGCGGCCAGTTCGGCATAGCGGCGCTCGTCGTATGCCTCCGCGTCGAACACGATGGTGAAGCTGGGCACGGGCCGGGACAGCCGCTCCCCGACCAGCCCGACCACGGTCGAGCTGTCGAGCCCGCCGCTGAGGAACGCGCCGATCCGGTCGGGGTCCGCATCGTCCACCACGCGGCCCACGGCGGCGCGCAGGGCCGCGAACAGCTCCGCTGCCAGCGCCTGCTCGTCGCCGCGGTCGTCTTCCACGTACGGCATATGCCAGTACGTCCGCGCCTGGGTGGTGCCGTCGTGCATTCCCAGGCACTGCGCCGGCAGCATCTTGAGCACGTCGCGGTACACGGTCTGCGGCGCGGAGATGACCGAGAAATGGAGGAAGTCGAACAGGGCATCCGGCGCCAGCTCCGCCCGGACCGACGGATGGCGGCACACCCCGTCGGCGGTCGAGGCGAACACCAGGCCGCGCCCGTCGGCGATACGATAGGCCATCGTCTCCAGGCCGGCCCGGTCGATGGCGACGAAGCCGTCCTCGCCGCGGGGACCGACCAGCGCCACGGCGAAGCGGCCGTACAGCCGGTCAAGCACGTCCGCACCGAAGCGCCGGTAGCCGCCGGCGAACGCCGCGGCGTGCCCGCGCGCCGCGGCGACGGCGGCCAGTGCCGGGTCCGTCCAGCGCGGCTCGCCGCTGACCGCACAGGTCGCACCGGTGTCGTCCTCGAACCAGTCGCCCGGCGCGCCGCCGCACAGCGCGACCCCTCCGGAGGGGGTGGCGCGGGTGCGCGTGGTCGTCCCGGGGACGGGCCGCAACGCGGCCGCCATGGCGCCGAGGACGTCGCCCGGAGCCTCCGGCGTCAGCGGCCCGATCCAGCCGGCGAGCCCGCTCACGCGCACCTCCGCCCGCCGCATCGTCGCGCATTGCCGTCGGTCCGGCCCGAACGCGGTGGCCCCATGGTGGCTCTTTCCGGTAATGGTCGGGTCAGGAAGTGGCCCGGCGTCCCGCCGGCGTCGGTCGACGCACCCGCACGTGCCCGGCGGGCGGCGAGGCGCCGGCCCGGGCGGCGAGCGCGGCGGGCGCAGGATGTCGTTGCCGGAACGATAGATGCCGGAACCGGGGCCGCTGCTGCAAGTGCGAAGCCCGGTCATTAGACAAAATGACAGTTCGCCGTCGCAATCCTGCCTCACGCGGCCGCACGGCGGCGCAGCACCTTTGGCAGCAGGTTGCGCGCGGCCAGCCCCAGCCCGCAGAGTGTGCGCAGGTCGTACGCGACCAGCCCCCAACGCTGGCGGCGGCCGGGCAGCCAGTCCCGCTTGTACGGGTCGTCGCCGATGCCGAAATCGATCTCGCCTACCGCCGGGTCGCGGAACGCCGCCGCGATCATGTCGCGGGTCAGCACCGATCCCGCCGACAGCGCCTTGTGCGCCTCGTCATGGCAGAGCTTGTAGATCGTGGCGCGGCCGCCGCCGCCCAGCCAAAGCTGTGCTGCCACCGGCCGGCTGCGCAGCCGGACGACGCCAACGCGTACGCTGCCGTTGGCGAGGCCGCGCCGGATCAGCGTCGGAATGAAGTCCGGATACGGCTCCGCCGGCTGCCAGCTTGCGGCATGGACCTGCTCGAAGGCCGCCACGGCGTGCTCCGCCGCCGCGGGCGCCGCGATCACCTCGATCTCGCCGCCGTGGCGGGCCAGGGCGCGGGCCTTGCGGTCCACGGTGTTGCGCAGGCGCGCCGGCCGCCCGGCCCAGTAGGCCGCGAAGTCGCGCTCGTCCACCGCCAGATACCAGTTGCCGAACTGCGGATAGGCCTCCACGGCGTAGCCGGCGCGGCGCAGGCCCGCCGCCAGCGCTTCGAACGCGGGCGACGGCCGGTCCAGCGCCTCGAACCAGACGCGTGCCGGCCGGTCGGGGCCGGCGCGCAGCCGGGACGCCCAGGCCGCCACCAGCGCCGCTCCGTCGGCCGCCTCAGTCAGGCCGGCCGGGGCGTAGCGGCAGGTGTAGAAGTTGCTCAGGCCGGCAAGCCGGCGGCCTCGCCACGGTCCGAACCGGTCGGGCCGCTCGCGCAGGGCGAAGGCGGCCGCTCCGGCGACGGAATCGCTGACCGCATCGACCCGGACCCGCTCGCCGGGATCGAGGCACGTGTCCGCGAGCAGCGCGAACCACGCCGGCGTGGCGTACGCATCGGCCGGTTCGCCGCGCGGCGCCAGGACGGCGCCCGCCGCCCCGATGCTGTCGTAGGAGACGACGTCCATGACCTTTACGCCCGGTAGGCCGGTGCCGAGCGACGCCCGGCAGGCGTGCGTCTCGCCCACCGGATGATGGCGCGCCGCGGCCGGACGGTCGATCCTGCGATCGGCAGACGGCGCGGCGCCTCTTTTTGACAGGGCCCGGCCGGCGCCCTAGCGTCCCGTCGCAACCACTCTCGCGCGCCCATGCCCCCCGCCCCTGCCGCCCGGCCGCCGCTCGTCTGTCATGTCATCTATCGGCTCGACTATGGCGGGCTGGAGAACGGTCTGGTCAACCTGATCAATACGATGCCGGAAGACCGCTACCGCCACGCCGTGCTGTGCCTGACCGAGGCGACGGCGTTCCGGCAGCGGATCCGCCGGGCCGGCGTGCCCGTCCTGGAGGCGCGCAAGCGCCCCGGCAAGGACGTCGGCGCGTACGGCCGCGTCTGGCGGCTGCTGCGCGGGCTGGCGCCGGACATCGTGCACACGCGCAACCTGCCCACGGTGGACCTGGCCGTGCCGGCGAAGCTGGCCGGCGTGCGCCGTCTGGTGCACGGCGAGCACGGCCTGGACGTGATCGAGCTCGACGGCCGCAACGTCCGGTACAACCGGCTGCGGCGGCTGGTCCGCCCGGCGGTGGACCGCTACGTGGCCGTGTCGCGCGACCTGGCGCACTGGCTGACGCACGACGTGGGCGTCGCGCCGGGGCGGCTGAGCGTCGTCTACAACGGCGTCGATACCGCCCGCTTCCGGCCGCAGCCGCGCCGGGAGGACCTGCTGCCGCCGGGCTTCGCGCCGCAGGACGCGGTCGTGATCGGCACCGTCGGCCGGCTGGAGCCGGTCAAGGACCAGGTCACCCTGGCCCGGGCCTTCGCCCGGCTGGTCGGGGAGCGGCCGGACCTGCGGCGCCGGGCACGGCTCGTCCTGGTCGGCGACGGCAGCCTGCGCCCGGCGATCGAGGCGCTGCTGGCCGAGGCCGGAGCGCGCGATCTGGCCTGGCTGCCCGGATTCCGGGAGGACACCGCCGCGCTGTACGGCTGCCTGGACCTGTTCGCGCTGCCGTCGCGCCGCGAGGGCATGTCCAACACCGTGCTCGAGGCGATGGCGAGCGGCCTGCCGGTCGTCGCCACGGCGGTCGGCGGCAACCCGGAGATCGTCGCCGGCGGCACGACCGGCCGCCTGGTGCCGGCGGCCGATCCGGACGCCATGGCGGCGGCGCTGGCGGGCTATCTGGACCGGCCGCAGACGGCGCGCGACCACGGCGCGGCCGGCCGCGAGCGGGCCGAGCGGCTGTTCAGCCTGGACGCCATGGTTGCCGGCTACCTGGGCGTCTACGACCGGCTGACCGGCCCGGCGGAGCGTTAGCCGCCGACCTCGGCGGCCATCGCGTGCAGCCGCTCGATCTGTTCCAGGCTCAGATAGCCGGTCGGCTCGGCACCGATGCGCTCCTGGAAGGCCCGGACACCGGCGCGCGTGATCGGTCCGAAGATCGCGTCGATGCGGGCGTCGTAGAGCCCGAGGCGGCGCAGCGACCGCTGGACGGTGCGCCGCTCCTCGGCGCTCAGCACCGGATCGACCGTCGGCGACGGCGTGACCGCCGCGTCCTCCGGCACCGCGGCGACCTCCGCCTCGTCGAGGCCCTGTGGGGCGGCCACGTCGCGCTCCGGTTCGGGTACGGCGACCGGCGCCAGTTCCTCGACCGCCGAGGCATGCGGCGCGGCTTCCGGCGCATCTGCGACGTCCGCGCCGGGCGCTCCGACGCCCGCCGGCGGCGGCTCCGGACTCAGGTCCGCCTCGTCCTCCGGCGGCATCCCGGCGGCCATTCCCGCGTCCGCCCCCATGCCGGCGGCGGGACCGGCGGCATCGCGATCCGGCTCCGGCGCGGCTTCCGGCACCGCCTCCCCGGTCATCTCATCCAGGCTCGGCGTTTCGACATCGGCCGCCCCCGGCGCGATCTCTTCGACCGCCGCCAAGCCGGCCGCGGGACCGGCGGCATCGCGCTCCGGCTCCGGCGCGGCCTCGGGCGCCGGTTCGCCCGTCATCTCCTCCAGGGTCGGCGTCTCCACGTCGGCCGCATCCGGCGCCAGCTCCTCGACCGCCGGCATGTCCGTCTCCGCGACCGCCGCTCCGGCGCCCGCCGCTTCCTCTTCGGCGGCCTCCTGTGCGGCCGTACCGGCCGGCCCGCCCTCCGCCAGGTCGGCAACCTGCTCGGGCTCCGCCGCGGCGGGATTGAACGAAAAGTCCATCGTGTCGACCGTGCCGAACACGGCCGGCCGCTGCGCCCCTTCCGTATCGTTGATCACCGTCTGCCGGACCCGCAGCAGCATGTCCGCGACCGGCGCGTCCTCCGCAGCGATGTGCGCCAGCAGGGCCTCGCCGAACGCGCCGTGCAGGCGATAGCTCTCCTCGACGATCGTGCCCGGCTCCGCCGACAGGGCGACGACCACGCCCGACGGCACGCTGCGCGGCCGCGCCAGGCCCTCCGAAGCCGCCGGATCCTTTTCCGAGGCCCGCGCGGCATCGACCAGCACGACACCGATCCTGCCCGCCTCGGCCACGGCCGACATCGCCGCCTGGAGCGGCACCGCGGCGTCGGCACCGTCCTGCGGCTCGGCCGCCGCATCGATCGGCAGCAGCACGTTCCCGCCGTCGGCCTGGTGTCCCCGGCCAAAGAAGGCGACCACGGCGGCCTCCGCCGTCTCGGCCTCCCGGCCAAGCTGCGTCAGCGCCTCGGTCATCGCCATGTCGGTCATGTCGACGCCGACGGTCACGTCGAAGCCCAGATCCTCCAGCGCCGCGGCCAGCGCGCGCGCATCGACCCCGGCGGTCCGCACCGGCTCGATGTTGTGATAGTCCGTGTTGCCGACGACCAGCGCGACGCGCCCGTCGTCGGCCGCCCAGGCCCCGCCCGCGGCGAGCACCAACGTGCCGGCCGCCAGCCACGCCCCTACCAATCGTCGCATTGCTCGCCCCCTTGCTGCCCTCATGGGCATTGAACACTGGCGCCCAAACGCGGTCAAGGCCGCCGCCGCCACCGCCGCGGACGGACCTATACATGAACCGAATCGTCTCGACTGCGTGGATACTGGACACGGTATTGCAGGAATGCCAGGATGCCGCGCACGGGCGCGATGGACGTTCGCCATGCCGCTGGCAGGGTCATAGCGGCCGGCGGTCGCCGAAACCGGCGTCGTCTCGACCAATGCGCGACCATAGGTTCAACGAACCATAACAGGCAGGGAGCGGAGCCGGCAGGGGCTCCGGAACGGGCTCATGGGCCTTCGGATGAAGTTCAACCTGGTGCTGCTGGCCGCCCTCGGCATCGGCCTGGCGCTGGCGGCCGTGTTGTCGTACCGCATCATGCAGGACAACGCGCGCGAGGAGGTGCTGGCCAAGGCGCGCATCATGATGGAGAGCGCGCTGGCCCTGCGCAGCTACACCACGCAGGAAATCCGGCCGCTGCTGGTCGGGCAGATGAACGAGCGGTTCCTGCCGCACATCGTGCCGTCCTACGCCGCGCAGACCAATTTCCGCATGCTGCGCGAGCGGTTTCAGGAGTACACGTACAAGGAGGCGGCGCTCAACCCGACCAACCTGGCCGACCGCGCCTCGGACTGGGAGGCCGACATTATCCATACGTTCCGCAACAATTCGGCGCTGGACGAGTGGGTCAGCGAGCGCACCACGCCGACCGGGCAGTCGCTGGTGCTGGCCCGGCCGCTGCGGGTCAACGACCAGAGCTGCCTGCTCTGCCACGGCAGCGCCGAGAACGCGCCGGCCACGATGGTGGCCATCTATGGCGACCGCAACGGCTTCGGCTGGGAAATGGACGAGACCATCGGGGCCCAGGTCGTGTCGGTGCCGATGTCGGTGCCGCTCGACCGGGCCTGGAACACCTTCGTCATGTTCATGGGGACGCTGTTCGGCGTGTTCCTGCTGATCGCCGTCCTGCTCAACGTCATGCTGCAGTACGTCGTGATCAAGCCGGTCATGCGCATCTCGCAGATGGCCAGCGAGGTCAGCATGGGCAACCTGGACGTGCCGGAGTATGAGCGCACCGGGCGCGACGAGATCGCCTCGCTGTCGTCCTCCTTCAACCGGATGCGGCGGAGCCTGGAAAGCGCGATGCGCATGTTGAACGAGTAATGCAGGCACAACCGGCAGGATGACATTACAGTCGGGACAAGACCCTGAGGCGACTCCGGACCGGATCGCCAAGTACCGGATTGAAGGCGTGCTCGGCCGCGGCGCCATGGGCGTCGTGTACAAGGCCTACGACCCCGTCATCGACCGCCGCGTCGCGCTCAAGACGGTGCGCACCGAGCTGCTCGACGGAGACGAGGGGGAGCAGTGGCTGGAGCGCTTCCGGCGCGAGGCGCGGGCCGCGGCGCGCTGCCTGCACCAGAACATCGTCACCGTGTTCGACTTCGGCGAGGACGCCGGCATCTCGTTCATCGTCATGGAGTACGTCGACGGCCGGCCGCTGGCGGACTACCTGCGCGGGCACCGGGCGCTGGGCGTGCGCGAGGCGCTGAGCATCGCCGACCAGATGCTGCGCGCGCTGGGCTATGCCCATGCCCACGGCATTGTCCATCGCGACATCAAGCCGGCCAACATCATCCTGCTGGGCGACGGCACGGCGAAAGTCGCCGACTTCGGCGTCGCCCGCATCGATTCGCTGGCGCTGACCCAGCACGGTTCGATGGTCGGCACGCCCAGCTACATGTCGCCCGAGCAGTTCGTCGGGGAGAACGTCGATGCCCGGTCCGACCTGTTCGCCGCCGGCGTGATCCTGTTCGAGATGCTGACCGGGCAGAAGCCGTTCCCGGGCGATACTCTCACGCAGATCATGTACAAGGTGCTGCACGAGCCGCCGCGTAGCGCCACGGCGCTGAACACGGCACTCCTGCCGGCGCTGGACGGAGTCCTGCACCGCGCCCTGGCGCGCCAGCCGGCCGACCGCTTCCAGACGGCGGCAGCCTTCGCCGCGGCGCTGGCCGGCGCCATGGTCGGCATGTGCAAGGCCGGGGACATCCTCGACGACGCGACCACGGTGATCGGCCGGCCGGCCCCCGTCGCCCTGCCGGAGCCGCCGCCGCCGGCCCTGGACGCCGACGCCCTGCGCCAGGCCGAGGCCGACCTCGCCACCCATATCGGTCCGGTCGCCAAGGTGCTTGTGCGCAAGGCCTCGGCGGGCGCGACGACGATCCACGAGCTGTACGAGAGCCTGGCCGCCCACCTGACCTCGACGGCCGAGCGCGAGGCCTTCCTGCGCAAGGCCGACCGCACCGCCGCCACCTTCGGCACCGGGGGCAGCCTGCACGGATCACGCGGCTCGTCGGCGTCATTGCCGTCATCATCGCCGGCGCCGGCAGCGACCGCGCGCTACGACAGCAGCGTATCGCTGTCGGGATCCGGACCGTCGTCGGCGGGCGGCGCCTCAGCGCTGTCCGACATGGTCCTGGACAAGGCGCGCCGCGACCTGACCCAGGCGCTCGGGCCGATCGCCCAGGTCCTGGTCAAGAAGACCGCGCCCAGGGCCGCGAGCCCGGTGGAGCTCTACCGCCTGCTCGCCACGCACATCCCCCGCGACGACGAGCGCGACGCCTTCCTGCGCAAGGCGCCTTTGGGGTGAGGGACACGGGCCAACGCCGGGCGGCCTGCAACGGTGCCGCCGTGTTCCGTCAGTGCAAAGTCGGGATCACTCGGCGGATGCCGCGGTGCTCTGCCGCGGCGCCAGGTCGAGTTCCGGCTCTCGCGCGTACCTGCGGGGACGAGTGCGGAGGCACGCCCGCGCTTCAGCGTTTATGGCCGCGGTCACGCGCTCCATGGAGCGCTTTTCGGATTCGGTCAACGCCAGCGCATCCGAGGAGGAGCCTGCCTTCCGGCCGGGTGAGACAGCTCGACTGTGTCAGGCGCAAATTCTTAGCTTTCTATCTTTTGCCCGGCCCGACGGCCGTCCATATGGCGGGTATGGAGACGATCGTATTCGACGCCGAGATGTGGCAGCGGTTTCTGGCGTATGGGAACAGATTGGCTGCCGTGCTGGGCAATGCGGCGCGCGAGCG
>Ga0081528_100229_pt1 | contig 39126 bp, 42 predicted proteins | sample HotLakmasection4_FD_71011 | JGI IMG/M metagenome (GOLD analysis project Ga0081528, IMG submission 71011) | Hypersaline microbial mat communities from Hot Lake, Washington, USA - Section #4 (SPADES assembly) (version 2) | ecosystem: Environmental > Aquatic > Non-marine Saline and Alkaline >...
CGAAGCTCTCTTCCAGTCGAACATAGGTGATGTCGGCCACCCATAGCTGGTTCACCGCCATCGGCGCCATCTGCCGCGCCAGGTTCGGCCAGGCCCGCCAGGCATGCCGGCTGTCCGTGGTCGCCGGCCGGAATGCCGGCCGGCGCAGGCACAACAGGTTGTCCTCGCGCATCAGGCGGGCCACCCGCTTGTGGTTGACCTCCCACCCCTCGCGCTTGAGCAGCGCCGTGATCCGCCGGTAGCCGTACCAGCGGTGGGCCACCGCCAGGCGCTGGATGGCGTCGCGCAGCGCCGTGTCGTGCCGGGCCGGCGCCTCCCGGCACCAGCCGCGGTAATAGGCCCCTCGGCTCACCTCGGCCAGGCTGCACATCCTGGCCACCGTCGGGGCCGCATCCGGTCTTCCACCTTGCCGGCGCGTCATCGCTTGGATGCAGGCGAAGACGCCGTCCCGCCAGACCCGTCGTTCGGCCGGCGTGACGCCTCGAGATGCCGCAAGGCTTGCCTGAAAAAATCCAGATCCCGCTGCTGACGGCCGACCGTGCGCTCCAGCGCGGCGATCGTCCGCTCAGCCGCCGCCAGATCGCCGGCCTGTTCCGCCGGCCCGCGCGCCGCTGCCATCGCCGCGGCCTCCGCCCGCTTCGGCCGGCCAGGCCCTGACCGCAACGCCAACTCACCGCCGGCCCGCAACGCCGAGCGCCACCGGTACAGCAGCTCCCGCTTGACCCCCAACTCCACGGATACTGCCGAAACATTCTCCCCGGCATCCATCCGCTCGATCACCTTCAGCTTGTAGTCCCGGCTGAAGTGCCGTCGCTCCTGATTGGACATGCATTCTCCTTACAGAGAACTGTCCCCTATTTCAATGACTCATCGGCGGGGTTCACTCCAATACGAATCTCCGCGAATTGCGGGGACACAATACGGATCTCCGCCGATCCGCCCTCCCGCGCCGGTGCCGAATTAAGTGATGTGTCCCCGCAATTCATGTGTCCCCGAGGTTCCGGGTCGCCGAGGTTCCCGAGATGCGAGGTTCGGGGACGGGGTCCGTCAGCCGGACTTGCGCCAGGGCCAGCGGCCGTCGATCTCGACTTCCAGGGCGAAGCTGAGGAAGGTCCGGATCAGGACGATCAGTCCGAGGACGTACAGGTTCTCGAGGGTCGGCTCGATCGCGACGGTGCCGATGATGTCGGCGGCGACGAGGAACTCCAGCCCGAGCAGGATGCCCCGCGCCAAGGTCGATCGAAGGACGTGATAGGCCTTGGACCAGTCCTCGCCGCGGCTCAGGCCCGTCACAAAGAAGGCCACCGCGGCAACGGCGCCGATGATAATAACGCCGACGCCGGCCATCTCGGCAATCAGGGAAATGTGATGCAGCGTCGTCTCGAACCACTGGGGCGACACAATTCCCTGGACGCCGTCCTGTGCCTGCGCCACGACAGGTCCCCCTCTCCAACGGCGTCCCGCGCCCCCGTGACTTGAGGGTTAACGGAGTCCCGTTGCCAAGGTTCCTGCCGCCGCCGTCTGCCGGCCGCCGCGGCCGGCCCCGCTACTGGTCCCCCATCCGCAGCGCCGCGATGAAGGCGCTCTGCGGGATCTCCACCTGCCCGAACTGGCGCATGCGCTTCTTGCCTTCCTTCTGCTTTTCCAGAAGCTTGCGCTTGCGGGTCACGTCGCCGCCATAGCACTTGGCGGTGACGTCCTTGCGCAGGGCGGAGACGGTCTCGCGGGCGATCACCCGGCCGCCCAGCGCCGCCTGGATGGCGATCTTGAACAGCTGGCGCGGGATCAGGTCCTTCAGCCGCTCGCACAGGGCGCGGCCGCGGCGTTCGGCCTGGCTGCGGTGGACGATGGTGGACAGGGCGTCGACCGGCTCGGCGTTGACCAGGATGGTCATCTTGACCAGGTCGCCCTCGCGGTATTCGTCGATCTGGTAGTCGAAGCTGGCATAGCCGCGGCTGATCGATTTCAGCCGGTCGTAGAAGTCGAACACGACCTCGTTGAGCGGCAGGCGGTAGACCAGCATGGCCCGGCTGCCGGCATAGGTCAGCTCGACCTGCTCGCCGCGCCGCTCGCTGCACAGCGCCAGCACGCCGCCGAGGAACTCGTCGGGCAGCAGGATGGTCGCCTTGATCCACGGCTCCTCGATGCGCTCGATCCGGCCGGGGTCGGGCATGTCGGCCGGGTTGTGCAGCTGCTGTATCGTGCCGTCGCTGAGGTGGATGCGGTAGACCACCGACGGCGCGGTGGCGATCAGGTCCAGGTCGAACTCGCGCTCCAGCCGCTCCTGCACGATCTCCAGGTGCAGCAGACCCAGGAATCCGCAGCGGAACCCGAAGCCCAGCGCCGCGGACGTCTCCGGCTCGTAATGGAAGCTGGCGTCGTTCAGCGCCAGCTTGCCCAGGCTGTCGCGCAGCCGCTCGAAGTCGTTGGCGTCGGTCGGGAACAGGCCGCACCACACCACCGGCTGCGACGGCTTGAAGCCGGGCAGCGCCTTTTCGGTCGGCCGGCGGTCGTCGGTGATGGTGTCGCCGACCTTGGTCTCGGCGATGTCCTTGATGCCGGCGGTGATGAACCCGATCTCGCCGGGGCCGAGTTCGTCCACCAGCACGCCCTTGGGCGACTGGAAGCCGACCCGGTCCACCTCGGCGGTCGCGCCCGTGCGCATGAACCGCACCTTGCGGCCGACGCGCAGGTGCCCCTCCAGGATGCGCACCAGCACGACCACGCCCAGGTACGGGTCGTACCAGCTGTCCACCAGCAGCGCCTTCAGCGGCGCGTCGCGCTCGCCGGGCGCCGGCGGCGGCAGGCGCCGCACGATCGCCTCCAGCAGGTCGTCGATGCCGAGGCCGGTCTTGGCCGACATCTCGATGGCGTCGGCGGCGTCCAGGCCGACCACGTCCTCGATCTGCTGCCGGATGCGCGCCGGCTCGGCCGCCGGCAGGTCGATCTTGTTGAGGACCGGGATCACCTCGTGGTCGTTGTCGATCGCCAGGTAGACGTTGGCCAGGGTCTGCGCCTCCACGCCCTGGCTGGCGTCGACCACCAGCAGCGAGCCCTCGCACGCCGCCAGCGACCGGCTGACCTCGTAGGAGAAGTCGACGTGGCCGGGCGTGTCCATCAGGTTGAGCTGATAGGTCTCGCCGTTGTGCGCCGTGTACAGCAGGCGCACGGTCTGCGCCTTGATGGTGATGCCGCGCTCGCGCTCGATGTCCATGGAATCGAGCACCTGGGTCTTCATCTCGCGCTGCTCCAGGCCGCCGCAGCGTTCGATCAGGCGGTCGGCGAGCGTCGACTTGCCGTGGTCGATGTGCGCGATGATCGCGAAGTTGCGGATGTGGGCGATGTCGATGGCCATGCGCGGTGCGGGTCCGGCTTGCGTGTGCAGCGCGGCACGGGCTGCCGCGGCTGCGAGGAAATCTAGGCGGGCCGCCGCCGCTGCGCAATCAGGCCAGGCGGGTACGCCACGGCCCGGCGGACATTTCGGGTCGGGGACCGCATCGTGCAGGGCGCGATTCCCCCGATCGAGCGCCGCCGCGTGGCGCGGCGACGCCGGGGAGGCTTCGCAACGACCGTGCTGCGGAGCCCGCCGGTGCCGCCACGGTCCGGGGCGTCGGTCAGTCCGGCACCCACTGGCTGGTGCTGTCCGCTTTCGGCCGCTCGCCGGGCGGATATTGCCCGGTGGCGGTGAAATGGCAGGCCTCGGCGATCGAGGTCGCGTAGTCGCCGATCCGCTCCAGGTTCTTCAGCACGAACAGGAGGTGCGCGCCGGGCACGATATTCTCTTCGCTGGCCTGCATGGCCGCCAGCGTCTCGCGGAACAGGTTGTTGTGGCGCCGGTCGATCTCCGCATCGCCGCGCCAGACCTGCAGGGCCAGGTCGACCTGCTCGTCGGCAAAGGCCTGCAGCGCCAGGGCCAGCGTCCGGCGGACCGATTGCGCGAACGCGCGCACCGCCAGGGCGGGCGCCAGCCCGGTGTACCGGCACAGCGCCAGCGACCGCTTGGCGATGTTGGCGACGAGGTCGCCGATGCGTTCGAGCGACTGGGCGACCTGCCCGGCGGCAAAGATGGTCCGCAGGTCGTTGGCCACCGGCTGCCGCCGGCTGACGATCAGCACGACGGCCTCGCCGATCGACCGGTCGAGCGCATCCACCTGAAGGTCGGCGGCGATCACCTCCCTTGCAAGCGCCGGGTTGCGCTCGACCAGAGCGTCGATGGCGCGGTCGAACTGGCTTTCCACGAGGCCGGCGAGTTCGAGCAGCCTCGTGCGGATCTCCTCGAGCTCGCGGTCGTAGGCGCTGACGATATGCTTGTCCATGCCATCTCCTTTTCCCAATGGTTGTCCATATCGTTCCTGAAGGCCGCCGAACAATGACGCCGCAGCCTCGATCCTCGGATCGACCGGGTGCCGGGGCCGCCGGCGGCCATCCGGCACCGGCGCGTCACGAGGCGGCCTGGGATGCGACCGACGTCGCCGGCCGGGTCTCCTCGGCGCGATCGGCGTTGCGCAGGTCCGCATAGGCTTGCGCCACCGCGTCGGACCCGTAGGCCCGCTCCAGGCGGCGCACGGTGAAGTGGCCCTCGGCGACGTTCTGGAAGTGCCGCATGAACACGGTGTTCACCAATGCCCCGGCGGCCGCGCCCATGACCGGGACCAGCTGCAGGGCCGCCTTGTCGGAGACGACGACGCCGAACCGCGCGGCCACCGCGCGGACCAGGGCAACGCTGCCGGGCAGCGTCTCGGCCGCGACGCCCCGTTCGGCCACCCGGGCGGCGACCGTGGCGAAGTGCAGGGCGAGCCCGGTCCGGACCTCGTAGTAGCCGATCTCGGCATAGGCGGCTTCGTGGGCGCTGCCGCCGAGGGCGAACACCTCCAGGCAGGCCAGCCGCGCCGCCGGGTCGGCCAGGTCCTCGCCCTGGCTGTGGGCGATGTCGGCGACCGCGCGCAGCATGACGACCGTGGTCACCGGCAGCTCGAGGAGCAGGGCCGGCAGGCCGAAGAAACCGCCGGCGGCACCGGTGCCCGCGGCCAGCAGGCGGTGGACGTCCGCATGGGCGCCGGCCGGCGGCTCCGTCCCGAGGGACCGGATGGCGACGCCGAGCGCCCGCTCCACGGCCGCCTCGGCGCCGGCGCGCACCCCGCGGTACCAGCGGCGCGGCAGCAGGCGCAGCGCCTGGTCGATCGGCATGCCCAGCACGCTGCTGGCGCGCGCGGCGAAGCTCGGATGCTCCAGCGCCCCGAAAGCCCGGACCAGAGCCCGATGATCCCTGTCGGAAAGCTGTCCCGACACGAAAGCCTCCTTTCTCCGACCGGCAAAACCGCTGCGCGGCCACGCAAAGCCGCCCTCTACTACAGCGTTACATCGCCCGTCTCCACAGGCATGCAATGCTCTTGCCGGCCCGCGCGCGCGGCCCGGCGCCCGTTGGCACGCGCGCCCGCGATCTGTATAACGGCGTCACCCGCCTGCGATGATCCCGCCCCACCGCCTGCTCCGGAGTGCCCCGTCCCGATGATCAGCGAGTCCGCCGTCACCGCCGCCCCCCGTACGGCCCCGGCCGATCCCCGCACCGCGCCCGCATCGCACCCGGACATCCGGCACGACTGGACGCGCGAGACCGCCCGCGCGGTGTACGAACAGCCGTTCAACGACCTGCTGTTCCAGGCGCAGACCATCCACCGCCGCCATTTCGACCCGAATCGCGTCCAGAAGAGCACCCTGGCCAACATCAAGACCGGCGGCTGCGCGGAGGACTGCGCCTATTGCAGCCAGTCGTCGCGCTACGACACCGGACTGACGGCGTCGAAGCTGATGGCGGTGCAGGGCGTGATCGCCCAGGCCGAGGCGGCGCGCGATGCGGGCGCGACGCGCTACTGCATGGGTGCGGCCTGGCGCAGCCCCAAGGGGCGCGACATGGACGCGCTGTGCGCGATGGTCAGCGGCGTCAAGGCGCTCGGCCTGGAGACCTGCATGACGCTGGGCATGCTCGACGACGAGCAGGTGGTGCAGCTCCGCGACGCCGGGCTGGACTACTACAACCACAACATCGACACGTCGGAGCGCTACTACGACAGCGTGATCACCACCCGCACCTTCCAGGACCGGCTGGACACCCTGGCGCGGGTCCGCGACGCCGGCATGAAGGTGTGCTGCGGCGGCATCGTCGGCATGGGCGAGGCGGACGGCGACCGCGTCGACATGCTGGTCACGCTCGCCACCCTGCCCCGGCACCCGGAGAGCGTGCCGGTCAACATGCTGGTGCCGATCCCCGGCACGCCGATGGGCGACCTGCCGCCGCTCGACCCGATCGAGTTCGTGCGCACCATCGCCACCGCGCGCATCATGATGCCGCGGTCCTACGTCCGCCTGTCCGCCGGCCGCAAGGAGATGAGCGACGAGCTGCAGGCGCTGTGCTTCTTCGCCGGCGCCAACTCGATCTTTGCAGGCGACAAGCTGCTGACCACCGGCAACAACGAGCTCGACCGCGACGAGGCGCTGTTCGCGAAGCTGGGCCTCGGCGGCCTGACGCCCCCGGCCTGCGTCACCGCCGAGTGACCGGGGCAAACCGGGCCGGGACGGCGGCAGGCCGGATGCCGAGGGCGGCGCACGACCGCTTCACCGCGGCGCTGGCGGCGCTGGAGCGGCAGGGCCGGTATCGGGCCCTGCGCCCGCGCGCCGGCATCGACTTCGCGTCCAACGACTATCTGGCCCTGAGCGAGGCGCCGGCGGTGCGCGATGCGGTGCGGGCGGCGCTGGACGACGGCGTCGCGGTGGGCGCCGGGGCGGCGCGGCTGCTGCGCGGCAACCACCCGGCGCACGAGGCGCTGGAGGCGGACGCGGCGGCGTTCTTCGGCTGCGAGCGGGTGCTCTACATGAGCACCGGCTATCTGGCCAATTTCGCGCTGCTGACCACCCTGCCGCAGCGCGGCGACCTGGTCGTGTTCGACGCCCTGCTCCACGCCAGCGGCAAGGAGGGCATTCACGCCGGCCACGCCCGCCGCGCCAAGGTGCCGCACAACGATGCCGGCGCCGTCGAGGACGCGATCGCCGCGTGGCGCCGCGGCGGCGGCACCGGGCAGGTGTGGATCGCCGTGGAGAGCCTGTACAGCATGGACGGCGACACGGCGCCGCTGGCCGACCTGATGGCGGTCGCCGACCGCCACGACGCCATGCTGATCGTCGACGAGGCGCACGCCACCGCCGTGCACGGGCCGGACGGCCGCGGCTTCGCGGCGCCGTGGCAGGGGCGCGACAACCTGATCGTGCTGCACGCCTGCGGCAAGGCCCTGGGGGCGGCCGGCGGGCTGGTCTGCGCGCCGCGACTGGTCGTGGACTATCTGGTCAACGCCGGCCGGCCGTTCATTTTTTCCACCGCGCCCTCGCCGCTGACCGCGGTGGCCGTGCGCACGGCGCTGCGCCTCGCCGCCGCCGAGCCGGAGCGGCGCACGGCGCTGGCCGGGCTGGTCGGCGCCGCCAACCGGCTGCTGGCCGGCCGCTGCGGCCACCCCGCCCCCGGCCACCAGATCCTGCCGGTGATCGTCGGCGCCGACGCGGCGGCCGTCGAGCTGGCCGCGGCGCTGCAGCAGCGCGGCTTCGACGTGCGCGCGATCCGCCCGCCGACCGTGCCGGAGGGCACCGCCCGGCTGCGCATCGCCATTACGCTGAACGTGCGCATGGACGACGTGGCCGCGCTGTTCGACGCGCTGGCGGCGCAGGTGGCGCCGCTGGAGGCCGTGTCGTGAGCCGCGCATTGGTCGTCACCGGCACCGACACCGGCCTCGGCAAGACCGTGGTGTCGGCGATGCTGACCCTGGTGCTGGACGGCATCTACCACAAGCCGGTCCAGGCCGGGCTGGAGGAGGAGACCGACACCGAAGCGGTGCGCCGCATGGCCAGCCTGCCCGCCGACCGGGTCGTGCCGGAGGTCTGGCGCCTCACCACCCCCTGCTCGCCGCACCGCGCCGCCGAGCTGGACGGCGTGGCGATCGATCCGGACGCGCTGCACCTGCCGCAGGTCGACCGGCCGCTGATCGTCGAGGGCGCCGGCGGCCTGCTGGTGCCGCTGACCCGGCAGGTGCTCTATGCCGACGTGTTCGCCCGCTGGGGCGCGCCGGTGGTGCTGTGCGCCCGCACCGCGCTGGGCACGATCAACCACACCCTGCTGTCGGTCGAGGCCATGCGCGCCCGCGGCATCCCGCTGCTCGGCATCGCCTTCGTCGGCGACGAGATCGCCGACACCGAACGCACCATCATCGACGTCACCGGCGCCCGCCGCCTCGGCCGGCTGCCGTTTCTGGACCCGCCGGACCGCCGGTCGCTGGCCGACGCCTTCGCCGCCCACTTCCAGCTTGCCGATTTCGCCGCGCCGTGACCGACACCGCTGCCGCCTCGCCCGTCTGGCACCCGTTCACCCAGCACGCGCTGGTCGCGCACATGCCGCGGATCGCGCGCGGCGAGGGCGCCTACCTGTACACCGACGACGGCCGCCGCGTGATCGACGCGATCGCCTCGTGGTGGGTGATCACCCACGGCCACTGCCATCCGCACATCCGCGCCGCCGTGCAGGCCCAGGCCGAACGCCTGGACCAGGTGATCTTCGCCGGCCACACCCACGAACCGGCCGAGACGGTGGCCCGCCGCCTGGTCGAGCTGACGCCGCCGGGCCTGGACTACGTGTTCTTCTCCGACAGCGGCTCGACCGCGGTGGAGGTGGCGCTGAAGATGGCGCTCGGCTACTGGCACAACCTGGGCGTCGGACGGCGGCGCGTCCTGGTGCTGGAGCACGGCTATCACGGCGACACCATCGGCGCCATGTCGGTGGGCGAGCGCGGCGTGTTCAACCGGGCCTACGAGCCGCTGCTGTTCACCGTCGGGCGCCTGCCCTTCCCCGCCCCCGGCCGCGAGCAGGCCACCCTGGATGCCCTGGAGGCGGAATGCCGCGCGGCACCCCGAGACGAGGCGGGCGGTCTGGCGGCGCTGATCGTCGAGCCGCTGGTGCTGGGCGCCGGCGGCATGCTGATGTACCCGCCATGGGTGCTGGCCGAGCTGCGGCGCCTCTGCGCCGACCACGACGTCCTGTTCATCGCCGACGAGGTGATGACCGGCTGGGGCCGCACCGGCACCCTGTTCGCCTGCGAGCAGGCAGAGGTCGTGCCGGACATCGCCTGCTACTCGAAGGGCCTGACCGGCGGCACCCTGCCGCTGGCGGTGACGCTGTGCCACGCGCGGATCTTCGAGGCGCACTATTCGACCGACCGCAGCCGCACCTTCTTCCACTCCAGTTCGTACACGGCCAACCCGATCGCCTGCGCCGCCGCTGCCGCCAACCTGGAGGTCTGGCAGCGCGAGCCGGTGCCCGACCGCATCGCCGCCATCGCCGACCACCACCGCCGGCGGCTGGCCGGGTTCGCCGAGGACCCGCGGTTCGAGACCGTGCGCCAGTGCGGCACCATCGCCGCCGTGGACATCAAGGTCGGCGACGCCGGCTACCTTGCCGGGGTCGGCCCGAAGCTGTACGCGTACTTCCAGAGCCGCGGCCTGCTGCTGCGCCCGCTGGGCAACACCGTCTACATCCTGCCGCCCTATTGCGTCACTCCGGAAGACCTGGACGAGGTGTACGATGCGATCCGTGATTCGGTCCGTGATCTCGGACTTTGAGCAAGACAACGCGCACCTCGTCGAGCCGGTCACCGCCCTGCTCGACCGCTTCTGCGCCGAGCCCCGCCTGCACGCGCGGTTCATGAACACGCTGTCGCTGATGGAGCACATCGGCAGCCGCAAGATCATGGCCACCCAGCACGGCGACGACCTGGACCAGCCGACGCTCAAGCACCTGGCGGAGGAGACGCGCCACGCGTTCTTCTTCAAGCGCCATGCCGAGCGCGCGGCGCGGCGCACGCTGTCCTACGGCGCGCCGGAACTGGTCGCCCCGGCCGCGGCGCGCATGTATTTCCAGCGGCTGGAGGCGGGCATCGCGCGGCGGGTCCGCGACGACGCCGAGCGGCGCGCGGTCTATCTGTACACGTCGATGATCGTGGAGTTCCGCGCGGTGTGGGCCTACCGCCTCTATCAGGACGCCCTGGGCCGGGCCGGCCTGCCGGTCTCGCTGAAGAGCCTGGTGGCGGAGGAGGTCGGCCACCTCGCCGACATGGCCGGGCGCCTGAACGACCTGGGCGCCTTCTCCACCGACCGCGTCGCCGCCTTTTGTGCCGAGGAGCGCCGGCTGTTCGAACGGCTGGTCGATGCCCTGGATGCCGGCGGCAACGCCGTGGCCGACGCGGCGTGATGCGCCGGGTCCGGGCGCGATGCCGGCGCCGCCTTGGTCCGGCAGCAGGTGCCGGCGGGTCTTCCCGATGATGACCGCAAGGGCAGGCCTGCGCGGGCATTTGATCCGTACCACGGCCGGGCCGCTCGTTTCTTGAACAGGCTCGCCCTTCGCCGGTGACGCTCGCGGCCAGTATTGCAACTTCACGACAATTTCTCAGCTAACGGCGCCGTCACATCGATGTGACCGGCCGTGCATCCACTGTTAATTCACGCTGCCTGCCCGCTCCTCTATATACCGGGGTGCCTTCCGACGGGAGGAGGGACCGAGAAGAGGAGACAGGACCCATGATCGAGACCAAGCGCACTTCCCTGACGCTCGCCGCAGCGCTGGCCGGCGCGGTCGCCACCGCCGGCCTGGCCGCCCCGGGCACCGCCAGCGCCCAGGACATGGAGCAATGCTACGGCGTCGCCGCCGCCGGCGAGAACGACTGCGCCAACGCCGCCGGCACCCATTCCTGCGCCGGCCAGTCCACCGAGGACTATTTCGGCGGCGACTGGAAGCTCGTCCCCGCCGGCTCGTGCGAGGAGATGGGCGGCCAGCTCGAGCCGTTCGACGGCTACGGCGGCCCGCGCGCCGAGTAGCCCCGCCGCGGGCACCGGCGCACCGTCCGCAGGGCGGTGCGCCGGCCGCCGCCGCGCAGCCTCTTGCGAACCCGGAGCGCCGCAGCCGCGGCGATCGCCCCGATGGACACCTTCCGTCCCGACGCCATCCCGGCGCGCACCGGCATCGGTCTGCGCCACACGCACATGCGCGACTTCGTCGAGAACCCGCCCGCGGTCGGCTGGATCGAGGTGCATTCCGAGAACTACCTGGGCCGGGGCGGCCCGCGCAACCGCGCGCTGGAGCGGATCCGCCGCGACTACCCGATGTCGTGCCACGGCGTCGGCCTGTCGCTCGGCTCGTGTGAGGGGCTGGACCGCGACCACCTGGCCCGCCTGCGCACGCTGATGGACCGCTTCCAGCCGGGCCTGGTGTCCGAGCACGTGTCGTGGAGCGTGACCGGCGGCACCTACCTGAACGACCTGCTGCCGCTGCCCTACACGGAGGAGGCGCTGGCAGTGATCTGCCGCAACGTCGACCACGCCCAGGCGGCGCTGGGCCGGCGCATGCTGGTGGAGAACCCGTCGAGCTACGTCAGCTTCCCGTCGTCCACCATGCCCGAGTGGGACTTCATGGCGGAGATCGCGCGGCGCACCGGGTGCGGCATCCTGCTCGACGTCAACAACATCCACGTCAGCGCGCACAACCACCGCTTCGACGCCGACCGCTATCTGGACGGCGTGCCGCTGGACGCGGTCGGGGAGATCCACGTCGCCGGCCACTTCGTGCAGCGCTTCGACACCGAGACGATCCTGATCGACGACCACGGCGCGCCGGTGGCCGAGCCGGTCTGGGCGCTGCTGCGCCGAACGCTGGCGCGGCTCGGGCCGATGCCGATCCTGGTCGAGTGGGACACCAACATCCCCGAGCTGCCGGTGCTGCTGGCCGAGGCGGCCAAGGCCGAGGCGCTGCTGGACGCCGTGCGGCCGGCGGAGGCGCGCCATGTTGCGTGAGCTGCAGGACGCCTTCCGCCGCGGCGTGCTGGACGGCGACGGCGCCGACGCCTGTGCCCTGATCGCGAGCGACGCCATCCCGGCGGAGCGGCGGCTGGCGATCTACCGCAACAACACCTTCGGGTCGCTGGCCACGGTGCTGCGGGCGGCGTTCCCGGTGGTCTGCCGGCTGGTCGGCGAGCCGTTCTTCCGCCAGGCCGCCGCCGCGTTCGTTCGCACAGCGCCGCCGCGGGTGCCGCAGCTGCTGGCCTACGGCGACGGCTTCCCCGCGTTCCTGGCCGGGTTCCCGCCGGCCCGCCCCCTGCCGTATCTGTCCGCCACCGCGTCGCTCGAGTGGGCACGGCAGGAGGCGCTGTTCGCCGCCGACGCCGTGCCGCTGGGAGCGGACGCGCTGGCCGCGGTGCCGCCCGAGGCGGTCGCCGGGCTGGGCTTTGTCCTGCACCCGTCGGCGCGGCTGGTCGCCTCGCGCTTCCCCGTGCTGCGCATCTGGCAGGCCAACCGGCCCGAGAACGAGAGGGTGCCGCGGGTGGACGTGAACGCCGGCGGCGAGGCCGTGCTGGTGCTGCGCCCGGACGGAGCCGTGCACAACCACCTGCTGTCGCCCGGCGACCTCGCCCTGCTCAGGGCGCTCGGCGACGGCGCGCCGCTGGCCATGGCCGCCGCGGCGGCGGCCGCCGCCGCCGAGCCCGACTTCGACCTGCAAGGGGCTCTGGCGGGCCACCTGACGCGCGGCACCTTCGCCGGCGTCCAAGCACACGAGGAGAGGGAAAGGGTTTGGTAATGAGTCAGGCAACCACCACTGCCGACCGGTCCGGCGGCCTGTCCGCCGTCCTGTCCTGGGTCCTGGGGCGCAGCGTCCTGGACCGGCTGCCCGATGCCGCGGCCTGGATCGTCGGCATCCTGCTGCTGGCCCCGCGCATATACTTGGCGATTCCGTTCTTCAACGCCGGACAGGCGCGGATCACCAACTGGGGCAGCCAATCCTTCCTGTTCCAGTACGAGCATCCGCTGCCGCTGCTCGACCCGATGCAGGCGGCCTATCTGACCACGACCTTCGAGCTGCTGCTGCCGGTGCTGCTGGTGCTGGGCCTGTTCGGCCGGCTGGCGGCGCTCGGCTTGGCGTGCATGGCGGCGACCATCTACTTCGTGATCGGCGGCGCCTACGCGATCCCGTCGGAGCAGGTCCCGTGGATGGCGGTCGGGCTGCTGCTGTTCGTCACCGGCCCGGGGCGGGTCTCGCTCGACTACCTGATTCGGCGCACGCTGCTGCGCGACTGACGCCGGACCGCCGGCGCGACGGGGCCGCCACGGTCGACGGAGCCGCGGCGGCCCTTCGTCATGTCCGGCCGGCGCCGGTGCCGTCCAGGTGCCGGGCGCGGGCGTCGAGCCGGTCGAGCAGGTCGGTGAGGAAGGACACCTCACCGGGGTCGAGGCCGGCCACCAGCGCCGCCTCCAGCGCCAGGGCGGCCGGCACGACGCGGTCGTGCAGCGCCATGCCCTCGACGGTCAGGGCCAGCACGGTGCGGCGGCGATCGGCGCCGTCGGCCCGGCGGGCGATCAGGCCGGCGCGTACGGCGCGGGCCGCGGCGCGGCTGACGCGCACCTTGTCCAGCGCGGTGCGGCCGGCGACGGCCACGGCGGGCATCGGGCCATAGCGGGCCAGCGCGGCCAGCAGCCGCCACTCCGCCGGCCCGAGCCCGGCGCGCGCCGCGCACAGCCGCGCCAGCGCCCGGTCGAGCGATTCGCCGAGCCGCGCCAGCCGCTCGGGCAGGAAGGCGTCGGGGTCGAGCACGGGGGCCGCCGCGCACGAGCGGTACGGGACCTGCCGGAAGGGCTCCGCGCCGGGAAAGGTCATGCTGCCGTCCTTGCCGCCGACGGCGGCCTGCGTTGCGTCTGCGACGGGGCGACGGTAAGGATCGGCCATGAATAAAACAATAATGTAATCCCGGACGGAAACGAACCGCCCGCTTAGGGGCGCGGGATCGCCATTAGATCAACCCGTGCTCCGCCAGTGCGCGGTGCAGCGCTTCGGGATCGGTGAACCGGTGGCCGCGCATGCCGACCGCCATCGCGCCGGCGACGTTGGCCGGGGAATCGTCGATGAACAGGCAGGCGGCGGGGTCCAGCCGGTAGTCCTCGAGCAGCCGGCGGTAGATGGCCGGATCGGGCTTGACGGCGCCGATCTCTCCGGATACGACAAGGCCGTCGAACCATTTCAGGAACGACCAGCGCCGCCGCTCCAGCGCGAATTTTTCGGCCGAGAAGTTCGTGATGGCGTACAGGGCATGCCCGCTCCGCTTGAGGTCGCGGAGGATGGTGACGGTCCCGTCGATGGCCCGCGGCACCATCTCCTGCCAGCGCTCGTGGAAGGCGCGGATCAGCCCGGCCCGGTCCGGGAAGCGCGCGGACAGCTCGGCCACGCCGGTGGCGAACGGCTTGCCGCCGTCCATCTCCAGGTTCCAAGACGGCGTGCAGACCGTCGCCAGGAACGTCTCCATCTCCGCCTCGTCGTCGAACAGCTTGCGGTAGAGATGCCGCGGGTTCCAGTCGATCAGAACGCCGCCCACGTCGAAGACGGGAATTACGGAGTCTCTGGTCATATGCGTGCCGCCTGTTCCACTTGCTTTCGAGGAGGGTCCACTTTCGGAGGAGCCCGCGCCGAAAGCATGACACCGCCATCCGACCCCACTTGACGCGGAGCCGACACGGACGAGGATCATCCGCATACCCGCTCATCGACGCCGCTGCGTGACCATACACTTTGGCCTTGGGAGGACCCACAGATGAAGCCGACCGACGCCGAAATCCGCCGTTACGCCACCGGCCTGGCCGAGAGCTACGGCGCGCACAGCATAGCCTATGCCGAAGACATGATCCGCGCCTATCTGGCCAACGGACACACGCTGCAATTCGAGGTATGGAAGAAGGTCAGGGACAGTCTGGCCGCCAAGCGAGTTACGCGCCGCCGGTCCGCTGACGAAATGCCGGCTGCGGCGGAATAGCTGCCGAAGACGTCGCTTCCATCCCAAGCATTTCACGCCTGCACTCGTACCTTTCCGCCTCCGCCGTAGGCTTCCTCCCCGCCTTCGTGGTAGGAACGCGAAAGCGTTCACGATGGCGGCAGACGGGAGGCGTTCATGATCATCAAGGTCTCCAAGCCCACCGAGCAGGACATTGCCCGGTTCAAGGGCTATCCGACATGGTCGGCCGAGCCGAGTACGTTCGACTGGTTCTATGACGAGCCGGAGGTCTGCTACCTGCTCGAGGGCGAGGTCCGGGTGACGACCGAGGGCGGCGAGGCCGTCGAGTTCGGGGCCGGGGACATGGTCAGCTTCCCGTCCGGACTGGCCTGCACCTGGGAGGTGCGCCAGCCGGTGCGCAAGCACTACACGCTCGGCTGACCCCGCGGCCCGTCCGCCGGCACCGATCGCCGCCTCGCCGCCGGCGCGCCCTCCCGTCCGGCGCCAGCCTCACCTGCCCCTGCGCCTGCCTCTGCGCCGGGCCCGCTCCGGCCGCCCGTGCCGGTGGCCGCGGTGCGCGAGCCGCCGCGGCCGGCACACGCGTCGGTCGGCCGGCTAGTGTTCTACGGGCCGATCCTGGTGGCCGAGGTCTGACGCCGCGGCGCGGGCGGGGGCATGCCGCCGAACGGGCTGCGCCCGCCCGCGCGACACGTACGGGCGACGGCCTCAGAACGGGCCGTCCATGCCGCGCCGGGGAATCCGGACGTCGCGGTGCACGTACACCGACAGGATCAGCCCGAACCCGACCAGCACCGCCAGCATCGCCGTGCCGCCATAGGAGATCAGCGGCAGCGGCACGCCGACCACCGGGATCAGCCCCATGACCATCGCAATGTTGATGAACACGTACAGGAACAGGTTGGTCGTCAGGCCGAGCGAGACGAGCCGCCCGAAGTGGTTGCGGCTGCGCAGGCCGATGACGATGCCATAGGCGATCAGCAACAGGTACAGCAACAGCAGCGCCAGCCCGCCGACCAGCCCGAACTCCTCGGCCAGCATGGTGAAGATGAAGTCGGTCTGGCGCTCCGGCAGGAAGTTCAGGTGGCTCTGCGTTCCGGCCAGGAAGCCCTTGCCCCAGATGCCGCCCGAGCCCAGCGCGATCTTCGACTGCAGGATGTGGTAGCCGGCGCCGAGCGGGTCGCGCTCCGGATTCAGGAAGGTCAGGATGCGGCTGCGCTGATAGCCGTGCAGGAACTGCCAGATGACCGGCACGGCGGCCAGCCCCGCCGCGATGACGACGCCGAACATCCACAGCCGCACCCCGGCCAGGAAGAACATCGCCCCGCCGACCATCAGCAGCATCAGCGCCGTGCCGAGGTCCGGCTGCTTGAGAACCAGGACGGCCGGCGCCAGCACGATCAGCACCGGCACGACCAGGTACGACAGCCGCCCAACCTCGTCCAGCGTCGGCGCATGGAAACAGCGGGCCAGGGCCAGGACCACGGCGACCTTCATCACCTCGGACGGCTGCAGCTGCATCACCCCCAGGTCGATCCAGCGCTGCGCGCCCATGCCGGTGGAGCCCATGATCTCCACGGCCACCAGCAGCCCCATCGCCAGGAAGTAGATCGTATAGGCCAGCCGCAGCCACACCCGGATGTCCACGATCGCGATGGCGAACAGGATCGCCATGCCCAGGCCGAAGCGCATCATCTGGCGCGACGCCCACGGGTCCATGCTGCCGTTCGCCGCCGAATACAGCATGGCGAAGCCGACCCCGGCGACCATGCAGATCAGCAGCACCAGCGACCAGTTGACCTGGATCACCTTTTCGCCGAGCGACATGCCCGGGTCGTCGGTGCTCAGCCCGTCGCGCCAGGACGAGATCATCCGTCGCTCCGCGGGTTCCGCCCCGGCCGGGGCGGCGCAACGGGCCCGCCCGCATCGGTGCCGGCGGCGGGCCCGGCGTCGGCAACGAGGCGGCGGGCCGGGTTGCGGCGCTGGCACTCCAGCAGGATGTCGCGGGTGATCGGCGCGGCCACGGCGCTGCCGCCGCCGCCGTGCTCCACGATCACGGCGGCGGCATAGCGTGGCGCGTGGATCGGGGCGAAGCCGACGAACAGGGCGTGGTCGCGCTCGCGCCAGGGCCGCGCGGCGTTGGGGATGACGCCGGTGGCGCGCTCCGCGGCGCTGATCCGGCGCACCTGCGAGGTGCCGGTCTTGCCGGCCATCTCCATGCCCTCCTCCGCGATCTGCGCCCACCGCGCGGTGCCGCGCGGGCTGGTGGTGACCCGAATCATGCCCTCCTTGACGAGCTCCAGGCTGCGCTCCGACACGCCCATCTCCGGCGCCTCGGTCGGCACCGGCGGGGCGTCGCGCTGGCCGATCCGGTAGGTCAGGTGCGGGCGCACCGCCCGGCCGCCGTTGGCCATGCGCGCCGTCATGACGGCGAGCTGCAAGGGCGTCGCCAGCACGTAGCCCTGCCCGATCGACGCGATCAGGGTCTCGCCGGGGTGCCAGGGCGAGCCCAGCGTCGCCTCCTTCCAGCCGCGGGTCGGCATCAGGCCGGTGCGTTCCCCCGGCAGGTCGATGCCGACCTCGCGGCCGATGCCGAAGCGCACCGCCATGTCGGCGATCCGGTCGATGCCGATGCGCCGCGACACGTCGTAGAAGAACACGTCGCACGACTGGGTCAGCGCCTCGACCATGTTCATGTGGCCGTGGCCGCCGCGCCGCCAGCAGTGGAAGCGGTGGTTGCCCAGCGTCATGTGTCCGGGGCAGTAGGCGGTGTGGTTCGGCCCGATCAGCCCGCTTTCCAGCGCGGCCAGGGCGACGATCATCTTGAAGGTCGAGCCCGGTGCGTACTGGCCGGTCAGCGCCTTGTTGTTGAGCGGGTGGTACGGGTCGCCGAGCAGCCGGTTCCAGTCGGCCGAGCTGATCCCCGAAGTGAACAGGTTGGGGTCGAACGTCGGCGTCGACGCCATGGCGAAGACCTCGCCGGTGGAGGCGTCCATGATCACCGCCGAGGCGCTGAGCTCGCTGGCCAGCCGGTCCCGCACGAATTCCTGCAGGCCGATGTCGAGGGTGAGCTGGACGTCGGCGCCGGGGGTGCCCTCGTCGCGGCTCAGCTCTCGGATCACCCGGCCGACCGCGTTGACCTCCACCTGGCTGGTGCCGGCATCGCCGCGCAGCACCTCTTCGTGCTCGCGCTCGATGCCGGTCTTGCCGATGCGGAAGCCGGGCAGGGTCAGCACCGGGTCGCCGGTCAGCTCCGCCTCCGAGACCGCGCCGACATAGCCCAGCACGTGGGCGGTGGCGCCGGGGTGGGTGTAGCGGCGCAGCTCGCCCACCTCGATCGACAGCCCGGGCAGCTCGGGCGCGTTGACCTCCATCTGCGCCACCTGCGGCCAGGTCAGGTTGTCGGTCACCGTCACCGGCACGAAGGCGCGGCGGCGGGACACGTCGCGCAGGACGCGGTGGCGGTCGGCCTCGGTCAGCGGCACGATGCCGGCCAGCCGGTCCAGGATGGCCTCGACGTCGCCGGCCTGCTCGGCGACCATCTGGACGCGGAAGTTCTGGTCGTTGACCGCCAGCGGGACCCCGAAACGGTCGACGATCTGGCCCCGCGACGGCGCCAGCAGGCGGATGTTGATGCGGTTCTCCTCGGCGAGCATGGTGTAGCGCTCGCTCTCGATCACCTGCAGGTAGTACATCCGCGCGGCCAGGATGCCGAACAGCCCGGTCTTGACCCCGCCCAGCACCAGGGCGCGGCGGGTCAGGCTGCGGTAGCGTTCGGTGTCGCGGTCCATGGCCTCACCCGTACTGGCGCAGGAAGCCGCGGTGCACCCGGATGAACGCCCAGGTCAGCACCGGGAACAGCGCGACGGTCAGCAGCATGCGGAACACGGCCGGCTCGACCGGCATGACGCGGGCGAAGTAGGCGCTGAAGGCGGCCCAGTCCAGCGCCGTCGCCACCAGCATCATCATGAAGAAGCCCCACCACAGGACCCCGAACGCCCGGCCGACCAGGAACCGGCGCTGCCCGTAGACGATCCAGTGGCAGACCAGGAACACGAAGGAATGGATGCCGAGCGGCGCGCCGGTCAGCACGTCGTGCACCAGCCCGATGGCGAACACCAGGCTCAGCGGCATCAGGTCGGGCCGGTGGATCGCCCAGTAATAGATCGACATCAGCGCGAACATGGGCGCGATGCTGCCGTAGAACGGCGCCTGCAGCGGCGTCGTGCCGATCAGCACCAGCAGCAGCGTGACCGTCGCCGGCGCCGCCCGGCGCGCCGCCCCGTCCAGCTTCTGCAGCAACGTCGCGTTCATCGCGGGTGCCCGATCCCGGACCGCAGCGCCGCCGACCCGACATAGGGGCGGAAGTCCATGATCCGGACGTATTCCAGGCGGCTCAGGTCCTCGAACGGCTCGACCAGGGCGGCGCCGTCGTCGATCGCGGTGACGATGCCCACCGGCAGGTCGGGCGGGAACATGCCGCCGTGGCCGGAGGTGGTCACGCGGTCGCCGACCGCCACGTCGCTCTCCGGGCGCAGATAGAGCAGCCGCGGCCGGTCGGTGTTCTCCCCACCCAGGATGGCGCGGTGGCGCGCCGGGCCGACCAGCACCGGAATGCGCGCGTTCAGGTCGGTGGCCAGCAGCAGCCGGGCCGACCGCTCGCCGGCCTGCACCACGCGGCCGACCAGGCCGCGCGCGCCCATGACCGCCTGCCCGTCGGCGATGCCGTTCTCGGTGCCCAGGTTGATGATCAGGCTGCGCACGAAGGCGCCGCTGTTGTCGCCGACGACGCGTGCGGTGACGACGGCGTGCGGCGTCGCCGGGGTGTAGTTGACCAGCGCCCTGAGCGCCTCGTTCTGGGCCTGGAGGCGGTAGGCGGCCTGCTCGAAGCGCAGCAGCGCCTCGTTCTCGGCGCGCAGCCGCGCGTTCTCCCGGCGCAGGTCGGCCAGCTGCTGGGTCCAGTCGACGGCGTCCGCCACCGTGCCGGCCGGGCGCGACAGGACGTCCAGGATCGGGGTGACGGCGTCGGTGAAGCGGGTGCGCAGGCCGTCCAGCACGACCGTGTCCACCTTGCCGAGCATCATCACGCCCACTGCCGTCATCAGCAGCAGGGCGAACGAGAATCGCTGGGCCAGCGCGCGGAGCACCGCGATGCGCGCCATGGATCGCGTGCGAGGCCTCACTGCCGCTCCCCCTTCGACCGGACGTGAGGTGGTGTCTGGTCAGTACCGCGGCGGCCGCCCGGGCGGCGCCGATCCTGGTCCCCGTGTTAGTACGTATTGATTAACACCGACTTGAGGATCTTCATCTCCTCCAGGGCGCGGCCGGTCCCCAGCGCGACGCACGACAGCGGATCGTCGGCGATGGTCACCGGCAGGCCGGTGGCGTGGCGCAGGACGTAGTCGAGGTTGCCGAGCAGCGCGCCGCCGCCGGTCAGCACGATGCCCTTGTCGACGATGTCGGCGGCGAGCTCGGGCGCGGTGTGCTCCAGCGCCACCTTGACCGCCTCGACGATGGCGCTGACCGGCTCGGCCAGGCTCTCGGCGATCTGCCGCTCGCTGATGATCAGTTCCTTGGGCACGCCGTTCATCAGGTCGCGGCCCTTGATCTCCATGACGCCGCCGTCGCCGTCCTCGGGCGGGCACGCCGAGCCGATCTCCTTCTTGATGCGCTCGGCCGAGCCCTCGCCGATCAGCAGGTTGTCGTGCCGGCGGATGTAGCCGATGATGGCCTCGTCCATCTTGTCGCCGCCGACGCGCACCGAGCGCGAATAGACGATGCCGCCGAGCGCCAGCACGGCGACCTCGGTGGTGCCGCCGCCGATGTCCACGACCATCGACCCGGTCGGCTCGGTGACCGGCAGGCCGGCGCCGATCGCCGCCGCCATCGGCTCCTCGATCAGCAGCACCTTGCGAGCGCCGGCCGACTCCGCCGACTCCTGGATGGCGCGCCGCTCCACCGCGGTGGACCCGGACGGCACGCAGATGATCACCTGCGGGCTGGCGAAGCTGCGCCGGTTGTGAACCTTGCGGATGAAATGCTTGATCATTTCCTCCGCGACCTCGAAGTCGGCGATGACGCCGTCGCGCAGAGGCCGGATCGCCTGAATGTTGCCGGGGGTGCGGCCAAGCATCTGCTTGGCTTCGTCCCCGACGGCGAGCACCTGCTTCTTGCCGCGGATCGTGGCGATGGCGACGACCGATGGCTCGTTAAGCACGATGCCGCGACCCTTGACATAGACCAGGGTGTTGGCCGTGCCCAGGTCGATGGCCATGTCGTTCGACAGGAAGCCCAGCAGATTGGCGAACATTGACGGGAGATTCTCTGCGCGTTGAAAAGGCCGGCTCGAAAAAGCCGGCGGCGGGAGGAAGACCCGCCGCCGGTTGCATAGAACAATGTCGAGACAGGCTCAAGCGTAGAGTGCCGTCGGGGCGGTTCGTTCGCGCTTCAGCAACAGCTTGTTGAGCGCGTGCACGTAGGCACGCACCGAGGCGACCACCGTGTCGGTGTGGGTGCCCTGCCCGATCACGGTCCGGCCGTCCTCCTCAAGCCAGACCGTGACCTCGGCCTGGGCGTCGGTGCCGCGGGTCAGCGCGCGGACCTTGTAGTCCGCCAGGCGCGGCTGAAAACCGACCACCTCCTTGAGAATCTTCTTGATGGCGCCGTAGGCCGCGTCGACCCCGCCGTCGCCGACTCCGGCCTCCCGGTAGCGCTCGCCGTCGATCTCGAGCTCGACCGTGGCGCTCTGGATGTCGGTGCCGAAGGTGCCCAGGGCGCGGACCAGCTTGACGCGCGTATAGTCGCGCACCAGCGCGTCCTCGATCAGCGCCTCGATGTCCTCGTCGTAGACGTCGCGCTTGCGGTCGGCCAGGTCCTTGAACCGCTGGAAGGCGTCCTCGAGCGCGGCCTCGTCGATCGCGCCGACGCCCAGTTCGGTCAGCTTGGCGCGGAAGGCGTTGCGGCCGGAGTGCTTGCCCATGACCAGCGTGGACTTGACCAGCCCGACCGATTCGGGGGTCATGATCTCGTAGGTCTGGGCGTGCTTGAGCATGCCGTCCTGGTGGATGCCCGCCTCGTGCGCGAAGGCGTTGGCACCGACGACCGCCTTGTTGCGCTGCACGTCGAACCCGGTGACGGTGGCGACGAGCCGCGAGGCCTCGGCGATGCGCTCGGTCACGATGCCGGTGCGGTACGGCATCACGTCGTGGCGCGTGCGCAACGCCATGGCGATCTCTTCCAGCGCCGCGTTGCCGGCGCGCTCGCCCAGGCCGTTGATCGTGCATTCCACCTGGCGCACGCCCGCCTCGACCGCGGCCAGCGAGTTGGCCACCGCCAGGCCCAGGTCGTTGTGGCAGTGCGCCGACAGGACGATCCCGTCCGCCCCCGGCACGCGCTCGCGCAGCATCCGGAAGATCGCGGCGTACTCCTGCGGGACGGCGTAGCCCACGGTGTCGGGGATGTTGATGGTGGTGGCACCGGCCCTGATCGCGGTCTCGACGCACCGGCACAGGAAGTCCGCCTCGGTGCGCGAGCCGTCCTCGGCACTCCACTCGACGTCGTCGGTGTAGCGGCGGGCGTGGCCGACGCTGTCGGCGACCGCCTCCAGCACCTGCTCCGGCTGCATCTGCAGCTTGTACTTCATGTGGAGCGGGCTGGTGGAGATGAAGGTGTGGATGCGCGGCCGGGCCGCCTCGCGCACCGCCTCGCCGGCACGGTCGATGTCGCGGCGGGTGGCGCGGCACAGGCCGGCGACGGTGCTGGTCTTCACCTTGCGCGCGACCGCCTGCACGGCCTCGAAGTCGCCCGTAGAGGCGATCGGGAAGCCGGCCTCGATCACGTCCACGCCCATCTCCTCGAGCAGGACGGCGATGCGCAGCTTCTCGTCGAGGTTCATGGAGGCGCCGGGCGACTGCTCGCCGTCGCGCAAGGTGGTGTCGAAGATGACGATGCGGCCCGCCTCGGGCGGACTAGCGGAATCGGTGGTCATGACGGATTTTCCTCGACCAGCGGTTGGGTGAAGCGCGTGCCGGTGACGGCTCTTCCCCTGAACGCCTGTCGTGACAACGACTTAATGCGTCCAGGGGTCGCTAAGTCGAAGCAGCCCGCCGAGCAGGAGGAACAGGAACAGGGCCAGCGACAGCGCGCCGCGCACGAACGCGGCCGCCACCGACGCGGCAACGTCGATGAGGAGGTCGGAAACACGGTCGCCGATTGACCGCAGCACTCCCACGACGAGTCTCCTCCCAACGTGTTCCGGGCGGTGCGGGGGAACGGCTCGCCCGTCCGCCGACGACGCCCTCGGAACGACATTACGCTCTCTAGACCGGATCGGTTCCCGGTTTCAATCCTTTTTTCCCCGCGCCGGCGTGCCCGGCGTCGGCGGCGTGGCCGGGGTGGCGGGCGTTTCAGGCGTGGACGGCGTTTCAGGGGTGGATGGCGTTTCAGGGGTGGATGGCGTTTCAGGCGTGGACGGCGTTTCCGGTGTCGATGGCGTGGGAGGCGTCGCCGGAGTTGGCGGCGTGGCCGGCGTCCGCGGCGTTGGGGGCGTTGGGGGCGTCGGCGGCGTCGGCGGCGTGGCGGGGGTCCGCGGCGGGCGGGGACCGGACGGCTCGCCGATCTCCGGCCGCACGGCCGCACCGGCGCGCCGATCGAGCGCCATGGCCGTCACTCACGCCCGGCCGACGCCGGCAGCCGCGGGTCGGTCGGGTTGGTGCCCGCCCGCTCCGCGCCGAGTTGCGCAGCGAAGCCGTCGGCCAGCTTCTGGGCCGCCGTGCCGGTGGCGAAGAACGTCCCCAGGCCGACCTGGGCGGCGGCCCCTCCGGCGTTCAGGTCGAACTGGCCCAGCACGGACAGGCTGTCCTGGAAGTGCTCGCCGGACGTCGCCATGATCTGGGTGTAGTTGCCGTCGGCCTGGCGGATCACGACCGGGACCAGGGCGACGTTGGCGTCGCGGTAGCCGACCACCAGTTCGCCGCTCTGCAGCGTCGGCGACGCCGAGGCCGTGACGCCGACGCTCTGCGCCTGGGCGAAGATCAGCGGCGGGTTGACCGGCTCCGCGCAGCCGCCAAGCGCCGCGAGCGCGAGCCCGAGGATCGGCGCGGCGCCCCGGCGGACGACCCTCCCGAGCGGACGTGCAGGCATTCCGGCAGTCATGGCAGCGCCTCCCCCTTGTCCCGTGCCGGCCGGACGCCCGGCGGCGTCAATTCTCGATCACGCACACGCCGTCGAGCGGTGCGAGCACCGCGCGCCACGCGGCGGCATCCGCGTCGGGCGGGATCCAGACCGCGGCGCCACACCCCGCCGGCAGGCGGACCAGCCTGACCCGGTGGTAGCCCGCGACCCAGCCGCCCCACGGGGGACCGACGCCGATCAGACCCAGGCCCGTGGCCTCGACGGTGCCGATGTCGTCGCCCGGCGGCAGCGCCAGCGTGAGGATGCCCGGCGTCACCTGCGAGACCGTCGAGCCGTCGGCCCCCCGCACCTCCACCACCGTGCATCCGGCGAGCAGTCCTGCGACAAGCACTGCCCAAGCTTGTGTGCGCACGGCATGTCTCCCGGTTTGCGGCGTCCATCCAACCACAAAAACACGAATGTTCGCAACACAGGCCTGCTGCCAATCCAATTTGGCAGTGATCATCTAGTTGTATTGCACAGAGGTTGCACCGATGCCCTGCATGGGGGGCTTCCGTTGCGGGGCGGCGGCAGCCATAGTGCCGCGCGGCGGCGCCTGCCGGCCGCGCGGCGTGCGCGGATCCGCGTCGTCTCCGCGACCACGGGGCGCGGCCCGCTCCCCGGAACCCGATGATCGCTTGTCATGCTGCCCGTCGTCCTGCTCGCCGCCGGCTTTGCGCTGCTGCTGATCGGCGGCGAATCGCTGGTGCGCGGATCGGTCGGGGCGGCTCGCCGGCTCGGCGTGTCGCCGCTGGTGATCGGCGTAACCCTGGTCGGCTTCGGCACGTCGACACCGGAACTCTTGACCAGCGTGCAGGCAGCGCTGGCCGGGTCGCCGGGCATCGCGGTCGGCAACGTGGTCGGCAGCAACATCGCCAACATCCTGCTGATCCTGGGCGTCGCCGCGGTGCTGCAGCCGATCGCCTGCCACCCGGCCGCGTTCTACCGCGACGGCAGCGTGCTGGCGGCGTCGGCCGTGCTGGTCGCCGGGATCGCGCTCGCCGGCAGCATTGGGCGGGTCGCGGGCGGCGTGCTGGTGACGCTGCTGGTGGCCTATATCGTCTACACCTATTGGGCCGAACGGCGGCGTCCCGAGGCGCCGCCGGCGGCCCGCCACGCCCGCGAGGCCGAGGTCGCCGAGCCGCCGCCCGGCCCGCTGTGGCGCAACCTGCTGTTCGCCGTGGGCGGCATCGCGCTGACCGTGCTCGGCGCCCGCCTGCTGGTCGACGGCGCCATCCAGCTCGCCCGCGAGGCCGGCATCTCCGAGGCGGTGATCGGCCTGACCGTGGTCGCCGTGGGCACGTCGCTGCCCGAGCTGGTCACCAGCATCGTCGCCGCGGTCAAGCGCGAGGGCGACGTCGCCTTCGGCAACGTCGTGGGCAGCAACATCTACAACGTGCTCGGCATCCTGGGCGTGACCGCGCTGGTCCGGCCGCTCGCGGTGCCGCCCGAGATCCTGGTGTTCGACCTGTGGGTCATGCTGGGCGTGACCGCCCTGCTGATCGTCTTCGCCGTCAGCGGCTGGCGGCTGGTCCGGTGGGAGGGCGCGGTGTTCCTGGCCGGCTATGCGGCCTACATCGGCGTGCTGGGCGGCACCGCGATCTAACTCCCGGCGCACCCCCGCACGGACGGCGCGCACCGGCGCACCGGTCGGAAATGGACCGGCGCCGCGGGAATTTCGCTTAACCTCGGTGGGCGGGACTCCTAGACTGGCGCACCGTCCGCGGCAGGCCCCGACGCGGCGGCGGACGCCCGGCCTGCCGATGCCGACTCCATTGGAAACAGGGTGCGCACCATGCGATATGCGCTTGTCGTGCTGGCGCTCGCGGCCGCCGTGGCCGCGTCTCCCGCTCGCGCGGATACCGAGAAACAGACCGTCTACATCAACCTGACCGGGCCGGAGTATCAGGCCCTGCTGCAGACCTGGGGCTTCCGTGCCGAGCTGTCCGCGGACGAGGACGGCAGCCCGTTGATCAGCAGCTCGATCAACGGGGTCAACTACACGATCTTCTTCTACGGCTGCGACGATCGGCAGCCGCGCCGCTGCGACAGCATCGGCTTCAGCGCCGGGTTCGACCTGAGCCAGTCGCTGACCCACGCGTACATGAACGACTGGAACCGCTACAACCGGTTCGGCAAGGCCTACACCGACGACGAGGGCAACGCCTACCTGGCCATGAACATCAACGTGGACGGCGGCCTGACCGAGGCGGCCCTGCGCGACTGGCTGCGCTGGTGGGAGATCGGCGTGGCCGACTACCTGGACTACATCGGCTGGAACTGAGGCCGCCCGCCCCCCTTTCCCGGCGCGCCGTTTCCTGCAAAAGTCCCCGCCGCCGGGCGGGCCGCGGTGCGGCCAGCCCGGTGCGCGGACGGCGCCACTTGGGCGGCGGCGCCGGGCCGGCGGGAGGCGGGGCATGCGGGTGCTGACGATCGACCTGGGCGGGACCTTCGTGAAGGTCATGGCCAGCGGTGCGGCCGAGCCGCGGCGCGCGCCGTCGGGCAAGACGATGGGCCCGACCGGCATGATCGCGGCGATCCGGCAGCTCGCCGGCGACTGGCAGTACGACACCGTCGCGTTCGGCTATCCCGGCGTGGTGCGCGACAACCGCCCGCTGCTGGACCCGAACAACCTGGCCCCCGGCTGGGTCGAGTTCGACTACGAGCGCGCCCTCGACCGGCCGGTGCGGATCATCAACGACGCCGCCATGCAGGCGCTGGGCAGCTACGAGGGCGGCCGCATGCTGTTCCTGGGCCTGGGCACCGGGCTCGGTTCGGCGCTGGTCATCGACAAGGTCGTGCACGGCATGGAGCTGTCGCAGCTGCCCTACAAGGAGGGCCGCCGCTTCGGCGACTTCCTGGCGCGGCGCGGGATGGAGCGCCTGGGCATGGCCGGCTGGCAGGAGGTGGTGGCCGAGGCGGTGTCGCTGCTCCAGCACGCGCTGTGTGCGGAGTACGTCGTGCTCGGCGGCGGCAATGTCCGTCACCTAGACCGGCTGCCGCCGCACACCCGCATCGGCGCCAACGTCAACGCCTTCCGCGGCGGGTTCCGGCTGTGGCTGGACCCGGAGGTGCGGGTCTGACGGCTGCGGCTTTGCTGCACTGCAGCATGCAAGGCCCCGCCGGCTGTATGCTGCGATGCGGCATGTCGCCGCGGCCGGGCCGCCGGACCGGCATCGCCGCCGCCCGATATCCCGTCCCGCCCTTGCCCGGCCCGGTTCCGCAATCCAGAGCTGTAAATACGGGCTCGTGGCGCTGTCCATGCCGTTTTTTTGACCGTGCGCGGCCGTTGCCGCTCCACGGCCGGCGGCGCGGCTGTCGCCGGGCCGGCTCCGCGCCTCGTCCAGCTCCATCAACCCGTTGATTCTTCTACGGCCGCTAGTCCGGGGCCGCGCCGCCGGGCGACCGCCGCCGAAGTCCGCACCCCGGCAGTTGCCGCTTCCGTATGCAGCCCTTGGCGCGAAAGGCAGCAAGATCGGTGCCGCGCGCATCGCAACTGGAACGATTTCGATAATCAAAACGCCATGTTGCGCCGCAGCAGCGTCCGGCACGGCGCTTGCTGATAGGAGGCGTTGTTCCGATGCGACGCGAACGCGAGGCATGCCCATGGTGGCCCTGACCGATAGTGCAGTGCGTGCCATCCGCCGGCTGATGGAGAACGTGGACGGCAGCATCTCGGCCCTGCGGATCTATCCGCGCACCGAGACCTGCGACCGCGCCGACTACCTCGATTCCCTGGAAGGCGCCGACGGCCTGGCCGATGCCGCCTTCCAGTGCGACAACGTCAAGGTGCTGGTCGACAGCGGCCGCATGCCGCTCACCGCCGAGACCCGCGTGGACTACGTGGAATGCGGCAAGGGCCGCGGCTTCCGGTTCGACAGTCCGCACCCGCCCGGCGCCTGCACCTGCGACGTGGACCGATAGCCGGGTTGCGGGCCGGGGCCCGGATTCGGTACAGACCCTGGCGTAGCAGCCCGCGGAGCCCGCCACCCTGCCGTCATGGCCGATCACCGACCGCCCCGCCCCGCCCCGGAGAACGGGTTCCTGGCCGACCATGTGCGCATGGTCCTGGACAGCCTGGACCGCCTGACCGGACGGCGTCCGATCGACCCGACCGCGCCGCCGGAAGAGCAGGCGCGGGCCGTGTTCCACGCGCCGTTCGTGCTGGTCAGCCACGGTACCGAAGACGATCCGCGGCTCAACTACGGCAACCTGGCTGCGCTGGCGCTGTGGGAGGCGGACTGGGAGACCTTCACCTCGGTCCCGTCGCGGCTGACCGCCGATTCGCCCACACAGGCGGAGCGCACCCACCTGCTCCGCCAGGCCCGCGAGCGCGGGGTCATCGACCATTACAGCGGGGTGCGCGTCACCTTCGGCGGCCGCCGCTTCATGATCGAGAACGCCACGCTGTGGACCGTCTCCGGCACCGACGGCACCTACCGCGGCCAGGCCGCCCTGTTCGAGCGCTACCGGTACCTGACGTCGCCGCCCGGCACGCACCACCTTGCCGTGGACCGGGAGCCGCCGCCCCGCTAGGCTGCCCGTTCCAACCCGCCCCCACCCCGGATACACGATGATCCCGCGCTACAGCCGGCCGGCCATGGCCCGCATCTGGGAGCCGGAGAACCGGTTCCGCATCTGGTTCGAGATCGAGGCGCACGCCTGCGACGCCCAGGCCGCGCTCGGCATCATCCCCAAGTCCGCCGCCGAGGCGGTGTGGCAGCGCGGCCGGTTCGAGGTATCCCGCATCGACGAGATCGAGCGCGAGACCCGCCACGACGTGATCGCCTTCCTGACCAACCTGGCCGAGCACATCGGCCCGGACGCGCGCTTCGTGCACCAGGGGCTGACCTCGTCGGACGTGCTCGACACCGCCTTTGCGGTGCAGCTCACCCAGGCCGCCAACCTGCTGCTGGCCGACCTGGACGCCCTGCTGTCCGCCCTCAAGCGCCGCGCGCTCGAGCACAAGGACACGGTGTGCATCGGCCGCAGCCACGGCGTCCACGCCGAGCCGACCACGTTCGGCCTGAAGCTGGCCGGGCACTACGCCGCCTTCGCCCGCAACCGCGACCGCCTGACCCGCGCCCGCGACGAGGTGGCGACCTGCGCCATTTCCGGCGCGGTCGGCACCTTCGCCAACGTCGACCCGCGCGTGGAGGCGCACGTGGCGGAGAAGCTGGGCCTGGCCGTGGAGCCCGTGTCCACCCAGGTGATCCCGCGCGACCGCCATGCCGTGTTCTTCGCCACGCTGGGCGTGATCGCCTCGTCGATCGAGGCGCTGGCGACGGAGGTCCGCCACCTGCAGCGCACCGAGGTGCGCGAGGCCGAGGAGTTCTTCGAGGCCGGGCAGAAGGGCTCGTCGGCCATGCCGCACAAGCGCAACCCGATCCTGTCGGAGAACCTGACCGGGCTGGCCCGGGTGGTGCGCGCCGCGGTGGTGCCGGCGCTGGAGAACGTGGCGCTGTGGCACGAGCGCGACATCTCCCACTCCTCGGTGGAGCGCGTGATCGGCCCCGACGCCACCATCGCGCTGGACTTCGCGCTGGCCCGCCTGACCGGGCTGATCGACAGGCTGCTGGTCTATCCCGACGCCATGAAGGCCAACCTGGACCGGCTGGGCGGCCTGATCCATTCCCAGCGCGTCCTGCTCGCCCTGACCCAGGCCGGCCTGAGCCGCGAGGCCGCCTATGCCGCCGTCCAGCGCAACGCCATGCGCGTCTGGGCCGGCGACGGAGACTTCCTGGCGTTCCTGCGCGCCGACCCGGAGGTCGCCGCCCACCTGCCCGAAGACCGCCTGGCGCAGACGTTCAACCTCGCCTACCACACCAAGCACGTGGACGAGATCTTCGCGCGGGTGTTCGAGGCGGGGGAGTAGGGTGCCAGCGCCGCGCTTACTCTCGGTGGTCATCCCCGCGTCAGCGGGGATCTCGAGCAGATTGCGCACGCCGCAGCAGCGTGCTCGAATCCCGCGAGGTCCCCGCTTGCGCGGGGATGACATGTTTGGATGGACGGCGGCAATCGCCCGTCAACCCAAAGCGGTCTGCGCACGCCGCAGCAGCGCGCAGGGATCCCGCGAGGCGTCCGCTTGCGCGGGGATGACATGTTGGATGGGTGGGGCGGCCATTGCCCGCAACCCAAGCGGTCATCCCCGCGTCAGCGGGGATCTCGAGAAGATTGCGCACGCCGCAGCAGCGTGCTCGAATCCCGCGAGGTCCCCGCTTGCGCGGGGATGACATGTATGGATGGACGGCGGCAACCGCCCGCAACCCAAAGCGGACATCCCCCGCGGCAACGAGATCTTGAGAAGGTCGCGCGCGCTGCGGCAGCGTGCCGGACTCCCGGCACCGGCTGGCCATCCGCTACGATGCGGTACTGGAACACGCGAACCCGCGCCCCGCCCTCCGCGGCAAGGCGGTCCCGCCCGCGCTATACCGGCGTGCGCTCGTAGAGCTCGAGCAGGTCGTCGCCGGCCGGCTGCACAGGGGCGGTGCGGCTGAACCGGGGCTGCCGGTCCAGGCGGTCCACGCCGAAGGCCTCGACGGCGGCGAGGCCGTCGCCGCCCAGGACGGTGGGGGCATGGAACCAGGCCAGGCGGTCGACCAGGCCGGCGCGCAGCAGCCCGGCGGCCAGGCGGGCGCCGCCTTCCACCAGCAGGCGGGTGATGCCGCGGTCGGCCAGGGCGGCCAGGGCGGCGGCCGGGTCGATGGTGCCGGTGTCGGCCTCGGGCACCTCGATCACCACCACCCCGGCACCGCGGAAGGCGTCCAGGCGCCGGGCGTCGCCGCCGCCCAGCGTGAGCAGCCAGGTCGGCGTCTGCGCGGCGGTCGCCACCAGCCGGGCGGTCAGCGGCAGGCGCCCGCGGCTGTCGGCCACCACCCGCACCGGCGAGCGGTCGGCCATGCCGGGCAGGCGGCAGGTCAGCTCCGGGTTGTCGGCCAGCGCGGTGGTGATCCCGACCAGGACCGCGTCGTGCTCGGCGCGCATGCGGTGCGCCAGGGACCGCGCGGCCGGTCCGGTGATCCATTGGCTCTCGCCGCCGTGGGTGGCGATGCGGCCGTCCAGCGTGGTGGCCAGCTTGAGCGTGACCAACGGCCGGCCGTGCATGATGCGGCTGACGAACCCGGCGTTGAGGCGCCGCGCCTGGCCCGCGCGCACGCCCTCGGTCACCGCCACGCCGGCGGCGCGCAGCCGGGCGATGCCGGCGCCGGAGACGCGCGGGTCGGGGTCCTCGCAGGCGACCACGGCGCGGGTCACGCCGGCGGCGATCAGCGCCTCGGCGCACGGGCCGGTCTGGCCGTGGTGGCTGCACGGCTCGAACGAGACGTAGGCGGTGGTGCCGCGGGCGGCCTCCCCGGCGCGGGCCAGCGCCTCGGTCTCGGCATGCGGCCGGCCGCCGGGCCGGGTCCAGCCGCGCGCCACCACCCGGCCGGCGCCGCCGGGCCGCGGAGCGACCAGCACGCAGCCCACCGCCGGGTTCGGCCAGACCCGCCCCAGACCGCGGGCGGCCAATGCCAGCGCCATGTCCATGAACCGCTCGTCGGCGGCGGCCGCGTCGGGCGGCAGGCCGGCGCTCACTCCCGCGTCACCTGCAGGCGGCCGACGAACTCGTTGAAGTCGCCGGGCTCGGTGAAGTCCCTGTAGACCGACGCGTAGCGGACGTAGCCGACCTTGTCGAGCGCCTCCAGGTGCTTCATGACCATCTCGCCGATCACCTTGGACGGGATCTCGCTCTCGCCGGAGCTCTCGAGCTGGCGCACCATGGAGTTGACCACCCGCTCGATGCGCTCGATCTCCACCGGCCGCTTGCGCAGGGCGATCTGCAGCGAGCGCAGCAGCTTGTCGCGGTCGAACGGCTCGCGGGTGCCGGAGGTCTTGATCACGGTCAGCTCGCGCAGCTGGATGCGTTCAAAGGTGGTGAAGCGGGCCCCGCACGCCGGGCACTGGCGCCGCCGCCGGATCGCCGAGTTGTCCTCGGTCGGCCGGGAGTCCTTCACCTGCGTGTCGTCGTTGCCGCAGAAGGGACAGCGCATCGGGGACCGTTCCTTTTCTTATTGTTGCCTGCCGGACAGGGGGCGGCGCGTCCCCTTACGGGCCCGGGTAGACCGGGAAGCGGCGGCACAGCGTCAGGACGCGCTCGTGCACCGCGCGCTCGGTCGCGGCATTGCCCTCCGGGTCGGCCTGCAGGCCGTCCAGCACCTCGATCATCAGCTCGCCGACCTGGCGGAACTCCGCGGTGCCGAAGCCGCGGGTGGTGGCCGCCGGGCTGCCGACGCGGATGCCCGAGGTGACCATCGGCTTTTCCGGGTCGAACGGGATGGCGTTCTTGTTGCACGTGATCCCGGCGCGTTCCAGCGCGGCCTCGGCGGCCTTGCCGGTGACGCCCTTCGGCCGCAGGTCGACCAGCGCCAGGTGCGTGTCGGTGCCGCCGGTGACGATGTCCAGCCCGCCGGCCTGGAGGGTCGAGGCCAGCGTCTTGGCGTTGTCCGCGACCGCCCGGGCGTAGGCGCGGAACGACGGCTGCAGCGCCTCCCCGAACGCGACCGCCTTGGCGGCGATGACGTGCATCAGCGGCCCGCCCTGCAGGCCGGGGAACACCGCCGAGTTGATCTTCTTGCCCAGGTCGGCGTCGTTGGACAGGATCATGCCGCCGCGCGGGCCGCGCAGGGTCTTGTGCGTCGTGGTCGTCACGACGTGCGCATGCGGCAGCGGCGACGGATGCGCGCCGCCGGCGACCAGCCCGGCGAAGTGGGCCATGTCGACCATCAGCCAGGCACCGACCTTGTCGGCGATGGCGCGGAACCGCGCGAAGTCGATGATGCGCGGATAGGCCGAGCCGCCGGCGATGATCAGCTTCGGCTGGTGCGCGTCGGCGAGTCGCTCGAGCTCGTCGTAGTCGATCGTGCAGTCGCCCTCGCGGACGCCGTAACCGACCGCGTTGAACCACTTGCCCGACAGGTTCGGCGGCGCGCCGTGGCTCAGGTGCCCGCCGGCGGCCAGCGACATGCCGAGCACGGTGTCGCCGGGCTTGACCAGCGCCAGGAACACCGCCTGGTTGGCCTGGGCGCCGGCGTGCGGCTGGACGTTGGCGAAGGCGCAGTCGAACAGGCGGCAGGCGCGCTCGATGGCGAGCCGTTCGGCGACGTCGACGAACTCGCAGCCGCCGTAGTAGCGGCGGCCGGGATAGCCCTCGGCGTACTTGTTGGTCAGTACCGTTCCCTGCGCCTCGAGCACCGCCGGCGAGGCGACGTTCTCGCTGGCGATCAGCTCGATGCTCTCGCGCAGGCGACGCAGCTCGTCGCGCACCGCGGCGAACACTTCGGGGTCGGACTGGGCGAGGCCGGCGCCGGTGGAGCGGCGGTCGGCCTCGCTGCTGGCGGACAGGACGGTCGTCATGATCAGCCTTGAACCCTTTCGTATTGCGGCTGGTCGTGCGCCGCCGGCGTCAGCTTGGCGAGCCGGCGGTCGTGGCGGCCGCCTTCATAGTCGGTCGCCAGGAATGTCTCCAGGCACTCGATGGCGGCGGCGGGCGGGGTGAGGCGCGCGCCCAGCGCTATGATATTGGCGTCGTTGTGCTGGCGCGACAGGCGCGCGGTGGTGACATCGTGGCACGGGGCGGCGCGGATGCCGGCGTGCCGGTTGGCCGCCATGCTGATGCCGATGCCGGAGCCGCACACCAGCACGCCGCGCTGCGCCACGCCGGACTCGACCGCGTCGGCCACGACGTGCGCGAAGTCCGGATAGTCGACCGAGGCCGGGCCGTCGGTGCCGAAGTCGAGCACCCGGTAGCCGCGCGTTTCCAGGTGCCGCTTCAGCGTCTCCTTCAGGTCGACTCCGGCGTGGTCGGCGCCGATGGCGATGGTCTGTTCGGGCATGACGGACATGGCGGACGACGCCCCTTTCCGATCGTTGTCGTTTCCGTTACCACATATCGAGAGCAATTGATACGCCCGTACAACACATGGGTCCCGCAAGCGGGCCCGGCCCCGGCGGCGATCCAAAAGCACCGGTCCCACGGGCAGAGCACCCCGCAAAAGTGGCGGTTTCCATGTGACGGACGGCATGAAGTCGCGCCGACGGCGGTCAGTGCGAATCGAATATCGGCCCGATTGCTGGAAAGCCAACATTAATCGAGGGGGAAACGGCTGCCTGGCACCCCGCACCTGTATTCACATATCTGAAAATCTTTCTTGACGCGGCTGCGAACATATCGGAAATGGATAGCATCGCCGCAAGCGATGCCAATCACCGGAACTTACTGAAACGGGGGAGCCAAAAATGAGCCAAGGACAAGAGGACGCTGCCGCAGTATCCCATGGTGCGCTGCTGCGGATGACGGCCGACGTGGTCGCATCCTATGTCAGCCAGAATCCTGTGGAAGCGGACCAACTGCCGGGCTTGATCAACTCGGTCCACGACTCGCTGAAGAACGCCGACGGCCAGCCGCCGGCACCACCGGAGCCGCCGCAGAAGCCGGCCGTCTCGATCCGCAAATCGGTCCAGCCGGACTATATCGTCTGCCTGGAGGACGGCAAGAAGCTGAAGATGCTGAAGCGTCACCTGCGCACCAACTACAACATGACGCCGGACGAGTACCGCGCCAAATGGGGCCTGCCGCCGGATTACCCGATGGTTGCGCCGAATTACGCGGAACAGCGTTCGGCCTTCGCCAAGCGCATCGGGCTGGGCCGCGGCGGCCGCGGCGCCGGCGGCGAGGCGGAGTAACGGCGACCGGGTGCGCGCCGGTGCGCCGTCGCGGGGCGGGCCTGGGGATCAGGCCACGATGCCGCGCGGCGCCGGCCGCTCCCGCCGCTGCCGCGACCGGCCCAGCACATAGCGCAGCTTGCTGATCGCGGCGCGCTCCAGGGCCGATTCGGGCAGCGACGCGGGCCCCTGGATCGACACCTCGACCAGGGTCTCGGGGTCGACGGCGGTGACCTTCACCGCCGCGCCGATCCGCTGGTATTCCAGAAGCACTTCGCGTTCGGGCATGGGCGCACCGGTTGAGCGGATGGCGGCCATGCCGCCGAATCACCCGGTATCATGGTGCGGCATCCCTTGAGCCATGGTTAACGGCCCGCAACGGACGTCGCCGCGCGGCGGGCGCGGATGACAAGCCGCCGCCGGCGCGCTACATCCCGTCGTGTCCGCACCCGGTGCGACGCGACGGAGACCAGACGATGACCGCAGCCCCCGGAGCCGCCGTCCCGCTGCCCAGCGCCGGGCCGGCCGGGCCGACGACGTTCCGCTGGGACGACCCGCTGCTCCTCGACGCACAGCTCACCGAGGAGGAGCACCTGGTGCGCGACAGCGCCCGCGCCTGGTGCCGCGACCGGCTGATGCCGCGGGTGCTGGAGGCCAACCGGCACGAGACCTTCGACCGCGCCATCATGACCGAGATGGGCGCGCTGGGCCTGCTCGGGCCGACCATCGAGGGCTACGGCTGCGCCGGCGTCGGCGCGGTCGCCTACGGACTGATCGCGCGCGAGGTCGAACGGGTCGACAGCGCCTACCGCTCGGCGATGTCGGTGCAGTCCAGCCTGGTCATGCACCCGATCCACGCCTACGGCACCGAGGACCAGCGCCGGGCCTGGCTGCCGCGGCTGGCCGCCGGCGAGTGGATCGGCTGCTTCGGGCTGACCGAGCCCGATGCCGGGTCCGACCCCGCGGCGATGCGCAGCCGCGCGCGCCGGGTGTCCGGCGGCTGGCGGCTTACCGGCAGCAAGACCTGGATCACCAACTCGCCGATCGCCGACCTGTTCGTCGTGTGGGCGCGGGACGACGCCGGCGACATTCGCGGGTTCGTCCTGGACCGCGCCATGGCCGGTCTGTCCGCGCCGAAGATCGAGGGCAAGTTCGCGCTGCGCGCCTCGCCCACCGGGCAGATCGTCATGGACGACGTGTTCGTGCCCGAGGACCGGCTGCTGCCCGGCGCCCGCGGCCTCAAGGGACCGTTCGGCTGCCTGAACAACGCGCGCTACGGGATCGCCTGGGGCGTGCTGGGCGCGGCCGAGTTCTGCTGGCACACCGCGCGGCAGTACGTGCTGGACCGGCCCATGTTCGGCCGGCCGCTGGCCGCCAACCAGCTTATCCAGAAGAAACTGGCCGACATGCAGACCGAGATCGCGCTCGGGCTGCAGGCGGTGCTGCGCCTCGGCCGGCTCAAGGACGCCGGGCAGGCGGCGCCGGAGATGGTCTCGCTGCTCAAGCGCAACAACTGCGGCAAGGCGCTGGACATCGCCCGCCAGGCCCGCGACATGCTGGGCGGCAACGGCATCGCCGACGACTACCACGTGATCCGCCACGTGATGAACCTGGAGGCGGTCAACACGTACGAGGGCACGCACGACATCCACGCGCTGATCCTCGGCCGGGCGCAGACCGGCATCCAGGCGTTCTGCTGACCGCGCGCCGGCCCTGCCGGCGGGCCGGCGGCCGGTCACCGGCGCGGATGGGGGCCTACGCGGCGGAGGTGACGCCGGACGGGAAGCCGACGCTGGTCGACCAGAAGCGCTCCAGCCTGAGCAGGGTGTCGTTCACCTCGCGCAGGGTCTCGGGCGACATGTCGATGCTGCCGAGCGACGCCATGTGGCGCTCGAACATCTCGCTCAGCTTGTCGCGCAGCTTCAGGCCCTTGTCCGACAGGCGCAGCCGCACCGACCGCCGGTCGTGCATGGACCGCTCCTGGACCAGGTAGCCGTTCTCGACCATCTTCTTGACGTTGTAGGACACGTTCGAGCCGAGATAGTAGCCGCGCGCGGTGAGCTCCCCGACCGTCAGCTCGTCGCTGCCGATGTTGTACAGGATCAGCCCCTGGACGTTGTTGATGTCCTGGATCCCGTGCCGATCCAACTCCGCCTTCACCACCTCCAGAAAGTGGCGGTGTAACCGTTCGATCATCAGAATGGTCTGGTAATAAGGATGTTGCACACGCACCTCCTGCTGCCGGCCGCCGGGCGAACCCCATCCCTTAATATAAGAAGGAATAGGTTAACGTATCATTGCGCAACAATAATCTCAAAGGCGGGTGAAAAGTCGAGCCTTTTTCCGGGGCTCGCGGAAGCCGGGTGCCGTCCGGAGCCCTTGACCTCCCCGCCGGAAGGGTGGCCACGGCCGGGCCGGATGCGCTAGCCTGATCCGTAAAATCGGAGGGAAACGCCATGAACCTCAGTGTTCTTCTGGCCCATCGCGCGGAGGTCGGCCGCCCCGTGACGCTGGCGCTGATCGGCGCCGGCAAGTTCGGCGCCATGTTCCTGGCGCAGGCGCGGCGCACGCCGGGGCTGCACGTGGCCGCGGTGGTGGACGTGTCCGTGGACAAGGCCTGCAACGCGCTGGCCCTGACCGGCTGGCCGCACCAGAGCTATGCCGCGCCCGACATCGGAAACGCGCTGGCCACCGGCGCCACCTATGTGACCGAGAACCCGCACGAGGTGATCGCCGCGCCCGGCATCGAACTGATCGTGGAGGCGACCGGCAGCCCGGCCGCCGGCATCGAGCACGCGCTGGCCTGCATCACCCACGGCAAGCACCTGATCAACGTGACCGTCGAGGCCGACGTGCTGGTCGGGCCGCTGCTGGCGCACCGCTTCACCGAGGCCGGGCTGATCTATTCGCTGGCCTATGGCGACCAGCCGGCGCTGATCGCCGAGCTGGTCGACTGGGCGCGGACCAGCGGCTTCGACGTGGTGTGCGCCGGCAAGGGCACGAAGTACCATCCGGACTACCGCTACTCCACGCCGGAGACGGTGTGGGCGCACTACGGCATCACCGAGCAGCGTGCCTCGGAGGGCGGGCTCAACCCGCAGATCTTCAACTCGTTCCTGGACGGCACCAAGTCGTCGATCGAGATGGCGGCGGTGGCCAATTCCTGCGACCTGGTGCCGCAGCCGGAGGGCCTGAACTTTCCGGCGTGCGGGGTGGACGACCTGCCGCAGATCATGCGCCCGCGCAGCGTCGGCGGCCAGCTCGCCCATTCCGGGACGGTGGAGGCGGTGTCGTCGCTGGAGCGCGACGGCCGGCCGGTGTTCCGCGACCTGCGCTGGGGCGTCTTTGTGGTGATCGAGGCCTATGACGACTACGTCAGGCGGTGCTTCACCGACTACGGCATGATCATTGATTCGACCGGCCGCTACGTCGCCATGTACAAGCCGTACCACCTGATCGGGCTGGAGCTCGGCGTCAGCATCGCCTCGGTCGGGCTGCTGCACCGGCCGACCGGCGCGCCCAATGCGTTCCGCGGCGACGTGGTCGCGGTCGCCAAGCGCGACCTGGCCCCGGGCGAGCGCCTGGACGGCGAGGGCGGCTACACCGTGTACGGCAAGCTGATGCCGGCGCAGGCGTCGCTGGCCGCGGGCGCGCTGCCGATCGGCCTGGCCCACCGGGTCAGCCTGCGCCGCGCGCTGTCCCGGGACGAGGTGGTGCGCTGGACCGACGTCGCCCTCGACGACGCCGACCTGGCAGTACGCACCCGCCGCGAGATGGAAGCCGCCTTCGCCCCGGCCCTGGCGGCGGAGTAGAGGCCAGGCGAAGGACCGGCGGGGGTGCCGGCCTGCAGGGGGCGTGGGACCACCGCCTTTCGGGGTGCGCTTGGCGTTCCGACCGCGCCGGAACCGGTCTTCAGGCGCCATGGCCGGAAGTCTGACCCGACTTGAACAGTGCCCGCGGGACAGAGCATGAACGCCGCGCGCAAATGCTTGATTTATCGACGGCGGCTTGCGGCGCGGCCCAAAAATGTGGTGCTAAATTATGCAACATAATCCATTATAATACTTGACTTCTGCCCATTTCCTGCGCTGACAATGCCCCATGTTCGTGCGGGAAAAGACCATCAACGGCTACACCTACCTCTACCTCGTCGAGAGCGTGCGCGAGGGCAAACGCACGCGCCAGCGCATCATCAAGAACCTGGGGCGCAAGGAGGCGGTGCTGGCCGGCGGCGACCTCGAGCGCCTGCTGGCCTCCGTCGGCCGCTTTGCCGAGCGCAGCCAGGTCCTGTCGCGGCTGGAGGCGGGCGACAGCGCGGGTTTGCGCTGCCGCCGCATCGGCCCGCCGCTGCTGTTCGGGCGGCTGTGGGAGGAGACCGGCTGCCGCGCCGTGCTCGAGG
>Ga0081528_100231_pt1 | contig 39097 bp, 34 predicted proteins | sample HotLakmasection4_FD_71011 | JGI IMG/M metagenome (GOLD analysis project Ga0081528, IMG submission 71011) | Hypersaline microbial mat communities from Hot Lake, Washington, USA - Section #4 (SPADES assembly) (version 2) | ecosystem: Environmental > Aquatic > Non-marine Saline and Alkaline >...
CGAGAGCCTGAAGTCTTGAGGGAGGAAGGTGCTCCAAATCCTTGAACCATCGTACTTTCACCAGTTCACCTACAGATCTCCTTTAGCATCTCATAGCAACATTTTTCTTGCGCTTACCCTGCATCTGAAATAGGTTTGGCAAATGTTGTCGTCACAGTTAGAACTCCTGAATGTGTGAGGAATGATCCAACTATGAATACAGAACCCTGAAGAAATATTACCGACTAAAAAGTTCAGTGTTTATCGCTATTTCTTAAAGACAGAATGTTTGTACTTGGGTAATGCTGCTAAAGATCGTTTGATCTTTAATGCGTATGTATTAGAGGAAATAGAATCGCCTAACGGCATCTAAGGCTTTTGGAATTATCAATTTTGAGTATTCAGTTTTCAAGGTTCAAAACTCGAATATTAGCTGTTAACTATTTTTGGTTGATCGCTGTGTCTTTTTGCTTTTCTTTTCCGCAACGAGTGGCTTAGGAACCTCCACCAGACAGTCTTGCTTGAATTCATCACTCCAAGCAAATCGCTGAAAGGTTCCCTGGGTTGTTTTACGGTCAATCCAGACGGGAAGGCTAATCAGTCCCCGGTTGTCTTTAATCAGCCAACGAACCGGCCCATCAGAGTCTCGATAGGCACGGACTCCGTTTACCATTGCCCAAGATTCGCCCAGGCTGAGACCACCAAAACGGGTGATTTGGGAGGGGGTAGAAAGGGCAATCGCCACCCGATCAGCTAGCTTTACGGTTGCTGTCTCTTCGCTAGAGTTAATCTGGATAGCCACTTGCAAATCCGTTAAAAGCTCATGGTAATTGGGCTTGGAAAACTTACTGGTGGGATAAGTACCCATATGGGTTTTGCTGAACTTATGGTGGCGCTGTTTCCGCACAATACGTGAGATAGGCGGATCTTCACCAATGATGCCGATCGCAATCCTGACTCCACGGTGAACCTCCATATCGACCTCGCCTACTAGCGATAGCAGCAGGCCATAAATGGTCGAAGGGGGTGGATAGCGGTAGGTTTCCTTGTAGTCCCTGGCAAAGCTGCGAGGAAAGCTGGTGCAGGGACAATCGAGATACAACTGCATCAGGCAGACACCTCCGTTTTGAGCAGTGATTTGGCGGCAGCGATCGACTCCTTGACGCCACGATGAACTGAAACTTTTAGTTCTTTGAGTTGATCGCCATAAGGTGTATCCGCAATTTCGCCACCTACGACTAATTCTTCGGGGTCAACATCGCCCACTTCAACCAGACGAACTAATCGCGGGCATCCTACAGTGTCACCAACTCGCTTGAAACAGTCCATAATCCATGGGCTTGGATCTTCGGTCACTCTCAGCACAACAGATTCAGGACGAAACTCATAGAGAAAACGCGAGTGGTTACCGCCGACGTGACGAATCCCGGAAATAGCGTCAATCACCATGCCAGCTCGGCCAGTATCTTTCAAGTTCTCGGGTGTGAGCGCCAAGGTATATTGATAAGCCGTGAGATGGACTTCGGTATTGTGAATTGACGTATTGCTCTTGGTGCCCCCTTTTGAGCCAAAGACGACATCTCCCCAGTAAGGATCAAGGCTGATGGCACGGCTAACTTCTAGAACACCCCGCCGTTTTGTTGTCGCGTCTTTGTTGTCTGAACCCTTCTTGGCATCCATGTAACCAAACAAATCATCATCAATGTACTTGTTTGGATTAAAGGCTTCATCTTTGAAGTTGTATTGATCTTTGTCGGGATCAAAAGTCCGATTCGTTTCTTCTGGTTTAAGAGATTGGAAATACTCCCGATAGGCCCAGCGAATTGCTTCGGCACTGACGGTCGTGTATTGGTCGTTGCCGCGAGTGACCTTTTGCAAGGTGGATAGGGTGCTGCCATCCCCTTCACCTCGGTTATTAGCGGCAACAGCAGTGGGCGTAACGATAGTTGCAAATAAATGCTGAGACATTATTCAAAATTCTCCTGAAATTAAGGTGTAAGTTCAAAAGCTTCTTCAACATCTGCTGAATCAGCAGGAATTGGTTCTGAGTTAGGACCATCAGAATCGTTTTGCGGAACCTGACTTTGATAGGTGGAGATCGCTAATAAAGTCAGATCTCTAGCAGGCTTCCAATTCGCCTCGCGGTGAATCCAGTTAAAAATTTGAGGGCCAGCTCCCTTAGCGGCTTTGGAACGATACTGGCTGAGAAAATCGACTAAAGCGGTCGCAAATTCTTGTTGAGTACTGGGCCGCTGAAATCGATAAATGACTTTATCGGTAACCTGGCCATAATCTAAGGGTCTTCCCTGTTTTTGAGCCTGTTTCCCTTGTCCACGCAAATAAATACGAAAGGCACCTTGTACAGCATCAAACAAGACCTTTTCATCTGGGGTCAAATGTTCGGTCATTTTCACTAATCCTTTTCTTTCATACAGTTCATTCGCTTTACGAAACTCGAAAAAGTTGGCATACCAGGGTTTGCCAGAAACCAAGTTACTAGCGATCCACGGCAGGACTTTAGAGGTTGCCAACCACGTTTCCCCCTTATCTGTTGTCCTGACTTGTGAGGGAAATAAATAGTAAGCAGACTGATAAATGTCCAAAATCTGGTCATCAACACTGACTCTATGGACGGCCTGTTTGAGATATGACTGGTTTCCATCCCAGGGCTGTTTGCCGAGTTGGTAAACCTCGCAGTAATTTACCCGGAAGATTAGAGAGTCTTCCAGTACTCTTTCCTGAAGCAAAAAGTACAATGCTGCTTCGGCAGCCCCAGTCGCCCGGTAGTTGCCATAGGAACGTTCGAGCAATTTGGATTGTTGGGATGTTAGAGATTGAGAAACGCGGCCAGAGAGGCGTTGCCGTTGCTCTACCCAATGTTGCAAATTAGTCACTTCTGGGATGACGACAGCGGAGCGATAGCCCGGTAGCTGGTAATAGCCACAGGCCAGCGGCAGAAACAGCAGTGCTAGATACCCCGTCGGCGATTCCTGATAAGCACCATTTGCAAAGCATTCGACTAGACCTGGCAGATGATGCCCTTTCAGCGGGATTGTCTTCTTGAATGCTCCTTTGCTGCTGAAGGCTTCCTTAAAGTCACCTGTGTAATAGCAGTCCAGCATCGGACGAAAGCTGATGTTGATTTCTGGTTGCCCTTCCTCAATCAAAAAAGACTTCGTGACGGCGGCCCCCTGCTTGCGTTGTTTACTGTGCTGCAAGAACGTCGTCGCCACCCCAGAGGTGAATGTGTACTTACTCTGGGTATCGGCAAGGTTCAACGCTGGAACATCAAGATAGCCGTCTTTGACTTGGTAAGTTTGCTCTAACAGCCATTGAACAGCCTCACGATCGCTGCACTCCCACGAAAGGTGTACGGAATCATCCATTTCTTGAGGATCGCTCCAATCTAAAGGCGATTCCTCGCGCTCTAGTACAGATAAAGATAAAGCCAAACCTGCGATACCCGCTCTATGGGGGAGTAATGTGTTTGGATCAAAAATTGAAAGTGTGTACTGTGACATGAGTCTAGTCGGTGAAGAGATTGTAGAAGTGCTTATTTAATTTCGTAGGCTCCCTCTTCTTTGGAATATCGCCAGAACTCGCTAGATGCTATGGGGTAGAACTTGTACTTATCTTTTGCCCACGTTTGCTGCTTTTGGTTAGGGAGCGGGATGGTATAGCGTGGCAAGTCTCTATTAGGCAGGTGTTTGACGGTTTCCAAGTCCACTTCCAGAATGGCAGTGACGTTGTGCCCTTCATCTCTAAGTGAGGCCGGGTATGTGCGCCAGCCGCCGTCTAGCAAGACTGTTTTGCAGGTCGGGCTGGCCCGAGATTCTGCATTTTCGAGCCAAGCAGCTAGTTCAGCCTGATTGACCTCGCCAGTAAACGATTGAATTAAGTCCAGTCCAGCTTTCAAGTTCTCGCTGCTATAGGGATAGCCTTCCTTTTCATCAGGGTAAAAGATTGCCTCTAGAGCATGGCCGCAATAGCGACGGTTGAGTCTACCTAAGCGCTGAATTAAGCCTGCGGGGTCAGCTATTTGGGTCACTAGCAAGGTTGCGGACAGATCCAGGGACATCTCGGCGACTTGGGTAGCGATCGCTAAAATGGGCTCCTTTTGTTCAGGTTTAAAGGCGTTTACAACCGCCCGATGATGCTCTACCCGATCCTCATAACGAAAACGACTGTGGTACACCACAGCATTGAGTTTCCGTCGTTTAGCCTCTCGATAGACATCAATAACTGTATTGACCTGATTGCAGACCCATAGCACTTTTCCGCCATTGTTTAGTTCCTGCTCGACTCTTTCCCAGTCGGGGAAATCACGGTAGTCAAACCGATAGCGGGGCTTGATTTCAATGTCTTTCGGCCCTTCAATTTCGGCAATGTCTTCGCCAACCGCTTGCTGGATCGCCTCTCGCTGCCAGGGCAGAAAGGAGGCCGACATCAAAAGTACCGGAGCTTTAACCGTTTCCAGAAATCTCAGCAAGGCACCAAACAGCTTGTCGTCATAGCAATGCACTTCGTCAAAAACGAATGCCGCGTTGGCGATCGCGGGAAAGCAATAAATTGGCCTCCGATTGCATTGAAGCAATCCCAATACCGTGTCTACCGTGCAGACGCTGACTTCACGACCCCAGGCTTTGAAGGATTCCAGTTTTTTAGCAATTTCATTATCGCTACCGTCCCCGGCATCCTCTTCTTCACCAGTAGTGTAGAGATCTTTCAGAGTTCGCTTTTTCTGTGCTTCTTCCCATCGGGCCAAATCGACTCCAGCCCGTGAATGCAGCAAAGCCGCATCCGCCTGCCCATGAACATAGTCAACAAACCCTTCTGTGCTGGTTCCAGTGGTGGGGTAACAGAAGAATAACTTGCGCCCATTGGCATGGAATTTTGCCCAGGCATAGGCTCCGAGGGTTTTTCCTGTTCCACACCCTGCTCTCGCCAAAGTGACACGCTTTCTGCTGTCAGCAAGCTGGGTTTGGAAATCTCGCAGCTGATGACCTTGTAAACGGGCATCGATGATTTTTTGAGTCTTTTCCCCATTCAGAGTGCGACCAACTTCTTCTTCAATCCATTGGTCAATGGAAATATTCAATGAAGGTGCGGCTGAAGCGATCGAGTCACCGCAGATCATTAAGGCTTTGCAAACCGCAGCTAGAACTGGGTCAAGTTCAAATTTTGGCAGCTCACCAAACAGCAAATTACTGAGTGATTCCTTGATTTGCCTAACTGACAACTCAGTAGCGGGTTTGTGCGTCAGTTTGATTTTTTCTGGACAACCGAGTTGTTTAATGCCAAATCTGAAAACTCGCTTGAAGTCAGGATGGAATAAGTAGAGAGCAAGAGAACTGTCTCCACAAGGACGCACAACTGTGTCATCAATATAGTCAAGCTGCTTACCAGCTTTCCCACCCAACTTGAGGTGGTGCCCACCCCCAGCAATCAAGGCTGTTTCAAAGTGTCCATCTGCCTCGCTTAACCATTTCCGAAATTCCCAAGCGATCAGCAAAGACAAAATTTCATGACGCACAAGCTGTGGAGTTTGCAGTGGATATCTTTTAGGGCTGGCTCCTGGCATATCCTTGCGGACAACGCCTTGGAAGTGGTCATTCGCCTTACCCCAGTCGTGGATGTACGCGGCTAACCTCACGGTCGCTCTCAAATGGTCAAGGTCGCAGCTCAGATTGAACTGCTCAATCAACCTTGTGCTGAGAACGTCTACGAGCGTCGAGACTCTTGCTACGACATCGGCGGTATGTCCTACCAGGCTGTAAGAGCCTTTCCACCTTCCATCTACAGACTTTGCCAGCAGGCGATCTGGAATCAATTTAGGCGGCATAAGCATCCTCCTTCGGCGGATAGAACCACCCGCAACCAAAGTGCTGCCGTCCCCCTAAGCCATGCCACTGCAACTTCAGTGAATCCTCATCGCTCAGCCCCTCAACCACGACACTGAAGCCAAGCACCTTCTTATCTCTGATTTGCAACGTGCGTCGGGCTAAATCCCCATCTGGATCACTGGGAATAAACGCCTGCCCCTTAATCTCCAGACGTTCTAGACTTGATTGACAAGACTGCAAAAAGTATCGCGGCACATCTGCATGGTCAATCTCTTTGAGCTTGAATGTCACTAGCCTAGAGGCCAGAATCTGGCTTGCTTCCGGCAGCGTGATTCGAGGCTGAGTCAATCGAATCAAATGGCCTTGGATATCGAACACCTGATTTTGAAAGAACCGATACCAGAGCTGCATCTGATCAGAAGGGCAGCGCAGCCTGAACCGTGATCCACGATTGAGATAAATCATCCCTGCCCGATCAGGAATACCAGGAATCGTGCAAAGGTGAACTGTCTGTGGCAGATCAGGCGGCAAGGTGTCATTACTGGAATCCTGCAACGATTTCTTCACTGCCGAATACAGCGCATAGCCATGATCGGCAGGTAACGTCTTCCCCCTGATCGCAAATTGAATTTCGAGAAAATCCATATTTTCAATCCCCTATCTATGTTTCTCAATGGCCGTCAGCTATCGATATCAGTCAAAGAATTTGCGTAATTATAGTTCATGCGTTCTACCTCTTCTGCCACCATCTTCCTCAACTCCGGTGGCTCCTTCACCACCGCCCCTCTTCCATACCCCAACACCCAGCGCTTCAAGTCATTCAGCCCCCGCACAACCATCTGCAGCGTCACCGATCCATCCTCATGCTCATGCAGCTCCTGCGTCGGATGCCAGCGCCGCTCTCTGATGTAAGGAGCCGTCTTCGCATCAAACCAAATCCGCACTTTCACCGGAACACCCCCCACCTCATGCTGAAAAATCATCTCCAGGTGTTCCTTGGCGTTAAAGTCAGGCTTACGCTCAAAGACGCTGTCCAGCAGCTTCAATTCCCGAATCCGATCTACCCGAAACCACCGCACCTCATCCCGCCTGTGGCACCAGCCAATCACATAGGGGTTAGTGCCCCGGTAAATGTGCAGCAAATAGGGGTCCAGAACCCTTTCAGAGTCAGCATCCCGGCTGGCGGTGTAGTAGCGCATCCATACCTGTTTTGACTCCCGGCAGGCATCCTCCAGTCGATGCCAGATATCGGGATCGAGGTTGGTTTCTGCCCCCGTGCGAAAAATGATCCGCTCATCGGCCACCTGCTGGAGGTCTACCCAGGTTTCATCCGGCAATCGTTCCGCCAAACGGGATACGGCAGAGCGGAGTTCAACCGCATAGGCCGACCCTGCGCAGGCTTCCAGCATTCTGGCCCCCAGAGTAAGGGCATAGAGTTCCCCTCGGGTCAATGAAATAGTGGGGAGCCGCCACTCAGGATCGGTATAGTAGTGCCCCCTTGTTCGTTGAAACTCCAGCGGCGCATTCAGCCGATTTTTCAAGAAGGCCAGGTCGTCTCGGATGGTCCGCTCGCTCACTTCCAGTTCATCAGCCAGGGTTTGAGCCGTCTGCCGTTCAGGCTTCCGCAGGAGGTCATCAATTTTGAGCAAGCGCTCTAGCTGCAGGCGGGACATCACATTTCTTAGATTGCATGGCGACCATCCTAATCAGCCAACCCTGCAAAAAAGCTTCCGGGTTGCGAAAGAGTAAAAAACTTTTTGCATTATTCATCAGACTTAGAAAATATTGTTTGAAGCTTATATAAGCAAATGTCGATTTTGTCCTGACGATAGGGAAGCACTTGATTGGCTAAGTTCTACCCCTTCCTTGCCGGTGCCTCTCTGCTAGTCCTGCACCTGTGCTGGTCCGCCGCTACCGAGATGGTCACCCGCTAGCCCTGGCGCAAGTAGCCCTTTGCTATGCTGCTACTGCCCACCTGTAGCCATGCCTTATGTCAGGCCCCCTGGAACGCATCAGCATCGGCGACCGCCTGAACCGCCCCCACGAGGCCGAAGGTGCCCGGTTCCAGTGGGCAGAGGATTCCTGCGAGCTGGTGATCAGCTACAGTAACCTGCGCCCTGCCGAAATAGAGGGCATCCAGCATGGGGTCTTTGAGTTTGGGCTAAATGTCGTTGAGTCCATGCCCTTCGTCTGCTTTCGCGTGTTTGACATGATTGGCCCCCAGGCGGCAAAGGTGGTGTTGCCCTGGCAGGAGTGCCCCTTTCACCTGTCGCGCTTTGATCCGGAAGCACTACCCCGGTTTGATGAGTTTCGAGCCCTGCCCGAGGCCCACCTGGGCATTGTGGTGGTGTTAACAGACTGGCCAGAGCTAACCGTCAAAGCCCTGCGGTTCTTTACGGTGTCGCCGTTCTTTACCGAGAAGCTGATCGAGGCCCTGCTGAGGACAGCCTCGGCCTACACACGAGAGGGCTATGCTCAGGGAGTGCAGCGGGTATTTCAGAGTTACCCGGTGAATGCAATTGGTGATGGCTGTCGGGTGCGATGCCAGTCTGGGGATTGAGGGATTACCCTACTACCAAAGGTTACTGATAGAGCAAAAGTGCATGTGTGGACGATTTAGCCTTAATCAAACTGGAGAGGCATTAGCCGAAGCCTTTCACCTACAGACAGTTCCCCAGGTGGTTCCCCGGTACAATATTGCCCCTACTCAGTCCATTGCTGCGGTAGTGGCCACTCCAGAAGAGCCAGACCCTCATTTTCATGGGCTACGCTGGGGGTTAATTCCCAGTTGGGCTAAAGATCCGGCCATTGGGAATCGCCTGATCAATGCCCGAGCTGAAACGGTGGCTGAAAAGCCTTCTTTTCGAGCAGCCTTTAAGCGGCGGCGATGCCTGGTGCTGGCGGATGGCTTCTATGAATGGCAGGCCCAGGCTGATAGTCAGACGAAGCAACCCTATTACATTTTTCTCAAAGACCATCAACCCTTTGCTTTTGCTGGGCTTTGGGAACATTGGACAGACCCCACCAGCGGCAGTGAGCTCCAAACCTGTGTAATCCTTACCACCACAGCCAATGAACTCATGGCTCCTATTCATGACCGAATGCCGGTAATTTTGCCAGAGGAAGACTATGGGCTATGGCTTGATCCCAGTTACGAGCAGCCCCAATCGTTGCAAGGTGTGCTGCGCCCCTATGAATCAGCATCGATGGAGTATTACCCGGTGTCAACGGTAGTGAATAAGCCCCAAAACGATAGCCCAGAGTGCATTGAACCCCTGTGAGAAGGGTAACGTGCAGATACGTAAAGAGTACGGGAGCATGGTAGCCCCGCAGCTTTAGGACGGGGTAGAAAAGCGACTCGGCGGCTGCAGCCGCCATCAGGAATGGTGTGGGTCAGTTTGACATTGCCCACCAGCACTTTTTTTCGCCGCTTTGGCATCCAAACCAGATGATGGCTTTGATTTCCCGGTTCTTATATCGCGGGGGGATGATCTGACCGGCACGAAATTCAGGCATGGACAGGACCTCCTACGCTTCGCTGATGGCTGACTTGATCAGCAATCCGGGTAGTAGACGAAGACGAAGATCTGGAGGCCGAACAGGACGACGACAGTCTTACCGAACGGGATGAGCAACCTGCCGAGGGCGGCTGGCTCTCTTGGTGGAAATAGTGGTTGGGAGTAGACTGTGGGAGTACAGGAATACTTCATTTAAATTCAGTATTGCTTCTGTTGAATTTTTATTAGTAAATTTGATATGCAAAACACCCTAATTTCTGAAGGCAGATACCAGGGTGTTTTTGAATACTATGGAAACGGAAATACGAAATGAGATTAACCGTTTGCAGCCCTCAGACGGACAGGTCAAGGGACTTCCTCTAAGTGGTTGATGCTGTCTGGAGATGCTTCAATACCGTCGTTTGGGGTGTTACGTCTCTGGGTATCGCTCGCATTGCTCTCTTAAGCTTCAGGATAGGAAATATCAACAACTGAGTCGAGTGCTGCTGATTTCGGCGGAATAGATTCAGACGTTTGCGAGATAACAAACCTCCTATTTGAAAGGACTGAACCATTCGGAATGAGGAAGATTTCTCTTGCCTCTTGTTATTAGGTTACTCCTTCTGTGAGGGGATATTGACATCTGATACTAAAGTTTATCTTTCGGTTAATGATTGCTCTCGTCCCTGGTTCGGCCAATTGCCGTAGTAATGACCTGGATCAGCGGGGCGGCATCCTAGGGGCAGCGCTGAGAGCAACTATGGTCACTGATGCTAAGCCTATTACCCCAAGAACTGTTCGGCCTGGTCGAGTGCTGCTTGCGATCGCAGTTGGCCTGGCCATGCTGTTTCCAGTACTCGACATCTACTCCAGAGTTAAACACGACTCGGGGACAGTGTTTTGAGGCGTTAGCGTCGATAGAGCAAGGGATTCAAAACGCCATTGAAGATACGGCAGTCGTTCACTTTGATGAAACGGGTCTGCGGGTCAATCAGCGCCTGTGGTGGTTGCACGTGGCGTCAACCCCTGGGTTGACCTACTACTATGTGCATCCCAAACGGGGGCAGGTGGCGATGGATGAGATGGGGGTTTTGCCAGAGTTTAGCGGTCATGCCGTGCATGATGGCTGGAAAAGCGACCAGCACTATGACTGTCAGCATGTCCTGTGTAATGCCCATCATTTACGAGAGTTGCAGTACATCTGGGAGCAGTACGGACAAGCCTGGGCCTTTCACCTGAGCCTGCTGTTGGTCAGCATTCACCACTGTGTCAAGGCCATCAAAGCCCAGGGAGAAACGACGTTGCCCACTCTGGAATTAGCCGCCTTTGAGACCCGGTATCAGGCCATCTTAGACCAGGGATTCGCCGACAATCCGCTGCCACCACCCACCCCAAGCAAACCCAAAAAACGAGGACGACCCAAACGCTCACCTCCGCGTAACCTGCTCGAGCGTCTACAGACCCATCAAGCGTCGGTGCTCGGCTTTATGCATGATTTCACCCTCCCCTTTGATAACAATCAAGCCGAACGGGATCTGCGCATGATGAAACTCAAGCAGAAAATCTCCGGCAGCTTCCGCTCGGAAGAGGGGGCCAGACAGTTCTGCCGCATTCGGGGCTATCTTGCGTCCCTACGCAAGCAAGGTCTCAATGTCTTGGATGCTCTCCTCACTGTGTTTGCGGGGCATCCGCAATCACCCTTACCGCAGCCTAAGGAGTTACGCTACTGGCATACCAATCCAGAACGAGAAGTATTAGCAAACAGCTTTAGAGAGTGGTTTGGCCAGTTTGCTGAGGCATTAGCATCAAATCAGAACCAGGTTGATTCAAACGGGTGGCTGGTTCGACAGGCCTAGATGGCTATGCCTACCCCAGCCTTGCCAGGTTCAAAAACTTGATGAAATTGCGCTTGCGCCTGTATTTCGCCTTGAGCCGGGCCATGGATTCCTCAAATTCGGCTTTCCGGTCGAGGCGAACCATCAGGGTTTTCACCTTGAGCAGTAGCTCGATGGCATGACGATAAGCGTCATTGTTGGTCTGGTTGATTAGGGGTTCAATCTGGTCTGAGTAAACCGCCAGGGCATCTTCAGGGTGTTCTGCCGCCCGCAGTTCCGCCAGCCGCTGCCAGAGGGTAGGATTGCACCCTCCCTGCTGGGCTTCTCGCCAGGCCTGGTCTACATCGCCTTCCCAGAGAAGAATTTCCACCAGTAGCGAGTAGCCGGTCTGGCCATAGCGGTAGCTGTAGGTGCGCTGATTGTCGGGGTCCTGCAGCTTGTCTCGAATTAAAGCCAGAGCCTCTTCTCGCCAGTCGTCCCATGCATCTGCTTTTTCGGCCTGCTGCTGCAGTTTCTGGTACAGGTGCAGAGACGGACTGCGGGAAAAGTCCTGCCAGACGATGTCAATGGCCTCTTCGTATCGCCCCTGCTGTTCATAGGCGGCAACTAAAAAATCCCCCAGTTGTCCGGTGTAGCTATCTTGAAAGGCTTCCAGCCCGTCTTCGGCCCAGTGGATGGCCTCCTCGATCTGTCCGGCATTGTCGTAGAGTTGAGCAATTTGCAGGTAACGAGAGGGTTGGGACAGGTCCTGGGCCATGACGGCAACCAGTTCATCTAAATCTCCCATAGCAGCCACCAGAGACTCTTTCATGCGTCGGAGTTTGTGGTGACGATAATCAAAGTGGGGGTTGTTTTGCCGCGAGATCGCAGGCAGTTTCTGCCATTCGGCATCCACCAGCTGCCGGTAGGCCGCTCGGCCTTCGTCGCCAAGAATGTCGGCGTAGGTTGCCAGGGCGTTGGTAAAAAAGCCGAATCCTGATTCCAGCTCCAGGTGAAACAGTCGTGTTGCCAGGGCACGGGGGTCAGGATGGGCAACTTCGCAGGCCTGATGATGCAGCTCCGGCAACTGGTCCATAATCAGATTCAGATTGCCGTCCGAGTCATCCACATGGTTAAGCGCGTCTTCTAAAAGCCGAATGGCCTCTTCGCTGAGTTCTACCACCTCGCTGGCATAGCCCTGGTCCAGCAGATCTTCCAGGCCGTCAACGGCGTTTTGTACCGCTTCGGCATAGCTGGCGGCTTCGTAGTAATCGACAAAGTCCCCAGTGGTAATGGCATTCTGCAATGCCCGTCGAAAGGTGTTAATGTCTGCTCCACCGGGATGGCTGGAGGCCGCTCTCATCAGCAACTTTTCCCGCCAGGTGGAATCTTCCATGGCCTGGTTAAGAATCATTTGCACCAGGGTGTCGTGCTCCTGCCGGGCCAGGTATTGCCGCACGTCGTCCATGGTGGTGCCCATTTTGGCGGGGGCGTCCCCGGCTGGGCGGTAGGGGGGCGGCTCGTCTATCCAGGCCAGACCAACGGCAACACAGTGTTTGCAGAACAGGCCATCCACCCCCAGGGGGCAACTGCAGCGGGACAGCAGTTCGTGGTCCTGCAGCCAGAGGTGCACCTGGTAGGTTTCGGTGCCGATGACCTCGGCGGTGATGTGCTCATCATATTGCGCCAGGTCGCGCACCCGCCCCTGCTCAAAGTAGTGGACTCCCCGGTCGAAGTAGACTTCTCCCGCCAGGTCGCACAGCAGGTCTTCGTCCAGGATGTCGCTGAGGGTTGCCATGGTAGAAAGTTTGTAAGCAATACGGACTTGAGGAGGGTCAGGCTGCAGCAGCGGCAGCTTTCTCTTCCAGACGCTCTGCCAGCCAAAGCTTAATGATGGCTTCCCTCTGAATGCCAAGTTTACTAGCTTCTTTGTCCAGAGCCTCAACCATCCATGGAACCCAACACTAGCCAGCATCTTTGACCTATTCGGTGCTGCTGCCGCGCCACCCAACTTACGAGGGGCTGAGTTTTGAACGGTCAAACACCCAGTGGTCGCCCACCAGGGCCTCAAGCTGGGTGAGCAGGCGAGGCATAAATACCTCGGGGTCGTGGTCGTTGAGTTGTTCCTGGGCCATCCAGGCCTGTAGCCCTTCCATATCGGTAATGCCGCGCTGGCTGGCGGCAGCAGATAGCAGCTTCCCGCTTTGCTCTTGCAGTGGCTCAAGCTGGGGGTGCCCCTTGCCCCGGGTGGCGCAGTAGAAGTAGGCAGCGGTGGCCAGCAGCGGTGCCAGGGCATCGCCCTCGGGTACCTGGTTGAATAGATTAGATAGGCGAGAAATTATATTATCCAGCGGGTTATCTACCCGCAGCGACAGCCACACCGACTGGGCCAGGTAAGCATTTCGTGCTGAAAAGTCAGTCACCCCCAGGTTGTTTAACACCGTAGCCAAATCACCATAGGCTTCAATCGCCGCCAGGCCGGTCGCCGCCTGCAGGTTAAGCTGAACTTCTCGTTCAACATCCCCCTGCTGACCCACCAGAGATGCCATCATCGCCAGGGTGGCCGACTTGCCTTGCACATCGCCAATCGTCTCGTTGAGCGCCAGGGACTGCTCATAGAGGGCCATGGCCTGCTCCACCTGGCCCCGTTGCCGATAGATATAGGCCATCTCATGCAGGGTGGCCGCCTTGCCTTGCACATCGCCAATCGTCTCGTAGAGCGCCAGGGACTGCTCATAGAGGGCCATGGCCTGCTCCACCTGGCCCTGTTGCCAATAGATATAGGCCATCTCATGCAGGGTGGCCGCCTTGCCTTTCACATCGCCGATCGTCTCTTTGAGCGCCAGGGACTGCTCATAGAGGGCCATGGCCTGCTCCACCTGGCCCTGTTGCCGATAGATATAGGCCATCTCATGCAGGGTGGCCGACTTGCCTTGCACATCGCCGATCGTCTCGTTGAGCGCCAGGGACTGCTCATAGAGGGCCATGGCCTGCTCCACCTGGCCCTGTTGCCGATAGATATAGGCCATCTCATGCAGGGTGGCCGACTTGCCTTGCACATCGCCGATCGTCTCTTTGAGCGCCAGGGACTGCTCATAGAGGGCCATGGCCTGCTCCACCTGGCCCTGTTGCCGATAGATAGTGGCCATCTCATGCAGGGTGGCCGACTTGCCTTGCACATCGCCAATCGTCTCGTCAAGCGCCAGGGACTGCTCATAGAGGGCCATGGCCTGCTCCACCTGGCCCTGTTGCCGATAGATATAGGCCATCTCATGCAGGGTGGCCGACTTGCCTTTCACATCGCCGATCGTCTCGTAGAGCGCCAGGGACTGCTCATAGTGTTTCAGCGCTGCGTCGGGTTGGCCCAGAATTTGCTCTGCCTTTGCCAGGTTAAACAGAGCCAGGCCATCTTCTGTAATCTCCAGGGTTGACTGGCACAGGGCTACCACTTCTCGATAGCGGCTCTGGTTGTACCAACCGTTAGTCAGTACAGCATTCATCTTGGTGACAATTTCCGTGGCCCCCGCTGCGACCCCCAGGCGATGCATCTCCAGCCACTGCTCTTCGGTAGAGGTTTCGGTCTCTTCCCACCACAGCCGGTAGAGCAGGGTGGCGGCGGTGTGCTCTAGCTCGGGGGTAATGGCCACCGGCAGCAGGGGTTGCAGCACGCGGGGTACCCGGTAGTGGGGGGCGTCGCCAGTCAGGCTCTGCTCCAGCAGGCCCAGGGCTACTGCCCGCTGGCGGTGGTGCTGCAGGTCGGCCAGGCCTGCGCAGACGGCTTCAACCGCTGGCCAGGGTACGGGCAGGTGGTACACCAGGGTGCGCCCCAGCATTTGCCGCAGGGCATCGGTCTGCTGGGCCAGCAGGGCTTCCGCCAGAATATCTTCTCGAAACTTCAGTTCCTCAGCGGCCATGCGGTCGAGAATGGCGGCGGGGTTGGTGGCGGGGTCTTGCAAAATTAAGTCCAGCCATTCCAGCAGGCGGGGGTTGCCGTTGGCCACGGTTTTGGCCTGGGCCTGCAGGGCCGGGTCAACGGCAGCCTGGGGCTGAAAAGCAGGCAGGCGGTTGTATTTTTTGGTCAGGTCTGCGCCCCCCAGGGCCGGTACCGACTCCCGCGCAATGCGCTGATTCTGCTGGGGAAAGGTGATGTCGTAGCGGCTGGTGGAAATTACCCGGTGGGGCCTGCCGCTCTGCACAATGGCGTTGAGCAGGTCATTCATGACAGATACGACCTCAGCCCTCAGCACCTGCTTACCGGTGGTATCGGCTTCCAGGTTGGCTTCAAAGTCATCCAGCACAACGCAAAACTTCTGGTCGGGGTGGTTCAGGCCATCCTTCAAAAAGCGGGCCAGCTTCTGCATGGGGGGCAGAGGGCCGTTCAAAATGTCGTGGCCGGTGGGCGACTGGCACTGCTGGGCCAGCAAGCTTGTCAGGGTAACGTCATCCACCTGGCGATACACCACCAGGGGCTGGTAGCCGGGTAGTCGCTCCAGTAACCTTGCCGCCACGGTACTTTTGCCGTTGCCCCCCAGCCCGTGCAGCAACAGCCCTATGCAGTCCCGCTGGCGCAGGTGGCGCAAACACCGCTGCAGCAACCGCCGCCGCCCCACAAACTGGGCCGGGGTCGCCACCCGCACCCTGTACTCAGGGTCTAAAAACTGGTCCTGCACCGTTTCTAGAGGGGGCACATAGTCGGCGGGTGGGTCCACCAGGGGGGTGTGGGCATTGCCCCGCAGGTAAAGCCGCAGCAGGTGCCAGTCTGGCACGTTCTTTTCTCGCAGATAGCGGTAGGTTTCCCCCAGGGCTTCGGGGATAGAAAACCCCTCCGCCAGCCGTTGATACAGTTGGGCGGCGGCGGTGGTGGCGCTGTCGTCAAACACGGGCTGGCCCCAGCCCAGCACCGCAGAAAGGCCCTGCTGCACCAGGGTTTCGGCCATGGAGGCCACGGTGCCTTCGTTACCGGCCTGGGCAGTGCGACAGCCCGATAAAAACACCAACCGGGGCAGACGACCGGCAAAGGCCCGAAATAGCTCTGCGGCGGTGGCTTTGTGCAGGGTACCGGTTTCGGTTTCGGTAATAAAGACGGGCTGGCCCTGCTCCAGGGTGGCATGGCCGGTCAGGTGAAACACATCGAAGCTGTGGCCGGGGTGCTTGCGCCAGAGGTTGCCCATTTCGGTGATGCAGCCGCTTTCTTCCACCCGCAGGGTGAGGGGCAGGTCAGCGGTAAAGCGCAAAATCTCGGCTTCTTCCCCCTCAAAGTCGAGGGGTGGCTCTACCCCCTCGGGGGAGGTGGCCATAAACAGCACCTGCAGGGCGCGGGGCTGGGGGGCCAGTTCGGCGGCGGGCAACCCGGCATGCCAGCGCACGGGCACGACGGGGGTGCCCATGCGCTCGACTAAAAAGCCCTGGCCATCGTGCAGCACTTCCCAGGGCAGGTGGGCCAGGCGGGCATCGGTATCAATGGCCAGCACCAGCCCCGGCGGGGTGCAGTTTTGTACCGCCCGGCTCAGCCAGCGGCCATCGCCATCCAGCCAGGCAAAGAGCTGCTGCCCCACCGGCACCAGGTTGGGGCGGGTGGTGTAATAGTACATCTCTCCCCGGTCGATCAGGGGTTGAATGTCGCTGAGCTTGAGCTGGCGGGTTTCCGGCGGGGCCGACCCTAGCCAGTAGCGCAGTTGCACCCAGGTGGCATCGATGGGTTTTAGCTCTACGTTCAGGCTCTGCATTACTCATCCAATATCTGGCGAATTTGCTCAACCGTGGCATTCTTCAACAGAATACGGTTGCCGTTGCGGCCAATCAGCATGGCTTTTTCAATGGTGGGAGATGGGCTGGTCTGACGGGATTTTTGATACCACTGGTAAATCTTTTCAGCGATGGTGATGGTGCCAGTGGTAATGGCCACAATGGTGGCGATGGTGATCAGCACTCCTTCCCGCTGGTGGCCTTCAACGGCGGGTGCCCAGGTTCCAGATATCCCTGAAATGCTGAGTAATTCTTCTGTTGCTATTACCGCTTCTGGGCCTTCAATCTCAAGCTGAATATCTGCCATTGGAGAGATGATTCAATACTCTGGCACCAATTTAGCAACCCTGGCCCAAAAATGCTGCTTATTTTAAAACTGGACAGTCCTAAGTTCTGGATTGAGTTCTAAGCCGCTAAGTCGGGAGAATCAAGGGTAGGCGAAGGGGGCAGTTTAGCCGCGATGAATTTAGACAAAAGTAGAGTGGGTGGACTTTTGGGAAAAAGCCCTTCGATATGATGTTGCAAAGCGAGTTGAGCAATTCGCTCACTGGGATAGCCATGTTTTGGGAGAGTGCGAAACCAACGGGGAAACTGAGACCACACATGAGTGGGGAACTCGAGTGCCAAGACCTGCAGAAGCCCTAAAGCAATCGCATTGAGATTGATAAACCTCTCAAAAGCCTCGACTTTGGCTAAGATGCGGTGTTGAATGGTGTCTGGGTAGTCGGCCAAGTTGAGATTGGTAGGCCAGGTGGGCAGTGGTGTCATCGCCTTCACCCAGAACCGATAGCTAAAGCCTCCCAACAGATGGACCAGCGTCCGAAAGGTGACCTCAATTTTGAACCGCAGACCATAGGCTGCAATCACCTCAGGCCCCCTCAAGGACAGATCACTGGAGAGCAGAATCAGTTGTTTGCCATTGGGCAGTTGGGTCAGCACAAACAAGCACGGTGTCTAGGGACTGTCCCAATACAATTCAAAGCATTGATAATACACGGTGGTCAGTTGCCCGTAGAGCCACACCTGAGCGTGCTGACACTGGTCAATGGGGGCAAACAGAGTTTGCAATTTCACTTTGCTGCCCCATTGGCGAGGACGCCCCGGTCCCTGGATTGTCGGCACCGTCGAAAAGGGCGCATGGGCCACCGTGGAGCAACGCACCCGGCTAATTAAATGCAACGAATGACGACGAAATCGGGTTAAGACGGGGGCGCAAGCAAAATAAGCATCCAACACCACATAGCTGCCTGGCTGGGCGTAGGTCCGACAGAGGTCGGCCATCTGGGTGACCAGCGTCGTCTTTTTTGCCTTGGCCTTGGCAGGGGCCTGCGGCGTCAGACCATCCTGGAGTCGCAGGATGAGAGGCACGGCAAAACAGGCCCCTCCGGCACTGAGCAGAATACTGAGGGCATTGAAGTAGTGGCCTCGTATCCATTCTGGTTTACTCACATCCTCGGATTCCTGATGCAGACGCTTCACACCGGGCATCTTTCGTCCCTCCTTGGCCACCTTGATGCTGTCTCCCACATACACCCGTTCACCGTATTACTTGCAGGTAGTTCCCTAGATGTAGCAGCCTGAAAACAAGAACGCCTCAGCCTGTAAACAGGACTAGCAACCGGAATGTTTGCAAACAAGATAAAACTCACATCTTGCAGTTTCTTAAAGCGGTCTCATGCTGCGACAGGCAGGCGAGAGATTTCTACAGTCCACCCCAGTTGAGCTAAGAGCGGACGAATCTGGTCGACCTCATGCAGGAAACATTGCAACACTTCGTGGGGGAATAACTGCTCTCGGGCTTGATGGGCGGCCTGTTGCCAATCGAGCGTCGTCTGTTGGGAGTCTAAGAAATGCCAATGAGTCAGCAGATAGCTGATGAAGGCCAGAATCCACCAACGATACATGCCCTTGAGGGTGCCTTGACCAAAACAATCTGATGCTTTAGGGTTTTGAAACAGGCCTCAATGGCCCATCGTCGTTTGCCCAGGCGGACGAGGTAAGCGCCACTTAAGGCTTCGGTGGCCACGATAAAGTGCTTCTCGCGCGCCCCCGTCTCCTCCTGCCGTCGCCAGAACCAGGACACCGCAACCGGGATGTCCAGGCCATTAAGGGTCACGACTTGTCCGCGTTGGGCGACCTGCTGAATCGACGAACCGTCCGCTAAACAACGGTTGCAACGAACGCTCATGATCACCTCAAAGCCGAGTTTCTGGGCGTTGGGGATCAGTTCGGTGGTACTAAAGCCCGCATCGGCGAGGACGCGAATCTTGAAGCGGGCGCACCACTCAGAGGGAATCTGTCGCAGCAGAGCCAGGGCTAAGTCGGTTGGCGTCGCGGTGCCTTTACCGCGATAGACCCGGAAGCTCCAGGGCAATCGAAACGGACCGATGGCCAAATACAACAGCGCCACATGGACCCCTCGCTTGCCGTTATAGGTGCGGACTAATCCGGCTAGGTCTTTGTATTTACCGGTCTTTTCCAAGCAGGTCAGGTCGACCACCGCATAGACAATCGGTAACCGTCCTCGATGAGTGGCCAGGTAGCTGTCAATCACTCGGCGAATGCGCTGTCGAGTGGTTTGAATCGCTTTTCGGGTCGGCCAACCATAGCGATTGAGAAAGCGGCTTAAACTAGCTTCGGATTTCGTTTTCCCTTGAGTCGCTCGGGGCCGGGGAGAGGCCAGAAACAAGGCCAGCAAACATTGCAAACTGGCCCGCATATGGGGACTCGGCATCAGTTGCAGCAGACGATACACTAACGCTTGGGCGTGGGTTTCAACCATCATTTGAACTCTGAGATGACCACGCCTGTTTTCTCAAATGTCTCGCGATTGCGGTGTATTCATCTGTACTACTGTCTCATTTGCGACTGGTGCAAGATGTGAGTAATAGCTATGTATGTTGCCTTGTCTGCCACAGGTTGTAGATCTCTCAATAATTGCCGCAGTCTTTCGATATCGAAACGACAATAGAGTTATTGATGGTTCACGTCGGTAGGCTAGGCAAGGGCTATCGACAGCAGTCAGGTAGGGAGGGGAAGATGACCCAAAGCACTCTTAAAGAGTTAATTGTTCGATACCACAAAGCTGGTGTCAGGGACCTGCACGGCCTGGATTTACAGGGGCTTGACCTGTCAGGAGCCCATCTGGCCGACACCGACTTTCGCATGGCGGATTTAACCCGAGCGAACCTGTATCAGGCGGACCTGACCCACATCAATGCCTACAAAACCTGTATGGCCCAGGTCGATTTGCGAGAAGCCTCTCTGACCAATGCAACCCTGATTCAGGCAGACTTGAGAAAGGCAAATTGCCATCGTGCCACGCTGGTTAATGCTGATTTACGGCAGAGCTATTTAGATCATGTAGACTTCAGCCACGCCAATTTGGAAGGGGCCAATTTAACCAAAGCTGAACTGACCCATGCCAACCTTTACTGGGCCAACCTGCGCCACGCCAATTTGCAGGGAGCCAAGTTAAACGGGGCAGACCTGACGGGTGCAAAATTTTGCGAAACCATCATGCCTGATGGTGAAATCCGCAACGATCATTGTGCTCTTTGAGCCGCTACTCTCCATATTCCTGTAAAAACAGCAGAAAATCTCTCAATGCTGCTCGGGTTTGATCACTGGGGGCGAGTTGATGTTGTATTTGGAGAATAATCCATCGATTTTGGATTCTAGCTCTGCGAGCCGCTTGTTCTCGCTCTTCAGCTCTTCGTTGCTCTTCGCGAATTCTTCGTTGCTCTTCGCGAATTCTTCGTTGCTCTTCCTCAGCTCTTCGGTCCCTTGCCTCAGCTCTTCGTTGCTCTTCCTCAGCTCTTCGGTCCCTTCTCTCATCTCGATCATCCGCTGCTTGTGCCTCTGCTCTTGCAATGCGAACTGTCTCTCGATTTCGACGGTCCCACTCAACGCAAAAATTAACCAGCGCCACCACGAGGGCGGCCACTGTAAGTCGGTTGCTCCAGACTCGGGGCTGGGCGACAAGTTGGAGGATTTTGAAATCTTGTTCGTCATAAAACCGCAGAAACGCAACGGCAATGGTGAGAACTGTCAGCACCGTGGAAGGCAGCAGTGACAGAAAGTTGAGCCAAACCTGACGGCTGAATATCTCCATCTTAATTGATCAGCCTTTGTAGGAAGAGGGGATAGGGTACAAGGTGCAAGGTTCAAGGGGATCACCATGAACCTTGTACCTTAAACCCTATCCCCTAATCTCCCTAATCCAGACCTCAGAAGTCCACTTAAAACATCAGACCGACTGGGAAAATTTTGTCCCTCGATGTTGATGCAGGTAGGTATCAAATACCGAGGCGATGTTGCGAATCAGCAGCCTGCCCGCGGGCGTTACCCGCACATGGTTGGGAGTAAGTTCTACTAATCCATCCTCTGCCAATGCCTCCAGTTCCCGGTGTTCGGCGGCGAAGTACTCGTCAAAGTCCTGGTCGAAGCTGAGGTGGTATTTTTCTTCAATGGCGGGTTTGGATAGCTCGAACTGGCACATCAACTCCATAATGACCGCCCGACGCAGTTCGTCGTCTTTGGTGAGGATGACACCTTTGGCGATGGGTAGCTCTCCGGCATCAACAGCCCGGTAGTAGTCCTTCAGCTTTTTGTGGTTCTGCACGTAGACATCCTGGGCCATGGTGATGGAGGTCATACCAAAGGACAGCAGGTCTGACTCGGGCTGGGTGGTGTAACCCTGGAAGTTGCGGTGCAGATCCCCTCGCCGCTGGGCAACAGACAACTCATCGTCGGGTTTGGCAAAGTGGTCCATGCCAATGAACTGGTAACCGCCAGTAGTGGTGAGTTCATCAATGGACATATGCAGGATGTCCAGCTTTTCGGCAGGACCGGGCAGGGTGGCCGGTTCGATGTGCTTTTTCTGAATGGGCATGAGCCAGGGCACATAGGCGAAGTTGAAGACGGCGATGCGATCGGGGTCCAGCGCCACAGTCTTGCGGATAGTATCGCGGAAGGTTTCCAGAGTCTGGTAAGGCAAGCCGTAGATCAGGTCCACATTGACGCTGTCGAAACCCGCTTCCCGCATCCATGCCATCCCCTGGAACAGCATTTCCTCAGGCTGGATCCGGTTTACGGCTTCCTGTACCTGGGGGTTGAAATCCTGAATACCAAAGCTGATGCGGTTAAAGCCCAGGTCCCGCAGTCCCATGACAAAATTGCGGTCGAGCTGGCGGGGATTTACCTCAATGGAGATTTCCGCATCGGGGGCGAAGTCGAAATTTTCATGGAGTGACTTCCACAGCCGTTCCACTTGATGCAAGTTCAAATAATTGGGCGTACCGCCGCCCCAGTGCATCTGGTTCACCTGGCGTCGGGTAGTCATTCCCGCGACCTGCTCAATATTGCGAATCAGGTAGTCGAGGTAAGGATCGGCCACATCCTTATGGCCAGTAATGATGGTGTTGCAGCCGCAGAAGTAGCAGGCGCTGTCGCAAAAGGGAATGTGGCAGTAGAGGGAGAGGGGCGTTTTTTTGTAGTTGCCGGCTGCGATCGCGCTCCGCAGCGCATCCCCTGAAAACGGCGCTTTCATCTCCGTCGCCGGGGGATAGCTGGTGTAGCGGGGCAGGGGCTGGTTGTACTTGCGGAGCAGGTCAGCGTTGAATTCGACGGTGGAGGTCAGAGTGGTTGTCATGGATGGGAGGGTGTAACGGCAAGAAAAACCCCCGGTGAGGGGGGAGTCGGAGGAATAGGTGTTGGGAGGGAGGGAGGGTGAGTGGGTGGGTGGGTGAGTGGGAGGGTAGTGAGTAGGTGAAGTGGGTGGGGTAGGTGAGGTGGGTGAGGTGGGATAAGGGCTTGAATCTAAAGGGATCAGAAGCTTCCTGGGACTATCCCTTGGCGGGGATAGGGAGGATGGATCCGTTGAGCGATGGGATTTTGGGAGAGACTTTTTAGGATCAAGACACAACGATGCAAATGCAAAGGAGGTTGTTTATACCAAGTCCAGCTCGAGATCTGTAGTTGAATGTCACTGAATTAAGCTGAAATCAACCCCTGCAAATTGCTGAAAGCCTTGATCTGCCGTAGGGTGGGCACTGCCCACCAGTCTTATGTCAGTGACATTTATCTGTAGTTTTCTTTAAGGCAAAACCCCACTTCTGAACTTGGACAAGGTTTAGTCTTGGAAAGCCGAAATTTCTCTATTTTTCCCAGCAGTTCCAGAATTTTTGGTGTCCTGCTCTGTTTACCGGTTGCTACCCTATTAGGGGTCCATCAGGCTGAGTCGGCGCATGCCCAGGCGACAAACCCAGTGGAAGCGCCTTACACAGAACAAGAACTGGAACCCTACGAGGAGGAAATTGAGGCAAGCCTTCCGCCCGAACTGCCCGAAGCATCCGTAGGGTGCATTTGCGGTCCCAAAGACTAGGCCATATAACCCCAGATCATTGGGCCGCAATGCACCGCATACAGCAAACCTATTCCGCCGACACCAGCTCTACAGAAGTCTGTCCTGGTGCCCGCTCGGTGCTGCCGGGTTTGTCTTGCTTGGTGATCAGCTCAAACACATGATCACCCACGGCGGCGCGAACTTCCGGCTCCAGCTCATGGAACACATTGCGGTTCATTTGAAACGCCAGGTTCGCCTCATCCACAATGGCCTGGGCTGTGGCGTCATCCACGGGCAGAGCATCCAGCGCATCCCGGTAACGCACCTTAAACTCGCGGCGAGATTCTACCGTGGGGAAAGCGTCAAACTCATGCAGCCCGGTGCCACGGTCTGCTGGTAAATCCAGAGCCGACCGCACAATGTTGCGCAGGCTTTGCCCACCGGAGAGGTCACCCATGTACCGCACGTAGGAGTGGGCCACCAGCAGCGCCGGATTTTCGTTAGAAATCTGCCGAATCCGAGCGACGTAATTTTCCCCTTCAGGAGAAGGCGCGATTAACGCCTGCCAGTTGTCGCCGTAGTAGTAATCCAGGTCATCCTCTAGCTTGGCTTTGCGCTCCAGCTCAGGGAAGTAGATCATTCCCACTACGGGATGACTGCGGTGGCGCACAATTTCTTCTTCCAGGGCACTGTAGAGGTAGTACAAATCGGCAGTCAACTTACGGAAGGGCTCGCGCTCCACAATTCCCTTCAAAAAACACTTCATAAACGCTGTATTTTCCGACAGGGTGTGGGATTGCTTGGTTCCTTCGCGCAGACGTTGAGAAAGAGGCTGATTCATTGGAATCTCCTTAGTAGCTATAAGGTTTGATGACTAAAGCTGACGACAAAAGTTGTTAGAAAATTGCAAACGGCTGAAAATTTGCTAACTGCTCCCCTCCTGGGAGGGGCAGGGGTGGGTGAAACTGCTGACAAAAACATCTCCCAACCATGAATAAGGGATATGGTTCGTCGTTTTGGCCCCCCCACCCTGCGGGCACCCCTCCCAAGAGGGGGATGAAAAGATCTCATTCAAGGAAAAGATTAGAAAAGGCGAGGCGTGAGACAGACTCTCAGCAGTTTATGCAACTCGGTGCCTCGCCCTTCTTCGGTTACCCCCCGCAACCGAAGCCTGTAACCGAACCTAACCGGGGGATGAGATAGATGAGCACAGGAAGCAGCATTAATTAAGTTCCAAATTTTGAGGTTTGAGTTTTGAGTTGATCAACCAATTCAAAATTCAAAACTCAAACCTCAAAACTTTTTCATTCCTAGCGCTCCATTAGATTCGGTTTGCCCACTTACTTAGACCAGTTCACCCAGTCCTGGGGCTTGAGAAATGTTGTCGTGAGTTCAGCTTCCGGAGAGTTCGGCTCGGGCTCGTAGCCGTATTCCCACCGGGCCAGGGGCGGCATCGACATGAGGATAGATTCGGTGCGGCCATTGGTTTGTAGGCCAAACACCGTGCCCCGGTCGTACACCAGGTTGAACTCCACATAGCGTCCCCGACGATAAAGCTGGAAGTCCCGCTGCCGGTCGCCGTACTCCATGGGCTGCCGCCGTTCCACAATGGGAACATAAGCAGGCAGGAAGGCATTACCGCAGCTCTGCACCAGGGCAAACAGGTCTTCCCAACCGTGGTTTAGGGGACCGATTGCACGACTCAGCTCTGCTGCCAGACCTTCCTGATTAGGACCGTTGTAAAGCTTGCCGCGATTGTCCTGGTAGTCGAAGAAGATGCCGCCAATGCCGCGATTTTCTTGCCGGTGGCGGATGTGGAAATACTCATCACACCAGAGCTTATAGGCCGGGTAGTAGTTGAGGTTATGGCGATCGCAAGCCGCTTTATGGGTCTGGTGAAAATGCACCGCATCTTCCGTAAACCCATAATAAGGAGTCAGGTCAGCTCCGCCACCAAACCACCAGATCGGCCCCGCCTCAAAGTACCGATAGTTAAGATGCACCGTCGGCACATAGGGATTGCGGGGATGCAGCACCATGGACGTGCCGGTGGCGAAGAAGTCGTGACCGGCAGCTTCCGGGCGCTGGGCCAGAATAGAAGGAGGCAGCGTATCGCCCCACACTTCTGAAAAGTTGACGCCACCCTGCTCAAAGATGCGCCCCTCACGAATTACCCGTGAGCGACCGGTGCCGCCGCCAGGGCGTTCCCAGCTATCTTCCCGAAAAGTGGCTTCGCCATCGAGGGCTGCCAGGGTGTTGCAAATCTGATCTTGCAGATTCTGCACAAGGGCTTTCACTCGCTGGCGTGAGTCTGCAGGGGGCGCAGCTTCTTTTGGAGAGGAGAGTAACGCAGTGACTTGAGAACGGGGCAGGGATGCCTGCTCGGTTTTCGTGCCGTTGTAGTGGGAAGAACGCCCCATGCAAAACACCTCGGGATGAACTCGACTTACAATTTATCACCCTATAGCTATGAAGCGACTAAGTGAATATCGAGTTTCAAAACTTAACAACCTGTTTCACGAGGTTCATTCACCAGCTCCTACATCCGTAGGGTGGGTTAGGCCCTGCAACATCCCTGCTGAAAGCCCAATAATCCATAGGCCGTAACCCACCGCTGACCCACAGCGGATATCTTCATTGGCTTCCCTATCAACAAATTTCTCCAATGGTGCATTGGCCCTGGAGAGACTTTGGTGCATGGCTTGATTTGTCTGGGGGCCAAATGCCCCCTACGACTTGGGCTTCCTCCAATGGTGCATTGGCCCTAACGAGATTATGGTGCATTGCTTAATTGATCTGGGGCCGGATGCAGCCTGTAAGGGATAAGGAATATTACGAGTTGGTTTTGGTTCTAGACATCGCTCTTGAGTTGTGGATAACTAAATACTGATTAAGTAACGTTTCGACTCTCAGGAAAGGCATGGTAACCGCAATTCCCAATTCCAACGCAGCGCCCGAAGTTAAAACTGCTGTCGAAGAAAATCTCCTGACTCCTCGCTTTTACATCACCGACTTTGAGAAAGCCGCCGAAATGGATATTTCGGATGGTGAGGAAAACCTGCAGGCCATGCTGGACGAAATGCGGGCCGACTACAACCGCCACCACTTTGTCCGCAACGACGACTTCAAGCAGGCCTGGGACCACATCCAGGGAGAAGAGCGCAAGGCGTTTATTGATTATCTAGAACGGTCCTGCGTGTCGGAGTTCTCCGGCTTCCTGCTGTTCAAAGAACTCTCCCGCAAGCTCAAGGGCCGCAACCCCATCATGGCGGAGATGTTTCACCTGATGGCGCGGGATGAGGCTCGCCATGCGGGATTTCTCAATAAGTGCATGAGTGACTTCAACGTCTCCCTCGACCTGGCAAAGCTGACCAAGAACCGCACCTACACCTTCTTCCCGGTGGAGTGGGTGATTTACGCCGTGTACCTGTCCGAAAAAATCGGCTACTGGCGCTATATTCTGATCTACCGCCATCTTGAGCAGCATCCCGAGAACAAGTTCTATCCCCTGTTTAACTACTTCGAGAGCTGGTGCCAGGATGAAAACCGTCATGGGGATATTTTTAAGGCGCTGCTGCGATCTCAGGCCCACATGTGGAAAGGCTGGAAAGCCCGCTGGTGGAGTCGCTTCTTCCTGCTTTCCGTATTCGCTACCCACACCCTGACGGTCCACGAGCGGTCGAAGTTCTACGAAATGCTGGGCTTAGATGCCACCGCATTTGACGAAGAAGTGGTGCGCCAGACCAACAACACCTCCGCCCGCGCCTTCCCGGTGATTCTGGATGTGGAGCATCCCCAGTTCTTTAAGCGCCTGCACCGCTGCTCGAACCGCAACCTGGACCTGAAGCGCATTGCTGAAAGCAAAGCACCGAAGCCGATCAAGTTCCTGCGCAAGCTGCCCCATGTTTTGGGCACCGTAGGCGATCTGCTGCGGCTGTTCCTGCTGAAGCCGATTGATGCAGAAGCCATGCGGGGAACGGTGAGGTAAGCGCACTGCTTCGTACGCTAGTCCTCCTGCCCCTGCAGCTCCCCTGCCTCCTAGCCTTGAGATGTTGCAGAATTCATGACGCTCTGTTTCAGCCCCATTCTGGCTGAGCTTCAGGATTTCGCTTTACGCTCCCCATGGGTAGGGCAGGGGGGAGCCGTCAGGCTTTTGTCGAGCCAGCCCAGGGCCTGCTCTACCCTCACCTGGGCTTCCTGGGGCTGCTGCTTGAGCAGATAAACCAGAGCCGCAGCCAGTTGCTCTTTGGCACGCACGTTGCGATCGCGGTTCAGCCGGTGCCAGTCATTAGGCTTAATGGCCAACCGCTCGGCCAGCAGCTGAGCCAGTTCCAGCTCGGTTAATTCAGCCGCGTTTTTCTCGGCTGCAGTTTGCGCTGAAGATGGAGAAGAAGAAACCATAACTAAAGTACCCCTCGGGGTGAATTCATTTGGCAGGCCAAGTCAGGAAAAGCTGAGCTAGAACGCCCCAAGCTTTACCTTGCTGGCCTGCCTTTGTCTGCATACTATGCATACTAATTTAAACCCGGTGTCCCCAAGATGGAGGTTCCCTGCAGACCAATTCCCCATCCTGGGGCAAACTGAACAAGCAATCCTCTATGCAATGCCGCCGAACAACTCATCGAGACCGCTCGAATCCCGATTATGCATAGGGTGCCAACTAAGGCGGCGATAATCACCCCAAATTCCCTCTCTAATCATGAAGACACTGCCCAAACGGTTCCGCACACGCTCCCAGCGAGGCTCTGTAGGCCCCCAGGCGACCCCTTCTCTGACTCACTTGATGGAGCAGTTAGAGGGCATGGAAAGCCGCCTCAGTCAGCTCAAGACCGGACTCAGCAATATGCTGCAACTCCAGCAGCTTCAGGATCGCTCTGAGAGTGACTCTGCTGAGCGCCAGGCCCTCAGCGAGGCCCTGACCAACCTGCAGCGAGAGGTAGATGAGTTTGAGCTGGAGCTGGCCACCCAAACCATTGGCTGGCAGCACGTTAAAGAGACTTTCTGGCAGGCGGTGCGGTTCGGTGGCCTGGGGCTTGTCATCGGCTGGGCATTGGCCTGGATCGTAATGGGAAATCGCTAGAAAAAAATCTCTCAGATTTTTTTGTTGGGCTTGCTAAAAGTTGCTCACTTTCCATGCTAGGATTGAAAACCGTGGACAGGGCGGGTCGGTGCCCGAGTGGTTAATGGGGGCGGACTGTAAATCCGCTGGCTACGCCTACGCTGGTTCGAATCCAGCCCGGCCCATCCACGGATATTGCCCTTATAGCTCAGCGGTAGAGCACTCCCTTGGTAAGGGAGAGGTCACGAGTTCAAGTCTCGTTAAGGGCTTTTGGCATAGCTACCTGTGAACATTAGCTATGGCCTCAAAGCAAATGCCATTTACATTAGGCTAAAAGTTGTACGTCCTCACCCCCAACCCCTCTCCCAGAGGGTGAGAGGAGCCGATCAATCCTTTCTTCAAGCTCTGGAGAGAGTTCAAGAATGATTTCAGTCATACCTATTCTCCCACGCAAGGTCGAACGGGAGCGCTCAATGAGAGCCCAGACAGAGGACCCTACTGGTTATTCTAATTAACAAGAAACCCCAGGAAGTAACTCCCCAGGGTTCGGACTGCTACTAAATCATGTCAGCTTCGGTTATTCCGCCGATGGCACGTATCGCCTCGTGTGGATGGAGATGTACTCTCCTTCTCTGCCAGTGGGCATCAGCTTCGTCCACTTGTTGGGGTCGGCGTAGCCGAGGGCCCCAAGCCGGTTGATGGTATCTCGTACTGCGGAGTAGTCGCCCAGGGCAATCAGGCGCACTAACTCTTGCTGCCGCACGGGCAGCTTGAATTCATAGGTCATGGTTTCACCTTTTTTATAGGAAAACGGGGAATTATCCAGCATCCCGGAAAGGTGTTAACGGAAGTGCTAGATCATAGAATGAATCCAGACAATCCAGTTAGACACGTCCTAGCTGGGATGTTTAGGGGATTTGAGGAGCCGCGAACTCCTCTCTTCCCCGCCTGAAAACATTCCCCGCAGTATTAATCTGCCAGATGTACGCTGAAAGTTCAAGCGTATGTGTGGAGTTGCTGATAAGGACGACTGGCCTGGTCTAAAAATATACGGAAAGTTTTGGCCTATCTACCCTGAGCACGGTTAATATGCGGAAAGTTTCTTGCGATCTGGCTATTTGAGGTGGATATGCAGAAATTTTCGACCTATCTACCCTGACAGGGGCAATATGTGGAAATTTTCTCTCTAATAAGATTGTTATGCGGCTCAAGTCTCTGATGAAGACGGTACACACAAGTAATCTGTGAAAAATATGAAAAAATTTATTGGTATTGTTTTTCTCACTGTTGCTCTAAGTACAAATGCCTTCCCTGCCAGTGCTCAAATACCTTGGCAAGTTCTCAGGCCATTGTTGCAAGGACTTGGTTCAGCAGCAGGTAATGCAATAATAGATGCAGTACTAAATCCCCAAGACAATGCCTTTGCGGCATTTACTGATGGCGAATGGTTCGTAACCGTTGATGAAGCTGAAAATGACTTGATCTACTACGGTGTACATCTGGAAACGGAAAATAGCATCTCTCTCAGAGGCGTAGTAATTCAGGGTAATAGTCAGCGTTACGTTTACATTTGGAGAAATGGTAATTACCGTTATCAACTTGCATACCAACCTAATGATCCAGGCTTTGTTCGCCTCCAGGTGTTCGAGAGAAGCAAGGAGTTACTAAATCGTCTTCTCTATCGCTATCAGCCCGACAGCTAGTAAAGCAGTTACTGCCAAGTGCTCTGATTTTGAGCAAAATGAACCTTTCTCGCAAAGCGTTATTATCTCTGATCTACGTCTAACTATCGATTGCATCCTTCGGAAATCATAGCGTGGTAAGTTAGGCCACCGCATAACAACCCGGTCGGAACGGACTGCCGAAAGTACCGGTGTGGATACAAAGGTAGTTAGTAGCCGCTCAAGCGAACCGTTAGTCGTCTCTCACACCCGTTAACCTGCTGAAACATTTTGAAATTCTTGAAACGATAGTATTTACAACATTTAGGTATTGTTGAATGCTGCCTCAACCAGACCAACAAAAATCTCAGAAGGATGATGCTTTTGCATTTCGACTAGAAATGCTAAAAAAGGAACTCGATTTTATAGATAGCTCTATTCGCAAAATTGATGATATTGGCAATAGCATTAAAAATTGGGCAATTCTTTCTTGGACTGGGGCAATCGCAATAATTCTAGGCAAACCTGAATTGTATGGATACGTTGTTTTTTCGGCTATACCCCCATTATTATTCATGATGCTAGATGCTCATTGGCGAAAGGTGCAAAGACGTTTTATGTATCGTCAGGGAATGATAGGTGATTTTCTAAATAGCGCTGAGCTTGATGAAGCATTCCAGAATCGCAAGCTCAATTTCCAGGTATTTGATCCGTTCGCTCGCAAATCTCGACAGTCCCCTGACTTCAAACAATACGTTTCTATTCGTAGTATTCTCGTTTTTCCGACTGTCTCCCTTATCTATATTGGTTTAGCAGTTTTGAGTGTGGTAATTGCTTCACTGCTTTATTTTGTGCCTCCTCAACCACAAGGTGCTAGCACGCCTTCTCACGCCCCTTCTCAATCGGCTCCTGCTTCAATACCTGCTAATCCATAATGAATGAGTAAACTACCCAACCTGCATCGTAATGAGTGAGACCGTTTACATAGAAACCAGTATCATCGGCTACTTAACATCCAGAACAAGCAACAATCTCATTCTGATGGCAAACGTAGAGGCTACGCGAGAATGGTGGGATGCTCGTCGGACTCAATTTGAACTCTACATTTCACAAACGGTTTTAGATGAGGCAGCACGGGGAGATGCAGAGATAGCCAGGAGACGGCTTGAAATACTGAGTGACTTTCCACTGCTTGAAGTGAATGAAGCAGTTCAAGATCTGGCGGCGCAGTTTATCGCGAGAAGTAATCTGCCACCCAAAGCTGCCGACGATGCCCTTCATATTGCGGTCGCTACAATCTATGGCTTGGAATACTTGCTAACGTGGAACTGTAAACATATTGCAAACGCTCAAATCCAGAAAAAGTTGGTTCAGATTAGTTTTGATGCTGGGTACGAGTTACCCACAATTTGTACACCTTATGAGTTAATGGGAGTTTAAAGATGTGGAGAGATGAGATTTTAGAGGAAATCTACAGGATTCGAGAGGAACATGCAAAGGCATTCAATTATGATTTGAAGGCTATTTGTGATGACTTGCGGAAACGACAAGCAGCAAGTGGTAGAAAAATCATTTCTAAGCCCCTTCGACAGCCTCGTCAGCCGCATAACAAGTAATCGTAGGGTGGGCAGTGCCCACCATCCCACTCAGCTACCACCACCCAATCGTAAACACTTTCTTCAAATCCCTTCCTACACCGAAATACACCTTTTAGAGCTTCTCTGATGGGCTAAGTCGTAAACAAGTCGATAGCAGACGGAGCATAGTTCTATGGTTGCGGTGGGCAGCAAAGATGAGGCACTGGCGCTATTTCACACCCTTAAACCCAATCTGGCCGAGCAATTTATGGTTAGCCAAATTGGCATCTTCTCAGTCGCCAGAGGCGAGGCTAAGGCAGCGATATCGACGTAGTTGTTCACATGCAACCAGACATGCTGAAACGAGTTCGGCTAAAAGCTGAGTAAGAGAAGGCCCTTGGTAGTAAAAGTAGGATGGGCTAAGGGCTTAAGCCCGTGCCCATCATCACCGATGCCTTAAACCGATGGGCACGCTATGCTTTGCCCATCCTACGATACTACAGGCCAGCAATCCAACGACCCAGAGGCCCGTCGCAATTCGAAGGCAGAGGAATACAGGGAAGTTCGCTATGGCGAAGGGTGCGATCGCAGACCGGCAATGTCAACCCCTCGATCCTCCAGTTTCTGGTTAAACCTGCCATCTCCCGACAGGGCGGCATTGGCCAAATAGCAATTCGCAATAGCCATCCCCTCCCCGGAGGGGTGCCCGCAGGGCGGGGTGGGTCGCACTTACTATTCAAAGCACCTTAACTACCACGGCAAGTCTACCTATTGCCATGGTGAACCCACCCCTGCCCCTCCCTGGGGGGGATGATTGCCGGGGAATCTCAGTGGTGTTGCATCATCTCCAATTCAGGTTCTCTCCCTCAAACCCCCAGCACTGCCCGCGTTTGAGGACCAACTACCCCATCGGCCACCAGCCCTCGTCGGGCCTGAAACTGCCTTACAGCCCGCGCCGTAACTGGCCCAAAAATGCCGTCTACTGCGACGGGGTACCCGCTTCTCACCAGCGCCCGCTGCAATGCCCGCACGTCGTCCCCAATCAGAAATGGAGTAGATAGAAACAGCAGTCGGTCCAGTAGCAAGTCCCAGGTTTTGGGGCCGACGATACCATCGGGCACCAGGCCATTCTGCTGCTGAAACGCCCTCACGGCCATGGCCGTAGCCGGCCCAAAAACGCCATCGGCCACCAGGGGAAAGCCCTTTCGGGTCAGGCTCCGCTGGGCTTCCAGCACGTCTTTGCCCTGCATCAGGGGAGACTTGAGCAGCAGGGTGCGCCGACCCGCCGGGCCTGCCAGAGAGCGCAGATATTCCTGAGCTTCGAGGCTGAGAGTGCCGCCGCTGGCGGTGCGATCGCCAGATAGGTACTTACGGGCAGCATCACTGAGGGCAACGCCGGGAGTGCCCTCCAGAAACACTTTTGCTTCCGTCAGTCGCCGTCGCAGCAGGCCCTCTTCCACATTGGAGCCGGGGTTGCGATACATCACCAGAGCCCGTTCGATATCTTTCCAATCTTGCTCCCGCAGCACCCGAGATATGGTTTCAAAGCCCCTGGAGTCGTAGAAGTTTGCTCCCAGGTTGTAAGCAAAGCTGAGAATTGCCCCCTGCTGCTGCTCGTCCAATTGCTGCCAGCCTGGAATGCGCCGCAGGGGCGGCAAAAATTCTCGCTCCAGCTTCCAATTCAGCAGATCGTCGGCTTCTTCTTTAGAAATGCGTTCCTCCAGCTGAAAGGGGCTACCATCTTTTTTGCGAGTCGAGCCCCAGCCGATGGTGATGGGCAACCCGCCCGTTAGCGGGTCAGGATAGGCCTCAAGACGCAATCCTTCGAAGGTTTTAATCAGCTCTACGCCTGGACTTGGCACCTTAACCACGGCAAGACCTCCGTTGCCAGATCAGAGGAAAGAAACGTATGGTTCAGTGTAACGGCAGCGAAAAGGTTCGCAGAAGTTCCACTGAACCATTTCCCAAATTACCTGGCAACCGCTATCTTCGGAAGATAATGAAATTGGCTGAAGCCAACTTGCCTGGCCCCTGTCTCCCCCTCACGAGCTTTATTCTATAGAGGAGAACACTTGTTCCCTGTTATGCCCCGATCGCAGCCTACCTCCACTAAAACCAGCCGGGAGGTCCTTACCCTCACACCCGAGCAAGAGGCCGCCCTGGAGGCGCTGGATGCCTTTGTACAGGGGGATGAAAAACTGTACTTGATGACGGGCTACGCCGGCACTGGCAAAACTACCCTGCTGCAGCTGTTCATTCGCAACCTTCGGGATCGGGGCGACAAGCGCAGCATTGTGCTGTCGGCCTTCAGCAACAAGGCCACCAAAGTACTCAAGGCCATGGCTGACCAGTGGGGGTTAGAGATCGACGCCATGACCTGCTGCAAGCTGCTAGGTCTGCGGCCCGTCATCAACGAGGAAGATGGCAAGCAAGTTTTCCAGCCCGACCGCAAACAGGCCAGCCAGATCGACCGCTACCGCCTGGTAATTGTGGACGAATGCTCCATGGTCAACGAAGAGCTGTGGGAGCTGCTTGTGAATGCGGTGTCGAACCTGTACCAGCGCACCCAGATCCTCTTTGTGGGCGACCCGGCCCAGCTACCGCCGGTGAATGAGCAGGAGTCTGCCTGTTTTCGGCAAATTTACCAGAAATCTGAGCTGACGGAGGTGGTGCGCTACGGTGGAGCGATTGGGGTGATTGCCGAAGATATGCGGCGGAATTTGGATCGCGATCGCATCCCCCCCTTCCGCACCGACGCCAACCCCGATAAAACCGAAGGCTGCTTTGTCGTCCCCCGCCAGGTTTGGGAAACTCTATTACTAAAAGCCTTTACCAGCGAGGCGTATCAGAAGAATTCAGACCAGGTGCGGGCTCTGGCTTACACCAACCGTCGAGTCAGCCAGCTCAATCGCAAAATTCGGGATGCCATCTACGGCCCTAATGCTCACCGCTTTGTGCCGGGGGAACGACTGATCGCCATCAACCCCTGCCTGGAAGACGAAGCCCTGGTGCTACCGACTTCGGCGGAATGTGAAGTGCTCTACGTGGCCCGAGGTCGAGACGGCGAATGGCCCATCTGGATTCTGGAAGTGGAGACGGAAGATGGAGACTTCAAAACCCTGCGCGTCCTCCATGAATCAGGTATCGCTGAATTCAACGCCAAAATGGAATTTCTCGCTAAAGAAAAACGCTGGATGGAATTCTGGGACCAGAAGCAGCGCTTCCACGAGGTGGATTACGCCTACAGCCTCACCATCCACAAAAGCCAGGGTTCCACCTTTCAGGATGTGTTTGTGGATGTGCCCTCCATGCAGGTGAACCGTAATGTGGTGGAGCGCAACCAGCTCTGCTATGTGGCGTTTACTCGCGCCGCAAAACGCCTGTTTTTGTATCAGTAAAATTCTTTTACAAGGCTATCCCATCATCTCTTCCCACCAGCCCAGTAAAGGATGATTGCGGTGGGGTACATAGCGTCCTCTAATTCGTATGGCAGACAGTGCAGATTGTAGAGTTGTAGAAGAAAGCTTTTCTTTCTCTGACCAGTGCTTGACTATGGCTAAAGTCGATAAGATTTGCAGATCAGGTGCTTCTTGTCGAAAAAAAGAAATTGCTTTCTTATCGTCAGTAGCGATGGCCCAATCTCGATGAAATGCAATTGCCCCAGTGGCCGATTCGCCATCATCCCCTAATTCAAAAACATAGTTAATAAATGTTTCTTCTTCAAGTTCAGAATCAAATTCGACAATTGATAGTAATCCTTTACCAATGGCTGCTTCAAACTGATTGACATCTTCATTATTCTCGTCTCTCAATTTTTGAAGAGTAAGTAGCTCCCTTTCCCTAACCACCTCAGCAACGACAACCTGAGCTGGAATAGACTCTAAAATCTCGATCAAATATCCTGAAGCGCAAAAGTTTAAAACGCAGCAGGCATCAAGAACTACATGGGAGTGTTTAATTTCCATGATTTAAACCTTGTCCAAGTCCAGAAGTGGAGTTTTGCCTTAGAGAAAAATCCAGATTTCGAGCTGGACTTGTATATCTCCCAATTCTCTAGACCTTACGCAGATCTAGATGAGCAGATTCGTCCAACATACCACTGGAATATTCGCGCAATGATTCTGCTATGCGGCGACCCTCTAAACGATCTACACCCAGGAAATCTGCGAAGCGACCTTCAGTGATCAGCCCCTGGTCTAAGGCTTCAATGGCAAGATGTTGATAGTGAGTAGGGAGTATGTCAGCCCGTTGATCAATGTCTTCTAAACCCAGCTCTTTTTGAACTTTTCTAACCTTTAACCCCCTATCTCGTAAACGATCCAGAGTGCCGGATGGAATCAGCTTCATATCCTCCAACCGATAACCAAGGGCTTCTACAGAAACTCCATAATAATGAGCAAGGGTAAACAAATTAGTTGGAGTAAATTTGCCATGAGTTCGATGCATATCGTTAAATCGACTCAGCAAACTGCTTGTGGGCATTAGAAAATATTTCGAAAAAGCCTCAGCCAATCGTTCACTCTCTGGAACTCTCTTGTACTGCCCCTCGAAATCAACGACGGGCTTTCGTCTATGGGCAAGAAAATGGAGATAACCATGGGCCATAGACCAACGGCGACGCTCTTCGTAGTGCCCCAGATTTATCGCCATACAGCCACCAAGTTGGTCATCATAGCTATAAAGTTCCGAATACTTGGCTGGCATGTTCAGGTAAAACACTCTAATTCCTACGCTTTGTTCCAGGATGTTCCGCAGCATTGGCACTGGGCTATCTCCTAAACCAAGTCGCTGACGTTCTGCAATTGCAATACTTTCTGCTGCCGCTTCTATCGGCATGTTAGTCACGTCATATTCTTGGGGATAATTACGAGGAAGTGGAGCATCCATTATTTTTTCAAGCTCCAGGTAGTTACGGCACAGTTCCTCAAAGCGCTGGATAGTTGGAGTTATTTGGGCCTCTTCTTTCTCATTACGCTGATAAGCCGCCCGGAACTGAACCTCGAAGGGTTCAGTAACAGGAGTGGAACGAACAAAATCGCTAATAGCTCGCCCGTAGGCCCGAGCAAGCTGGATTAATTCTTTCGGCTTAAGACGCCGATCCCCTTTTTCAATCGCAACAATGGTAGTGCGAGCCGCATCGATAACTTTGGCGGCATCCGCCTGGGTCATTCCACTCTTTTTTCGCGCTTGTTGCAGGAGTTCCCCCAGTTGGCATAAATCAATGTCGTCAAGAATGTTGGTAGCCATAGCATTTTTCTGTGTAGACGATATCCCCATCGGGCATAGCAACCTCCGCCTCTTGGAGTTTGTCGATACTTCTAAGGTAACTCCCGAGCCTGACATTGTTGACATGGAAATGAGGTAAATCCCTGAAAATGTCAGAGTCGATTTATTTTGAGTGTCTGAATGCTTTTATTCTCGTATGATTTGACCCTGCGGTCAGGGCGCTGACAGTAAGATCTACATATGCTGCACAACATCCCACTTCCGTCATCAGCAACCGGTAGTCTGGTTTGCAGCCTCAGAATCAGAAACAGGTACGCTAATGGCTGAGTTGTGAATACCCGTTTCGTTGAATCAGGTCTCCTATGAAACTTCGTTCGTTTGCCGCTGTCGGGTTATGCTTGCTGGTTATCGGCGGATGTCGTCCTGCTGGTGATTCTCAGGTTACGGAACCAGGAACAGAAACCACCGAACCTGCTGCGGCAGACGATACCCTGCGGCTGCTCTACTGGCAGGCCCCCACCATCCTCAACCCCCACTTTTCCAGCGGCTTTAAGGACTCCGAAGCCAGCCGCATCACCCTGGAACCCCTGGCCAGCTTCGACGCCGAGGGCAACATGGTGCTGTTTCTGGCGGCGGAAGAACCCACCCTGGAAAATGGCGGCGTTTCCGAAGACGGGCGCACCGTTACCTGGAAGCTCAAAGAAGGCATCCTCTGGTCCGATGGCACTCCCTTCACCGCCGAGGATGTGGCCTTTACCTACGAGTTCATCGCCAATCCCGAAGTGGCCAGTAATACCGCTGGCACCTACGAAACCATTGAATCGGTGGAAGCGCTGGATGACACCACCGTACAAATCACCTTCACAGAGCCCAACCCGGCCTGGTATCTGGTGTTTACCGGCACCCAGGGCATGGTGCTGCCCAAACATATGTTCGAGGAGTACAACGGCGCTAACGGTCGCGAAGCCCCCGCCAACACCATGCCCGTGGGCACCGGTCCTTATCGGGTAGTGGACTTTACTCCGGGGGATGTAGTGGTCTATGAAGCCAACCCCAACTACCGAGATACCGATGCCCTGGCCTTCAGCCGGGTGGAGCTGAAAGGGGGAGGAGATGCCACCTCCGCCGCCCGTGCCGTGCTGCAAACGGGCGATGTGGACTATGCCTATAACTTGCAGGTGGAAGCCAACGTGCTGGAACAGTTTTCCCAGGGTGGCCAGGGGGAAGTCGTGACCAACTTCGGCTCCCTGATCGAACGTATCGTGCTCAACTTCACCGATCCCAACCAGGCTACGGCGGATGGTGAAGTCTCCAGCGTGGAGTTTGACCATCCCTACCTGAGCGATCCTCAAGTGCGGGAGGCATTAGCTTTGGCCATTGATCGGGATACCATTGCCGAGCAGCTTTATGGACCCACGGGCCAGGCGACGGCTAATTTTCTAGTGGCTCCAGAACCCTTCCGTTCTGCCAACACCGAATTTACCTTTGACCTGGAGCAGGCCGCTGCTCTGCTGGATGCTGCCGGATGGACCGACACCAATGGCAACGGCACCCGCGATAAAGACGGTCAGGAAATGGAGATGGTGTTCCAGACCTCGGTGAATCCGGTGCGTCAAAAGACCCAGGAAATCGTCAAACAATCCCTGGAAGAAATTGGCATCGGGGTGGAGTTAAAGAGCATTGATGCCAGCGTTTACTTTTCAGGCGACCCCGCTAGCCGAGAGACCCTGGAAAGGTTCCAGGCGGATATTCAGATGTTTGCCACCGGCAATACTAATCCGGATCCGGGTTCCTACATGAAGACCTACACCTGCGGTGAAATTACCAGCAAGGAAAACAACTGGACCAAAACCAATTATTCCCGCTACTGTAACCCTGAGTACGATGCTCTCTGGCAGCAATCCACGACAGAACTTGACCCGGAAGTGCGGCAGGATCTGTTTATTCAAATGAACGACATGCTGATTGAAGAAGCGGCGGTGATTCCCCTGGTGCATCGGGCCGATGCGGTGGGGGTAAGCAACCGCCTGACCGGGATCAGCCTGACTCCCTGGGATTTGGGGACGTGGAACATTGCCGAGTGGCGGCGTCCGTAATCTAGAAACAAGCGTATTCCACCTACACCATCCTCTGAATATCACTGAATTAACATGAAATCAACCCTCGCAAGTAGCCGAAAGCCTTGACTTGCCGTAGGGTGGGCAGTGCCAGCCCTGTCAAGGTGTTCCGAAAAGGGAGATTTTATCTCCATCAAACCCCCTAAAATCTCAATTATGCGTAGGGTGTGTCCCGGCCTCAGGCTCACCGTGCGATGATGCAAAATTTCTGCCCTGGCCGGAACGCACCGTTT
>Ga0081528_100234_pt1 | contig 38652 bp, 34 predicted proteins | sample HotLakmasection4_FD_71011 | JGI IMG/M metagenome (GOLD analysis project Ga0081528, IMG submission 71011) | Hypersaline microbial mat communities from Hot Lake, Washington, USA - Section #4 (SPADES assembly) (version 2) | ecosystem: Environmental > Aquatic > Non-marine Saline and Alkaline >...
AAAAAACTATGGAAGTTAGGCTTACCTTAATTGATCAGTTAACCATGCTATACAAGTCCTGACTCGATAGGATGCCTGACCAGGAGGGCAGGATTCTCTGGCATGGTACAGGTTTGATTTTATTGTCTTCAAAACAGACAACATCGACCAGGTGTACTTTACAGAACACACTGTATCTTACCAACTACCCATACGAATCCATATAGTGCCAAATTTATTCAGCAAGTCAAACAATTATAACCGGCAAAAAATAAAATGATTTCGAGGACACGATCGAGCCTGAAATTTTTCTGTTTGCGTGTAATCTATTGCCATATAGCAACTAAACCGGCTGTATGGGCCATTACTGAATGATTTTTGTCACAATTCTGCTCTATATATGAAATCGTTTTATTTAATAACCTGACTGATGTGGAAAGCAGTTGAAACAGATTCTTCCAATCAACATCTGAAATTCAGAATCAGAGAAAATAATTCTCCTGTATCCAGCGGCAAATTTTTAAAACTTCTGAAAGGTTCTGAACTGTTCAGGGAATTTTACAATGACTTTTTGGCCAGCTCAGGCTTCAAAGCTTTTTTTTGGGAAAACAAGCCCATGTCAAGTAGCCTGAATAGTGAAGAGTATGAATGCAGCCTGATCATTTCCGGTTTTCTTGCCGGTAATTCACCCGATATAAATACGTTTCAGGATCATTTCGACAAATCTAAAGAGGTGGTATGCTTCAGCAATCTTGGAAAAGACGCAAGATTAATTGCCCCGGTACCAAAAGGTAAAGTTGATTGTTACACCCACATTGGTGATTTTGTGAGATACGCAGATAAACATCAGATTGATGCTTTCTGGAAAACAGTTGCTGAAGAAACAGTGCAGCATATCAACAAAAATCCCGTCTGGCTAAGTACATCCGGTCTCGGTGTATTTTGGCTCCATGCGAGAATTGACTCGTATCCAAAATACTATCAGACCGCCGAATTCAAAAACTATAACCAGTGAACCCTATTTTGTAATCTCATGAAAAGCATTCTCAGAATCGTTTTCGCTATTCTTCTTCCACCTCTGGGAGTCTTCCTCACCGTAGGTATTAAAGGCGCATTTTGGCTTAATATACTGCTAACCCTTCTCGGTTTTATACCGGGAATTGTCCATGCAGTATGGATAATCGCAAAACATGACCAATAGAACAGCAGTCTATGAATATTGAAAAGAAACTTGCTATCGTAACCGGAGCCAGCCGGGGAATTGGGCTGGCCATTTCAAAGGTATTAACCGACAATGGAATGATCGTTGCCGGGTTAAGCCGAAACGCTCCCGACGAATTTTCTCATAAAAATTTTCTGCACTTTTCAACGGATCTCACCATTGAAGAATCGGTTGATAAAGCTGTGCAAAAAGTACACGACTCATTTGCCGGTCCGGTTTCTGTCCTGATAAATAATGCCGGAGTGGGTTACCGTGGCAGCCTGGAAGAAACTCCGTCAGATAAGTGGAGATATCTTTTCGACTTGAACGTACACGGGCTGTTTTATATCTCAAAGCGAATCATTCCAGAGATGAAAAAAGCCAATCAGGGACACATCATTAATATTTCATCCGGAGCAGGCACCAACGGCATTTCTGGCATGAGTGCCTATTGCGGAACCAAGCATGCCGTGGTGGGCATTACCGAGTCGATGCACCAGGAACTAAGGGATTTTGGTGTGAAAGCTACTTGCTTATCTCCCGGCTCTGTGGATACAGGGTTTTCATCATCAAAGAAAAATAAATTGCAGCCGGAAGATCTTGCTAACGCCGTTTTGCACATCATTCAGTGCCCGCAAAATTTTCACTATACCGATATTCAGGTGCGCCCGCTTCAGCCCTGAATTTGGTTTATTCAACTTCTTCGGATTGCTGCGGGTGAAGAATTGTCTCAAATATTTTTTCTCCTGCATCGGTATAAAATTCCAGTCGTTTTGAACGATCGGGGAAATACCTGAGAACGCCAAAACCATACTCCCGAAACGTATGAACGGGACCATCCATATCTTTCACATACGAGAGTTTCGTTGCCGATCCGCTAACAATCTGATAAAATGGATTGCTATTTTCTTCAAACGGAATAAACTGCAGACTGTGTTCATGACCCGCGGCTAATATCAAACCCTGATGGTCTGTGCCTGCAGCAAGAATATCATCTTTCATTCTGCCGTATGTTTTGTGCGGAACATCCTGCGGGTATCCCCATATTTTGCGGTAAAATGCGTATAATGATCCGCCAACAGGTGGGAAAATGTGGGTTTTAACAGGGAACTTACCGCCATGTCTACCATATGTTTCCATTGGGTGGTGGGAACCGATAATGACTTCGTTTCCTGCATTCATCTTCATTAAATTCCCGAGTTCAAGTATGACCTGTTGCTTCACCTCTTCTTCACCGCTTTGTTCACCGGGGTAAGGTTTCTGATGCGGATGCAGCCACCAGTGAGTGTCCAAGACAATTAAGCTCAGCTCAGAAATGCCTCCGTTCTCATCCTTAAACTGTGTTAGTGTTACCTGAGAGGGACCAGGTGTTCCGTTATCGGGCAGAAATGTATTGCCACGATTTAGGTATTCTTCAATAAAGTTTTCCTGCCGTTTGACGTACGCAAGTCCATCTTCACCAGAAGATGCCCAGTCGTGGTTACCGGGCATAAAGATAATTTTTCCCGGAAATTCCTTTACAGCTTCGAGCTGGGCAACGAGTTTATCTTCCAGCTCTGCCCTTTCATTTGATTCTTCCGGCGGCAGGCCATCGGGGTAGAGATTGTCACCTACAAAAACAACGGCTCCGTTTTCTCCGGTTTCATCAAGCATATTTTCGAGATGCACGAGAATTTCAGACCGCGGATCGAGTGAGGCTCCACCTGCGTCACCCACCAAATATACCGAGTAGAAGTAATCATCGGGAGTTTGTTCTGCCAGTAGTGTGTTTGTACCTGTCTGCAGATAGCTGTTTTCTGTAACCGCAGAAGGCACTGAACAACCCATAACAATAATTGTTGCAAGAACTGAACAGAAAACCAGTTGTTTCCTGATTACTTTTGGGATATTGTCATTAAACCACTTCATCAGTAAGTTCGATAAGTTTTTTGATTCTCTTTACGAAATATTTCAACAGCCCTCTGCTCAGATAAATTCGATCTTCCAGGAGATCAAAGAAATCGAGCTGCTCAACCTTTAAAAAATAACAGTCTGTTTTGCAGGTTGCGGTCATAAGGCGGTCGCTTTCGTTGAAAAAACCCCAGACGCCCATCGCCTCCGGTGCCTCAAAATTTTTCTTTCTCTCGTCTGAACGGGTTAGTTCAACAACGCCATCAACAAGTAAAAACATATGCTGGGATTTGTCACCTTTTTTGAACAGAATATCACCTTCGTTCAAAGAAAATGAGTGAGTTATACCGGCAATATGCACGAGCTGTTCCGAAGGGATATCAGAAAAGAGCTCGATAGACTGTAAAAAAATAACGCGTTCAATAATCGTGTTCATAACCGGTTTTTCATCGCTTTCTGTTGTTATTTCGCTCCCGAACCATCTCAGCCGTCTCACTCACAAGCTTATCACCTGATTCAGTTGCTGCAACCACTTCCTGCTGTAAATATGCTGGACAAACAGGAGAAACACTGTAAATAGCACAAATTTTTAACCATTTATCACGTCCGTCTATTAACTGCTTAAGTCCCTGATCGTACGATAGCTTTTTGATGTTAAAAATCTCAGAACCCTTCTGCATTTTTTTGATGTCATCTATTGTATCTACAATTGGAAAAACGTAGTTAAGATCTTCGGCAGATAAAAGATTATCTAAAAACTCAACTGAAGCAGACTTTCTGTCTTTCGACAGGCTATTATATGCCAGGTAGGAACTGTACATATCTTTCTGGTCGTAAATCAAACCGAGAAGTCTGAAGATACGCTCCACGGTTTGATTCATTTTTTCGGTAAGTGCATGTAGTAAAATTCGATTTGGATGATTTCGTGGCTGAATTACCTTTACAGCCAATAAATTGAAAAAGTTTTCAGACTCAGTTTTGATGCAATTCCGTACCGGTCCCAGATCTATTTCCAACTGATTATACTTTCTCTTAAGCCGGCTCAGTGTTTTAATGACGTGATAACGAAGATCGGGTTCATCGACCTCCAGCATGTCCATTAAGTGCTGAACCGACTGCTCTACAGGCTCATAATAAAAAATTCCGGGAAGCTGTTTTCGAATTTCATTGTCGAGATCCGATTCAAAAAATTTCGTTTTGTAAAGGGGTAAATAATCGGGCCCATAGGAAGCAAGCGTTTTTCTGATCTCGACCGTGTACGATTTATCGTTTAACTTTTGAATAAGGTCTGGTATAAGCCGGTCTATTTTCTGCTCGGATATGCTGTGAATTGCTTTTCGTACAACCGTTTTATGATGATCGTTCAGGAGCACTTTTAAATATTTTGATGCCAAACTCTTATCAACTGCAAATGCAAGCGAATCTGCCATCAGTGCCCGGATAACAACATCATCATTTGAAGTACTCTCAGATAACAATTCATCACAAATGCCCGTGTGTAAATTATCTATCCCTTTTTTCTTGCTCGCACAATCCAAAGCTGCTGACGCATCAATTCGGTTTTCACCTTGCTTGTATTTTTGAATCACCTCAACTGAAGATTCCTGGAAACGCTGAGCCAAATAATAAATAGCATCAACGCGAATTTCGGGTTCAATATCACGCAGGAGGTTCTCTACCTCATCAATGTAATCTTCTGTTTTTACACTTTGAAGTAACTGAAGCGCCCTGAGTCTGATTTCCGGCTTTTGGTGGTTTAGGAGATCACTTAATGTATCAGAGATTAATGCCACGTCGCTTTCCTCAAGAAAAATGAGTGTATGCAGAACCTGGTTATCGTTATTGCTGTGGAGAGATTCACAAATCAGCTTTCGGACGGAGGGCTCATTTAAATCCAATTCAATACTATCAGTATCAATGAGTGATTTTTGAAGCGATGTCCTGAATGTGTTTACATACTCTTTTTTAGCCCTGTATCCGAGCCAGATCCAGCCAGTGATTGTCGCCAAAAGCAGGTAACTCACCATATAAACGGTATTCGCAGTAACCAGCAGTAATATCATCAGAACAACACCGGCAACACCCCTGGCAAATCGATCCAGAAACAGATCGATAAACACTTTTGTACGCTCTTTTACGTGCTGCGACAGCGGTAAAAAGAGAAGTTCACGGCCAGTCTTATCTATGGAGTAGCGCGTGGAGCCATCCACTCCGTTCAAAATAACAATGGATGCCAGAACAGGTTCGAAAATCATTAGAATTGCACCAAAAAACATTCCGGCAGGTCTTGCAAGCACGGCACCGCTTAGCCCCCATTTTTTTATAATGCCTGATGAAAAAAGAACCTGAATTAAGAAAGAACCCAGACTGATTCCAGCGTAGAACGTGCCCATAAAGGCAGTGAGATCTTCGGTAAGCGGATAGGCATCGTGAGAAAGAACTTTAAACTGATAATCTGTGAAAGTAGTTGCCAGTGTTGTAAGAACAATAATTCCTGCAATGATAAACTGATACTTTGAACTAAATACACTTTTAGCAACATCAACTCCTGAAAAACTTTTGTTCTCCTCCAGTTTTTTTTCTGCGGGTTTTTCTGAATCTGGTTCGGGCAAAAACCAGATCAGACCCATGGTCACGACCATTAACGCTACGCAAATATAGAGCAGGTCTTCGGTTACAATAGAAGATATAGACACTATCTGGCTCGAGGTTTCACTGCCGGCAATAGAGCCAAGAATTGCGCTCAGCGTTAAAAATGAAAACAGGCGCTTCGACTGTCCTACATTGAACAGGTTGTTGGCTAAAATCCAATAAAGGGAAATCACAAGGATGCCAAAAATACCCACCCAAATGTAAAAGAACATATAGATAATGGGGTGGTCCAGAAAGAAAAGCCAGCGGATGACAAGCAGATTCACAGCCAGAAATCCAAGCGAGCCTACAATTACAGACCGTATTTTAAATTTAGAGAGAACATTCGATACAAAATAGGTGACCGGAAGCGAAACGAAAGCCAGCACAATATATACGAGCGGAAGCTGGTCGGGTCCTGTTTCCACAAGAAAAAGGCTGTCGCGTGCAGGCTTTAAAAAATACAAAACAACCATTAACAAGAAGTGCAGAGCAAACATGATCCCCGCACTTTTCCACTCACCTTCGCGTATATCGTAGAATATATTGACCAGTTTTTTCAAAACACACCTGCATTTGAATGGTCAAAACTGCGAATTGATCTACGAGGCTGCAACGGATGTTTCATCTTTTGTTTTCTTTCTAAACTCTCTGCCTGCGTAAAGTACAAGCATAATCCAAAAAACCATAATAATGAGTGTGGCGATTGTGAGCCAGCGAACATTTTCGAGCCCGATCCATGCGGCTACTGCCAGATTTAAGACCACCGCCAAAACTTTGGCAAACCGCTGTACAAACATATCAATAAACGCTTTTGCTTTGTATTTAATATCACGGTTCGTTGGTGTATAAAGTGCCTCTTTCGCCGACTGATTAATTGAGTAATTTAGACTGTTATCACTCACAGACATGATGGTGGCAAAAATCAGAATTGGTGCAAAAAGAAATCCGATGGATCCAAACGTGATTGCGATTGGCAAAAACAAAAGTGCAACACCCACACCAAATCGTTTCATTACATAGCTGGTAAAAAACAGCTGAATAATAAGTGACAATATACTTGTAATCTGCCCTACAATTCCAAAGTAGGCATCTTTCTCAACGTCTCCTGAAATGGATGCCGCGATCGTTGCAGAGAGCTGAAAATCAACAATGTTCGATACGATTTCATATAGCCCTAATATTCCGACAATGGCCATCAGGTATTTTGAACTGGTTACAATATGTGCGCCCTCAAACATTACATTGCACCTTCGCCCCCCGGCACACGGTTTTTGTACTGCCTGAGACTCTTTTGTCGTTCTCTTGTTCACATAGTACCCGATTACTGCCATCATCACTAACGGTGCAATACAGGCAATCAACAGTGTGGAACGGCCTACTTCTTCAACCAGCCCTACAACAACTGTTGCACCCACAATTCCTCCAATAATTCCACCAAGTCCAACCAGGCCATAGGTTCTCTTCGCCTGTTCAGATGTAAACAGATCGTTCGAAAAAGCCCAGAAGAAGGTGACCATAGCAGAGTTAAAAATATCTCCAAGTACATAAAACGACCATGCCGTGTACGATCCCGGATCACGAACTAAAAAAGAGAACAGCATAAAAAGTCCCGCAAACAAGGTGCACAAAAACAGATTCAGCTGCTGGCGCTTCAGCTTTCGGGATAAATACGTGAATAGAACCACAAAGCCATACACCACAATCATGTTTAAAACTTTGGCAAACTGTTCCACTTCCGCACCGGCAAAGGTCGTGCCCAGCAGGGCCAGCGGCGACTCCTGATACAGGTTCACCAATAGTCCCCTTTTCATCGGTTTTAATACCCAGAAAACGGCAATGACCAGGAAAAAGAAGAGCGACATCATCAGCACATTCGGCCACTCCTTTTTCCGTATATCGAAGAAGTTCTCTTTGATATACTTTTTTATTCCATTCTTGTCCATAATCACTCCTCGCGCTTAATACCTGCTACCCGAACTCCACGGTTATCGTTGGCAACGTAAACTGTTACATATTTTTCAGCTGCATCGCTGTTCTTCCTTACTGTGAAAATTTCATACTCCAAAACGCCATTGGTCATATCAGATAGCTCAATTGAAATTTCGGATTGTCCGGTGGTCAGATTCTCCGCCAAAGAACCGCCGTCCGATGAAACCGAATAGCAATATTCCGTTTCTGATGGTGAATAAAGGCTGTTATCCACGCCTAAATCAGAAAAGGTCAGAATCAGTTTATCCGAACTCTTGCGGACATCAAATTTATCGAGCGGGTTTATTTTACTGAACCAGTATCTCCCGATTTTGTCGCGGCGCTCAATCAGTGTCTTAATGAGGTATTCTTCTGCATCGCTGTTGCTCAGTTCTCCCGTCTCCACAATAGCCCTGATGTCATCATCCCTGAAACTCATAACCTGTTTGGCACCCCAGTATGCATCACGGAGGGTCATATTTTCGAATGGCGGCATAGGGTGGGCAGAAACCCATCTACCGGGCCTTAACGTTTCCGTCCGGAAATATCCAACTGATGGATGCGGAATAAACTTTTGGGGATCCACTTCATCCCAAGGTTTGACGTATAAACCCAGTGTAATTGCCGAGAGCGCCATGTATCGCGGATCAATGAGATACGCCTGTCCATAAATTGGTTGATGGATCCCCGAACCGTTAGCGCCCAGTGTATTTCCAAAATCCTGCACCAGATGGCGAATATAGCCGCCTTCGGTATATACAGACATCGTATTCGCATCGCGCCTGTCCGTATCGTTAAGCCATGAGCTAATTACCCGCATACCCCGAAGTTCGCGCCGGTGTTCATGTTTTACCCTGTCGTTGGGATCATCCTTACGGGTTCCCTCAAAACCCCAGGGGCCCAGCAGAACCCCATCAACAAATTTGCTTGCCAGTGCCCTCCGGGTGCCATCTTCGTTTCTGGCAGCAACCGTAATTATCTGGCGGTAATCTTCCATAGTCATCTGCCGCTCTTCGCCGTTCTCATCCACCATCACACCTTCGTTTATCCTCACCTTGTCGGGGTTAAAGTTTACAATTGTGGATTCGGGAACGTAGTACCCTGCAGCATAAAATATTTTTGTGCCGATCACCTCTGCGGAGGTCGTTAACTCTGGATAGTCAGGGCCGTCAAATTTTATCAAAAAACGGTTACCGTTCTCATCTTCAATAAAAAATCCAGGATTGGCTCCCGATAATTTTGCCGAAAAAATACTCCAAAAGCCAGTCGTGTCCGGTTTCACGGTATTCGGGCCTTTCGCCAGCTCCTCCCTGCTCATCGGTTTGTAAAAGTGCCTGTAGGTGTACCAGCTCGACTCGGGCACTTCATCAAGAACATTTATATTGTCGGCCTGTTTAGATGCGTTTAAGCCAATTCCGTTACCGGCTGCACGAAAAACACGATTTAGGTCTAGTGGTTTTTCCAGTTGATGGAAAATGGTGTTCTCGATACGGTCCCAGTACTGATAGGACTCTGTTTCTTCCGGCATTGGAATTCTGGTGGTGTCTGGATCAAAAGTTTTAATCGGGCCAAGCGTATAGGGTTTTGTACTGCTGCATGAACTGAATATCATCAGCAGAGCCAAGAGAAATACAGCGCTGCTCGTATATTTGATATGTTTTTTATTCGAAATCAATGCTGAATTAAAAGTTAGGTGAGATTACAAGGATGAACCGGGATGTTTCGCGACTGAATGCAAACTCTGAGCGAAGCGCAAAGCCTTTTGCAGAAATCAGATGAAAGCCAAAACCGTAGCTTGTGTGAAATTCCTTTATCCCTATTTCGGAAAAATCATTAAATACCTGTCCCTCGTCCACAAATAACACCACGTCAGCAAAGCTCCACATGGGATACCTATACTCAGCGGTGAACAGAAGCGAGCCCGTGTCCCGATACCTGTCTGTACCGAATCCTCGTAAATCCCGGGAGTTTCCCAAAGATGGAAGTTCAAAAAAAGGGATCTCCTTGTCTCCCAAAGGTTCCGCTTTCTGCAATTTCGCCTTAATTCCCAGCCGGCGCGAGTCGGGCAGGAAAAATACCGGCACAAACTGGTTAAGCTCCAGCATATACTTTATAAAATGAGATTCCTTATCTGTAAGAGACTGTCCCCACTCCAGATCGGTTATCACTCGAGTGCCTCTGTTTATTCTGGGTGTTCCCCGTGCGCCATTCCATACAAAGCGCCCTCCGGCCATAAAAAGTGAAGTTGTCCCAAGCAGCTCTCTTGGAAAAGGTTCAAAAATATCATCTTCATCCTCCTCAAATAGCTCCTTTTCCTCCTCACTCTCCGTAATTCGCTTTCTGATATAGTTGCTGTGAAACTGAAACTGAAGGCGATCGGTAAGATCGTGGGTATACTCAATACTCGTTTCCAGGTCTTCACGGTCAAAAAAACTCTCATCAGAAAGTGACGTATCATTTCCAAGAAAGAGTGACCGGTCGGGTGTGTTGGCGTAGGTGGCATCTAAATCCAGAGCTCCGCGCTCAAATAAAAAATTATTTATCCTATATTTAAAATCAAAATCATTAAAGCTTCTTGAACCAAACAGCGCTTCTATTCTGAAATTATGCTCCGGGTGAAACAGATTACGATGATAAAGAAGAAGGCCGTAGGAATAGCCGGTATCTCCACCCAATTCGAAAAGAGGAAACACACCAAAATCCCCCCGCTCACCCTCAAAAAGTCCTGGAACAACCATTTCCGCCTTTTTTATGCCGTAGCTTATCGGCCTGGTTGTCCAGTGAAATACGTAAGATGGCAAAGCCAGCATGTGCCCGCCCACTGTTCTGCCGGATCTGTAGGGTTCATGTTGAACTGAGGTGGAGTCCTGGCCTGATAGGAGTGTGCTGTCTTTAGCTACAGGCTGCAAATCTTTCGGCTGTGTATACGCATACAGCGGAAACAACATCATTAAAATGATGCATGCAAATATCTGTTTATTTACTTGTTCAGGATATTTCAAATTACAAAGAAACCGTAAATTTTTTTCGCTTTACCTTCCCATTTCGACTCCCTTAAACTATCTATAAGCGGGAGCATCCACAAAGAACCGGAATAACAAAAGTGTAAATAATACCGGCTTAGCTCAATCTGGGTTGGAATAGATTTTATAGTTAAGTATAAGCAGACTTAATGAATAAAATATGAGTCGCGCTTTTAGCAGGCTAAACAGACAGCGGCCTATATTTTTTTGGCAATCGCATAAATTCCGTTACCCTTCTTATTTTTTGTGTGCAGATCCAGAAAATTCATTAAAAGACTGGCTGGTAGCACAAGCGGATAGTAAAAAACCAAAATAAAAGCTGCAGCCATTCCGAGTTTCGTAAACCACAGCATTGGCAACTTTACCGTTAAAATCCACGATAAACGGCCATATGTACCGTAGGTATAGTGCGTTTTTATGGGAAGCAGATCTGCCTCCATCATTTTCTTTTCAATATCTGCTTTAGAATAGCCTGTTCGGGCATGCTCACCCACAAAGGTATTGTCTTCATCTGCATCCTCTTCGGAATAGTGAGATGGTGAATGCATCAAAAACATCCCCCCCTCCCGCAGTGTGTTGCTAAGATTCTTGATTACCTGTTCATCGTCTTCAATGTGTTCCAGTACATCAATACAGATAATAAAATCGTAAAGTTTATCGGATGAATATGATAAAAGATCTGCCTCTTTGAATAAAATTTTTCCTTTCCGGATCTCCTCGTCAAAATAGTGTCGGTTATCCTGCAGATACTGGGTTTTCACATCTACTGATTCAATTTTCACCCTGCTGAATGTATCAAGAAGAAAACGATCATACTGGCCAAAACCACATCCGGCATCCAAGAGGTACCACTCTCCCATTTTGTTAAATTTTGAGGCGTGTTTTTTAAGAATCCTGCGAATGTGCCAGCTTCTCAGAAAAAAAAGATCGAGCAAAAAGTAGAAAACCCGCCTCAGCCTTTTGGAATTTCGTATCAGCGATGCAAAAGAATCTTTTACAGGATCGTAGGCTATCTTGCTCATAATCCTACCGTCTCCCCTATGGTCGGTTTCTGCTTCTCGAGTTGCCCTTTATTGATTATTTCTCCTAAAAAGCCAATCGAAAAGAACTGTACGCCTACCATGATGAGTAAAATTCCAAGAAACAAAAGCGGCCGGTTTCCAAGCGGTTCACCCATAAAGAGCTTAAGGTAGGCAAGGTAGCCGCTTATACCTGTTCCCAACACCAAAAAGAGCACACCAAAAAGGCCAAAGAAGTGCATTGGCTGACGCATGTATCTGTTCACAAACAGCAGCGTAAGCAAATCGAGAAATCCATTTAAAAAGCGGGATACACCAAACTTTGTTTTTCCATGTTTTCTGGGGTGATGCGTAACTACCTTCTCTTTGATATTGCCGAATCCTTTCCACTTTGCGAGCAGCGGAACATACCTGTGCATTTCTCCATACAGATAGATATGATCGATCACCTCACTGCGATAGGCTTTAAGCCCGCAGTTAAAGTCGTGTAATTTTATCCCGGTGGTAAGCCTGGTTACCGCATTAAAGAAACGTGAAGGTATAGTCTTTGAGAGCGGATCGTGGCGAACCTTTTTCCAGCCGCTTACCAGATCGGCTCCATCTTTCAGCATCTTTATAAGCTCAGGAATTTCCTGCGGATCGTCCTGCAAGTCTGCATCCATGGTAACAATATACTTACCAACTGAAGCATCAAACCCTGCCTGGAGAGCATCGCTTTTGCCGCGATTTCGCCGGAATCGAATTCCCTTTACGCTGCTGAACGTTTCATGCAGAGACAAAATCACTTCCCAGGATGCATCGTCCGAACCGTCATCAACAAAAATCAGTTCAAATGAGATATCACTCATTGCCGAGTGGATACTCGTTGTTAATTCTCTAAGAGAATTCTGCTCATTAAGTAGCGGCACCACAATGCTTACTACCGGAAGTGTTCCCGAATCGCTTTTTTTAATATCTGTTTTTTTAGTCGGCAATGCCTTGCAACTTCGTTAAATTTACCTGAACATATACATCTGTTTCGGAGAAAGAAAATAATAGATTTATACGCTATGAAGAAACTGTATTATTCAATTGGAGAAGTTAGCGAAATAACATCCGTTGAGCCTCACGTGCTAAGATATTGGGAAACGATTTTTAAAGATCTCAATCCAAGGAAAAATAAAGGAGGTAACCGAACATACCGGGAACAGGATCTCACCCTGATTCTGAAATTAAAAGAGCTGATTCAGGATAAAAAGTACAGCACGGCAGGTGCCAAAAAGCTGGTTGAAGGCGATAATGAATCAGATCCGGAAAATAATGATACAACAGACCTTCCTTTTAAAACGAAAAAAGATTTAAAAGAGATACGGCACTTCCTGCATAAACTCCGTGAAAAGTTATAACGGCTAAATTCCTGCTCTTTTATTCGAAAACCAGACGATAAACAGGTAAAGAAGCTCAGCGCAAATCAGTATGGCAACGCCAACAAGGTGAAGAACCTGAAACACTCCCATCATGCCAAGCCTCTCCATGCCTATGCCAACGAAAATCTGAGAAATAATGAGTACGGCGATTAACACAGAAAGACGGTTTAGCCTTTTTGAGACACTGTTTTTACGGCTCTGATAAACAAGATATCCACCTAAAATTACGAGCAGCCAGGAGAAACTTCTGTGTACGGAATAGAGTGCGCCCAGTGTATCGATCCACTGGCCACGCGGCAGCTCCAAAACATTTTTAGCAACGTCAATCGACTCCCGTATCTGGGTGCCCATAATCATCTGCACAAGAGTAACAAAAAGCAGGCCGCCTGCAACAAAGAGAAGGTGTTTTTTTAGCGGCGGACTTAATGAAAGAGTGATTCGATCCCGTAACGACCGAAAGGTAGCATAAAAAAGGGTTGCCAGCAGTGCCATGGCAATAATCATGTGAATGGTAATCATGCCTGCGCTTAAGCCCGATCTGACAACCTGTCCGCCCAGCCATCCCTGAAAAAGAACCATTACAAAAGCAAGGCCCGAAAAGTATGTTATTAACCGGTCGGTTTTTCTGTACTTAAATGATGTGATAAAGGTTAGAGTGATAAGAAAACCGATTAAAACACCAACCAGCCTGTTTATATACTCGAGCCAGGTATGCAACGGGTTAAACAGCGATGCATCGTATTGAGCAGGCAAATCTGCGACTGATGTTGGCGGTATCCACATTCCAAAGCATTGAGGCCAGTCGGGGCACCCAAGTCCGGCTCCGGCGGCTCTAACAAGCCCCCCCACAAAAATAAGTACTATAGTTGCTATAACCGTAGTTATCGCTGTTTTTTGATATAGATTCAATTTCATTCGCTATTCACATTTATTTTGCATTCTCACTGCACTAAATCAACATCGCAAGGCGCACAATTCAAAATCACTTCTTAATACCGATTAATGAAATGCTAAAGAATGTACATCCGTTCTTTGAAGCAGATATTAAGGTAACATATCAATCTTAAAATGATTAATTTTGAGGCTGATTTTGAGAAAGTATATTCATGGACAGAACCAACTCTACAGACATATCATTTAAAAATTTTTCCGAGGTTGTCAGCACATATTATGAGCTGACCAAACCTGGCATTACGCTCTCTGTAGTAGCAAGTATGTTAATAGGTTTTTTAATGGGTTCTGCAGGAAATGTGGATCTTTTTTTAATGTTCCACGCAGCACTCGGAACCTATCTTATTGCAGCCGGAACATCTGCGCATAATATGTTTCTGGAAAGAAATCTGGACGGCCTGATGCGGAGAACCAGCAAACGCCCGCTTCCGGCATATAAAATTACACCCCGTCAGAGTTTTATTTTTTCAATGACGCTCATTTTATCAGGCCTGCTATATCTAATCAGTATGGTAAACTGGGTGGCCGCACTGGTATCTATTGCCACGACTATTATCTATCTGCTTGCATACACCCCACTTAAACGAATATCAGCACTCAACGTATTTGTGGGAGCTATTCCCGGAGCACTGCCCGTAGTTGGCGGCTGGGCTGCTACAAGCGGAACTGTGTTTGAGCACGGAATGTGGATTCTGTTTGGAATTATTTACTGCTGGCAGATCCCCCACGTTATGGCAATTGCGTGGGTCTGTAAAGGCGATTACGAACATGCAGGATTTAAAATGCTCCCGAAAAATGATCCAAAGGGTATTAAAGCCTCCATCTGGATCATCTTGCCTCTTCTGTTGCTATTTCCAAGTGTTTACAAACTCTACGTAATGGACCTTGTTGAGTGGCTATACCTTGGGGGGGCATTATTAACCACCATTGGATTTTTCTATTATGGCATCCGGTTTATAATAAATCGGGATGTACCAACGGCAAAAGGCCTTATGTTTTCGTCCTTTGTTTACCTGCCGCTCATCTGGATTTTCATCTTTCTCGACTGGATCATTCTTTGAGAGAGATCATTTATTTGATTAAAAATGACTTTGTCAGGTTTTTTGATCTGATTTAAACCTTTATCACAATGGCTAAGCTAAAACTCGATCTTCACGACATATACAACAAGGGTGACCAAATAGATCGGGAACTCAATAACATTATTGATGAGGCGATTGAAAAGCGCATCAAAACGGTCGAAATCATTCCCGGTAAAGGATCGGGGCAGCTCAAAAAAAGAGTACTCAAATTTCTGGATCAGAAACATATCAAACAAAAATACCACCGGATAGATAAAGACCGCGATAATTTCGGAAGGCTCTTCGTATACTTCAAGTTTTGAAACACAGTTCAGTTAATAATCTTTTCGAATTATCAGGAAGAAATCTCCCCAAACAAGCTGCCGTTTCCACACATCTCTAAAATATTTGCATTTAGTTTCTCAATCTCACGTAGTCAGGATCCCTTATTTATGTGGGGTCTTTTTGTGCTTCTTAGAGCCTTCGGGTTTTCGTGGCAGCCTCTCAGGAATCACCACGCCCTGCGCGAGGGATCCTGATGGGAAAGGATCAGGGATACAAAAGTTCAGTATATCCTCAAGAAATCCAAATAATTGGGAAAGTCTAAAGGTTTTCACAGTTAATTTGTGTACACACAGTAGCTTTTATACCAAAGGCGGAAATTTCCCAGGATTTACCTCGCTCATCATCCCATATACCGTTTCCAGAATATCTTCTGCATTTGGCTTTGAAAAATAATCCCCGTCTGATGCGTAGGCCGGCCTGTGCGGTTTGGATGTAAGGCATTTCGGCTCACTATCGAGGTGGTAGTACCCTTCGTTTTTGTCGATAACGTGATGCATCATGTAAGCTGTTGCACCTCCCGGCACATCTTCATCCACAAAAAGAATGCGGTTTGTTTTTTTCAGGGATTGCAGAATAATATTTTCCCGATCAAAAGGAAGAAGTGTTCGAACGTCAATGAGCTCGGCAGAAATACCCAGTTCGCTCAGTTCCGGGAGCGTGGACTCCACGATATTCAGAGTAGAGCCATAAGAAACGATTGTAAGATCACTGCCTTCATTTATAACTTTTGGTACTCCTAAAGGTACTGTGAATTCGGATAGATTTACGGGAAGTTTCTCTTTTAGCCTATAGGCATTTAGTGGTTCTATAACGAGCGCAGGGTCATCTCCCTGTAGCAGCGTGTTATAAAATCCTGCAGCCTCGGTGAGGTTTCTGGGAACACAAACATGCATTCCGCGCAACCCATGAACAATCATTCCCATGGGCGATCCCGCATGCCAGATCCCCTCGAGCCTGTGCCCCCTGGTCCGCACAATGAGAGGATACGCCTGTCCACCCTTCGTTCTGTAGCGTAGTGTGGCTACATCATCACTCAGAGTCTGAAAGCAGTACATCAGGTAATCAAGATACTGTATTTCTGCAATAGGCCGCAGTCCTCTTAAAGACATACCTATACCCTGCCCCAGAATGGTAGCTTCCCGAATACCGGTATCGCTGACTCGCAATTTTCCATATTTTTCCTGCATCCCTTCAAGACCCAGGTTCACATCACCAAGCCTTCCAACATCTTCGCCAAATACCACCGTATTCGGATACTTCGAAAAGAGTGCATCAAAGTTATCCCGAAGCACCACGCGCCCGTCCACTTTCTTTGCCTGCTCATCATAAATGGGCTCTTTCTCATCAATTCTAAGCGGAGAAAACGGAGACTCACTGTATAAATGCGAATTGTACCGGTCGCGATTATTTTGATGCTGAGTTTTCAGCCAGGCCAGCAGTTCATCTTTTGCAGGAGATGATTTACCCCGTAGATGAATTGCAATTTTTCGGGCAACAGACATCACCTCGCGCCGTATCATGCGGCTGATTCTGCTCAGTTTTGTCTGGTACTCCCTGATTTTTTCATTTTCAGGGTGAGCATCAACTACTCTTTCGAGAATTTCAACCAGTTCATTTTTCTCCGAAATTATCGGTTCCTGAAAAGCTTTCCACGCCTTTTTCTGTTCGTTTATTACTTCTTCGCGTGCCTCTTTCTCAATCTCGTCAAGCTCTTCGGGCTCAGCGACTCCCTGTTCAATAATCCACTTTCTGAATTTCAGATTACAACAGTGTTTCTCTTCCCACTCCAGGCGTTTGTCACTTTTATAGCGTTCGTGCGAACCCGACGTAGAATGCCCCTGGGGCTGGGTTACCTCCTCAACATGAATCACAACCGGAACATGCTCTTCTCGTGCTACTATCGATGCTTCGCTATAAACCGAAATCAGCTCTTCGTAGTCCCAGGCCTTTGCAGTAAATATTTCAAACCCCGGCTGATTTTTCGTTCTCTTAAACCCACGTAAAACCTTGGAGATACTCTCTTTTGTTGTCTGGTGTTCTTTTGAAACGGAAATGCCGTAACCATCGTCCCAAACTGATACAATCATGGGAACCTGCAGTACTCCGGCAGCATTTAGTGTTTCCCAAAATATCCCTTCTGATGTGCTTGCATCACCGATGGTTCCCCAGGCAATTTCGTTGCCGTCATCAGAAAAATCTGTGTAATCTTTTAGTATCTCCACGTTCCGGTAGAGTTTTGAAGCCTGGGCGAGTCCGAGCAGCCTCGGCATTTGTCCGGCAGTAGGAGAGACGTCTGCAGAGCTGTTTTTTGAATCAGTCTGTTTTATCCATGTACCGTCTTCATTTATAAGGCGGGAAGCGAAGTGAGAATTCATCTGCCGCCCGGCCGAATTGGGATCAGCTTTTACATCTGTATTCGCATAAACCTGTGCAAAAAATTCCTGGACGGTCAGCTGACCAATGGCCATCATAAACGTCTGATCGCGGTAATAGCCGGATCTAAAATCTCCGTTCCTGAAAAATTTTGCCATCACAATCTGAGGCAGCTCTTTGCCGTCACCAAATATGCCGAACTTTGCTTTCCCTGTAAGAACCTCCTTGCGCCCAAGAACCGACATTTCCCGGCTAATACGTGCAATTCTGTAATCTTTTAAAATGTCAATTACCTCATTTTCGGAAAAGGATATCTCTGTAGCTTCTTTCACTGGCATGGTGTATATCAGTCCAAATTAAATTATTACCGGGGAATGGCAGCCGTTCCCGCCTGATTTTCCCTGCTTTGGTCGGCCAAACAATAATAAGAGGTTGAACTCTATTTACAAAACTCTGTATTTGAGTTTCAAAAACTAAAAGAATTTGACGAAATACGAATATTTCGCCAATTCTTTAATGATTCAAAGAGTTTTTCCTCTTTTCGTTAAAACAGCACAGTCTGATTATATTATTATTTTGAGAAGCCGCCCTTAGTCATGTTGATAGGATCCAGGGCATTTTTCAGCTCCTCTTCGGATAAATCCGTCATCTCTTTTGCAACATCAAGAACGGCCCTGTTTTCAGCATAAGCCTTTTTAGCGATTTTAGCCGCTTTATCATACCCGATTAACGGGTTCAGTGCTGTAACAAGTATTGGGTTTTTTCCTACCATACTGTTAATCTCTTCTTTCCTGGCCACCAGCTGGCTAACAGATTTGTCAGCAAAATTCCTTGCCGCGCTTGCCAGAATTTCAACCGATTGCAGCAGGTTGTGTGCAACTACAGGCAGCATTACGTTCAGTTCAAAGTTTCCTGCCTGTCCGCCGATTGTAACAGCGGCATCGTTTCCTATTACCTGAGCGCAAACCATCGTAAGCGACTCCTCAATAACCGGATTCACTTTACCAGGCATAATTGAAGAGCCCGGCTGCAGTGCCTTCAACTGCAGTTCACCAAGGCCGCTGTTCGGGCCCGAGTTCATCCATCTGAAATCATTGCCGATTTTCATCAGCCCGACCGCAATGGTTTTCAGCTGTCCCGAAAGCTCCACCGGTGCATCTACGGTAGCCTGGGCTTCGAAATGGTTTTCAGCTTCACGGAATTTAATATCGGTACCTTCAGAGATTTCGCGGGCAAAACGTTTTCCGAAATCTTTATGAGTGTTTATGCCGGTTCCCACTGCGGTTCCTCCCTGTGGCAGTTCAGTAAGCCGTTTCATGGCCGATTCCAGCCGCTCTATTCCGAGATCGATTTGTCTTGCATATCCGCCAAATTCCTGTTCAATGGTGATAGGCATAGCGTCCATAAGGTGAGTGCGGCCGGTTTTCACTACATCTTTCAGTTCTTCTCCTTTTTTCCTGAGTGTATCTGAAAGATGTTTTAGTGCAGGAATTAGTTTTTCCTTAACCGATATCGCTGCAGCAACCCGGATTGTGGTCGGGATCACATCATTTGAACTTTGGCCAAAGTTTACGTGGTCGTTTGGATGAATATTCACATCCGTATTCTCTTTTAGCTCGTTTGCTCTTTTCGAGATAATTTCATTGGCATTCATGTTTGTGGATGTGCCCGAACCGGTCTGAAAAATGTCGAGTACAAAATCATCATCAAACTTATTATCAATTATTTCTTCAGATGCTTTTTGAATAGCTTGCGAAACATCATCATTAATCAGGCCAAGTTCACTGTTAACCTTGGCTGCAGAGTATTTCACCCTTCCAAGAGCTGAAATGAAGCTGGAACTGAACCGAATACCGCTGACATTAAAATTTTCAAAAGCGCGCTGGGTCTGGGCGCCGTAATATGCGTTTTCAGGTACTTTAACTTCTCCCATAGAGTCTTTTTCAATGCGAAATTCTGGCATAATAGTCACTTAATTTTTTTTTTAAAATATACATCTCCGGCAGGGAACTGTAACTGCAAGCCGGGATTTGTGAGGTGATATTTATGCTTTTTGTGATAAATACCACTCTTGTAAGGTAGGATATTTGAGGCAAAAACTGAAAAAGAGAGGTGCTTGTTAACCCAGTTTTTTCCTGTACATTCTGTATCGTTTATCAAGCGTGCCGCCTATGCGTTCAGCTACACGAACCATATTCATATTATTCTCCAGAATCCAACCAACCTCTGAAGAATCAATACCGTGTATCAATCCGTTTTCAATTGCTTCGCGGTGCAGCAATACATCGATTCCTCTTCCCTGATACTCCGGAACAACCCCCATTAAGGCGGTTCGCACTTTATCAATCTTCCGTTTATTCCACAGAATCTTGAATAAGCCAAACGGCATAAGTTTACCGTTCATGTTTCTAAAAATTTGATTGTAATCGGGGAGCGCCACCGAAAAGCCTACCGGTTTGCCGTCAATTTCCGCTATATGTGCGAATTTCGTATCCACAATAGCTTTAAGATCTTTTGCAAGAGCTTCAAACTCTTCTGTTGACAGAGGAATGTAGCCCCAGTTATTCTTCCATGCGCTGTTAAAGATTTCCCTAATGATCTTTATTTCACTCTTAATCTTTTTTAGATCTATTTCACGAATGTGAATTCCCGGGAGCCTCTTTTTTACAATCTCTACGGCGCGGTTTGCTCTTTCACGATCCACATTTTCCTGAGTAACGTGGTAAGCGAGCAGATCCATCTCTTTCTCATAACCGCTCTCCTTAATCAGCCTGTCGTAATATGGTTTATGGTAGGGCATTAAAATGGCAGGGTATTTATCGAAGCCTTCCACAAGAATACCGATCTCATCCATCATACCGGGATTTGCAGGCCCCATAATTTTTTTCACTCCTTTCTCCTGCAGCCAGCCCTCCGCAACTTTAAAAAGGAGATCTACCGTACTCTGGTTATCATCACACTCAAAGAAGCCAAAAAAACCGGTTTCTGCATTATGATATTTATTGTAACGGTGGTCGATAATCGCTGCTATCCTCCCTACAAGCTTATCGTTGTAGTGGGCCAGGAACATGGCCATTTCAGCGTTATTGAAAAATGGATTTTTTTTCTTATTGACGAGCTTTTTTTGCTCCATTTTAAGCGGAGCAACCCAGTATTTGTCGTCTTTGTAGTGATCGTATGGAAAGTTTACAAACTCTTTGATCTCTTTTTTCGACGTAACAAAAGTGATCTTGTGTGTGTTTGTGCTCACGACATCCCGGAGTTTGGTTTTAGCCGGCTAAATGTGTGAGAGACCGACCGTTTTCATCAATAATACCGTGTTTTATTCCAACTTTTCTAAATACTTCAAGAATTTTATCAAGATGATCGTCGGTATGTGTCGCCATATAGCTTGTACGAACCAGTGCCTGTCCCTGTGGCACGGCCGGTGGCACAACGGCATTTACATACACACCTTCTTCAAAAAGATCTTTCCAGAAATGGAAACAATCATACATTTCCCCGATAACTACAGGGATGATGGGAGTCTGGCTGTTCCAAACGTTAAATCCTAAATTTTTAAGCTCTCTGCGCATGTAGCTTGAAATCTCCTCGAGCCGTGTTAATCTCCAGGTCTCTTCCTGTAAAATTTCAAGTGATTTCAAAACAGTTGCAACATTTGCCGGAGGCATGCTTGCGCTGAAAATGTGTGCTGGTGATTTATGTCGTATATAATCGATTACTGCCTGGTCTCCGACTAAAAATCCGCCAAGAGAAGCAAAAGACTTTGAGAACGTGCCGCTGATAAGATCCACCTGATCCATCAGTCCAAATACGGAAGCAGACCCTCGCCCTCCTTCACCTACAACACCGATAGCATGCGCATCATCTAGATATAATCCCGCGCCAAAATCTTTGGCAATCTTTACCAGGTCCGGCACTTTTGCAAGTGTTCCCGACATCGAGAAAACACCGTCGGTTACAATGATTTTACCGGCATCGGGATCTGATTTTTCGATAAGAGACCGAAGATGATCCATATCGTTATGACGGTAGCGTATGGTCTTGGCTTTTGATACCTGTGTTCCAACTACTATGCAGGCATGATTATCCTTGTCAGAAAAAATAAGGTCATTGCGATCGGCAATAGTCTGAATAGACCCCTCATTGGTTTGATAGCCCGTACTGAAAAGTACACAGGCTTCTTTTCTCATAAAAATTGCAAGCTTTTCCTCAAGTTCGAGGTGAAGATCTAATGTCCCATTCAGGTAACGTGACCCGGTGCAACCCGTTCCGTAGACCGAAATCACATCCTGTGCTGCTTTAATAACACGGGGATCGTTTGTGAGGCCCAGATAGTTATTGGAGCCGGCCATAATCACATCGCGCCCCTCTATACATACATTGGTTCCATCAGTGGCCTGGAGCGGTTTAAAATAAGGATAAAGCCCCATCTCCTTTATTTCATCAGCAGTTGTAAACTCATGAGCCTTTTCGAATATTTTACCCTGCGAGGTCTCGGCATTTATATCGCTCATTCTAACAGCATTACATTATATATTAAACAAGTAAATATACCGAGTATTCGTGATCAATCAAATTCCACAATTGCGATATAAATACCTACATACTTTCCAAGAAGCTAACGTAGCGTTTTGCTACAGAATTCCAGCTAAAATTTTTATTTGCATATTTTTTTGAACTGGCCGACAACCCCTTCAAATCGCCATTTAATGTTTCAGTAATTTTATCAGCAAACTGTTTTGCATTGCTGTGAGGAACCCTGTACCCGTTTACCCCCTGCTTTATAACGTCCCTCATCCCTTCAATATCCGAAGAAATTGCAGGCACACCGGCCCGGTTTGCTTCAAGTAAAACAATTCCAAATCCTTCCATATCCCCTTTTACCGGAATATTTGGCATCACAAACAGGTCAGCCGCTGCATAACAGGCCTGCAGAAGGTTGTTGGAAATCTTACCGGTAAGAATGATTCGCTGAGCAGATTCCGATTGTTCCCGGGCCCTTTTAATTGCTTCATATTCGGGACCATGACCAACCAGGAAAAAGACAATATCCTCAGGGAGCTTATCCATCACCTCTTTTATAAACCACTCGTGACCTTTTCGCTTAACCTGCCGGCCCACTGTAACAATTATTTTCTTGTCTTTGAGAGTGAGATCATACATTTTCTCAAGCTGACGAATGGCGCTCATCTTTGTTGGTAATTTTTTTTGAACAGATACATCAAATCCATTTGGCAGAACAACGCCTTTATCTGGTGAGAGCCCCCTCTCAACGGATGCCTGCCTTGTTGCAGATGAAACTGAAATAACTCCGTTTAGCGAATCAAAAATTCGGGGAACGTACCATTGATATATAGAAACCGGAAGAGTGACGTCCTGTCCGTGGTTAATTGTTACCAGTGGTACGTCGGGCTTTTTTATTAAGAGCGGTACAACTGCTGCCGTAACCATCGATGAAAACATAATAACATCAGGATGAAAAGACTTTACCCTATCAGGAATTTTTTTAAGAAGGGAGAGTAAAAAGAGAGTAGTTTTCAGGTTAATATTTTTCCACGATGACCGCATAACGATCATTTCAAGATCAACATCATCTCTCCTCTTCAATTCATTTGTTAGCTGTATGCTAACATTCTGCATACCGCCAATATTTTCAAGAGGAGCATTTTCGGGGGGATGAAGATGTGATATGTATAATATTTTCAAAATTATCTTCTGCTTAATACTTCGTTGTAAAATTTCAGCAAGCGGCCATTTATGGCATCCCAGGTGTAGTGCCTCGATTTCTCAAGAGAGGATTCTCCCATGCGATGCCGAAGGCCTTTGTCTTTGATTAATTTCTCAAGATGTCTATAAAAATTATCTTCTTTCTCAACCGGTATTACGAATCCATTTTCATTATGCTCAACCAGGGACTTACTCCCCGTTGCATCGGCAACTACACAGGGCAGACCGCTTGCCATAGCCTCAAGCGTTACGTTACCGAAAGTTTCCGTATCTGAGGGAAAGAAAAAGATATCGCTGCTTGCATAGCTCGCTGCAAGTTCTTCCCCCTTAAGAAAACCGGTGTAAACAGCTTTTGGAAATATATCTTTTAGTTCCTCAAGTGCCGGTCCGTCTCCAACAACTAACGCTTTTACAAATCGGTATTTTTTTTGAAGCCTTCTGACAACTTCTGTGAAAAGTCCGGGATTTTTTTCCCAAACCAGCCTGGACACATAAGTAATGATAATATCAGACTCTTTAAATCCAAACTTTTCTCTCCACTTTTCATCCCTCTTTGATGGATGGAAAAGATCCGTATCTATTCCCCTTGCCCAGATTTTCAGTTCGCTTTTGATGGAGTGTTCATTTAAAATCTCTGCCATAGACTGCGACGGTACATACACCTGCTCGCACTGGTTGTAAAACCACGAAAGATATTTCCAAAGCAAAGGTTCCAGAAAGCCGATTTTATAATACTTTAAGTAGCTTGAAAAATGAGTGTGGAAAGATGAAACAACTGGCTTGCCGGTTTTTTGAGCCCACTTTAAAGATTTAAAACCTAAAATATCAGGAGTGGCAATGTGGATAAGATCCGGATCAAAATCCTCAAGTACAGAACGCTGTTTTTGAGGAAAACCGGTGCTCACGCGATACTCGGGCCGGCCCGGCAGCCTGGTAGATGGAACGGCAACGAGCGTTCCATTGTGATCGAGTACCGGCTCATCAATCGTGGGAGCAAAAACCAGAACTTCTGCCCCGTTGCTCATCAAAAAGCCAACCAGCCGGTTTAAAGTAAGTGAAACACCATCCCGGATATGATTATAGTTCCCGGTAAAAATTGCTACTTTGATCTTTGCCATACAGTTTTAAATGCACTATCCAACTTCGTATCTTCAGGTGTATGTTGCCGGTAAAAAGGCGGCATGTTCTATCTTCAATCACCAATAGTGTAGTTTTTTTACAGACCTCTAATATACAAATTTAATGAAAGCATTTGTTACCGGCGGCACGGGCTTTATTGGCAGTCATTTAGCAGATTATCTGATTGACGATGATGCATGGGGTACTGTAAAATGCCTTGTAAGGAGTGATGAAAAATGGCTGGAAGGAAAATCATATAAAAAAATAAGCGGTGACCTCGACTCGATTAAAACCATTGAACGTGCGCTTGTGGATACAGATGTCGTTTTCCATCTTGCGGCTATAGTTAAAGCTCCATCCCAAAAAGAGTTCATCCACGCGAATGTGGAGGCAACAGAAAACCTGTTGCGCCTGGCACAAAGAAACGGTATTAAAAAAATGGTTATTCTCTCCTCACTTGCAGCAGCGGGTCCGAGTAACGGAGAACCACTGAGAGAAGACGACGAAATGGATCCCGTAAGCACTTATGGCAAGTCAAAAAAGCAGATGGAGGAGATGATTCATGCCCTCGCAGATAATGATATGTCGATTACCATCCTGCGTCCGCCTGCTGTATACGGTCCCCGGGAAGATCAGATTTTTACCCTATTTAAAATGATGAGCAAAGGAATAGCTCCCATTGTTGGTGACGGTGAAAACCCCAAGCTATCTCTGCTGTACGTGCAGGACTTGGTGCAGGCTATTGTAAAGGCTGCCAAACAATCCGAAAAAGGGGTAAACACTTATTTTATCGGCGGAGATAGAATTACGAACTGGAACGAAATCAAAGACATTGTTTCTACGGTTTTGGGCAAGAAATCCATCACACTGAAGATAAAGCCCGATTGGGTAAAAAAAATTGCAGGTGCGGTTGAAACAACATCCGCCCTGTTTGGTTCATATCCTGTATTAAACAGGGAAAAAGCGAACGAAATGATCTTAACATGGACCTGTTCCCATGATAAAGCTGTAAAGGAACTCTCTTACAAACCCGAATTTACGCTCGAAGAAGGGATCTCCAGAACGCTTCGCTGGTACAAAAAACATAACTGGTTATAAAATATTTCATATGAGAACGATTGCCACAATTTTGATCAGTCTGATTTTATTCGGATTCTTATTAATTGCCAAAACCGCAGACGCACAGCTTCTCAAAGATCTGAGCCGTGAAATTGAGATAGACGACGTTATTACAATGAACGGGACCGAAACCCATCTTTATATATTATCAGAAAAAGAGGGGCTTGTGGTATTCAGGGCATATGATGACTCTCTTCAGTGGCTCTACTCATCATCAGGCATGCAGGAGCGCGGACATACCCTTAAAAGTGATATTCGCTTTGCTTACCTCTTCGGAGACAGCCGGCGGCTTACGGTTGTTGAGCCCACTTCGGTGCTTGGAGTGTACTCATCAACAATTTTACCGACACAGCCCGTTACCGTTAAGCGTATAGGGCTTCAGCTTTTTACAGCTCTGGGCAATACAGGCCTTGGCATCGTAAATTTAAGCACGCCCGAAAGCGTTGATACCGATATCACACTGGTAGATAATATTTCATCGGCCACAGACCTGGCAACAGACGGCGAACAGCTTCTCTATGTATTAACCTCTGAAAACCAAATAACCATACTTAGTATTGATGACGATGAGATATCGCTGCAGGAGAACATCTCTATAAACAGAAATGTTGACAAACTATTCCTTGTAGAAAATGACCTTATCGGAGCTGATAACAGCGGCAATATTTTTTACATCAACTCTGAAGGGAACACAAATTCTCTTACCCGGGTTGATTCAGCCCCGGTTTCGATACTTGAATGGAGTGAGCGTTTTATCGTCAGAACGGTTGACGAGTCAGTGTGGACCGGACGTTCTGACGGAAATTTCGAGGAGTGGAAAACGAGACAGAGTGCCGGTAATCACACAGCGCTTACAGGCAGTGATCTCTGGCTGGCTGAATTTAATTCGATAGCCCCGATTACTGAGAAATCATCCATAAATAACGGGCCCATTGCCGATCTGGAAACCGACTCTGGTTTTTCATTAAAACCCATTGAGAACATCACCATACCCTACCCCCGCCCGCTTCTGCTTCCCATCGAATTTGAAACAGAAACCGATCCCGGAAGCGTGACCATTGCCTATGAATCTGCATTTGACAATGCCATCATACGCGGCAACTCTCTTTACTGGCAGCCCCGGTCATCCCATACGGGCCGCCACGATGTAACCATCACAGCCACAACAACCGACGGAAAATCGGACAGTACTTCTTTTATCGTTGATGTACGAAAATTTAACTCCCCACCCCGAACCGGAAACATGAGACCTGTAACCCTGCCGGTAGGTGAAGAGTTTGAGCTAAAACTATCCGCTGTTGATCCCGACGGACCCGATCCCGAACTGATTCGCTTTTTAGGCGTGGACATGCCAGACGGCGCTTCCATTGATGAAGCTACCGGCGTGTTTAGCTGGACACCAACCATCAGGCAGGTAGGTAACCACACTTTTCAAGTTATCGTTACCGACCAGTTCGGAGCGGCAGCATCCCAGAACTTTGAAATGAACGTCATTGAAATCGATATTGATGAAGGACTTGAAGAGGATCTGTTTTAAATATGGTTTCTGAGATCTTTTCCGGTCCGCTCCTAGATTGGTATCATAATAACAAGCGGGATATGCCATGGCGAAAAACGAACGATCCATATAAAATCTGGATCTCGGAAATTATGCTTCAGCAGACCCGTGTGGATACCGTTATTCCCTATTACCATCGCTTTTTAGAAGCTTTTCCCACCATTTTCGATTTAGCCGGGGCAGATCAGCAGCAGGTGCTTAAACTTTGGGAAGGCCTTGGTTACTACAGCCGGGGCAGAAATTTGCACCACGCAGCGAAGCAGGTAGTTCATGAGTTTGATGGAGAAGTTCCATCCACATATAAAGAGATAACGTCTCTGAAGGGAGTAGGGCCTTATACGGCATCCGCAATTCTTAGCATCGCCTATCAGAAAAAATACGCAGTGGTTGATGGCAATGTAATACGTGTTGTTGCTCGCTACAACGGCATTACTTCCGACATCAGAAAAGCAGCTGCCAAAAATGCGGTTCAGGAATTCGTGGATAAAACCGTTCCCGAAGATAATCCCGGCGACTTTAACCAGGCCGTGATGGAGCTTGGAGCAACAGTCTGTACTCCATCAAATCCGGGTTGCGAATCCTGCCCGCTCCAAACAGATTGCATTGCCTGGAATTCTGCTCAGACGGATACTATCCCCTACAAATCGCCGGCAAAAAAGGTACCTCACCATCATATAGCCGTTGGAATTATTGTAAATGAAGATAACGAGATTCTGATATCCCTTCGTCCGCAGGAAAGTATGCTCGGCGGACTTTGGGAGTTCCCCGGCGGCAAACAGAAAGAAAACGAAGCCCTGGAAGAAACACTCCGCCGTGAGCTTAAGGAAGAGCTCGATGTTGAAACAGAAATCTTTGAAAAATATAGAGAGCTGAAACACGCCTACTCCCATTTTAAAATTACTATGCACGCATTTTGGTGCAAAATTACGTCCGGGGAACCTAAACCCAGATCAAGCGACAAGCTTGAGTGGGTTCAGCTGAACAGAATTGATGATTTCCCTTTTCCAAAAGCAAACAAGAGCATCATTGGCGACCTGCTTAAATTACGGGAGCAGTCGCTTCAGAAATATATAAGCGATGCCTGACATCACTCCGCTGAGAAAACGATCTTTACAATCTTTGATGGAGCTCAAACCCTATCTTGACAGGATTAATACAGAGGTTGAAAAGCCGGACTATATACCAAACGATCCGGTTCAGTTTTTGCATGCATTCACTAATAAAAAAGACATTGAAATCGCGGGTTTTTTTGCCGCAACCATGGCATGGGGACGACGCGACATCGTTATCTCTAAAGTAGATGATCTTCTGAGCCGTTTTGGATACCGCCCTCATGAATATATAATGAACTACCAACAGGCCGACTTTATCAATTTAAAAGGTTTTAAACACCGAACCTTCAAACCGATTGATATTCACGGACTCATTTCCGGGCTGAAAACCATTTATACGCAGTTCGATGATTTCGAGGCTTTCTGGAATCACTGTTATCTGCTTTCAAAAGAAGAAAACCGCCATTTTCTTGCTGTATTTCGTGAGCGATTTTTCGAACTAAGTTTTGATGCCGCTGTTCGCACAAAAAAACATATTTCTGATCCCGAAAAAGGGAGCACGTGTAAACGCCTGTACATGTATTTGCGGTGGATGGTTCGCAGAAACAGCTCCGTTGATCTCGGTATCTGGAATTTCATTTCACCCGCTGAGCTGCAGGTTCCTTTTGATGTACACGTAGCCAGGCAGTCGCGAAAATATGGTCTTATTACCCGCAGGAGCAACGATTTAAAAACCGTAAATGAACTTACAGAAATGCTGCGGCTCATGAATCCCGAGGATCCGGCGGTGTATGACTACGCTCTTTTCGGCATTGGTGCACTCGATTACTCACTGCCCCGGCGGTTCATCCTGAATAAAGTTCAATAGCTACCCCTGCCCCGACAGCTCTGCAATTCTGCGAACAGCAAAAAGCATATAACCCAGAATGCCTGAAGCAAAGCCGGATAACACGATATATAAAACAAAGCCGGAAGCGGCCGTTGATAGCTGCCTGATAATGGAAATGGGTGCTTTCTGATCAAAATATTTTTGATAGATCCATAATATCGGTACCCCAAGCATGGCAATCGCTATAGAAACACGCCCTGAACTATTTGCAATCAGATCGGGATCTATCAATAGTATAGGGATCCAAAGCAGCGAAAAGAGATTTGCAACAGCCACTGCATACGTGCTCAATATAAGGTTTCTATAGAAGCCTTGCAGTTCATTTCGAAGGAAAATAAGACCGCTCACAGCCACTGCGGGAATCAGCAATAGCCCCGCAGAAATTGGTAAATAAGTTGTGATTATATCTCTTGAAACAGTTTCAGTCCACATTTGTATCTGAACTATCGCTTCACTCTCGCCCACTGCTGTACTTACATCAGGTACATTCCAAAACAGTGTTCCTGATGCTAAAAGAAGAGCTGTGGTAGACAGACTCACGGCAATCAGTAGTTTAAATGGGTGTGTAAACGGGCTTTTTTTATGTGAAAGAAACCCATCCACCACATTTCTCGGGTGCAAATAAAGTTCTCTGATCGTAATAAGTAGCGTTTTCATATACTAAAATGGATTTTGTTCTTCTGAAACTTCTTCAACATCGCTGCAGAAACCAAATACTGCAGTGCAGAATTTCAGTTTTATTTCCCGAGCGTTACAACCTGTAGACATCCAAAACTTTTTTAATTAAGGAGCTGTATTTTTGATTTAACAATGGTTATATTTCCAGTCTATCAAAAAATCGAAAATAACCAACAAATATGATTGGAGTAAACGTAAAAGATAACGAAAGCATTGATCGTGCAATTAACCGTTTTAAGAAAATGGTTACCCGGTCAAGAATTCTTAATGAATACAAAGAGCGGCAGCAGTTTACCAAGCCCTCAGAAGAGAGAAGAGAAGCTTTAAAGAAGAGTGTTCGGGAAGAACGAAGACGTCAAAGAGATAATTACTAAGACATTTACATCAGTTCTGAAATTTGAGCCGCAGTTTTAACATTTATTTTTAAGTGTTCTGCGGTTTTTGCTTTTGGGCTGTATACCGTTTTAATTCCCATCTTTTCGGCTTCCTTCAGCCGCTGCAGAAGAAAATTCACTTTCCTGATTTCCCCTCCCAGCCCTACTTCACCTAAATAGAGACTTCCGCTTTCGACGGGCCTGTTTCTCAGGCTGGATGCCAGAGCTGCAACTACTGCAAGGTCTGCGGCCGGGTCGGAAATTTTTAATCCCCCGGCGATATTGAGATATACATCCTGTCCCGCAAAACTTAAATTTGCTCTCTTCTCTAGAACAGCGATCAGCAGTGATAATCTTCTCTGATCGTACCCATTCGCTGTTCGCTGCGGCGTTCCATAGTTGCTGCTTGCTGCAAGAGCCTGAACTTCAACAATAATGGGGCGGGCGCCCTCCATAATACAGGTAAGAACACTGCCGCTCACATTAGTCCCGGTGGAATCCATAAAAAATGCAGATGGATTCGGCACCTCTTTTAATCCGTTCTGAACCATCTCGAAAACACCAACTTCCTGTGCGGGGCCAAACCGGTTTTTCACGCACCTCAGCAGCCTGTACAGGTGATCCTTATCTCCTTCGAAATGGAGAACTGTGTCTACCATGTGCTCAAGTATTCGTGGCCCGGCAATATCGCCGTCTTTGGTAACGTGGCCGATCATCAGCGTGGTAATATCCTCTTTCTTAGCAATCTGCTGCAAAAGTGCCGAGCACTGCCTGATCTGCTGAACACTCCCGGGAAGACTTGTTAGCTGATCACTAAAAAGCGTTTGAACCGAATCGATTACAAGCAGGTCGGGCCGCATTTTTCTTGCCTGCGCCACAACCTGATGGACTTCTGTTGAGGAACTGATGTAAAGATTCTCTCCCACCAGCCCGAGGCGTTCTCCCCGCTGCTTTATTTGTGAAGCGGACTCCTCCCCCGCAATGTACAAAATCTGCATATCGGGACAGTTTTTTACGACTTGGAGCATCAAAGTACTTTTACCTATCCCCGGATCACCACCAAGGAGCATAAAAGATCCCTTAACGAAGCCACCTCCGAGTACGCGATCAAACTCACGAATGTTCGATGAGAAACGTCCGTGCGATTCAATCCGAACATCCGTAAGCTTTACGGCATCCTCGCCGCCGGGTGAGATATCAACCTTATGCTTTTTCTTACTCTCTTTAACCTCAACACTTTCCTGAAAGGTATTCCATTCGCCGCATTTAGGACAGACTCCAAGCCATTTTTGAGATATATGTCCGCAGTTTGAACATTCAAATTGTGTACGTTCTTTAGCCAAAAAAGTCGGATTTAAATTTTAGTATCAAATTTCTTTGAAACGGTTCTGTTTACATACCACATCATAGCAAAAATGCCCAGACCAATACTGGAATAGTATGTGATGATACGCCAGGCAAATACAGCCAGGCCTATAAATCCCGATCTTGTAATGAGCGGGCCTAAAAATAGTGCAAACAAGCCTTCAACCCCACCCGATCCTCCGGGAGTGGGAATAACCAGAAATGCCAGGTTCATTGCGAGGCTTCGAAGTACAAGCAGTATTTCGTCTGCGGGAAGTAAACTCAGCACAACAATTACGGGAAGCGCAACTTTAGTAAGCCATGTTGCCGCGGTTAATAAAAAAGCTTTTATAACAAAAGAGGCGGGCTTTTGACGCAGCTGGGTTGAATATTTCTCCAGATATTCAGTCTCTGTTTTAGCTTTTTCAGAAAATTTCTTTAAGAAGCCAAAACGAAATATTCGGGTTACAATTTTTTTCAGCATCCCGGGGTTTATCAAAAGCCCATAAACCAGAATCGCTCCATAAGAGAGCAGTCCTGCGTACAGTAATATCATCGACACATTCCCGACGGTTCCGATCTCATCGGGGATTACTTCAAAATAGATTCCGGAAATCAGCAAAATTGGCACTGCCAGAGCGTACCAGAACTGGTCTAATAATACCCCATAGAGCATAATTGCTGATGATTTGCCCAGTTTGATTCCTTCGCGCGTCATTGCGTAAGTAGCAACGGGAGCCCCTCCGATTGTTGATGGAGTTATGGCAGAGGCAAAATCCCAGGTAAGGGCAATTCGTATGGAAGCCATTCTGCTAATAGTCTTATCAGCCAGAAAACGAATTTTTTCGGCAGTCAGATATACTTTTAGAAATGTTACAAGTACGGCAAGCACCAAACCGGGAAGACGTTTAAGCTTCAGATGCTCCAAAACGCCCGGGGTGTATGTTACATAGATCACCACTGCCATACTCACAATGCTCAAAGCAATAGAAATTGCCATGTACCTGTACGAAATTAAAGGCCTGCCTGCAGTAGTGGCGTTCGGTTGATCTGACAATTTAGTCGGTATTAGTCTCTTCGATTAAATAATAAAACAGGTGGGCAGTATATAAAAAAAGCCATGCCGAACCTACTGCCGGCATGGCTCAAATAAGGATGTTAAGCAATTGTTATATCATCATTCAGATATACATCCTGTATGTAGTTAAGCAGTTTTACGCCCTCTTCCATTGGACGCTGGAATGCTTTACGGCCACTAATGAGGCCCATTCCACCGGCACGTTTATTCACTACGGCAGTTTTCACAGCCTGTGCAAAGTCATCTTTACCGGATGCTCCACCTGAATTAATCAAACCTGCACGGCCCATGTAGCCATTGGCAACCTGGTAACGTGTAAGATCGATCGGGTGATCACTGGTGAGTTCACTGTAAATACGCTCATCCAGTTTTCCGTAAGAGGAGTCGCCGGTATTCAGCGCTTTGAAACCACCGTTGTTGGTAGGGAGTTTTTGCTTCACAATATCAGCCTGAATAGTTACACCCAGGTGATTTGCCTGGCCTGTAAGGTCAGCTGATGCATGATAATCTTCACCACCTACCTTAAAAGCAGAGTTACGTGTGTAGCACCACAATACAGTCGCCATTCCAAGTTCGTGAGCATAATCAAATGCCTCGGCTACTTCAACAATCTGGCGTGATGACTCTTCAGAACCGAAGTAAATCGTTGCGCCAACGGCAGCGGCGCCCATATCATAAGCTTTTTGTACGCTGCCAAACATGATCTGGTCGTAAGTATTGGGGAATGTCATCAATTCGTTGTGGTTAATTTTAACCAGAAACGGAATTTTGTGAGCATATTTTCTTGATACCGACCCAAGCACACCAAATGTGGAAGCAACTGCGTTACATCCACCTTCGATAGCAAGTTTTACGATATTTTCAGGATCAAAGTATGCTGGATTTTTTGCGAATGATGCGCCCGCGCTGTGCTCAATTCCCTGGTCTACAGGTAGAATTGAAAGATAGCCTGTTCCTGCAAGACGGCCGTGATTCAGCAACCACTCCAGATTTCCTAAAACTCTGTTATTTCTGTCTGAATGATACCACACATCGTCAACATGAGTTGCAGACGGTACATGAATTTTCTCTTTTGGTATTGTTTTACATTCATGATTTAGAAGGGATTCTGCATCGTCCCCTAATAGTTCTTCTATGCTTGATTTATTGAGTGTCATTATCGGTTACTCCTATTTGTATTTAGCAATTTCATTTACAGTACGTAATATAACTGATAAATTAACAATTGGCTATTCACACTCTTTTCATACGCAAGATGGAAGCGCTTTGATCAGAATAATTTGATTTCAGATAGAACCATCCGGAAAAAAGCGTTATTTTTTGATCCAATAAAATTCACATTTCATGATGATCAGCGATATACCCCTACCCGAAAAACCACTTTTCCTGGCACCAATGGAAGATGTATCGGATTCTCCCTTCAGACAGATTTGTCGCAAAAAGGGAGCCGATATTGTGTTCACGGAATTTATAAGCTCCGAGGCAGTTATCCGCGATTCGGATATTGCAAACCATAAAATGTCGTTCGAAGAGGGGGAGAGGCCTTTTGGCATTCAGATTTTCGGAGGTCGTGAAGAGGCTATGGAAGGAGCAACCAAGGTTGCCGTAGCAAACAATCCTGACCTGGTTGACATAAATTTTGGATGCCCGGTTTACAAGATTGTAAAAAAGGGCGCCGGAGCCGGCTGCCTGAAGGATCTGGATATGATGGAGAGAATGGCCGGAACGGTAGTTGATGCCGCCGGTGACTTCCCGGTTACGGTGAAAACCCGCCTTGGCTGGGACGATCAGTCCATTCGAATTCAGGAGGTGGCATTGATGCTTCAAAGCGTGGGAGTGAAAGCTCTTACCGTTCATGCGCGTACCCGAAGTCAGAAATACAAGGGAGATGCCCGCTGGGACTATCTCAAAAAATTAGCCAGCACACCCGGTCTCGAAATCCCGATCATTGGAAATGGCGACGTAACCTCTCCCGAACTTGCAAAAAAAATGTTTGATGAAACCGGTGTGGGCGGAGTAATGATTGGACGGGGCGCTATTGGAAATCCCTGGATTTTTGAACAAACCCGGCATTTTCTTGATACAGGTGAACTGCTGCCCGATCCGACGATTAAGGAAAGGCTTGAACTTTGTGCAGATCAGCTCAGACTTTCAGTTGAGCACCATGGAGAGCGCTATGGCGTCATCATCATGAAAAAACATTACGGGCAATATCTTAAAGGGATCCGAAATGGAAAAAAGCTGCGCGGCGAAATCATGAATGAGAAAGAGATGCAGCCCATTCTTGAACTGCTGCTCAATTTTAAGGAAGAAAAGCTGTACGCGCTGGCTTAAATCCTGTAGCATTTTTATTAATTCGAAAGGAATGCATCTTTTCTGTTGGAATTCACGTAGCCGTTACAAATGCTCATTAATTAACATGCCATGCTATTTCGAATTGTCAGAGCCTTCAAAGCACTTTTTATGGGGTCACTTATTGCTACAAACCCCATAAAGGGCCTTACCCTAATCATTCTCAGCATTATCGTGCCCTATCTGATCTATGCCTTTCTTGGCGGCGCAATTTTTATGATAATACTCGCCGGTTTCGGCTTCTTACTTTGGAGTGTAATCCGCAAAGATACCGACGTGAAAATCAGTTAACAACAATCTCATCCGTGTAGAATTAAGCGGGGTTTTGGAATTGTCCTGCCCCGGTGGTTGACAAGCCGCAGTTCCAAAGCAAAAACAAACTCATTCCTCTTGACAAAAGGAGACTGAATTTTCTGTAACACATCTTATCTACCACCGGCCAGGCTTCTAACCCGAATATCTCACGAAGTTAAAAATCACCGTGGGCAAGGCGGAGTAAAACCAAAGCAGTGAGCATACAAACCGTATGTGATCAAGTCGATTGCAGCTCCAACCCAGCCCACTGTGATTTTAACGAGAACACAATCTAAAACAGGGTGTAAAAATGAAAAACCAAAAATATGATTGTAATCCATTTTTATGCTATGAGTTACAATTATTTTAAAAAATGTGGTGAGATATCCGGGCTAAACCTTTAACCCTCCAGAGATTCGAGCGGTTCGAACAGCAGTACTTTGCCATTACCGTAAAAAAGTCGAAGCTCGGTACCACTGATTCGATAGCTTTTGACTGCGTCAATGGCAGCAAAGAATTCTTCTTCTCTGGAGCCGGGAGGCCTCCCAACAAAAGTGGTACCCCGAAAATAGATACTCAGAAACTGGTCATCTCCAGTATTCAGCTGGTACGTGGTAGAAGGAGAGCTATTCGGGTACCCTGTTAACTCTGTGCACCAAACACCCTGCGCATCATTCCCATTCGAAATGCACTCCTGAGCAGGCCGCCGGGTAAACCTGATGGTGTAGGCATACTCAGGAACCGTGCCGCTGTCCCTGTCAATGAGGGTATAATTTCCGTTAACTTCTGCAAAAGCTGTAAGCTGCCACATTGGGCCAATTAAATCGACTTCCGGATCTTCTAACGGACTCTCTGCCTGCTGGCAAGAGAAACCTGCAGCCATAGCCATCATCACAATAATCAATTGAATTATGAACATTTTCATGATTCGCCCCTTTCTCTTTTATGCATCTTGGTATTATTTAATTAACACAATTTTTTGGGTTTTTACTTCTCCTTCAAACCGGATGCGTACGAAATACGTGCCGCTCGACTGGTTTTGGGCGTCAAAGGTGATCCGGTGGTACCCGGCCTCATATATTTGGTTGGTCAGCACTTCCACCTGGTGCCCTGTAATGTCATACACATCCATCTTCACATGGCCTTGCCTTGGCAGCTGGAATGGAATAACGGCAAGAGGGTTAAAGGGATTCGGATAAGCCGGCTGCAGATTAAACGAATCAGGTATCCGTTCAGGATTTTTTGAACGGTCGGCAGCGATTTTTGCACCGGATTCATAGACAACTAATGGATAGATATCCTCACCGTAATACTTCGGTATTTCGTCGTTTACTTCCAGTTTAATATAACCCGGGCTTGTCTGAGAATCTCCATCTTCAAGAGAGGTTGTACAGGAAGTAGTTGAACTGGTACAGGCAAAGTACCAGGGACTCGATCCTATTTTTTTGTACCATATATACGAATCATAGGATGGATTCCCTTCCGATACGGAAGCCGTCCAAGTATAGGACGTACCTTCGAATATTTGATCCGGACCGGATATAGTTACATTCAACTCTTGCGGACCTTCAATCCCATTCAGTTTCTGAATTCCAGTATTGTCTGGATCCAGCCAGTCTTTCAGACGAGTCGATGCACTGCTACCATAATTCCAAGACATTGAAAATTTACCAAACCATATGTGAGGTACTTCACAAAAGTTGAATCCCGTGAAGGCAGGATCAGCGTTTCCATGCAGTTGTCCAACAATTCTATGATTTGAATCAAATAATGGCGCTCCAGAAGAACCATATTCGGCAGTACCTTGATCAAAATAAGTCTCCCAATGGGAATCAGGGGGTGTGAGATTCCAAGTACCGCTAGTAGCTGGAGCATTATCGATCGAGATCTTCTTGATATCACCCTGTGGATGATGGATGGTTACGGATGAGCTGGGTGTTGAGCCTTGAGCGCTCCAGCCTGCATAGAAGGTATTGTAGGAGGCTGGTGGCAGATCATTCAGCTCCAAGAGGGCAAAGTCGGAGGCCCGGTTTAACGCAACCAAATCTGAGCCGGACATTGCGTCGTGTCCCACATCACTACCAGAACAGAACCTACTCTCATAATTAAACCAAAAACCCCATGTCCATACATCATCTTCTTCATTCGACTCAACGGTGCCATCACGGTCACTATCCAGACAGTGATATGCTGTTAAAAAGTAGGAGGAAAGATCCTTACGTTCGTTGTTCACGAGTGCGCCGGTACATATACTCGATCCTTGTCCGAAATTGGCAACGATCATTGCTACAGATCGTTTTTCATCCTGCCAGTTATTTCCTTGCGAACAGTTAACATTTATCTCACAATTAGCCGAATCGCCCACAACCCTTGTACCTAAATTGAAAATATTTCGATACCCGTGCATTACTCTTGATATTTTAAGCTCTGTTTTTTCCTTGTATTCAGCGGGTTCATGGAATTCAAGAGTAAGTTGTGTTCCTTTTATAGGAAGTGTAGAAAAATGACCATGAGGCTTGTTATTCTTCTCAGTAAAAGCACCTAATACGGTGCTTCTGTTTTCGTCATAGATAAAAAGCTCTCCTCCCGGTGGCAATTTAAAACGGTTAAAAACCAAGTGCATGGAGTACGCTGATTTCGAGACAATTCGCAGCCTGTACAGTCGACTTCCATCCGGAAGATCAGTCCAAACACCAGCACTTTTTACATCAATATCTACCTCATGAGCAACTGCAAATCTGAGCGGAACGGGGCGGTTTTGCTGACGTTCAGCCTGGTCTTCAGCCAGCAATGCCTGGACGTCAACCGTTTGCATAGTCACCACCGGCACATCATCCGGTAAGTCGTTTGTAAAACTGTAGGGTTTCCCACCATGGCTGATTTGGGCGAGAACTGTATGGGTGCTTAGGTACGTAAATGCGATGAGTAACAGAAGATATTTAGCGGCTGAATCCGTAATCCGTACTGAAAAAAAAAACATTGAACAGCATGGCTTGTTCCTCCTTGAATATATTTTATCATCAAATAACATCTCCTGAATTCTTTGCTTCAGAAGATGTCTAAACATTCCTACGGGATCTCTTATCTTTTTTGGTTCTATGTTGAATACTGTGGGTAATCGAATGTGAGTTTACCACAGTTGAAGTAAATCATGTTGATAAAATTGGTGGTGTTTCGGTAGCCTCGAGCTCGGCGTTTAATCAGCTGTATCTTGG
>Ga0081528_100238_pt1 | contig 38318 bp, 36 predicted proteins | sample HotLakmasection4_FD_71011 | JGI IMG/M metagenome (GOLD analysis project Ga0081528, IMG submission 71011) | Hypersaline microbial mat communities from Hot Lake, Washington, USA - Section #4 (SPADES assembly) (version 2) | ecosystem: Environmental > Aquatic > Non-marine Saline and Alkaline >...
ATCAACCCGCCCGCCGTTTTTTCCACTTCTCCCCCAATAACAAACAATAATATCAGAACCCCTAATTTCCTTAATAATTTATTTGTAGCTGACCTGTTCTTTGCCATTACTTTGGTGAATTAAAAGTTAAATTGTTGTTCATCGTTCAGGCGACCGATGTAGAAATCAAGAAGTTTCTCCTGAAATACGAAATTGTAAATAGTCTGTACACGATTACTCTGCGCCTGGACAAAATTTGCATTTGCCTGATTCAGCTCAATAAGTGTTGTGGCGCCAACCTCATACCGCTGTTGCTCTGTTTCGAAAGCCCGCTCGGCTGCAATCAATGCCCTTTCGCTGGAATCAAGCTCTTTTGCAAGTGATAGGTAATCACTGTACGCCTGCCGCACTTCTTCACTTATCTGGAAGCGTATATTGTCTAACTGCAGTTCGCTGTTTTTAAGCTGAATTTTCGCACTTTCAATATTTGTTCTGTTATTCCAGCGGTTAAACAGAGGAATTTGAAGAGATAACCCGAGGCTTCTGTTTACGTTCTGATCAAAAAACTGGTCACTGAACGAACTTACCTCTCTGGTTACAGGGTCAATAAACTGGTCACTATATCGCCCGCTGATGCCTGCACTTGCCGATATGGTGGGTAACAGTGATGCGCGCGCAATTCTTTGCCCCATTTCGTTATCGATAATTGCGTACTCCTGGGCTGCAAAATCACTTCGGCTGCTTAGTGCTGCCTCTATTAAGCTTCTTAAATTCAGCTCCTCAGGTACAAGACTCAACTCATCCACGGCCGGCATAACAATATCTATCTCCTCTATTGAATCATCCTGCATCACCCGCAAAAGCTGAGCTTTACTCACTGAAAGTGCATTTTCGCGCTGAATAAGATTTAATTCGTCATTCGCTACTGTGGCTTCCTGGTTATATAAGTCTACTGTTGGGCGCGAACCAACTTCAACCTGGGCATCGACCTGTTCGAGCTGGCTTTGTGATGCCTCCAGAGTGGCTTCGGCTATTTTCATCAGCTCTTCGTCTACTGCAACCTGCAGAAACCTACTCGCCGTATTAAAAATGATTGTCTCTCTCATACGATTAAAATTCTCTTCCTGAGAAAGTTTATTGGCCTGAGCCCCTCTCAGGTTGGATATATTTCTGAAGCCGTCGAAGATGGTAAAATTTGCATTCAAACTGCCCGAAATACCATATGTTGTACGATCATCAAATGATAAATCTTCCTGAATAAACTGGCGTCCAACGTTCCTCGATCCATTAAAATTACTGTTTAAAGAGGGTAAGTAGTCGGCTTTTGCACTAAAAACCTGTGTTTCAGCAAGGTTTAAGTTATTTTCTGCCTGTTTAAGCTGGTAATTATTCTCAAGCGCGATATTAATAGCGTCTTCAAGCGTAATAGTTTGTGTCTGTGCAAAACCCGTAAGAGGTATGGCAAGTAAGAAAAGGCTAAGTAATATTTTCTGTATCATCTGTTTAAGTGATATTTAATTTTAATTTATACACGTAGAAGTGTAACCAGAGTTTCAGTTTTTTTTCTCACTGCGGCAAAATAAAAACGAATTTTAACAATTCATTCAAGCCAATACCCCTTTGACGGAAATAACGGCGAAAAGTTGGGAATTTTTATCAAAACCGAAAAAAAGCTGTGATGGCTGCCTAAAGAGAAGACTACAGACCGATAACCCGGGGTCCATTTTAAATTTTATTCTAAAGTCACTTCTTTCAATGAGCTCATTTATGAACCGGAAGTGCACCGAGCGTAGCGAATAATATGTAGAGATGTACTTACAAGAATTTCTGGCATCAATAAAAATATTCGTTCTATGTTGATCGGTATGAAGAGATCAATGTCGGTAATTGATATTTACTGGATGATATCCCATTTAGCACCTGCCACTATTTCCCACTGGATAAAGAAGCTGATACGTTGTGTTTGCAATGTAACTTATATACCTGAGTTCGATTAATAATATTTTTTATTATCTAAATAAGAAGTCTCCACTAATGAGGCTGTGGGAAATACTTTAAAAAAAATACCGAATTATTTTTTACCACGCCCCGAAGGCCCCATGGGGATGCCTTGGGCAGATCCATATGGAAAGGCGCAAAGCCACCAGGGTACACGAAGTGAAACGAAATCATAATGATATCCTTCGTGAACCTTCGGGTCCTCGTGACTTCGTGGCCAAATAAAAGAAGTGTTTTATGTGCTTGAATATTTATTTTCTCACAGACTCTAATAAGGGGAACTTGTACGTTCAAAATTTAACAATCGAACTCAGGCTATATCAACCGTGTTATGGAATCCCAGGGCCAACAGACTGTTGGAATCCGGCCCGGTGTAGTTGATACGGGTCTGCCGAAAGAGCCATCAGAACAAAACAAGCCCGGGAATATAGACGGGTTATTTATTGGATAATTTTTGATCCATCATTTCTGAGATATAGGATGCTGCGCGCTGAGCAGCAATTCGCTTCACTTCATCTAATAACATTGAGGTAAATCCCGGAGAGCCTGATGAATAATTTTCGGATACTGTTTCTGATGACGTTCTCTTTTTTCTTTTTTTCTTTCCCGACAAACCGATAACAAGACCAGCAGCTACAGATAGTGCCAACGCCTGAAAGGGCCTCTTTTTGATCGTTTCTAAAGGCTTAAAAGAACCCAGCACGTTATTTTTAGCTTTTTTGAACCGGTTCTCAAAACTTCCCTCGAGAAGTTCAAGATCATCCTGAAGTCTGGTTTTTCTTTTTCTAAAGTCGGACATTGATAATTTTTCCTTACTCATCGTCGGCCTGTTTTTCCTGACCGTTAGCTGATTTTCTTTCCATGGAACGCAAAGCACGTTCAATTATACTGGCCTGAATCCTTTCAGTCATTTTCTTTGATTTTGTATTGATAAAAAGAAAGGCAATTATAAACAGGGGAAGCGATGATAGTGCAAAACCCGCGCTCATGCTGTTTAACCATTCGCTTAATAAAAATGCAAATGCAAACCATGCAAAAAAGACAGCACCTGCAAGCAACAGTAATCCGGCCACACGCTGCACCCCCTGTGCAACAATCTGAGAAACCTCTTCCAGAATGGTTAAACGAAAAAGCTCTGCCCGTTTTTCAACATACTCACGCAGATCTTTCCTGAGATTTTTTGTGTGATCCATTCCCTGCTCTTCTTCAGACATAGGCAGTAATTATCGGAATAATTTACCAATTAAAAAGCCAACAGCCACGCCGGCAATTACGCTGCTAATGGGGTGCTTGCGAATTAATAGCTCGGTTTCAGTTTTAAGCTCGTTTAGTTTCTCTTCAAGTTCTGCGTCCTGTAATACCGAACTTCCCTGTCCAATAGCTTCTTCCAGCTCTTCGTTTAAATCGTTGATAATACTTTCGTCCATTTTTTTAAGATAATTGTTTGAGGATATTCAACAACACCTAAAATAACATCTTGTTCGACAATGATAAACAAAATATGAGAAATAGTAGTCTTATTCAGATTACTGATATCATTTATCCATATTTATTACCATGGAAAGGACTATTCGTAACGAAGGCTTTCGATTGGATCGAGGCGGGCTGCTTTAAATGCGGGGTACACTCCGAAAAGTACTCCTATTACTGTCATACCAATCACACCACCAATAGCTGAGCTCCAGGGGATGACAATACTGGATTCGAGCCATATTGCCGCACCATTTCCAAGGCCTGCACCCAGAATTATTCCAATAACGCCCCCTATCTGGCATATGGCTATAGACTCCATCAAAAATTGTGAGACAATCGCTTTCCTGGTTGCACCAACCGCTTTTCTTACTCCGATTTCCCGTGTGCGTTCGTTTACGGATACAAGCATGATATTCATTACACCAATCCCGGCTCCCAAAAGCACAATACCTCCTATCACAAATCCAATTGTATACAGAACGCCGGTAAACGAATCGAAAGCACTGCCCAGAGATTCGTTTGTCGCAATCTCAAAATCGTTTTCATCCATAGGGTCGACCTTTCTGATAGCCCTTAAAATCCCTGTCAGCTCATCAATAGTAGCCGATACGTTATCAATGGAGCCTGCGCGCAGCTGTATACCAATATTCTGATTTCTGCCATATATACCGGCAAGGTGTGTATAAGGAATCACCACAAAACGATCCAGAGTCTGTCCAAATACATTTCCTTTGGCCTCTGTAACCCCAATCACAGTATATGGGCGGCCTTCAACTCGAATAATCTTACCAAGCGAACTTTGTTGTTCAAACAGTGCTTCCTCAACATCTGCTCCAATAATTGCAACCGAACGGGCATAGTCAATATCTTCCTGGGTCATATTTCTTCCCGCTGCAATTTCGTAAGCATTATTGGTGAGGTAATGCTCATTTCCTCCCTGTATACTGATATTTGGTTCTGTTTCCTCTTCTTCGAATGCTACCCGGGTTGTTCTGTAACTATTATTCGGCCCAACCCCTTCAGAGGTTTGTGAAAGTTCCTTTAAACGCTCCATCTGATCGAGGGTTATATCATCTCTGTTTCTGAATTTTTCCCAATCCTCATTCCCCATCCTGATAGCCGGAAATTTCTGGACGGTAATCACGTCACCACCCATCAGGCTAAGGGTATCCTTAAAGTACGTATCCAAAACCAGAACAGCTGTATTGGCACTGATGATAGCAAACACGCCAACGGAGATAGCTAACAACGTTAGAGATGAGCGCAATTTATTTGCTTTTAATGAATCGATTGACTGACGGAAAACTTCAATAATATTCATAATCTTAGTCGTATCTCAGTGATTCAATAGGGTCAGATTTTGCAGCTTTACTGGACGGCAGGTAGCCAAACAAAATACCTATAAATGCGCATATCAGAATGGCCTGCAGAACGGTACCCCAGTTCAGGTACGCAACAAAAAACTGGTTAATAATTTCTGTAATTCCAACGGACAGAAGAACACCTACAATTCCGCCGATCAGGCTTATGATGGTGGCCTCCATTAAAAACTGAAGTAAAATTTCCCACGACTTTGCACCGACTGCTTTTCTAATTCCGATCTCTTTTGTCCTCTCTTTTACAGATACATACATGATATTCATTACGCCAATACCTCCAACAAAAAGTGCCAGGCCGGTTAGGAAAATACCAATCCCGTATATGGCTAATTTCATGCTCTGAAATTCCTGTTCAAAAAGAGCCGCTTTATTAATGGCAAAATCCTGATCATCCATCGGGTCGAGCTGGCGAATTTGCCTCATGGCTCCAATCACTTCATACTCTCCGTTTTCCATGGCCTCTTCCGATGCAAACTGAACGGCAAGCTGAATTCCCCATCGCAAATCGTACATACTGCCATAAGCAGAAATTGGAATCACTACCTTGTTATCGGTATCTTCCATTCCAAGAAAATTACCCTGTTTTTCGAGCAAACCAATTACTGTAAAGCGCTGCCCCATAATGCGTACTTGTTTCATAAGCGGATCTTCCATGGGGAAAAGTGACTCTGCCACATTTGCCCCCAGAACAACTACTCTTGCTACTCTGTGCACGTCTGCATCACTAAACGCACGCCCCTCCTCAATATTTAAACCTGCAGTTTCAAAATGAGTGGCTGTACCGCCGGTTACCTGTACATTTTCAATATCCCGGTCCTGGTATCGCAGCGTTGTTCTGCGCGAAGCCGAAGCAGCTACATTAGTGGCTGATGGAACCAGCTCATTCAGATCTTCAACATAATCCAGCTGCATTTCCCGCCTGTTCCTGTATTCCCACCATTTATACTCTCCGCCAAATCCCCATGGCCATTTCTCTACAAATACCACATTTCTGCCCAGCATATCCATGCTCTCTTCGAACGATCGATCGATACCGTCAGAAATCGTATTCATAGCCGTTACCGAAACGATGCCTATAACAATACAGGTGGTGGTGAGAATAGCCCGCGTTTTATTTGTCCAAATTGCAGATAAGGCAATTTTTGTTCCCTCTGTAAGACTGATCCAAAATCGTTTCATAATATATTTCTGAACATCAAATAAATTTAATCCTGTAAAAACTTCCAATCGAAGAGATTCACTACATCCCTTTCTTTAGTTTCGCGCTTTAGTTTCACGGGCTATCTTGAAACCATACGAAGAATCCGTATTTTCGTTGCAGATATTTAATAAAATAGAGAATATTTTTATGATGAAATTAGATGTGCTTGCTTTTGCCGCTCACCCCGATGATACAGAATTAAGCTGTGCCGGAACTCTTGCTGCCCTTGCAGAACAGGGACTCGCAGTGGGTGTGGTAGACCTTACCAGAGGAGAGATGGGATCGAGAGGGAACCCGAAACTACGTTTAAAGGAAGCACAACAAGCCGCTGAAGTTATTGGTCTGTCCGTAAGAGACAATCTTGGACTGCCCGATACAGAGCTGGCTAATAGTCGTGAAAATCAGTTGCCGATCATTCAATCCATTCGTACATACCGGCCGCATATCTGTATTATCACAGCTCCGGAAGACAGGCACCCCGATCACGGCCATGCAACCAAACTATTGACGGATGCCATCTTTTATAGCGGCCTGGTAAAAATAGAGACCCAGGGTGATAACCGGCATCCCCAGAATCCCCACAGGCCGGCTCACGTTCTCCACTATATGCAGGATACTCCTTTTGAACCCGACTTTATTTTTGATATTACCGATACCATTAGCATCAAAGAAAAAGCCATCCAGGCCTTCTCTTCGCAGTTTAATGTAGCCGATCCGGGAGAGGAACCCGAAACATATATTTCCGACCCCTCTTTTTTTGAAGCACTGAGAGCAAGGGCCAAACAGATGGGGCACTTGGGTGGATTTGAATACGGAGAAGGATTTCTCTATCAAAAGAAACCTTTCCCCGCAAAAGACTTTTCATTTCTGATGGCTACCACGCCTAAGCGATAAATTCACCTTATTTTTTAAAGATCCTTTAATCAATCGATTTCAGGTATTTGAAGAAGTCACTGTCTGTTGATAAAAACACGGATGTTTCACCATCAAAAGCGGTTTCGTACGCTTCCATCGCCTTCATAAATTCGTAAAATTCCCTGGTTGAAGCGTTACGGTTGTAGGCTTCGTTATAAATGGCAGCGGCTTCGGCGTCACCACGCCCCCTTATTTCGCGCGCCTCACGAAAAGCAATTGACTGAATTTCGAGAAGTTCACGCTCTTTTTCACCCTCAATCCGGGAAGCCTCCCCCTGTCCCTCGGACCGAAACAGATCAGCAATTTTGTTTCTTTCGCTAATCATACGGTCATATACCGTTATACGAACCTCTTCAACATAGTTAATTCTCTTGAAACGAAAATCAAGTACAGCAATTCCAAGATCGGAAGCCCTCTCGTTGGCCAGTTCCAGCACGATATCCTGTATGGCACTTCGCCCCACCTCAATGGTTTCCAGTGAATCCTCAATCGCCTCAAATATGTCGGCTTCCAAATCTGGCTCCCGGTTTGACGTCCGAACAATCTCAACAAGATCGTGCGATGCCACAGCATTTCTGGTTTCCCCGTCTAATATATCGTCCAGCCTGGATTGCGCACCGCGCTCATCGCGCAGCCGGCGGAAAAACTGAAGCGGATCGGTAATTTGCCAGCGAGCGTATGTATCTACAAAAATGAATTTTTTGTCCTTCGTGGGAACCTGATTCTGGTCGCCGTCCCATTCAAGAAACCGCTTGTCAAAGCGATTCACTTTCTGGATAAAGGGTATCTTCATTTTTAATCCGGGTTCCGTAATGGCAGCTCCAACAGGAGCTCCAAACTGCGTAATAATCACCTGCTCTGTTTCATCGACGGTGTAAAAACTGTTAGTCAGCAATATCGCAAGCAGAGCCAGTACAACTAATAATATTCCAAATTTCTTATCCATGGTTCTGCCTGTTAATTATTGCTGTTACTGTTATTCTGATTGCTAACATTTCGAACTCCATCCATCTGCATCTGCAGCAGAGGAAGTACGTTAGCCCCATCCTGATCGGTAATCACTTTGGTACCGATTGTTGGAAACAGTTCCTGAAGAGTTTCGAAATAGATACGCTTTTTGGTAATCTCCGGTGCGAGTGAGTACTCCTGGTGCAGCTGTACAAATGCAGCTACTTCCCCTTCAGCGGTATTTGTTCTGTTGATGGCATAACCTTCTGCCTGCTGTATGGTTTGTTCGGCCTCACCGCGGGCTCGCGGAATAACGCGATTGTAATCCGATTCAGCCTGATTAATCAATGTTTCTCTTTGCTGTTGTGCTTCATTAACAGCATTAAAAGAGGGCTTAACCGGATCCGGGGGATTTATATCCTGAAGCACCACTTGTTCGATCTGAATGCCCGACTCATATTCAGCATTGAGTTCCTGAAGAATTTCCTGAACCCGGGCCGCAACGGATGCGCGGCCAATGGTAAGCACTTCATTTACCGTTCTGTTACCCACAACCTCTCTCATGGCTGCTTCCGACATATCGCGCAATGTTTTTTCCGGATTTCTGATTTTAAACAGGTAATTATACGGCTCGGCGATACGATATTGTACAACCCACTCTACGTCTGCAAGATTTAAATCCCCGGTAAGCATCAGGGATTCGTCAACATAACCGGCTTTGGTATAGGTTGTCTGAACACCTGATTCAACCGTTCGGTAGCCAAATTCTTGTTTAAGCTGCCGTTCTACAGGCACTATACGGGTGGTTTCCACAAACGGAATTTTAAAGTTCAGGCCTGGTTCCGCCGTTCGCTGGTATTCCCCAAATCTTTGAACTATGCCAACCTCTTCTGGTTCAACGGTGTAGAAAGAGGCAAAGACCAAAATAAATGCTGCAATTGCTATTGCTATACCCTTAACATTTCCAAGCAGGTTTTTTATCTGGGGCGGTATTTCAATATTTGCGCCCTCAAATGGATTTTTAATTTCTGCCATATGTAGTTTGTATTCTTTTTATTGATGTGATTAAAATCAATCGCTCTTCGTTACGTAAAAGAGGCCAGATTGTTTTGGGATAATCATTCGTTGGAGATGACCACCCCTGTGTATAATTTTTTTCGTACCCATTTAAAGCCAGAAACAATATAGGCATTGTTTGCCCCTGTACCATAAACTTATTGTAATCAATATTTAAATCAGAATGATAGCCGATTTTCTGAAAAATATAATTTCTCAGATAGCTAAAGTTTATACCCAACCTCAATGGTTCATTCAAAAAAAAATCCCCGCGGCCGGAATGCCGCAGGGTTGGATTATATTTTAAATGTGGAGCTAATTTCTACTCAGGAATTTTCAGCAGCCAGTGTCTCAGAAATTACCTTTTCCTGAATATTATGAGGCACCTGGCCGTAGTCATGAAACGTTCTTGAATAGGACGCACTGCCTTGTGTCATCGATTTCAGGCGGGTAGTATAGTGATCCAGCTCCTCGAGCGGCACAATGGCTTTTATTTTCTGGATAGATCCTTCAGAGTCCATTCCCAGAATTTGTCCTCTGCGGGAACTAAGATCGCTCAGGACGTCTCCCATGTAATCGGCCGGCAGCGTTACCTCAATTTCGTAAAGCGGCTCAAGAAGCTGCGGTGCGGCTCTTAAAAAGCCGTCTTTAAATGCCATAAGTCCGGCGGTTTTAAAGGCAGCCTCATTCGAATCAACCGAGTGCATAGACCCATCGTACACTGAAACTCGAATATCACGGGCACGGCATCCGCTCAGCGGTCCGTTCGACATTTTTTCCATAACGCCCTTTAATATGGCCGGGAGGAAGCGGTTATCAATAACGCCTCCCACTATGCAGTTTTGAAACACGAGTGTGCCTCCCCAGTCGAGCTCAATTTTTTCAACATTTCGCACGTTCAGGTCATCACGTTCAGGCATTCCATCTTCCCATGGTTCAATGGAAAGGTACACCTCTGCAAACTGCCCCGCACCTCCACTCTGTTTTTTGTGTTTGTAGTGGGTTTCAACCCTTTTTGTGATCGTTTCGCGGTAGGGTATTCGTGGTTTTACGTATTCAACCTCAAGCTGAAAACGCTCTTTAAGCTGATAAAGCACCATATTTAAATGTTCTTCACCAAGCCCGTGCACAATGGTCTGCTGCAGCTCCTGGCTGTGTTCAATCGAAATAGAAGGATCTTCTTTCTGGAGCTGATTGAGAGATGTACCCAGTTTATCTTCATCTCCCTCTCTTTTTAGCTTAATTGCTGCCCTGATTGTGGTTTTCGGATACTCGATAGGCACAAACTCAATTTCATTACCTTTTTCGGCGATCGTATCTCCGGTATTCACATCTTTTAGCTTTACAGCCACAGCGAGGTCGCCTGCGGCAACCTCGGGAACTTCGATCCTCTTGTATCCCTGGCTAATGAACAGAGAGCCAACTCTCAGGCTGTCGCCCGTGCGGGCGTTCACCATATCCATGCCATGAGAGATTCTTCCTCCGGTAACTTTTAAGAAGGTAAGATCTCCAACATGTGTTTCCGATGTGGTCTTAAAAGCAAAGAAAGAGGGAGATTCTTCATTCGAAATTTTGTGGGGCTTTCCATCTTTCCTGGTCATTTCACGTTCAAGCGGCGAGGTACCTACGTTGCCAAGAAACCCCAGCATACGGCCTGTACCCATATTTTTTGAAGCGCAGGTACAAAAAAGCGGAAAGATATCGCGATTCAGCAGGCTCGTCTGCAGTCCGTCGCGCATTTGGTACTCATCCAGTTCTCCATTTTCAAAATACAGGTCGAGCAGGGTTTCATCATTTTCAGCGATGGTTTCGACCAATTCGTTATGCAACAGTTCTGCCTGTGCTTTATGCGACTCAGGAATTGGCAGCTTATCGGGCCGGCCGCCATTTTCCGGGAATTCATACATTTTCATTTTTAACACATCAATAATTGCATGAAAATCCTCACCTTCGCTGTACGGATACTGTACAACTACCACCTGCCTGCCAAACCGTTCCCTTGCCATATCCACGGTTTTCTGAAAGTCTGATTTTGAACTGTCGAGTTTATTAACAACGAGCAGTGATGGTATATTCTCATCCTCTGCCGCCTTCCAGAATGCTTCAGTACCCACTTCAACTCCGGCTTCACTGTTCAGCACAAACACCGCTGTATCGGCAACATAGAGCGATTCGGAAACCTGCCCCCAGAAATCGCTGGAGCCGGGGGTGTCCAGTATATTAATTTTTGTTCCCCTCCAGTCGAGATTAAGCAGGGTGCCAAAAACTGATTTTTCTTTCTCTTTTTCAATCTCATGATAGTCAGACAATGTATTCTTGCCCAGAACTGATCCTCTTTTATTGGATGTGCCAGACTCAAAAATCATGGTTTCGGCCAGTGTGGTTTTACCCGAACCTGTGTGCCCCAAAAGCGCAATATTTCTTATTCTGCTCGACTCATATACTTTCATTACAACTCCTCGTTATTTTTCTTCTTTTTTAACGTAATAATTGCATTCCGCCCCGCCTTTAAAAAGCAGTTTACTTTCTGCAGTCCGCATTTTGTAAATATTGATTCAGAAATACCATAGGGGAAAAGACTAAAAACAGAGACAGAAAATCCTCTATTTTCTCTGTTGGGCTGATCGATCCGGCGGTACTTCAGAGTGATATAAACGGTTACCATTCAGCAATGGCTTGATTATATTGACATCAGTTATCTTAAAATGAAAAACCGCGAAATAAAATCATAAATTATTTTTCATTAAAAAGATCTTTTTCGCATAAAATGGTCTGATTTCAGCTTTCAATACATGAAAAAAATCTTACTTCTACAAACCGGCGGCACAATAGCCATGCAGCTGCGCGAGCAGGAAGCACATCTGGATCCCGAAATGTGGAGGTCTGTTCTCTACAAACAGATGCCCGAGCTCCTACAGATCGCCGAAATTGATGTGCAAAGTGTTTTTTCCGAGGATTCATCCGAGCTAAACAGGCACCACTGGAAAACCCTCTCCGAAGTGGTCTACAGCCATATGGATCAATACGACGGTTTCGTAGTTCTGCACGGAACCGATACAATGGCGTACACAGCCTCTGCCCTCTCTTTTGCGCTGCAACATATACAAAAGCCGATTATCTTTACGGGCAGCCAGGTTCCAATGAGCAACATTCGCAGCGATGCAAAACGCAACGTTGTAAATGCTGTGGAGCTTGCCACACATCCCATTCACGAAGTTGCCATCTGCTTTAACGACCATCTTTACCGGGGAAACCGAAGCACTAAAATGAGCATTGGCGATTTTGACGCTTTCTCGTCCCCGAATTATCCGCCACTTGCTAATATCGGAATCAACATTAAGTTTTCTGATTATGTGAACCGCGAAAACCGGGGCGAACTTTCCTGTCGGCCGGTATTTGATAACTCCATTCATCTCATAAAACTGTATCCGGGGCTCAACCCTGAACTGCTCGACTGTATTGATCTTAAAAGAACCAAAGCCATTATTTTTGAAGCGTTTGGAATAGGTAACTTTCCAATAAAAGGGGAAAACAGCCTCATTCCTTTCATCGAAAAATGTAAAAGAAACAGCTGTCATATCCTGGTTACATCGCAGGCGGCGTATGATGCAGTAGACCTGAATCAGTACGCCGGCGGACGTGCTGTTCGCGATTTAGGGGGAATTTCATGCGGGGAAATGACGATTGAAGCAGCAATCACAAAAACCATGTATTTACTCGGTATGCAGCTTAAACCATCTGTTTTTAAAACCAAATTTCTTCAAAATATTGCGGGTGAGAGAGAATAATGGACCGGAAAATATTATAATACTTAAACTTTTACGCCATCAAACAATTTTGTTAACCAACTATAAATATTATGCTGTTTGTATTTGATGTAGAAACCATACCCGATTTCGAATTTCTCCGAAGGGTTCTGAACACGGATGAGCCCGATGAAGACAAGCTGCTTGTGATTGCCAGTGAGGAGCTCACCAGAAACAATTCAGGATTTCTGCCGCCCATGTACCATCAGATGATATCCTGGGTGGGCCTTTGGATTGAAAACACCGGCAAGCCCTTAAAAAAAGAGAGCTGGCACGGGGATGATGAAACGGAGGGGTTAAAACAGCTTTTTGACACGCTCTCAACCTATAAAGATTTTGGCCTCATCCACCACAATGGCCGCGGTTTTGACCTGCCTCTGCTCACCTATCGCGCGATGAAATACAACCTGCAAATGCCGCTCAGGCTAAATCATTACGATATCCGCTATCGGTTCAGTAAGGTGAACACAGATTTGATGGACGAGTTCAGTAACTACGGCGCCAGCTCCTACCCAAAACTCAAACATCTCGGCTACCTAATTGACGTGCCATTTAAACAGACCGCAGAAGGCAACGAAGTTCTCGCCATGTATCGCGAGGGCAAGCTTCAGGAGATCGACCACTACTGCTACGAAGACGTGATGGCAACCTATGTCGTCTGGCTCCGAATGAAATATACCGTTGGAGATATTACATCAGAAATCTTTGAGAATTTGAATCAGCGTGCCTTAAAAAAACTGACCGATATTCAGGATAAAACGGATAAAGAGTAACTATTGATATCGTCGTGGATATGAAAAATTTAAGAACACATATGTGGATTTGCTTTACGGTTGGAGTTTTTCTACTGATCTCCTTTCTACTGTTATTATATGCTTTAACATATTTTACCGAGCCTTCAGACAGCACAATATTAACTCCGAACATGATTCAGATCTTGATTTTAAATGTAAGCCTGTATGTAGCATATTTTTTAACAGTGATTTTTTTAGCCATTAAATATGTACCGTCAAAAGCGTAATTTGAGCATTCAAAAACGAAACTAAAATTCCGGAATATCTAATCTTTTTGAAGTTCATTTGATGAATACTGCCAATCTGTTTTAAAACTTGTTACAAATCTCAACCGCAATTTTTCGACAAGTTTTAGTACTATTCAGCCGACATATCCCTTCTTTAATTCAATTATTGTATGAAAATTTTATTGATGATCTTTGTAACCCTATTTCTTGCAACGAGTTTGTTTGCTCAGGATAACGAGAAATGGGACGTAACTGAACACCGTGCCGACTATAAAAATCTTGAATTTGAAACATCCGAAGGCACATGGATGAATCTTGACGTGAGTCCGGATGGAGAGGAGATCGTGTTCGACCTGCTGGGCAACATCTACATTATGCCCATCGATGGTGGTGATGCAACCGTGCTTAGGGAGAGCCTGGCCTACGAAGTGCAGCCTCGTTTTAGCCCTGATGGAACAAAAATTTCATTTACAAGTGATGCCGGCGGCGGCGATAATATCTGGGTGATGAACCGCGACGGTTCAGATGCCCGCCAGGTGACAAGTGAGAGCTTCAGGCTGCTGAATAATGCCTTTTGGACGCCCGATGGCAACTACCTTGTTGCAAGAAAGCACTTTACCTCCGGCCGGTCTCTGGGAGCCGGAGAAATCTGGATGTATCACATTACCGGAGGTTCTGGAATTCAGTTGACGGAGCGCCCAAATGATCAGCAGGATGTGGGCCAGCCGTTTGTTTCTCCCGATGGCCGGTATGTTTACTACAGCCAGGATGTATACCCCGGCGGATTCTTTCAATACAACAAAGATCCCAACAGCCAGATTTATGTAATTAACCGATACGACCGTGAAGAGGGAGATATCGAGCGAATTACAGGCGGTCCGGGCGGTGCCATATCCCCCACCATTTCGCCCGACGGCTCCCGGCTTGCCTTTGTGAAGCGCGTACGCACCAAATCGGTACTCTACATCCGCGATCTCGAAACAGGCATTGAAAAGCCTGTATTTGACAAAATGAGTAACGACCAGCAGCAGGCATGGGCAATATTTGGCCCCTATACCAACTTAAACTGGACGCCCGACGGATCTTACCTCGTTTTCTGGGCACAGGGCGGAATTCATAAGCTTAACGTTGAAACGCTGGAAGCTGAAGAGATTCCGTTTACGGCGCAGGTTCGCCATCAGCTTGCCGATGTTGTGAAATTTGAGTTTGATCCCGCACCCGACACATTCACCGCGAAAGCCATCCGCCATGCGGTTACCTCGCCCGATGGCAGTACGCTCGTTTTTAACGCAGCAGGCTACCTCTGGACAAAAGATCTGCCAAATGGAACCCCCGAAAGGTTAACAGCTGAAGAAAACCTGGAGTTTGAACCCGCATTTTCGCCCGATGGAAACACACTTGCCTATGTAACCTGGAGTGATGATGAACTGGGTGCCATCAAAACGCTGAGCATCAATGAAAGAAATGCGGCTCCTGTAAAAATTACTGCTGAGAAAGGTATTTATCGCCAGCCTTCGTTTTCACCTGACGGTCAAACCCTTGTTTTTCGCCGGGAATCAGGGAACAATCACCAGGGCCACGCCTACACGCAAAACCCCGGTATTTTTACTATGACGGTTGATGGAGGCGAAACCAACAAAATTGCCGACGGCGGTAGCAACCCAATGTTTAATGCTGCGGGCGATCGAATTTTTTACCAGGCGGGAACCAATTTCCGCAGTGTGGACCTGAACGGCCAGGATGAAGAGCAGCACTTTCGTTCTGAGTATGCGATCAACTTCACGCCCAGCCCCGACAACAAGTGGGTTGCGTTTACGGAGCTTTACAAGGTGTATATCGCTCCCATGCCACAAGTGGGGTCAGACATTGATTTGAGCTCCGGAACAAAGGCCATCCCCGTAACCCACGTTGCAAGAGATGCAGGCTACAATCTTCACTGGACCAACGATGGAAATGAACTTCGGTGGACACTTGGCGAAAAGTACTACTCGGTAAATCTGGATACAGCTTTTGAGTTTCTGAATGGGCAAAGTACTGAAGAGCTCCCGCTAGGCGATTCTGAGGGAATTTCCATCGGGCTGGAATTAGAGACAGATATTCCCTCCGGAGTTACCGCATTTGTGAACGCCCGAATCATCACTATGAATGGTGAAGAAGTTATTGAAGAAGGAACCATTTTTGTACGGGATAACCGCATCGAGAGTGTTGGAAGTGAGGAAGAGGTCTCCATACCCGAAAACGCATATGTTGTGGATGCATCGGGGCATACCATCATGCCCGGACTTGTAGATGCACACGCACACATTGGCAATTTCCGTGAAGGGCTGAGCCCCAATCAGCAGTGGGAATATTTTGCAAATCTGGGATATGGAGTCACAACAGCGCACGACCCGTCCTCCAACACGGAAATGATCTTTTCCCAGTCTGAAATGGTGCGTGCAGGAAACATGATTGGTCCAAGAATTTACTCAACCGGGAGAATTCTCTACGGAGCCGAAAACATTCAGAAAACGGTTGTAAACAACCTTGATGATGCCCGATCTGCTGTATTGAGAACCCAGGCATTTGGTGCCACCTCTGTTAAAAGCTATAATCAGCCAAGGCGGGATCAGCGCCAGCAAATCCTGGAAGCTGCCCGCGAACTGGGCGTAAATGTTGTGCCTGAGGGCGGCTCTACGTTCACCCATAATATGAGCATGATTTTAGACGGACACACCGGAATAGAACACAACGTGCCGATCTATCCGCTCTACAACGATGTGCTTACTCTTTGGGGCTCTTCTGATGTTGGTTACACTCCGACTCTCGTAGTAAACTACGGAAGCATGAGCGGGGAGTACTACTGGTATCAGCATACAAACGTATGGGAAAAAGAGAGACTGCTGACCTTCACACCCAGGGGTGTTGTTGATTCACGCTCGCGCCACAGAACAATGGTACCGGAAGAGGAATATGAAGCCGGTCACTTTAAAAGCGCCGCTGCAGCCAAAGACCTGCACGATCTGGGTGTAACCGTGAACATTGGCGCTCATGGCCAGCTACAGGGCCTGGCAGCCCACTGGGAAACTTGGATGTTTACTCAGGGTGGCATGAGCAATCATGACGCATTGAAAGTAGCCACGATTAACGGAGCCAACTACATAGGTTTGGGCAACCATATCGGCTCACTCGAAGAAGGAAAACTGGCTGATTTGATTGTGATTGACGGAAACCCGCTAGAAGACATCTACGATACTGAAAACGTAGTATATACCATGCTTAACGGCCGTTTATATGATGCTTCTACAATGAATGAGATCGGAAATCACCCAAAAGATCGTATCCCATTCTGGTGGGAGCGAGAAGGATATTCCGAGCAGTTCGACTGGCATTCGGCAAGTGAAGCGGATGCCCACGGGCACCACGTTCACTAAAAAATATATACTTAGAATTTCCGATCATATTCATCAAAGCCGGGCAATTAAACTTGTCCGGCTTTTTTTTTGATCTGTTACAATCACAAAGTCCGTTCAAAAAGAGAATCAAAGTCTGCTTTTTTCATTTTTTGTACAAAAATACCGGAATAGTGCATGGATTCATGAAATTCGTAGTGAACATCATCCCGGTACTGAAAAAAAATATATACATAACCTCCTTTTTCCAGCACGCGATTAGCCTGCGAAAACTGTCCCACCTCTTCCCTTTCGGGTGCGGTTGCCCAATGCACTTCATCCGAAACAACTCTTTTAAAACGATCAAGCGATATTACCGATTCGGTGGTTGCAATCCTCAGCTTGCCGTCAACAATTAGTCCCGGGATAATGGTAGTTTCGCCCGTAAACCGATACCGCCTGCGTACATTGTCTCTGAACTGTTCACTGTAGTCACTTCGGTCAATGAGCCTGTCCTTCTCTTTCCAGTACACTTTAATTAATAATCTCTCTTCATCTACAAGCGTACTGGAGTAAAAATCGGCAATGCCACTGGCGTCCTCATTTTTCCATCCTCTGAAACCCTGAATATCAAAGTCTGCCGGATCTGCCAGGATACGGCTCTCCCAATCCACCCCATTGTCAGATTCATGAATTGAAATACCTCTCCTGTCTTTCAGAAAATCTTCTGCATTGTAGTATGAGAACGGTTCAAAAGCTTTCTCAACTTCAGAATAGTTTTCAACTGTTGGATATGGAGGAAAATCCTTTCCCCAGCCTCCCTCTTTTTTTGATCGTGTGCCTCTTACTCTACCGGTGCTGATGTACTTCCCGTTAATAACATTCATGCTTACCTGTCCGTCGAGCTTCCAGTTGTACGCCGTGAGATCTCTTTTCCGGCACCCTTCAGCAGGTTGAAATTCACTATACATCACCAGGTCACCTTCGCCATCGTCACGGTAGCAGCGAATTTGATCACCATCTTCAAATAGAAACATATCCATTTTCATTTCAATGGGTTCTGGCCTGGTCCAGTTTATTAAGTCACGGCTTTCAGAAAATTCGGCGCGGTTCTGCCCCCTGTTTTGATAGTATACCCGAACCGAACCTTCCCATTCAACTACCCCGAGCACACTTCCGTATCTGTCGCCTGTAAATTGGCCTTTCTCTCCTGCTGTATTTTCTGCGATCACGATCGGTCCCTGAATCCCTCCGGGTTGACCGGGTTTCAAACAGGAGGAAAAAGTGGCAAGTAGAGTCAGAAAAGTGAGGAGGTATTTTAAAGCCATCGAATGAATCATCAGGGATTTGATTCTGGATATGTTTTTGAATTATGTTCAAATATACAAATCTCTGAACAGGCATCATTTTTTTGTATAACACTTTTAAATTTCTTCCGGAAAATGCCTTTATGGATCATTAACAGGGCTTGAAGAGCACAATACAACGGTATTTTACGGGCCGCAGCAAAGAAGATAAGCCGGTTATTTGCCAATGGAATATTTTTCAAAAAAAAAGCCCGCGGCGGTTGCCGCAGGCTTCAAATTTCTCGGAAAGCCAAACCATAAAAAGCTTCCAGCGAATGGAAAATAAACTTCGGGGTTTTTCTTAACTCATTAAAAAATACTATCAGCAGGTTGTATTTTCAAAATCAGCATAGCATTTGCGATCTTCTCCCTGTTCTTCATACCATCCGGAGTCATCTTCTTCGTTCCAGAAAATAGATATCACCGTATCACCATTGTTAAAGGTCATGTTGTTACTCTCAGCGCCATCGCGCTCATAAGTGACAAAACCCTGGTCACCGCTCTCAATTTCAAGATCAAGCTGAAAAACCTGTTCGCTCTCAATACTCCAGGTGTAGACGTATACTGGGTTCCCGGGATTCTCAGGATCGTACCCTCTCCACTCGCCGCTGCTGCCACCATCGGAAGTAAAGCCGTCCAGTAACGTAAAATCATCGACATCTTCGTCACCAACATCACCGGTTATATTGAACTTCCAATTGGTTCTGCCGCCGGATTGAGATCCTATAATCCTTACAGTAACATCGTTTGCTTCCGGGTCAAACTGACTCGGGTCAAATTCCCACACACAGTTCCCGTTTTCTACTTCGGGTTCTATCCCTAAAAGCTGTAAAGTTGAGAGGTAGCCGGTAATTATATTGAATGATGAAAATCCCATGGAAAAATTACTGGCGGATAGCGCAAAAGATTTTACCATCTGATAGTTTTCGTACTCTTCGCCCGTTGGTACGTTTTGATTATTAAAATACTCAGTACTTACCTGAGCGGGTGCCAGATCTGTTGGAATGCTGAGTGAGCTGCAATCGGCAGTATCTACACCTGAACTGGAATCGTCACCACAAGATGTAAGGCCAATCATTAAACCTGAAAGTACAACTGCGAATAGATAAAATGCATTTTTTCTCATTACTGTATTCTTTTATTCTTGATTTGATTGTTCTGAACAAACAGAAATCCGTTTTTACACGCTTCTATCATTATATGCGTAAAATGGCGAGCCATTATACCATACTATGTCCAGTATTATATATGCTTACAGAATCCGCCGGAAAGAGGAAGGCTAAAATTTATCTTTTTTGTCAATCAACGCTTTATAGAGCATTTCTCTTGCTCTGAATATATGTGCTTTAACTGTGCCCAGGGGCAAATCCAGTTCCTCTGATATTTCCTGGTAGCTTAACTCTTCGAGGTGGCGCATCTCAATCACAACCCTGTATTTTTCCGGGAGATTTTTTATGGCGTGGTTTATGATCTGTTTTCTCTCTTTACGGATGATATCACGGTCTGTTCTGCTCTCACCGCTAATCTCAATCTCCATCTCTCCTTCCCTGGTTCTGACAGGATTATGGATGGAGGTGGTTTTCAGTTTTTTCTTTCTCAGGTAGTCGATCGTATGGTTTGTTGTGATGCGATAGAGCCAGGTTGAAAACGCATAGCTTGTATCATACGAATCCAGATTTTTAAACGCTTTCATAAACGCTTCCTGAACAATATCCTCTACCTGATTTTGGTCTTTAATCATCTTATAGACATGGAAAAAGAGTGGTTTCTCATACTTTTCCATGATTTTTTTATATGCCCTCTGATCTCCTTTCTTGGCATCAATGATAAACTTATCGTCTTCTAAACTACTTTCAGAAGCACCTTTTCGTGCGGGTTGATCGGGGTTCTGATCTGAGGACTGATCCATAGATGATTGTTCGTGAGTACTCAACAGATTAAAATTCGACGATTATGAGATTTACGAGTTTATTTTTCAGACAAGCAAAATATCAGAACAAAAAATTTAAACCAAACATCAGTTCCAAAAACAGTTTTTCTTTTTTATTTATTACTTGCCCGGCACATCAAAGTGTTTATTATTAAATATTATTAATGTAATTTAAACTCATTAGCGATTCTCGAATAAATTATAGTTATTATTGGATAAAGATCATAAATAGCCACTGCACTTCATCTGCACGGAGGCTACACTAATACCGGGGATTATGGAAAGAGATAACGTCAGGCAGACAGCACTGCAGCAACTGCTTATCAAGATTGCTTCTACATATATAAATATCGATCTCGATAAAGTTGACGATGCCATTGCCGATTCGCTTAAGGAAATGGCTGAGTTCGTAGGTGCAGACAGGGCATATATATTTGACTACTATATTGAGTCGGACCAAACCACCAACACGTATGAATGGTGCGCGCCCGGTATTCCATCAGAAATAAATAATTTACAAAAAATATCGCTCGACCGAATACGCCTGCTGGCAAAAAAACATGCACAGGGACTCCCCTATTATCTGAATGATGTACAGTCGCTTCAAAAACCCGAAGAGAGTGAACTAAAAAAAATTCTGACCGCCCAGCATGTTCAGAGTATGATTACGGTACCTATGATTAACGAAGACCAGCTAATAGGCTTCGTGGGATTTGAATCAGTAAATCACAAAAAAACCTATACAGAATCGGAGCTCGCAATTTTAACAATCTTTGCGAATATGCTCGTAAATGTAAAAAAACGAATTCAGAAAGAGTCGAAACTGCGCTCTTTGCTCCAGATTTCCGGAGATCAAAACGACCGGCTGAAAAACTTTGCACACATTCTCTCCTACAACGTTCGTTCCCACGCTTCCAATATTTCAATGATTCTTGACCTCATCTATAATGAGTACCCCGAACTTGCAGAGCTTGAGCTCATTGAACTGCTATCAAACTCTGCAGATAACCTTTCAGGAACGATAAGTCAGCTCAATGAAGTGGTGCAGATAAATACATCTGCAAAAGGCCATCTCGAGGTTTTAAATTTAAATGAAATTCTCGAAAAGGCTATAGACAATGTTTCTCCCGCAGCAGCAAAGAAAAATGTTCGAATCATAAATATGATTATGGATCGTTTCGAGGTATACGGAATTAGCCCGTACCTTGAAAATATTTTTAACAGCCTGCTGCTAAATGCTATAAAATATGCCTCTGAAGAGAGAGACAGTTTCATAAAACTCTATTGTTTGGTACAGGGCAAATACGTTGTGCTCTGTTTTGAAGACAACGGCCAGGGAATAGACCTAGACAGACAGGAATACGATATTTTTGGAATCAGTACATCTTTTAAAGACAGCAATGGAGACGGCACTACCGGACTATTTATCACTAAGAACCAGGTAGAGGCCATTGGTGGCCGTATAGAAGTAGAAAGTACAATTGATAAAGGATCTACATTTAAAATATTTTTGAGATATGAAGAAAATTAATACCCTTTGCATTATTGATGACGATAATATTTTTACTCTTGTTGCAAAGAAAATCGTAACTCTCGTAGGCTTTTGCGAAAATACAATGCTTCTTAAAAATGGAAGAGAAGCTCTTGAATTTTTTAAAGATATAAACGCAAAAGGCGATGCATTTCCGGAGATTATTTTCCTTGATTTGAATATGCCGTTAATGGGCGGATTTGAGTTTCTGAAAGAGCTGGAGAAACTGGAGGGAGCCAAAAACACAAAGGTATTTATCTTTACCTCATCTATTGATCCGGCCGATCAAAACAGAGCAAAAGAGTTCTCTGTTGTTGAACGGTTTGTAGAAAAACCGTTAACGGTAGATAAGCTTAAACTAATTTCAGAAATAATTTCCTGATTCTCTCTGAAAGTACCTGCGCTTTCGGATCCCCTTTAGAAAAAATACACTGTCCCCGGAATTTTTTTACAGCACCCGCAGTGTACCCAAATTACAATTCTTTTACGTCTTCTTGAGTCCTTTTGAAGGAATCTAAGACATAAAAAAAGAGCGATTGTTTGATAACAACCACCCTTTGAGCGGAGGGAGAGGGATTCGAACCCTCGATACCCCGTTGGGGGTATACTCCCTTAGCAGGGGAGCGCTTTCGACCACTCAGCCATCCCTCCAGGATAGATTTTTTTCGATCGAAAGACTTCAAATATAGAAAGCTTTTGCATGCCTATGCAACTTTCATTTTAACTATTTTTAAACTTTTTAAAGCACCCTTTTACTCTTCAAGAATATAAATCTGAGCAAGGTTACGGCCTATTTGTGCATAATCCAGTCCGTAGCCAAGTACAAAAAGATTGGGAATTTCAAACCCGGTATAATCAATTACCACATTATGCTCTGTAGCATCTTTCTTATGCAGCAGCGAGACAATCGTTGTGGAAGCTGGCTTATAAACCGACATTTTATCAACCAGATATTTCATGGAGAGTCCTGTATCAACAATGTCCTCCACAAAAATTATATGCCTGTCTTCAATATCGGCATCAATTTCCTTTAAATCCCTGACCTGGCCCGACGACACTTTTTCATCACCATAACTGCTTAGTTTTAAGAAGTCTACCTCGCAGGGAATGCTTACGTTGCGCATCAGATCTGCCAAAAAAATGAAAGCACCATTCAGCACTCCTATAAATATGGGTTGTTTATCTTTAAAATCGCGACTCAGCGCCTCCCCGATCTCCTTCGTGCGCTTCTGAATCTGTTCGTCGGTTAAGTATACCGTAAATCGGTCACCGTTAATATCGATTGATTCCGGTTGATATAGCCCCATATTTAATAAATGATTTCGATCTTTATAATTTTATTAGTCGTGTTGTCTGCCCGTACCTGCTCAGAAATTGTACCGGGTTGTCCGCGGTCTTTTTCAGGTGGGAATATAACGGCAGCAATCATTCCATCAAAGGATTGCATTACCAGAGCATCTTTTTTTCTGTGTGAAGGTATCTTGCGATTTGTTAAATGATCGGATACCAGCTGCGATCCTTCCATACCAAAAGGCCGAAGTGAGTCGCCATCTTCCCATTCCCGAATCGTAACCGGAAACATTACTTTTCCAACATCGATGATGAGTTCATTTGTGCCGAACTTTTTTGGACGTGAACCAATAGAGGCATGAACGAACCTGTGAACCAAACCATCTTTCAAATCGCTTGCGTTTATCTCAAGTACTTCGGTGTTTCTGTTTGATTCTTTTTTGGGAATAAAATAGAAACGATCTCTGTCTCTGCTTAGCATGTGCGAGCTGGTTATATCCACAGACTGCCCGGTTTGAAGGCGTTCAATTGTTTGGATCTCCTCAAGAAAGCCTTTGTTAACTGTTTGGTTTGGCAAGGTTCTGTCAAAAAGTGATTTAAACACAACAGGTTTCAATAGGTCTTTCAGGTTTAAAAAAGCATTCCGGCTGAACGAACTGTTATCGTACTGCATATGATCTGATACAAATTGTATCAGATGCTGGTGAACCCGTGCCTTTTCAGTTAAAGAAAGCAGATTGGTTTTCCAGCCCGGGAAAAATTTTTCCAGCATTGGAAACCACCTGTTTCTTAGAAAATTGCGTGCATAGGTAGACTCTTCGTTACTTGCGTCTATTCGGTAGGGAACGTTATACTCTTCAACAAAGTCAAGAATTTGCTCTTTGGTAACGTCAAGCAGCGGCCTGAACAGATCATTGTTCAGAGGCTCTATTCCCCGTAAAGAAGAAATTCCCGACCCGCGTAATATTTTTTGAAATATTGTTTCTAACTGGTCATCCTGATGGTGAGCCGTTACGATGAACTGTGCATTAAATTCCTTTTTTAACTCTCTGAAAATTCTGTATCTCTCATCTCTTGCCCAATTCTGGAAATTTCCTCCGTCAGAAGAGTCGTACTGAAGCCGAACGGATATGCATTCCAGATTCCATAACATACATATTTGCTCAACCATCTCCTGGTCTTTGTCGGACTGGTTCCCCCTCAGCCCGTAATTGCAGTGCACAACAACAGGCTTATATTGATGTCTGCTTAGCAGATAAAGCAGTGCCATAGAATCAGGCCCTCCGCTAACACCGGCAATAAATTTTGAGTTTTTCCCTGATTCCGGCAGATTGGAAAATTGACGGAGAAAGGCCTTATTGATCGGGGATGATTCTAACTTGTTCATGCCTAAATGTATTCACATCCAGAAGCTGATTCAACATCAATAATTCACCCTCTTCACCAACACCTAAACATTTGTAGCTATCTGATTTCTCCTCCCCGTTTACAAGCAGGTGTACCCACTCACCATAGCCAATAAGCCTCTGGTTAATCGCCCTCTGAAGATCAATATCCCTTTTATGCCATTTTAAGTAAGACTGCTCAATATGCAACAGAATATCGCTGAGCATTTTTTCTCTTGATACAGGCCCGCCATCTATTTGATTCAGGGATGCAGCACTGCCGGCGAGATCCTTACCAAATACTTTCTGGTTGATATTCAGACCTATTCCAATTAAGACCCTGTCTGGCCGGCTTCCCGAGAAAACACATTCTGTGAGAATACCACCCAGCTTTTTTCCTTCATGGAATATATCATTCGGCCATTTTATTACGGGTGACTGATTTGCGTGCAGTTCCACAGCCCTGCATACAGAATGAGCGCATGCAAGCGTCAAAAGAGAAAGCCTGTCGCCCGAAACGGGTTTCAGGCAAAGTGTGAACGTAAGATTTTTATAAGGCTCTGATTCCCAACGTTTTTCGTACTGACCTCTCCCCTGCTGCTGCACGTCTGTTATAATAACAGATCCATGAACCAGTTTATCCGAATCAATGGTTTTTGCGTAGCTGTTTGTAGAAGAAAGAGATTCGAAATAGAGGCATTCGCTTCCTATCCAGGAAGTTCGTAAAGAGTTTTTAAATGCCTCTACATCGAAAGAATCATTCATAAATATTATTTGCCAACTTCTACAACGCTGTCTTGAGTTCCGAAATCATTTGGAACGTACTCATCAGCAGCGTCATCATTCTCCCAAACCTCGCCGTCGAGCAGGTACTTAAAACGATATTTGTTTTCTGGTTTCAGTCTCATGGTTATTTCCCATTTGTCATTTTTTTTCTCAAGACTGTCCGATTTTTTATCCCATTCGTTGAAGTCGCCAACAAGCTGTACATCTTTTTCCGCCCACTCTTCAGGAATAGAGAATGTAACTTTGCAGATAGTTCTTTTGGGTGTAAATTTTTTCTGTAACATAATTGATAAATGGTGTTTTATTTAAAATACGTATCAAAAGTTAATTAACTTATTTATGATTTTAAACACATTTTAATTTTTTATTTATTATTTATCTCGTAATGTCGTTATTTATTTTGTTAGATTGTGATTAAATCTTTAATTTTTTATTTATGGTAGCGTTTCCCGATTAATGATACATGGCTATTTTCTGAAATAATCTAAGAACCATCGTTTTTACAAATTATAGCAAAAAGGCTTTCAGGGTGTTCTCCAAGAGTTTAAATGCTCGTGGATCTCAGAAATAGAATTCGTTGAAAGAACATTTTTTGCCAGTTCCTTCATATCCCCGAGTGTATTTTGACATAAAACAGCTTTTACCATAGGTATTGAACCGGCATTCATGCTCAAGTCGTCTATACCAATACCCAACAAGCAGGCTGCGGCCTCGGGGTATGAAGCCATCTCACCACAAACCGCAACAGGCAACTGGTGACTGCTTGCAGAGTCATAAGTCATTTTAATTAATTTCCACACAGACGGATGAAAACTGTCGAAAAGTGCGGATATCTTTTCATTTCCGCGGTCAACGGCCAGTGTATACTGTGTTAAGTCATTAGTTCCAATGCTAAAAAAGTCAACGTGCCGGGCAAACACATCCAGTGTTAAAGCTACGCTGGGAACTTCGACCATTACACCAAGCTGTATGTTTTTATCATAAGCCACTCCCTTTTTTTCGAGCAAATTCTCTACATATGAACAGTGGTCTTTTAATTCAATAACCTCCTCCACCCTGGAAACCATTGGTATCAGAATTTTAACCCGATCTTTGAACATGCCGGAAACCCTGTAAATGGCTTCCAGCTGGTTTCTCAGCAATATTTTTTTATCCAAAAGCATGCGAATCCCCCTCCATCCAAGAAATGGATTGGATTCGGGTTCCGACTGGTCAACAACTTTATCTCCGCCGGCATCGAAAAGCCGGATTGTTACGCTCTCGTCCTCCGTCGACTCCAGCATGTTTTGATAGAACGCTACCTGATCATCCACGTTGAAGTCTTCCGTTTCAAATAGAATTGTTTCTGTTCTAAGCAAACCAATACCTTTCGCACCGTTAGGTTTAAGATTCGCAAGCTCCTCAGAAAATTCAACATTCGCCTTTAGCGAGAACGGGTGCCCGCAAGAGGTCTCACTCTTTTCTGCCGTCCACTTTCTTGCCTTTTGATAGCGTAACTCTTCATCATTTTTTCTCTTTTTATACTCCTGAGACTGTTTCCAGGTTGGATTTATGAGAACCTGCCCTGTGGTACCGTCAATAATTACCGGAGTACCATTTTGAAGCTTATAACGATCCCAGTGGACATTTATCACGCATGGAATACCCAGAGACTGTGATAAAATCACAACATGCGATGTTAGCCCTCCTCTTTCTATCACGATTCCGGCGATTCCGATATGGCTCAGCGTTACCATAACTGCCGGAGAAATCTCTTTTGCAAAGACAACTTCACCTTTCTCAACCGATAGTTTCTTTCGCCGCTCCCTGGTGGCCTCAATTAATTCATCCCTTACAGAAACGATATCTACAACCCTCTCATTAACCCAGTTAACTTTGGTTGCCTCCATTATTTGAATATAATCGTTAAAAACGCTGAAAATAGCGTATTCAGCGGTGTAACGTTCTTCTTTAATTTTTTTCAAAATCAAAGACTCAACTTCAGGATCCTGCAAAGTCTGAATCTGCGTTTCAATTATATCAGAGGCATCACTGTTATCGGGCAGAGTTTTGATACGCTCATAATCTTTAAGTACGTTTTCTCTTGCGGCTTCAAATTTTATTATTTGATCACCAATCTCTTTCTCGCCGACCTTTTCCGGCATTACACTCTTCGAACCGGTTTCAAGTATAACTGCAAGTCCGATGCCAATACCGGAAGCTGCAGGCTTACCAGATAGAATTTTTGGGTGATTGCTCTTCATTATTCATCCGTATTAAATTTATTCTCGAACAGCTCGGTTAGTGTTTTAAGTGCCATATCTTCATCCGGGCCATCCAGTATCAGCTCCATTTCGGCACCACACTCAGCTGCGAGAGTCATCACGCCCAGAATACTTTTTCCATTTACCTTGTATCCGTACATCTTAATAAAAAATTCAGATTTAAACCTTGAAGCCGTTTTTACAAGTTCTGATGAGGGGCGGGCATGTAAACCCGATTCATTAAGTACTTTCACCTTAGCTGAAACCATATTGTAGTCTAAAGATTTAAATTAATAGCCATCAAACACACCGGTTTTGTGCTAAAAGAGGATGGCCGCCATACATTTGACACATCAGCAAGTACGTAACTGTGAGTCTTCGATGTTGAGGCCGCAGGTAGTATACTGAATTCAGCTTAAGAAAATAAGTAGTTGAGGATTTAGAATAGAACTGTATTTACAGCAGATATCAACAGACTATAAAGGAGTGCCCACCAGAAGTTTTTAATCTCAAAACCATCCAGCATGCTGTCAATAATCATAAAGATCCAGGCATTAATAACAAAGATAAACAGCCCGAGGGTAAGTACTGTAAGTGGAATGGTAAGAAATACGATCAGCGGTTTTATAAATGTATTAATAATTGCAAGAAGAATAGAAATTCCTATGGCAGTAAAAAAACTCTTAACTTTAACACCGCTCAAAATATATGCAAAGAAAAAGATTACAAGGCTGTTTACTATCAGATATTTAATCATGGTATGTGCAGTTTTAAATTGAACATGTATAAACTATCTACGAACATTAATTCAAATAGTTACTTTTGGCAGATTTTATCATAAAAAAGTTCGGTGAACTTTCTCCGCGTCTTTTATACAGTATTTTAAAATTACGGCAGGATGTGTTCATCATCGAACAAAACTGCATTTACGACGACATTGATGGTGTTGACCCGAATTGTGATCATCTTTGTCTGTTGGAAAACAAAGAACTTATCGGGTACGCGAGGCTTGTACCTGCCGATAATTTATTTACCGATCCTTCCATAGGAAGAATTATTGTTCCCGCAGATAAGCGCGGGCACGGCTACGGGCGAATGGTGATAAGAGAAGCCCTGAGTATACTGCATTCAAGGGGTGCGAAAAACATTGTAATTGAGGCTCAAAATCATCTGAGGAACTATTATGAATCGGAAGGATTTATTGCCGAAGGCGAGATATACGATGTTGATGGGATTCCGCACATAAAAATGTGGCAGAAAAGATCGCAATCGTGGTGATAACAGCTTAGCTGCAGGTTTATTCTTTGTAGCTATCCGTAATTGGAATCGAGTTCTGGCAGGCCTAGCCAGTAAAAGCGACAATAATAATCACGATTATTAGAGCGGCTTTAAAAATAATAGCTTTCCAGTTTTTCATTAATTTGAGCAGAATGATTAAGATAAGTAGATGATTGCAGGTATATACACAAAGTTGTTTTTAATTTCAAGTTATCCACATCGATTATTTCAAAAAATTAAAATTAATTTTCTGGAAATTTCAATATTTGAGGCCAAAAAGATATCTGAATCCGCAGGATGAATCCGGTAACGCTAAGTTATCCACATTTAATCAAGAGATTTACCTGAGAGCCTTCGTGAATTACCCACCACATTTATTGAACTAAGAGCCATCGCAATTTCTGCCAGAACCGGGTGCATCCATCCGATCATGGCAACAGGGAGCATAACCAGGTTATAGAAGAATGCCCAAAAAAGGTTTTGCCTGATTTTCTTGAAAGTTAACCTGCTAAGGTTAATCGCCCTTAAGATGGCCTTTGGGTTGCCGTCAACAAGAATCATGCTGCCAGCCTCAATAGCGATATCGGTTCCGGTTCCCAAAGCGATACCTACATCTGCCTGTGTAAGAGCCGGTGCATCGTTTACCCCGTCCCCTATCATTGCAACGACATCACCTCCATCCTGAATTCTGCGAATTACATCGGCTTTTTCATCCGGTTTTACCTGTGCTATTACCTCATCTATCCCTATCTGTTCTGCAATAATTTCGGCAACCCGCTTTTGATCCCCGGTTAACATCACTGTTTTAAAACCAAGATTGTGTATGGCACGAATCACTTCCGGAGTCTCCTCTTTGATGGTATCCTTGATTCCGCAAATGCTTCGTATTTGCTGATCCTCTACTAAAAATATGGGTGTAGTTCCCTCCTCCTGCAATCGTTTGGAAATATCCGCTGCCTCCTTACTGAGGCCAATCGATTTTGAATCGAGCAGATCTGCATTACCGGCCAAAACAGAATGTCCGTCAACCACAGCTTCCACTCCCATACCTGTATAGGACAGGAAATTTTCAGCGTTTCTATAATTCTCTACACTCAGGTGACGGGTAATTGCTTTGCTGAGAGGGTGTTCCGACATATTTTCGAGAGCGGCTATTCTCTGCTCAAAAGCATCGTTTGCTTCGGTTAAGTCTACCCAATCAACAACCTCCGGCTCCCCTTTAGTCAGCGTTCCGGTCTTGTCAAAAACAAACGTTGTAACCTCCTGAAGCCTCTGTATTGACTCTCCTTTTCTGATGAGGATTCCGTTTTCTGCTCCCAGGCCCGTACCCACCATCAGGGCTGTTGGTGTTGCAAGACCCAGTGCGCAGGGGCATGCAATAACAAGTACGGCAAGTGCTACAAAGAAAGCCTGACTAATCGGTTCCAGGTCTGTGATAAGCCAGGGTATAAAACTATCTGCCCACAGCAGCATTGGCCTGAGTGTTTCAGGAAGAAGTGCCCAAACAATAAAAGTCGCCAGTGTAAGAAGCAGAATAGCCGGAACAAATATGGCTGTTATTTTATCAGCAAAATCCTGGATCGGAATTTTCGATCCCTGTGCTTCTTCCACCATTTGAATCACACGGTTAAGAAATGTCTCCTCACCAACTTCCGAAGCCTCTGCCCGAATGGTTCCCTCAATATTGATTGTTCCTCCCACTACTTTATCGCCCACAGATCGTAAAGCCGGCATCGATTCACCCGTAACCATCGATTCATCCACCGAACTTTTACCATCCACAATAAAACCGTCAGTAGGAATTTTTTCTCCCGGGCGGATGATCATTATATCCCCTTTTTTCAGTTCGTCAGCAGGGATCTCCTCTTCAAGGCCGTTTTTAACTATTCTTGCCGATTTCGCTTCAAGAGTGAGCAATTTTGTAATCGCTTCAGATGCCCTTCCGCGCGCTTTAACTTCGATGTAGCGGCCGGTAAGGTGAAAAGCCATAATCATCGCCGCAATACCGGCAAAGCTATAAAAAGGGGATCCCAAGATACCCAGAAGATACCCCAGCGAAACAAGTCCCGTTGTGAGGGACGCAAACGTTCCGAGAGCAATAAGAACATCCATATTTGGGGTGAGATTCCTGCTCGAAATCAGGGCGCTTTTCAGCGTATCGTAGCCGGGGCCAAAGAGAGTATAGGAAGCACCCAGCACCATCACCGACTCCATTACAAGGGGCGAGGATATGTGAAAACCCAGTATCATTTCCACAAACATCCATAGCATTAGCGGAGCCGTAACTGCCCAGCTCTTAATCATCTTGAGGCGGGCGGCCTCAAGTTTCTTCTCCTCTCTTTCTCTCTTCTCTTCGAGCTTATTTACTTTTTTTTTTTGCTGCTCAAGCACTTCGTACCCTGAATCCTCAACAGCCTGTTTTATCTCTTCAACAGAAATCACGGAGCTGTTATAATCTATATATGCTTTTTCTGTTGAAAGGTTAACTGATGCATTTAAAATGCCCTCTTTCTTTGAAAGAGCTTTTTCAACCGCCGACGAGCAGCCTGCACAATGCATCCCGCCAATTTCCAGGGTTATTGAATCTGCAGGGACCTCCTCTACTTCGTATCCCGCATTTTCAATAGCCTGTTTAACCGAGTCCATGGGAAATTCGGAAAGATCGGTTTCTATATAGGCACTTTCCGTTGTAAGCTGGACGTTTGCATCTTTTACGCCATCAACCTTTTTAAGTGCTTTTTCAACGGCATTGGTACAGCCGGCACAATGCATGCCGCTAATTTTCACTTCCTGTTTCATACTTTTGTAAATCTAATTGATTGAAGAGCTGTAAATCTAACGAATCTGACGCACGAAACTGTTACAACGGGAATTATCGGTTGTGTAATATTTTTGGTTACAACTGATCAAGTGAGGTTCTTTCGTGTTTTCCCTGCTTCAAATACTGAGTCACAGTTTTCCCTGTAATTTTTTTAAACTGATTGGAAAGGTACTGAACACTGCTATAATGCAGCTGATGAGCTATTTCACTGAGAGTCCATTTTCTAAAACTGAGAAGTTCTTTTACCCTCTCAATTTTCATTTTAATAAAATAGTGCTCTATCGTATCGCCGGTTTTTTCAGAAAAAATACTGCTTGTATAAGAGTAGTTCAGGTTTGTCGTTTCGGAAACAAAATCGGATAAACGGCTGGGATTTTTACTCTCTTCCAGATACTCGATATAACGGATAATTGCTACTTTCACGTCATTAACAATCTCCGATTCGCGATCCTGAATAATCTCGAAACCTTTATCCCGCAGTTCGTCCGAAAACCTCTCGAGCTGCTTTTCTGTCATTGGCTTCTTGGTTGTTACAGATCCAAGATCAACCTTCGCATCTTTACAGCCCATCTTACTCAGCGTCATTTTTACAGACTCAATACAGCGCGGACAAACCATATTTTTGACAGATAAATGCATATTTACAATGATTCGGTCATGGGTTGGATTTCATCTATTCAACAGTTACGCTCTTCGCAAGGTTTCGCGGCTGATCTACATTACAACCCCGGTTAACCGCCACGTAATACGATAGTAGCTGAAGTGGAATTACCGTTAACAGCGGTGAAAAACAGTCTTTTGTACCCGGCAGGGATATACAAAATTCAGACAGCTCCCTCACTTCGGGATTATCATCATTCATGATAGAAATAATGCGCCCTTTCCTTGCCTTAACTTCCTCTATATTCGATATCATTTTGTCGTTTGTATGATCCGTTGCAGCAATTACAACTACGGGCATCATTTCATCAATAAGCGCAATGGGACCGTGCTTCATTTCTGCAGCCGGATAGCCCTCGGCATGAATATAGGAGATCTCTTTTAGCTTTAAGGCGCCTTCGAGCGCAACCGGAAAGTTATAGCTTCTTCCGAGGTACAGAAAATTGGGAGCATACGTAAACAGGCTCGCCATTCTTTTGATAGATTCGTCGCAATGTTCCAGAATGTATTCAATTTTTGAGGGTATTTTGCTCAGCTCCCCGATGTAGTTCCTGAATTCAGCTTTCTCAATCACTCCCTTTCTATACCCCATTTCGAGCGCCATCATGATAAGAACAACAACCTGCGCAGTAAACGCCTTGGTCGAAGCCACCCCGATTTCGGGTCCGGCATGGGTAAAAACACCCGCGTCTGTCTCCCTGGAGAGAGTAGAACCCACAACGTTACAAATTCCCAGCACCATGGCACCTTTCTTTTTGGCTTCCCGGAGGGCGGCGATAGTATCGGCCGTTTCACCGCTTTGAGAAATTACAAGCAACACATCCCCTTCACCAATCAGCGGATCGCGATACCTGAATTCCGAAGCGTATTCTACTTCGACCGGTGTTTTTGCCAGGTACTCGAAAAGATACTCCCCAACCAGGGCCGAGTGCCAGCTCGTTCCACAGGCCGCAATTACAATTCGATTCGCGTTAACCAGATCGTCCATAACGTCCTGTATTCCGCCAAGCTGTATTGTGTGGTTCTCGGGGTTCACCCTGCCGCGCATGCAATCTGCAACTGATCGCGGCTGCTCAAAAATCTCTTTAAGCATAAAATGGGGATAGCCTGCTTTTTCAATAGCGTCAAGGCTGATCTCAAGTTCATGCACCTCTTTGGTAAGCGAAACATCCTCAATAGTTTTTACCTTATAGTCGTCTTTCGTAACTATAGCCATCTCGCCATCGTCGAGGTAAACCACTTTATTTGTATATTCTATGACGGGTGATGCATCTGAAGCGATGAACATTTCCCCGTCGCCAATACCCAGCAACAGCGGCGAGCCTTTTCTTGCAATGTAAATTTTGTCGGGAGACTCTTCGTGAACTACAGCAAGGCCGTATGTGCCCACTACCTGCTTCAGGGTGAGCTGAATTGCATTTTCGAACGAAATTCCTGAAGACGAATTATATATTTCTTCTATCAGCTGCGCAATAATTTCGGTGTCGGTTTGGCTTTGAAACGTTTTGCCTCTCGAAATCAGCTGTTTTTTAAGTGTAGAATAGTTTTCTATGATCCCGTTATGTACTACGGCAATTCTGCCTGATTCGCTCATATGAGGATGCGAATTCACATCGTTGGGTTCTCCATGCGTGGCCCAGCGCGTGTGCCCAATACCCATGGGACCGGAAATCCCCTCTTTTTTTATTAGTCTTTCCAGATTGGATACTTTTCCCTTTCCTTTTCTGAACTGCATTGTATCATTCACGAGTGCCATACCCGCTGAGTCGTATCCTCTGTACTCAAGTCTTTTCAGGCCTTTAATTAATATTGATGAAGCGTCTCTGTATCCTATATATCCTACAATTCCACACATAATGAATAAGTTTAAACTATTAGTACTATTTGATTAATTTCAGGACAACGAATTTGATAATTTGATAAATATATTAAATGAAATACACAATCTGCTTTTCGGAAGACAATTTTCTTGAAAACTTTCATCCTCTTACACTCACCAGGCCGGTTTACGACCTCAGAGTGGGTATATTAACGCTTGGCCAAAAATGGCTCAGAATACTCGGGCAGCACGATACAGAACCTGCCGGCATCCAAAGAGGCCATTTAAAAGACGTTTTTAAAACATTTTCTCCATCCGAAGGAAAACAGATTCTGTGGATCAATCCACGATTTATTCCTGATGATTCGCTCGCACTTAATGTAAAAAACTTAACATTAAATAGTGCCATTACCTGTGATGGTACACTTATCGCTGCCAATATATCACCAAAAATACATGAAAAATGGTCTCTGGACGGACCTGACACGGCAGATGTTGGCTGCGATGAGACAGATATTCCCGAAAACAGGATTTTGAATAACAGCTGGGAGCTGTTCCAGCGCAACGGTGAGCAGATCAAATTCGACATTGAGCTTCTGCAGCTGGAGCCTCATACTGCGGGTGATAGATTTCCGCATGCCACACTTATTAACCCCGGGCAGATTTATATTGAAGAGGGTGCGAAAATAGAACCCGGTGCTCTGCTTCTGGCAGATTCGGGCCCAATTTATATTGGAAAAAGAGCCCGTATTATGGCTCAGTCTGTGGTAAGGGGCCCGTCTGCCGTATGTAATGATTCGGTAGTTAAGATGGGTGCAAAAATTTATGAAGAAACCACGATAGGCCCGGTTTGTAAAGTAGGAGGTGAAGTTTCGAATGTTATTTTCCACTCCTACTCGAACAAAGGCCATGATGGTTATGCCGGCAACTCTGTTTTCGGCCAGTGGTGCAATCTCGGAGCCGATACCAATACATCCAATCTCAAGAATAATTACGGAACTGTAAAGGTGTTCGACTGGAAAACAAAAAAGGAATTTGATACTGGCCAGCAGTTTATCGGCACTATAATGGGCGATCACAGTAAAACAGGTATAAATTCAATGCTGAATACCGGCACGATGTGCGGGGTTTGCTGCAATCTTTTTTCTGATAAATACCCGCCGAAATTTGTACCGTCATTCAGCTGGGTAAGCGGGCAGGATATCGTACCCTACCATTTTGAAAAAGCGATTGAAGCGATGGAGAAGATGATGCAGAGAAGGCACGTTCAGCTTGCAGTGCCTTACAGGAATATGATGCAGGCACTGTTCCAGTCGTCAAATTTTTAAGATTATTTGCAGAAAGCGCCTTACGGAAGCATAGGAAAAATCATTTTTATCTGTTCTTCTGTAGGTATTGTGCCGTATTCAGCAATTTCGAAGGACTCTGCGTGCCGGAAAGACATGGCTCTTCTCTCGCTGTAGTATTTAATCAGTGTTTCGCGCTGTGCGTCAGATATTTCCCTGTTCAGGTAGGTCTGCTTCAGCCACTCTTTTCGGGCTTCCACATTATCCATATCAGGTACATCACCCAAAATTCCCATAGTCCAGGGCATCCATTCGTAAACTTGTGATTCGTGAGCGTCCAATCCATCAACTTTATGATCAATAGTTTCATCAATAGAGACGGCAATATCGTGACTAAATGGATTTGGCTTGGTGAAATTATCCTGCATATAAAGGAAAACAGGATTGTTTCTTAATGGCTCAGTATCTGAAACCACGTTGGGCACAATCACCATATATGATGCATCGATTACAAGCTTACCTGCGTTTCGGTGATCGGGATGATAATCGTTTGGCCTCAAACCAATAACCACATCCGCATTCCACTCGCGGATAGCCCTGATAACGTCCATGCGAATATGAAGCTCCGGAGTTAGCGTTGCATCGTTATAATCCCAGACTTCGTACTCTGCAATTCCATATCGGCGTGCTGCCTCTTCTGATTCTGCCCTTCGGATTTCGGCCAGTACACCTCCGCCCTTTTCGTGATGCCCGGCATTACCATTCGTAATTGATACAAATTTGACTTTGTGCCCGGCCTGAGCCATGAGGGTTGCTGTTCCGCTCATTTTAAAGTCTGCATCATCGGGGTGGGCAAAAATCGCAATGACGCGAAGCGGATCGTCAACCGGTGAGTTTATTTGTGCAACAGACAGTTCACAAAATAGCATCAGTAAACAAAACAAAGAGAGCAGATATTTCATCGTTCTAAAAATTTCAGGTTAACATCTTTTTATTAATGCAATATCACAGTTAAAGGTTTATCAGTCAATATTTTATGACGACAAATTATATTCGAAGATTATTTCTAATCTGTATTATTCCAGATATCGTGGGTCGTTACCCAGTTACCGGTATCCAGCTTCTTTAATATATTCAGGTACTTCGATTTTGAATACGATGTGTCTCCGGTTGCATTATGAACAAGTTCCACATTTGCAATGCCCCTGCCGAATGCCAGATTCCCTGACACCTCAACTTCTTCATAATAGCTGTCGAGCGACGTTTCATATTCATCAAATATCGATTGATAGTAACTCTCTACGGCATCTTTGCCGATTAAAGTTTCTGTGCCCGGCGCCATCAGCAGGCCATCATCAGAAAAGTGACCCGCAATTCGGGAAGCATCCCCCTCATTAAATGCAGCGGCTCTGTCTGCACTCATTTCTTCTATTGTTTGAATGTCTTCTGTACTATTTACTGTCTCCTTATCGCAGGCTGTAACCAGTAAAAGCAGTAAAAATGCTGATATAGTTTTCATGGTTTTTCTATTTGGAATGTTTCATAAAAAAAACCCCGAACAGTTTTCATATCCGGGGCTTTTTGTATCTCAATGATTCCAGCTACGGAATAATCACATCTCTTTAATAGCCTGGGTTTTGAGTCAGGTTTTCATTTCGCTGCATCTCCTCATCAGGGATGGGAAACAGCAAGTGGAATTCCTGATAAGTTTGTCCCCAGTTATTATTCGCTCCGATCACATCCACAAATGTCGCATCACCCGGATTTGACTCAGATGTGGTGGGATATTTTCTTGTTCTCTGAATGTCGGACCATGCTTTGAAATCGAGCGACAGTTCCCTGTAGCGCTCTTTCCATACCTCTTCCACAAACTCGTCTGCAGAAAGCCCTGAGAGTGCATCAACGATCTGCTGGCGATCGGTTTGCCAGTACGCCCGGCTGCGAACATCCGCAAGATAGCCAACTGCTTCTGCGGTAACACCTTCTGACCGTGCAATGGCTTCAGCAGCAATTAACAACACCTCTGAATATTTTGTGATGTTCAGATTATTGTCGCCGCGGGCCGTTTCAAATACAGCCTCTTCTTCGAACCAAATGTAGGGAACGTATTCGTTAAACTCGTATGTAACTCCATCTCTTTCGAGAGAAGTGTAGTACATTTGATGGTTTTGAACCCGAAGATCCTGTTCAGGATCATACATTTGTATCAGCTCGTTTATTGGCCGGTACATATTCAATGTACGTCCATAAGCAATACCGTCGGGGCGAACTACACCCGGGATGGTAATTCGGGGGTATCCGCTTGACGAAATGCCCGTATTGTATTCGACAGACCAGACGTACTCTGAAGTTTGCTGGTTAGTGCGCATTTTATTGTAGGCACTGTCTCCGTCAATATTATCACCATGCTCGATCAAAGAGTATGTACCGGACTGTATAACAGTTCGGGCGGCACTAGCAGCTGCAGCATAAGCTGACCCGTTTTGTACCGGAAAGCCCGCACGCTGCAGATTTACATCTGCGAGAAGTGCTGCAACAGCACCCCGGGTTACACGGCCGTTATTACCACTTGCAAAAGGAACGTCGGGGAGCTGGCCATTATTCAAAGCCCACTCCAGGTCTTCCACAATCTGGCTGTAAACAGCATCTGTGGGTGATCTCTCCACAAAGATATCATCCAGGCCTTCTGTGGGGTCAAGCACCAGGGGTACATCACCGAAACTCTTTACAAGAAAGAAATAGTTCAATGCCCGGAAGTATCGGGCTTCTGCGGTAAGTGTAGCTCTTTCCGAATCG
>Ga0081528_100244_pt1 | contig 37977 bp, 43 predicted proteins | sample HotLakmasection4_FD_71011 | JGI IMG/M metagenome (GOLD analysis project Ga0081528, IMG submission 71011) | Hypersaline microbial mat communities from Hot Lake, Washington, USA - Section #4 (SPADES assembly) (version 2) | ecosystem: Environmental > Aquatic > Non-marine Saline and Alkaline >...
ACTCTTGAGATGCAGACTCAGGGCTTGATAAGGACTGGTGGCGTTGGGCGTGGTTGAGGAGATGGTCATAGTCATTCAGGGGATGTTGGTGATAGGTCGAGGGGTTGGCGGTCTCGCCTGAGCTGTGAAAGTGTTGCCGCAGACCGTTGAGACTTAAGGTGCCGCCAGTCAAGTGGTCTTCGAGGTAGTCGGCCACCGCCGTTTCCTTACCCTGCATGGCGGCAATATAGAGGGCCTCGACCATCAACAGGGCCGCTTTATCCAACTCGAAGTCGTGCGTCATCTGGTCCCAGAGGGCGCGATACAGCTCATTGGGCAATAACTCGCGTTGCCAGGTGCAATAGAGGAAGGCTCTGGGCTTCTGGTGGAGGGCCTCAATCACATGGCGATAGTTGATGCAGCGGCCTCGGCGGAGCCCTCCGGTAGCGCGGATGCGAGGCAATTCCGCCACACAGTTCTGGCCCAGGTACCCCCGCAGTCGATTGTGGTAGAGCTGGATTTCCAGCTGACGCCCCACCAGTCGAGACGGCACCGTGTATAAGATTCGGCGCACCGTGATGGTGCTGCGAGAACTCACCCGCACGCTCAGCACCTCGTAGTCCGGCACTCGATATCGGGGTAACGCTTGGAGGTAGAGACGTTCCTGAGCATACTTGTCGGCACACGGGTCGTTGAGCTTGGAGAGCACTCCAGCGAGACAGGCCTGGTAATCCCCGACATCGGCAAAATCAAAGCTCCCCCGCAGGTAGAGCTGTTGAGTCAAGCGATTCTTGAGATGGCCGTGGGGAGACTCTATCGACCCGTTCTCGTGGGCAATCCCCCGATTGTTGCGGGTGGGCTCCAGTCGATAGTGCTTACACAAATCCTCATAGAGTTGAGTAAGCTTTTGATGGTGACTCCCGGCATTGCGGTAGGCTGCACTTAAACTGTCGGTGCGTTCGCGCTAGCGGAGCGAAGCTCTGTTGCCGAGGCACGCCGCCACAGGCCTCAAACGCATTCTGCAAGCCTTCCGATAACGCGACAAAGCTTTCCCCGCCTTCGATAATCTGGGCATACTGCCAGCCGCTGTAGGCCAGGCGGTAGTGGTAAATCAAGTGCGGGTAGGGTTCTCCGTTAATCGTGATGGTGACCCCTTTCAGTTCGGTGAAGTCCGAGAACCCCATCAACCCCGGCTCATGGCGTAATTCGAACATCACTTCGGGCGACTCGCCATGATGCCGTTTCCACTCACTCACCCGCCGCTGTAGAGTGCGCAGCACCTGAGGATACTGACCCGGATACTGCTCCTGAAGGTACTCATACAAGGTCGTGGGTTGCAGACGAGGCTCTCTCCGCAGCATCGGTTCTAACTCGCTTTCCCAGACTCCGTCTAGAGGGTCTGAGCGGGTGCGCCAATCTCGGGGGCGTCCTCGCTCCACGGAATGGACTCCCGCGTCGATCCGTTGCCCACTGCGTTCTGATATCCCGGCCATGGCCGACGCTTGGGCTTGCGTCGCCCCGGTTTTTCTCGCTTGCATATACACCTTGACTTGATACGGCTCTATCTTCACCGGACACACCCCCAGCATTCGCTGGGAGTAGTCTCAGGGGTTCTGGTTTGCAATGCTGACAGCGGGACTTCTTGGCGCTGTACTACCCGCCAAAGTAGTTGTCGTCACCCGCCAAAGTAATTGTCATCTAATACCATTCTCTTCATAAGAGCATTTCTTTGAGGTGCCGTATTTTAAGCTCTCGATAATGCTTCCCAGTGATGCCTTACACCATCCAAACGGCAAGCTATCCTCTTCTTTAATCTGCTCTAGCAAAGCCTCGGCAGGCTCAACATCGGGGTTTTGTTCGCGCCAGTCGGCGGTGAGGTCGCCGCGAAACGCTGCCGCCAAAACCGACTGCCGAAACTGATCCAGCAGCTCGGGTATCGCCTCAAGGGCCTCCCGCGCTTTCCGACTCCGCGCCGTCAACGCCTCAATCTTCTCCACAATCCGCCGCTGCTCATTGAGGGGTGGTAGGGCGATGTCAGAGTCATGGACGATATTACGATTTAGTGTTGGGACAGCAGTGCTCGAACTATATTTTTTTAAGTCTGTATTTCGGAGTAAATAGGCACAAAACTTAGGATCATTACCGTGAAAATCTTCCACGAATAGCGCTGTGTTTAGAGGCCAAAAATCTCCCTCTACAAAATGAACTTTTCCAATGGTTCCGCTTCGCCCTGTCACGACACCAGGGCCTTTAATTTTCGCCTCTTCATGCGTACCAACCGGACCATTTGCAGCATATATAGGAAATGAACCAGGTTGACGATGCTGTTTTGGTAAATCAAAGCCACGCTTTAGCGTGACAGCCTCTCCAAAGCGAACTTCTGCCCACCCTTCTGGCAATTCATCAAACTGACTCAACTGACTCCCTCCCGAAACTCAAACTATTCTGTCTAAAAGACAAGTTGCCTGCAACTAGCCCACAGACCAAAACCGCGAACCCTTATTCCACAGCATCATCTCTTTTCACTCAACATCTCTGTCACCACAGCTTTCAGCATGGGCACATCCTCCTGCACCGATGCCCAAACCACCTCCACATCAATTCCCCAATACTCATGCACCAAAATATTCCGCATTCCGGCAATAGCTGACCAGGCAATGTGCGGATATTGGTCACGCAGTTCGTCAGGAATCTGCTTCACCGCTTCACCCAGAATCTCTAACAGCTTCACCACCGCCAAAATCTTCTCTCGGTTTCCCTGAAATGCTTCAAAATCAACCCCTGCTGTAAACGCTTCAATTTCCTGAATGGCCTCCAGCATGTCTTGCAAAAATTCAGAAACGTCGCGATTTTTCATATATAAACCACTTCTGCCAAAACCTGTTCCCGAATCCTGGGTTTCAACCCCTTTTTCGTGACCACATCCACCGGAACACCCACTAAATCGCTTAAATATTCCCGCAGTTCTAGCAGCTTTGACAGCGGTGGGGCCTGCTCATAATCCACCAACACATCCACATCGCTGGTGGCTGTTTGCTCCCCTCGAGCATAAGAGCCAAAGATGCCGACTTCCGTGATGCGATACCGCTGACGAAAGACTCCCTCCTGCTGTTTGAGTAAGGTCTGTAAGGTCTCTAAAGAGAGTTCAACGGATGGATTCATATACTCTCAATCCTGCTCCAAAATACCCACCAGGGTCTTCACCAGGGCCGCCACATCATCCGGCACCCGATAGCCGCCAATATCCTGGGTGATGCGCTTCGTCTGGCGATTCAGCACCTCTCGCTTGGCGCTCTCGCTGGTGAGCTGCACATAGGGCAGGGTTTCTTCGATCTGCGCCTTGAGGGCATCCAAACCGGGAATATCTCGCTGGGCCATGGGCAGCTGCAACCGCGTTTTGGCATAGTCGTAGCCAAACTCCGCCAGAATCTCGTCCGTATCCTGGGGTAGCTCAAAGTAGGAGCGGAAGGTGTAGCTGACGCCTTCCTGCAAAATCTTTGACATGGGGTTAATCCTCCAGCAGGGCTGTCAGGGCTTCCATTTCGGTCATGGCGATCTGTAGCTTCTCCATTATGGTCGCCGCAATCTCCTCCGGTTCCGGCAGGTCATCGGCAGACTGCAAACTCTCATCCCGCAGCCACGAGATATCCAGATTCTCGCCCCGCTGGGTAATGAACTCGCGGCTAAAGCAGCGCCAGCGGCCTGCTTCCCCCTGGTCGGTGCGGGGGGCGGTGCCGTTGGGGTCGTCGCCGTAGCAGGTGATGAAGTCGGCAAAATGCTCAAAGGTCAGGGGGGTGCGCTTGCCAAAGCTGGGCATGTTGGTGCGCAGGTCGTAGACCCACACATTCTGGGTGTTGCCCTTCTCGGTGGTGCCCCGCTGAAAGAACAGCACATTCGTCTTTACCCCCTGGGCGTAAAAGATGCCCGTGGGCAGCCGCAGGATAGTGTGCAGGTTGCACTTATCCATCAGGTCGGCACGAATGCTCTGGCCCTGCCCCGCCTCAAACAGTACGTTATCGGGCAGCACCACCGCCGCCCGGCCTCCCGGCTTCAGCCCCCGGTAGATGTGCTGCAAAAAGGCCAGTTGCTTGTTCGAGGTGGGGTAGGTGAAGTCGTCTCGGGTGGGGCTGCCGCCGCCTTTTTTGGTGCCAAAGGGCGGATTGGTCAGCACCAGGTCGGCTCTGGTCAGACGGGTGCCCTCTGGCGATAGGGTATCCCCCAGGGTGACAGCACTCTCAATGCCGTGGAGCATCAGGTTCATCAGCAACAGGCGGTGGGCATCCTGCACCAGCTCCATACCGTAGAAGGCCTGGTAAATCTGAAAGGATTGCTCCGCCTCCGATAGCTCAAACAGGTCGTCGGTGCGCTGCTTGATATAGCGGTCGGCGGCAATCAAAAAGCCGCCGGTGCCCGCCGCCGGATCTTGAATCAGCTCCCCTGGCTGGGGCTGCATCAGCGCCACCATGCAGTCAATCAGGGGACGGGGGGTAAAGTACTGCCCCGCCCCGGACTTGCGCTCTTCGGCGTTCTTTTGCAGCAGGCCCTCGTACAGGTCGCCCAGGCCCTCTTCCTTGGCAGAGTACCAGTCCAGCCCGTCGATGCTGGTCACCAGTTTGTTGAGGATGCGGGGCTGCTTGATGGCGGTCTGGGCATTGGCAAAGATCGCCTGCACCCGCCGCCGGGAGGTATCCTGCCCCAGCTCCAGCAGCATGGCCCGGTAGAAGTTCAACTGATCCAGCCCATCGCGGCTGGTGAGGTCATCCCAGCGGTAGCCCTCTGGGAGCTGGGCGTCTTCTGCCCCGGTCTCCTGCATCATTTTGAGGAACAGCAGGTAGGTGAGTTCGGTAACGTACTGCAGGTAGCTGATGCCGTCATCTCGCAGGACATGGCACAGGTTCCACAGCTTTTGGACGATGTCGGAGGTGGCGTTCATGGGCAGTTAGGCAAACCAGTTTTCGAGTGGTAGATCTTGAAACGCTTCAAAGTCAGTGACGTTGCGAGTGACTAAGGTAAGGCGGTTGACGGCTGCGATCGCGGCGATCTGTCCATCAACATAGGGCGGTGTTCTACCCTGCCTGGTGAGGCGATCTCGCTCAGCCGCGTGCCAGGCAGCAGCCCGATCATCGTAGGGCAAAATGGGGAGTCCGCCTTCAAGCTGCTGCTGAATATAAAGGTGGATGCGTTCTTTGCGCTGCGAGTCTGGCAGTCTGAGACACCCGTATTTGACTTCGTGGTAAGTGACGGATGAGATCGCCAGCACAGCACCGTGTTCTGACAATTGCGCCATCACTGTGGGGTTAGGGCTGGGCTTCAGCGGTTCTGACAGCACGTTGGTATCCAGCAGAAATTGAGGCACGGTCACAGCTCGACCTCTCGACCTGGTGATTTGTCCCGTACGTCAAAGATGGCGTCGATTTCGTCGTTTTCAAACCAGGGCTGGCCTTCAATGTATTGTTGCCGAAACTCCCTGACGGCTTCGCCAAAGTTGGGGCGTGGCTGTTGCAGTTTTTGGTACTCGGCGATCGACAGAATTACCGCCACAGGCTCACCGCGCCGGGTAATCTCTACCGACTCCCCCGCCTCCGCTGCCCGAATAATTTGGGTCAGCTTATCTTTCGCCTGGGCAATGGAATATTGAGACATGACCCTGCCCCCCGCCATTATGGCTATCAATATGGCTATTTTAAGACTTTGGGTAAAAACGATGACCACCCAACACCATGACTAAACTGAAGTATGCGCATGAGGGACGACCATGACGGCTCTATCTCCCCAGGTCTCCATTCAAACCTACCCATCATCCGACGGCGAGCCCGTGGCCGAAACCTTTGTCTATGCCTATGCACGCCTAAAATGGGGTTTTTTGCATAACCCCTCGAAAAGGTATATTCCACATCGAGATAATTGAGTCTCGATATGACTCACTTTATTGATTTGCAAACCACACGACGTATTCTCTAACAGGCCAAAAATTTTCATTCTCGCGTGAAGTGACTTCTACATCGCAGAGAGGGATATATCCTGTTTTTCGCTCCTCTTTTGCCTTGACAATAATTCCGTAATCTTCGTCTTCCCCCTCTATTTCAAGCACCTTTACGACGTGTCCTATACTAAACGGTTGATTCTGGTCACTACTAAAAGGATTGGATGTAAGGTCTTCTTTTCTTTCTGCCTCAAAGGGAAAGGAGAGGTTCTCTAGTAACCAATCCCTCCAGTTTCTGATCTCCCATTCTTCATATTTTTGGTCCCACAACTCTTCGTTGTCGTCATCCCATGACGTGTCATATTGCTTATCCTGAGCCATCTTGATACCTCCACTCCGAAAGAATAATTGATTGAAGATATTCGAGTCTCAGTTTACTGACTTCGTGACAGACGATCCGTCCAAGTATCTATACACACTGGCTTTTGAAAGTTTGTAATCCTTCATCAGGGTTTTGATAAGTACGCCCTGGGCTCGCTTTTCCCGCAGTTCAAAACACTGCTGTTCCGTCAAGCTTTTATTGCGCCCAAGCCTGATACCACGGGCTTTAGCACTTTGGATGCCATCCATCTGGCGTTCAGCTCGGATTTCGGTTTCAAACTGAGCAATGGCCCCCAGCATATTGAATAATAGCCGTCCGGTAGCATCTCCAGTGTGAATGTTCTGGTCGAGCACCTGAAGATTAACCTGCTTTTGGTCTAACTGCTCAGCCAACTGACAGAGATGCAACGTGGAACGAGCCAGTCGGTCTAAACGCGTTACCACTAGCGTATCGCCTTCCCTAAGGTATTCGAGGCAGGCTTTCAGTCGGGGCCGCTTACTGGAAGAGCCACTCCGCTTCTCTTGGAAAATCTTGTCGCTATGCTTCAGCTTATCGAGCTGTACATCAAGACTTTGTCCGACAGAGCTGACCCGCGCATAGCCGACGACAGCCATAATCGCCCTCAAAGGTTTCATTATGTCTAAGACCTTTTGAGAATTAGATAATGAGACATGAACTGAGACACTAATATGCGTACGTCTCAAAAGGTCTACTTTCTGAGACTATTTTAAATGACGGGACGCCCCAGCGCGATTACTCATTTTTATGGCAGAGCAGATAGCGGCCCCCACCCAAAAACGTCTGCAAATCCTGGGGGATGACGAGATTGCCCACCTCTATGGACTGCCTCACTTCACCCCTGAAGAAAGAGGTGAGTATTTCGCACTATCGCCCAGGGAAACTGCCGCCATCGAGCAACTGCACAGCATCAAATCTCGGATATACGCCATTCTACAGTTGGGCTACTTCAAAGCCCGTCATTTGTTTTTCGTTTTCAGCTTTTCAGCCGTAGTTGCTGATATCCAATACATTCAGTCACGCTACTTTCCTGAGTGTCAGCTGACTGAGTTTGAACCGACGAAGGTCACGCGACTGAAGCAGCAGCGCATCATTCTTGAACTCTGCAACTACCGCATCTGCTCTGAGTCAGAGCGTCAAGCACTGATACGAAAAGCCCAACAGACCGCGAGGGTTTGCGGAAAACCCATCTACATCTTCCGCGAGCTGGTGCAATACCTCGAAGCGCAACGCATTGTTACACCTGGATATAGCTTTATGCAGGAGGTCGTAGGCCAGGCCATAGCCTATGAACAAGATCGATTGGTTGCTGTGGTACAACAGCATCTGACAGAGGCCGATGCTGTTGCCCTAAACCGCTTGATAGAAAATGCTCCAGGGCTGTACGAAATCACTCAGCTCAAACGGGAGCCCAAAGACTTCAGTCTTGGCGAGGTGAAGCGTGAGATTAATCGCAGCGACCAGATTCAGCCGCTCTACCATCGGGCTCAGACGCTGTTGCCCGCGCTGGAAATTTCCCATGAGAGCATCAAGTACTATGCGTCACTGGTCACCTACTACTCTGTTTTCCGGCTCAATCAGCTGGCAAGGGGCACGGCGCATGTCTATCTGCTGTGCTTTGTTTACCACCGCTACCAACAGGCCCATGACAATCTCATCAATAGCCTGATATACAACGTCAGACGGTATGTTGAAGAGAGCAAAGTGGCCGCTAAAGAACAAGTGTATGAGTACCAGGTTGAGGGTAACCAAAACCTGCAAAAAGCCGGTCAGATTCTCAAGCTCTTTACGGACGATACCATTGCCGAAACGACTACCTTTCAGGTAATTCGGACAAAAGCCTTTGAGATCCTAGACCGTCAGAAATTGGCTTTCCTGGCTGAGCACATTGTTACTCAAGCCAGCTTCGATGAGACGGCGTTCCAGTGGGAGCATGTAGACACTCTGGCACGACAGTTCAAGTGCAATCTACGGCCTATCCTACAAGCGATTGAGTTTGCCAGTGCCTCCGGGCACGCCCCTGTGCTGAAGGCGATTCAGTTCTTGAAAACAGCAGCTCAGAAAGGGCGACCCTTGAGTCAATATCGCCCAGACTCGTTTCCTACCCAGTTCATTCCAGACTCAACCAAACGCTATCTCTACGCCTCAGCGGAAGCTGGTGGTCATCTACTACCAGACCGCTACGAGTTCCTGGTCTACCGCCTGCTGCGCAACGGTTTGGAATCTGGCGACATTTTCTGCCGCGACAGTGTTCGCTTCCGCAGTTTCGAGGATGACCTGCTCAGTGAGCAGCAGTGGAAGGCAAAGACTGAGCTAATTACAGCAACCGGGCTAACGATACTCCAGCAACCAATTCAAGAGCATTTGACCGCACTCGAACAGCAGCTGGAATCTCGGCTGGCGCAGGTGAATCAGCGCCTGAGAGCCGGTGAGAATCAACATTTCGAAGTCAAAAAGCGAGGCTCAACCACCCGGTGGACGCTTCAGTCGCCGGGTATTCGCGAGTCGATCAACCATCCGATGTTCAGTACGCTTAAGCACGTCAACCTCAGTGGCGTTCTACATTTCGTTAATCAGCACTGTCAGTTTAGTGAGGCCTTTGAACACCACTTGGGGCGCTACGTCAAACAGAAATCAGATCACAGCGTGCTGATCGCCTGCCTGATCGCCTGGGGGACCAATATGGGGCTGGGCCGCATGGGCGAGACCTCGGATATCAGCTATCACGCCCTGGCACATGCATCTGACAACTTCCTCCGTCCAGAAACGCTGAGGAAGGCCAACGATCTCGTCAGCAATGCCATTGCGGAACTCCCTATTTTTCGGCACTACGATATTGGCGAGTCCCTTCACTCCAGCAGTGACGGGCAAAAGTTTGAAAGCCAGATTCAGACTATCAATGCCCGCTATTCACCCAAGTATTTTGGGTTAAAAAAGGGCGTTGTTTCTTACACCCTGGTGGCCAATCATGTTCCGGTCAATGCCAGAATCATTGGTGCAAATGAACACGAGAGTCATTATGTCTTTGACCTGTTGTTCAACAACACAACCGAGGTGCAACCCACGGTTCATTCCACAGATACCCATGGCACCAATGAGGTCAATTTCGCCATCTTGCACTTGTTTGGCTATCAGTTTGCCCCACGGTATCGGGATATTCATGACAAGGTTAGCCATGCGCTCTATGGGTTCAAACATCCCAGTCAGTATGGGGATGCTCTGCTCAGGCCAATTCGGAAGCTCAATCCCGACCTCATTCTGGCTGAGTGGGACAACATCCAGCGCATCATAGTGTCATTGGCCCTGAAAACAACGACTCAGAACATCATTGTCCGCAAGCTGAGTGCCTATGCCCGAAAGAATAAGACTCGGCGGGCGTTGTGGGAATATGACAATATCATCAAAAGTCTCTACCTTCTGGACTACGTCGATTCGGTTCCCCTCCGGCAGAATGTCCAGCGGGCGCTGAATCGGGGCGAGAGCTATCACCAATTGCGCAGAGCCGTTTCCTACGCCAACTTCGGCAAGCTGCGCTTTAAAACTGAATATGAACAGCAGATCTGGGGAGATTGCGCTCGCTTGCTGAGCAACTGCATCATCTATTACAACGCCGCCATACTATCCGATCTATTGACTTACAGCGATAGCTGCGGTGACACGGGGAAGGTACACATGCTTAGCCAGGTGTCGCCAGTTGCGTGGCAGCACATCAATTTCTATGGTCGCTATGAGTTCAACAAACAACCTGAAACTATTGATATGGAATCTATTCTCCAACAGTTGATACAGCTACCACTTGAGTGAGTCTAACTCATCTCATTCTGGAATATACCTTTTCGGGGGGTTATGCAAAAAAACCCAGCTTCTAGTGCCGTGAAATCGCAGAATTCCATTCCGACAGGAACTCCTATTATCACTTGCTCCGCCGATAGGGAATATGGAGCCGCGCCACCGCCTCCCGCTTCGCCCGCTCGGGCCTGCGGTCATACCGCGCCGTCGTCTGAGGCGACGCATGCCCCGCCAGCTTCTGCACCACTGACAAATCGGCCCCCGCATCCAGTAGAGCCCCCACAAAGGTTCTTCTGAAATCATGGGGACTCATGGCCCCCACCCCCGCCGACTCCTGCCGCCGTTCCACAATGGTCAAAATCGCCTGGGCCGACATCGGCTTGACCTGCTCCACAATCCGGTCGCCCTTATTGACCGGTAGAAACAACGGCCCGGCCCCAGACCCCCGCCGCTGCAGCCAATCCGCCAGCGCCTGGCGGCCCCCCTCCGGTAGGTACACCGTGCGCTGCTTATTCCGTTTCGCCTTCCGCACCGTGAGCCGCCCCTCCTCCGGGTCATAGTCCCCCAGCTCCAGGCTGGCCACCTCCGAGCGTCGCAGCCCCACCAGCAAACAGGCTAAAACTGCCGCATCCCGGTAATCCAGGTTGCGCTCGCCCTTCGTACAGTCCCCCATCAGCGCCGCAATCTCTCCGGCATCGATGTCCCGCCCCGCCGGCAGCGTCTCTCCTTTAATATTCGCCAGATCCACCGCCCGCTGATAGTCCTCCACGCTCATCAGCCCCAGTCGCCAGCACTCCTGCAGCACCCGCCGCAGGGCCGACAGCGCCTTATTCGCCGTTGCCGGGGCATAGCCCGCCTGCAGCTGTGCCCGCATCGCGGAGGTATGGGCATACCGCAGCTGCCACCAGGGAAACTGCAGCCCTACACCAGCGGTTGGTGCCTCTCCCCCGCCGATGGCCACAAAAATTTCCACCAGCAGATCCAGACTGCGCCCCATCGCCCGCCGGGATCCCTCTCCTAAGCTGGCCAGGTAGACTGCCGCCGGATGAGGGGTATTTTCCGGCAACGTCGCCAACTCTCCCCCACCCTGGATCCAAATCAGCTCACTCACCCCCACCCCCCCAAAAATAGCTTGCGAGAATTTCGATTCTCATAAGCTATTTTAGCCGCCGAAAGGAGGATGCCACCGATTTGGATCACTATGGGCTACTTCTGCAAATCTGGAGTTCTTCCACTTACCCAAGCGACAGTTTGCCCACGCTTTGATCTCTGCAATCCTGACTCTTTCGTTTAGTGAACCTAACGATGAAGTGTAGCGACTGCATAAACTTTAAACTCAGCACTAGCTGTAGCGGCTCGCTTCAGTCCGCTGCACCGGGATTGTTCTGTCGCTTGTTGGTCAGTTGCATCATAATTGTTTTGCAGATTTAGCCAATATTAACTCGTCGCGTTTGGTTAAACCTTCCCAGTTGCCTTGCCCGTAATCACCAGGCCAAATGAGCCAGCCAGTGCCGCTAAGTGTTTCATCATCAAACAAACAGCACACGCCTTCGTGTTCTTCCAAAAGTCGTATAAATGTTTTTCGGATCGAGGTTGACTTCTCAAACAGTAAGCTCATGCTCGTCGTAGCTGCCGTAAAATCAAAACAGATTAAATCAGTTCTATACTCATTTCCACCATATCTGTTTAAATCAATACTAACGGTGAGATAGATGTAGCCAATAGGATAGCGATTCTGACTGTCGCGTAGCGGCACCCAATCCTTATGTTCACCCCCTTGTATCTGAAAGTCCTCCTGTATCTGCTGCATATACTCTTCAATAACATCATCTACTTCGAAGTAAATAGAAGTATTGAATTGTATAGATTTAGCCGTATCCTCGAAATAAATCGGCTGCGTTTTATTGTCCCAACCACGGTGTTCTTGGGTGATCCCGTAACTGGAAGTGAAAGGCAGGGTTAATTGGCGACTATCGGGAAATATAATGTCAATTTGGTGGTGACTTCCTAATGAATTTGCAAAACCTGCAAGCGACTGTAAAACAGGCCAAAGTTTGTCACGATGAAAATAAAGTTGATAACTGTAACCCAAACTCATAGTCCATCACCTTGTTTCTGAAAGCCGCACTCATCGTAACGCCATGCGCAAGCGACAGAACGTTTCTAGTCAGCGACCGTGAGCCACGTTACGCTTATTATGAATCAATCTTGTCACCCCGCCGCACTAGAGTTGTTGTGCTGCAATCGCTGAACAGAATTCATGCCGCACTCCGATACTCTAACTGCGGCTTATCCCCACCATCCCTAACAATTACATCAATACAATCATTATCAGTAACGATGAAATAGTGTATTAGTTGATCTGCAATCAACATCCCACAGGCTTCATCAACTAATGCTTGCACCATGGCTGATTGAGAAACAGAATAGATGCGCTCTTCCATCGGCAAAGGTAGATGTTGAAGCTGTCTTAATCTGTATCCTTCATCGATAACGCGGTATGCGTCAGTAATCCCAAACTTTACTGTCACAATCTGGTCAGTGTCATGAAAAATTAAGTGGGACAGTACGAAGTCTGTGACTTTGTTCTACCAAATTCAGCACCATCAATTCGGGTATCTCCTGCGCTGTCGCGATTACGGGTTACTCCGGCACCCGGCCTTACAGGCCCGTCTGCAAGAGACCCCCAAACAAGACTGAACGCATCCCGAATCCCGCCCGGTGCGGGAGGTGTTTGATGTCGGCTGGATTGAGGATGGCTGGGCGGGCTATACCAACCCGATTCCCTTGATAGTCGTGCATTGGAAGGTTCAGCTATTGGGCATGTCCTCAGCTATTCTGGACTGGCTCAACCAGCTGAAACCCACGCGGCCTGTAATAAATTGAATCTCATTGCGCATCTCGTGGGCCGCCAAAGTAATTGTCATCTAATAGTCAGCCCCTTGACCTTAAAAGTGGTACAGATAGTGCAAACAAGAACATCTCCAGAACAATTGCCCCTGATGGGTCGCTCAGCCAGACGGTAGTTTCTGAGCCTGTAAAACACCACCGCAAAACATCTCCCGATTGTTATCGACCTCGATCTAACATGGCTCCTCGAAAGAAAGCTCAATCCATCTACCAACTCAAAATCACCCTCAAGGGTATCCGGCCCCCGATTTGGCGGCGGGTACAGGTGTCCAGCCATATCCCGTTAGACCAGCTGCACTGGGTGATTCAGCTCTCCATGGGCTGGACTAACTCCCACCTCCATTCCTTCACGATTCATGGAGTGGAGTATGGCGTCCCTATGCCCGACCTGGGCTTTGATGAAATGGACCTGCGTGACGAACATGGCGTCAAATTGAGCCGCCTGGTGCCGGGGGAAAAGTTCAAGTTCTCCTATCTTTATGACTTTGGCGACTCCTGGGAACATGACATCCTGGTTGAAAAGGTACTCCCAGCAGAGCCCGATACCCACTACCCCGTTTGCATCAAAGCTAAGCGCGCCTGTCCACCAGAAGATTGTGGCGGAGTTTGGGGCTATCAAGACTTTATGGAGACCATTCAAGATGTCGAGCATCCTGACCATGAGGAGATGCTCGAATGGGTGGGAGGCTTCTTTGACCCAGAAGAAGCTGACCTGGGTGAGATTAATGCTCAACTCAAAATGCTTCCGAATCAATAACGTCCAGACCTGTTTGCAGAGGTCGCATGCTCGAGTCGTATTGGCTCGATCTCTGGCAGCGGTGCCAACTGCACCCCCTCCAGCTTCGCTGCCATCTCCCCCTCAATTCTCAACTGGCCGTGGCGTTCCCGCTTCAGATATTGCTTCCGGCCCATCTGGCGCAGGTCATAGCGACAATGGCAAGACGTACAGAGAGCTTTCAAATCTATGCTGGAGGACTATTTTGCCAATATTCCGACCGACCAACACAATCCAGAGCACATCAAGTTGTTAGAGAACTCCATCCAGGGCTGGCAAGCCATCGAACAAGCTCGGGCTAAAGCGCTACGGTAGCAATAGCAGGCTTTGAAAGCCTCTGACGCTGGTCATCCTGGGTTCCAATAGTTCATCAACCCATGACACCATTTATTGACGGATTAGAATAAAACGGTAACAATAACTACAGATTCAAAAAACGTTCATCTCTCTACGAAGAGACGGAAGTAAGGGAACCCCCCTGAAGGAACGCGCCTCTGTTTACCACTTCAGCTACTAAGCGAGGCGACATTATGACTCTGCAATACCGTGGAATTTCTTACGAAGCGACTCCTGCTCAAGCTCACATTTCTGAGGAAGTGATCGGGCGCTATCGGGGCGCTGTGAATGTCCGTCATATCTGCACCGACGAGCATCCTGAAGCCCATATCGAAGGCCTCAAGTACCGGGGTGCGGTCGTTCGCTAGACCGTGCGCTGACCTCCAGTTCAATTGAGAAGACAATGCAATCTGTGGCACCTGTCCTGGTTGGAGAGGTGCCTGTTTGTGTAAGATGCAGCCAAACCACAGGAATTTCTCAGATTTCTCAGATAGCCCTTAAGGTTTCCTCAGAGATCCGTCAGGGAGGGCTCAGAGTGCCCCGGCACTATAGGACTCAAGATGAACGACTCAACCAATCACTTGATTCCTAAAGGAGCCCCAGCTATGAAACTCTCTTTCCTCGGCAAGTCTTACACCGCTTCCACCCCTCCCATTGACGCCGTCGCCACCGGCGAAACGGCAACCTTTATGGGCAGGTCCTATGTCCGAAAGCAGTTCAGCGTGGCCCAGCGCCACCAGCCTGCAGCCCTAACCTATCGCGGTGTTCGTTACGCCCGTTGAGCCTTCCTTCTTAGAGATAATCATTTTTCCTCCTAACCAGCCACAACTATGCCCTGCCTCACCAATGTCGGTGGGGCTTTTTGTTGGCTGGCACCCGGCAGAGTTCAACCAGAATCACCTAGAAATTTCATGAGATAATTAAACATTTCACTAATTGTATAATTATGCAATTAGTGAATTATGCAATTGGCGAATTTTACCCGTCAAGCTTTTGCATTTGGCTGTAGAGCCGCCGTAGCTTCCCAGCCTCCTTACGCTCGGCTAGCCGTTCCGAAGCTTGAGCCACTACACGTTTTTGTAGGTCTTCATGATCACGGATTACGAGATAGCATGCTTCCAACAGGGTTTCGATGGTTAGATTCTGCTCTTGCACAAAGCGCTCTATCTCCTGGTCTAAATGTTCTTCCAGACGAATATTGCGCCGGGGAGCGACCTGAATCAACTGTGCTAACTGTTCCTCCAGCGATGGAGACTCCGGCTCAGATACCTCAGCAACCCCCTGGGGCTGAACTGGTTGCTGCTCTACAACGGCTGCAGCCTGTTCTTCTCGGCTCACCTCTTCGTCAGAATCGGCTAAGGGCAGTGGTTGAGAACCAAAAGAGACATCCCGTTCCACTTTGGGCCTCTGGCTGCGAGACTTAATCCGGGCCAGCATATCTTTATTCACTTCATAACCTCCTGAATGCGCTCAATTAAAGCTTCAAAGGGATACGCTAAATCGGGAGTCCCCAGATCCTCAAGCAGAACGCCCTGGCTGATGGCCTGCTTATACTTTTCTGATTCGCGGATCGACGGCAACATCGTCTTTTCCCCGACCTCTAGGGCCATTTCGCCAATGACCATCTCACTTTCTTTAGTTCGGGTACGGCCCACCCATCGATCTCGGAAAGGAATAACCCCCAGAACCTCGGCACTAGAGGCTCCATCTTCCTTTAGCTCTCTAATCGCCTCTATGGTACGCACCAGGGAACCATACCCTTTGACCGTGGCCTCACAGGGAATGATCACCCGCTGGGTAGCCCCGATGATGCTTTTACAAATCTGGCTTCGTTGCGGCGGCGAATCAATAACGACCACGTCAAATACCCCTGCGGCTGGCTCCAAACGTTTTCCCAGAGCCAAAGCCCCCACCCCTGAACTGGCCAGATAATCCTGAACCTGGTCCAGACCATCATCTGAGGGAATCAAAAAAAGATGTTCAGTCTCTGTAGGATAGGTTGCCTCCTCTAAGCTCACCTGCTTTCGATAAAGTTCCAGCAGTGTTGGTTGATCGGGTTCCACCGAATGCTTCAGGAATGTCGTGAGATTACTCTGCGGGTCGGCATCAACAACTAATACGGTGTACCCGGCACGAGCCAGATACTTACTGAGCAAAACGGCGACTGTGGTTTTCCCCTGACCACCAGACAGCGAGAGGGAGGCTAATGAGAGCATGATTTCATCACTTAATTATACAATTAACCAATTACACAATGAGACAAACAACTAAAAGCTCCAGCCAAAATCCGTTTATCGAGCGAGTCAAGCCCTGAGATACCCTAAAGAAGGGCAGCATAAGCCTATTAAACAATGAGTTAATTACACAATTATCTCATTACATAATTTACTACTTACTTAATGACATATTTAAGTACTTTTGTGATTCAATCAATACTTGTTTGTGTTGGCAGAGTATTTGTGCAGCGATGCGTAGCACAAATAGGGCTATGGTACTGGTCTTGCCGTACTGGCAGATCGGTCAGGAGATCCTGGCTCAGCAACAACAGCAAGGATGGGGTAGCAAGGTAATCGAGCGCTTGGCAAAGGACCTGAAGCGGGAGTTCCCCGATATGAAGGGGGTTTCGACAGGCAATCTCACACATATGAAGGCTTTCGCTGAGGCGTGGCCCGATGACAAATAGTGCAACAGCTGGTTGCACAAATTCCCTGGGGGCACAATGTACGCCTTCTCGAACTGGTCAAAGAACCCAAAGAACGTGGACAACGCGGTTTCTCCCTGGACTTTGACGGTCTTAACGCAGTGGTGCGGGGAACAGGCTGCCCCCCGCAGAGGTTCTAGTCGTCATGCCTGTCCGAGAGTTACTCCCAAAACGTATCTAAATCGACGCTGGCCACTTCTTTTTGGATGTCCTGAAAATAGCCACTCCTGGTAATTTGGGTCACTTCTTGCTGGCGTTTGGCCTGGTCAATTTCAATTTGCAACTCTTCTAACTGGCGCTTTAAAGCCGTTTCCCGCTGTTTCACCTCCCTCGCGGCCTGTTGCAGCACCCGAGCCAGCTTGCCCAGTTCATCGTCCCTGGCGGCAACGTGGTTTAACCCTTCAGGGCTGATGGCTCCGGTTTCCAGATCTGCGGCGGCCTGGGTGAGGTGATCCACTTCCCCCAGATAGTCCTGCATTTGCAGATTGTGCTGACGCAGGGCAGACTCTACCCGTTTCCGTTCTGACACCGCCTGGCAAATTTGCTGGTACATCTCGCGAAAGGTGGCAATCACTTCGCCCAGCTCATCCTGCCGGTGAATGTTGGAAGAGGCAAACTCGGCCTCAAAATCATCACTGCAAACGGATGTTCCCGCCTTTGCCAGGTCCTGCCGCAGGGTCAGAATGGGGTGAATGAGCTGGGGCCACAGCACCACCATCATCACCAGCGTCACGAAGGCCGAAATCATCAGCATTAAAGCCCCCTGCCGCAGAATGAAGGTGTAGAGGTCACTGCGGACGGTGCTGGCGTTATGGCGAATCACAATCACATGCTCGCCATCGGGTAAATTTACCGCCCAGGCCGCATCGTAACGGGCATTTTCGGTTCCGGGATGGTAAGTCCCTGCTCCTGCCTGGGCCTTCTCCAGGGAAAGCTCCGGCGGTTCGCCAAAGGTGCCGATGCTACTCCCATCAGGTTCATACACCGTTCCCCCAATGATCACCTCCAGCATGGGGCTGCCGTAGAGCTGCTGCACATGGCCAAACAACTCTTCCCCAGTGGCGTCAGGATAGGTTTCCAAAATCCAGCGGATTTTGCCGTCTGACACTTCTTCTACCTGGTCGAGCAGTTCCTGCCGCCGATCTTCCACGGTAGGTAGCACCAGAACCGTGCCGATGGCGGCAATGCTGAGAAAAATCCAGCTGCCGATGCGCCAGGATAACCGTGACTGGAAAAGGGATGCCAGATTCCTGAAGGGGGCGACTTGCTGAAGGGCCATGGTGGGGTTCTCCTGATGGGGCCAAAAGTGCGAAACCCTGCCTGGAGGGCTTTCTGTTGTCTTTGCCCGTAAGCATGAAGGACGAGTCTGAATGCTTTCTGGCCTCCCCTTGAGAGGAGGCTAAGGTCAATCTGAGAAACCTGAGAATCTTCCCCAACCATTCTTTGTCCCCTACCCCCTACCCCCTACCCCCTCCCCCCTATTCCCTATCCCCTACTCCCTACCCCCTATTCCCTACCCCCTATTCCCTATTCCCTACCCCCTACCCCCTATTCCCTATTCCCTCCTCCCTACTCCCTACCAACCATCAGCCCCACTCCCCTGCAGCCAGTCCTCCAGCACATGTTCAGCCCTAGCCACGTTAAACAGGTGCAGGCCGAAGTCCCGAGACAGATCCTCACAGACCTTAATGCCCCGGTAGCTGTTGCCTTTGGCATCCAGGGGCGGCGAGAAGGTACCGATGCCTAACCGACCCGGCACCACGGCGGTAATGCCGCCACCCACACCACTTTTGGCCGCCATGCCGACCCGGTAAACCCACTCCCCGGAATAGTCGTACATACCGCAGGTCAGCATGACGCTAACCACATCCTGCACATAGCGTTCGTCCAGGGCCCGCTCCCCGGTGACAGGATTGACGCCGCCGTTGGCCAGGGTTGCCGCCATCATAGCCAGGTCTTTGCCGTTGACCATAATGGAGCACTGCTGGAAATACAGGTCCAGGGTTTCGTCGATGCGCTCCGTCACCATGCCAAAGTTCAGCATCAGGTAGGCCATGGCCCGGTTGCGAAACCCGGTGGCTTTTTCAGATAGAAATACCGGCACGTTTACGTCGTGGTCGCGCCCGGTATAGCGTTTGAACATGGCCAGCAGGCGCTTGAGCCGGTCGGTGGCGCTGTCGCCCTTGATCAGGTCGGCAGTGGCAATTGCCCCCGCATTCACCATGGGGTTGTAGGGGCGATTGGTGGCTTCATCCAGCACGATGGCGTTGAAGGCTTCCCCGGTGGGTTCCACACTGACCTTGCTGTTGACATAGTCCCGCCCGTGGTCTTCCAGGGCCAGCCCGTATACAAAGGCTTTGGAAATGGACTGAATGGTGAACAGCTTGTCGCAGTCCCCCACCTCAAACACCTGCCCTCCGGTCGTCACCACACAGATGCCGAACCAGTTGGGGTCTGCCAGGGCCAACTCAGGGATGTAGTCGGCTACCGCCCCTTCATTGACGGCACCATATTTGCCATGCAGGTCCTGCAGGTACTGGCGAAAGGGCGACGCCACCGCCTGAATAGAACTGGCCAGGGATGAAAACTCTCCGTTACCCATGGGCTTTACCCTTCCATAATTTGCGAGGCGACTTTCATGAATTCCCGGCTAATGGAGTGATCGGGAAACCGGGTGCAGAACACCCCTTCGCTGGCCAGCTGCACCACCTCTTCTGACAGGGGGAAGATGCCCGCAACCGGGGCACCATAGGCCTCTTCCACCTTTTGCTTCAGCACCTCTTGATTGAGGGAACTGTAGGCTTTGTTGATGGCCAGCAGCAGCTTACGAACATTGAGTTGGCGAGCCACATCCATAGTGACGGCAGTGCCCTGGTAGTCTTGCTTGTCGGGCCTCAGGATGAGCACCAGCACGTGGGAGATGGCGATGGATAGAAAGGTTTCTTTGGACAGTCCGGGGTGGGTATCGATGAACAAATAGTCTAATTCCAGCCCTTTAACCAGTTGCCGAAAGCCATCGTTCAATAGCTTCACGTCGTAGCCGGTTTTCAAAACTCTGGCAATGTCGTCGGGCTTAACGCTGGAAGGCACTAAAAGCAGAGTGCCCTGGCCCGTTACCCCCGCCGCCGCCGTCACATCGTAGGCCGCCGCTTCAATGGGAGCCTCTCCCCACAAATAACTGTTGAGGGTTTTGGGCGCTTTTTCAAGGTCTAAATCAAAAATATTGTGAATACCGGGGGAGGGCAGATCCGTATCGACTACGCCGACGCGAAACCCCTGCCTGGCGACGGTAGTAGCCAGGTTAGCGGTGAAGTTAGACTTGCCGGTGCCACCCCGGTAGGAATGAATTGAAACAACCTTTGGCATGGGCGGGGTAATTACCTCCCTAGAAGTTTGGCCACGGGTAAAGACCTATCCACACCCTGGCAGGGAGGCCATGCCTCAGCTATCTGCAGGGCTAACACCCAGCAGACTGACTCTTTCCTTAACGTTGCTATGCCAGTTACGAATAGTCTTTTAGAGTGCTTATCTTATCAAGGCTAGATAACGGCTAAAGGTAGCAAGGGTAACCAAATTCTATTTTCTAAATTTGTTCAGGAATGGAAATTCAGTTGATGGGGGCTATCTGCAATTGACACATTGTACCGATGCTCTAGGCCGCGATCCATCCCTGGTCCTTCACAAAAGCTTCAGCCTGTGCTGTTTCCTGAAAGGTCATAAACTGGCTGCCCGATGCTTCGACTTCGGTTTTGATCGTTTCTAAATAATGTTGAAGCTTTTCATCCTGAGGCAGCACATCACGAATGAGAACGGCCAGAATTCTCCCTGGATGTTGTTTAGCCAGTCGTCGATAAATTTCGGCATCCTTCTGGCCGCTGTCTCCAATTAAGATGAACGGCAGTTTGGGAAACCGTTCAAAAATGGGTTGAATAATTTCTACCTTATGCTTTTCATGCTCAAAAAGCAGCAGATTATCCAGGGCCAGGTCGACATCCCTTAAGAGAATGGGACCTTTTGGAATATCGTTCATATCCATGAACGCCTCAAAGAGGTCATACATATTCCAGGCGCTGCTGGAAACATAAAAAATGGGGTTATTATCTTCATTACTTTTTCCCCGTTGAAGAGCCTGATAAAAATTTTCGACTCCCTGAAATGGCCGACGGGATCTGGCATTTCCCATGTAAGCAATCTGAATCATTTTCAGCGGATCTGTCGCTGCCGTATGCACAATGGTGTCGTCAATATCGCTGATCACGCCAAAGTTTGCGGTCTCCGGGACGACCATCACCTCGCTTGACCTGATCACTAAGTTCTCGTCCTGGTCGTTTACCTCTGGATGCAGTAAACTCAGGTCGACGGGGAACCACAGCTCTTCTATATCAGCTTCAGGGGTCCATTTTATTTCAGTTTCAAAAAAGCCGTCTTCATTCGTAACAGCCTCCTGATCCGTACTCCCAACTTTGATTCTAATGCGGGCTTCTTTTACCTCGTCGGTGGCAAACCGCTTAAACATATTCCACAGATTTGCCCAGAGGGGAGCATTCTCCTCCTTGAGCTTAATGCCATCATCCTTTAAGACTCTCCCCTTGAGAAATATACTGCCTGCAGTGCCATAACCTCGATAGGGCAATATTTTGATTGGATCTTCAATGCCCAGGGCGGCGGCAATATGTCCACGCACCTCATCAACGCAGTCGTCTACGCTGTCTGTGAAGTCTGAAAATGATCTGATCCAATCTTCGAGCATGGTTAAACAATGTTCCTACAACCGCAACCTCATACTCACCAGAGAGTATTTGCTCAGGCATCTATCCACCAATGGAAATTGTGTTAATTTCAATCAGCTGTTAAGGAGATCCCTCGAAACAAAATTACCTGTTTTGTGAGGCACTTCCAAAGGGCGCAGGCCCTGCACCCCTGGTTGACTGACAAAACTTCTCAATCAAATTCCTGCAAGCCCACCCTCCGGGAAGCAAGCTACACCCAGCTGAGCGAAATCAACCTTGCCGGATTTGTCGCGGTTCTCCAGGCCCAGGGCGTCAAAGGCAGGGGTGGCAAGGGACCTGCGTTTCGGGTACAACTAGGCCACTAGAGATGGTTCAAGGTTTAGGGTTCTTCGTAGAATCGCCATATCATTAGCATTGACACTAAAGCGGCCTTTTTCTACATCTCGAATCCAGCTTTGGCTCTTGCCAATGTGCTGGGCCAGGGTTCGCTGACTCATGTTTTGTTGCTGCCTGGCCTGGCGAACATCGTTACCGAACGTATGGTCTGTTGGGAGGTTGGTTTTTGTCGAGCGGGAACTGCGACGGCGTTGTTTTGTCGTGCGCTTCGTAATTTGCTGCCACTCTTCAGACAGGTCAAACCCAACCAGGCGAGCATTGAGCAGCCGCTGCCACTTGTCTCGTGGGGCCGTGCTGGTCAGGCTCAGGGCCTGATTCGCGTCGTCGGTCCAGAATTCCAGGGCATCGTCGGCATCGTTGGGAATTTCGGCAACCCTGGCCCACAGGGGCTGAATCGCAACGGGGTAGGTCTCGGGGTCAAACTGAGGCTCTAACCCGTAGTAGTAAAGCGTTTCCAGATCATGCTCAAAGGTTTTCAGCAGGCGTTTATGGGCTCCCCGCACGGTGGTTGCTTCATGGACTCGGTCTTCTCCATAGGCGACCCGTAGCAGAGTGCGCACGGTAACCCGCTGGTCGCTCCCCAGCCGGAGTTTGAAGAGTAGCCACAGCAATAGCCGCACTGCACCTTCATGCTGCTGCCAGTTACCCATGACTTCCGTAAGTAACGACTGGGGCAGGGTGCCGTACTGGTAAAAGGCCGTGGAACGGCGGTAGTCGCGCTGGTTGAGAAACTTTCGGGACCATGCGCCCGCCCGCACGGTAAACTCCAGCCCGATCAGGTGGCCATCTCCCTGGGCGTCTTCTTCAAAGTAGTACTGAGTGTTCAGCAGGTGCCACACAGGATGTTCTTCCAGACTGAAAGCTTGCACCTTCCCCTGCCGGGGCCACTTCAAAGAGACCATGAGCTGACAAGATTGATGCACCAAATCTTTAATCAGGGTGAGTTTTTCGAGCTTGGTCAAATCTCTCCGTTTGTCTAGCCCCAGGTATTGCTCGATGTGTTGATCGTTGAGGACAAAGGACTCTTCCCAGGGGCAATCGACAGTGGTGGCATAGGCCGCAAAAATTAAATGCACGCAAGCGGCCCGCACATCAAAGTTTGAGATTACACCCTGTCCATCTTTCTCTTCCAGAGATCCCAGGGAGGGCAATTCAGGATTTAAAGCCAGGCGAAATTCCATAGCCCCTCGACCCTGCTGCACGGGCCGGTGGTACAACAATTTGCCGTCGACATCCACCTGCCAGGGGAGAGCCTCTCGCTGGGCCAGAATGTTGCAGGCTTCCCACACCACCATGGATGACGCAAAGGGATTGGTTTTGCCGTTGAGAAAAATTGCCGGAATTGCCGCCGGGAGTAAACTACTTTTAACCCGCCCTTTTTTGGGCTGCAAGGGAGCTAAGGTACCGGCGTCGCAGGCCGACACGCACAGGGGTACTTCATGGTCAGGACATCCATTGCATAGAGTAGGGTCAATCCAATATCCATCGTTTTGTTCCGTTTGTTTAATCGCTCCTGTTGGACATTCAGGCTCGCAACTACCACAAACTTCGCAACCGTTTTTGATGGTATAGACCATAGTCAAGTTAGTTCCACAATACTTGCTTTCACCCAAAGAGAGGCCAATTGGCACTGTTCCGTTTCTATTCGAAGCCGACGTTTACCTCAAAGAAGTCAACGTTTACCTCAAAACCCATAGGGTTGGCATAGTCTTCAAACGGCATCTCTCTTGTCTATTGCTTCAAAGCTCCTTACGGTATTTATGAATAACAATAAAAAAAATCTTGTTTTATGTCAGAGACTACGTTTTCACTATATTTGCTCCGATTTTAACTATTTTTTAATGATTCTTTTGGGCAGTCCAAGACAAGTCAATTCTATTCAAGATCCCATGAAATCAAAATTTTATCCGTTTGGAAAATATGAATGTCCTGACATCAACCCATCGAGAAAGAAAAGTTTACAGAATTAATCTGGATTGATCCTGCTTAACCCTTGTCCAAGTCCAGCAGTGGAGTTTTGCCTTAGAGAAAACTCCAGATTTCGAGCTGGACTGGGTATGTTGTAGTAATGGAAAAATTTTGAGCACCAGGAGCTTTGAGTATTATTCCAGAGGTAAGATCTTAGGATTTCAGCCTTCGATAGGCTCGTTTTACTGGGGTATATCCGACTTTTGCAAGTTTTACTGCCCGCTTCACGGGTGGCCGCTGACGGGTTCAACTTGAGCCCCATGACGGGCCATAGAAGCTTGTCTCTTTATTGACAAATTGACAGGATGACTACGTAAAGCGGTCAAAACAGCACCTGCATGGTAGACCTTAAATTGGCGGGGCTATGCTGTGGGGCAATATGGAGCTGTAGGCCCCCGGGCAGGGACTGAGCAGAAAGCCCCAGGAGACCCTGGTCCCATCTACAACTCGGGTCAGATTGGTTGACAGTCCCGGTGAAATACCGGCCATCGGCGCAGTGGTGCCCTATCCAAGGCGTTGCTGCTGCACCTGTACCCATGGAGATGAGAGCAACCCTTTACCGAAAGATAAACTTTAGTATCATGCCTGGGCATATTGCTTTGGGAGGAGTAACCTAATAACAAGAGGCAAGAGAAATCTTCCTCATTCCGAATAGTTCAGTTCACGTTATATAGGAGGTTTGTTATCTCACAAACGTCTGAATCTATTCCATCAAAATCGGCAGCACTCTATTTGGTTGTTGATATTTCCTATCCTGAAGCTTAAGAGAGCACTGTGATAGATACCTAGAGACTTGAAAACCTTAAACGACGGTAGCTAAGCATCTCTGAACAGCATTAACCCACTAAAGGAAGTCCCTTGACTAACCTTTTGAGCGCTGCAAACGGTTAATTGGTTTCTTTTTTTCAATTTCTAAGCATTCAACGCCCAGGTTTCTGTAGATAGAAACCTGGGCGTTTGCTTGATTGAAACAGGTCTGCATCAGCGGCAGGGAGAGGCAGTCAGCAATTTTGAGCGGACCCTGCCCCCGGTTCAGTCTGACCTGGCCAGCCACGACCATTAAGCCACAGACCGCTACTACCCTTTGTCTCGATACCGAAGACTGGCCTGGTTGGCAGCTACACCAGCCTGAGGGCTAGCCAAAAACTGATGGCCTAGAGCAATCGCTTCCTGCAGCTGTCTTTCTGTCATGTGCTTATCAATAAGAAGGCACCTCTCCGCCTCGGACAGGTGCCACAGATTGCATTATCTTCTCAATTGAACTGGAGGTCAGCGCACGGTCTAGCGAACGACCGCACCCCGGTACTTGAGGCCTTCGATATGGGCTTCAGGATGCTCGTCGGTGCAGATATGACGTACATTCACAGCGCCCCGATAGCGCCCGATCACTTCCTCAGAAATGTGAGATTGAGCAGGAGTCGCTTCGTAAGAAATTCCACGGTATTGCAGAGTCATAATGTCGCCTCGCTTAGTAGCTGAAGTGGTAAACAGAGGCGCGTTCCTTCAGGGGGATTCCCTTACTTCCGTCTCTTTGTAGAGAGATGAACGTTTTTTGTATCTGTAGTTATTGTTACCGTTTTATTCTGATCCGTCAATAGATGGTGTCATGGGTTGATGAACTAACCGCTGTAGTTACCATGGGCAATATTTCCAGGAGGTATGCCGGTGAGTACTGACGAAAGCTATATCGAGATTATCTACACCCTCGAACTCAATTATTCGCTGGAGATTTTAGCCACGGCATCTCCCAAATCAGAGATGCTTTCATTTACAGGGGAGGCTGGAGAGTAGGTCGAATCTGAAGAACTCGTCGATTTAACGGCGGTGGGTAAGCTCATCTGCAGTCGGGCCACCAGGTCCGGTGGATCATGCTCGGTTGCGGCCAGAATGTCAAAGCCATGCTGACGATACCACTGTAAAAGATACGGGGTGTTCTCCACGTCAGCTCGAAACACCTGCCCTTGAATGTTTTGAAACGCTCGCTCTCGTGTATAGGCGATTAACTGGCGCAGCAAGATAGACCCCAACCCCTGCCCCCGATAGTTGATGGGCTGGGGCAACTCATTGCGAAGCCTTGCCCCCCACATGACCCACCCCGGCCTGATGGGTTGATTCACCTGGTTGGCAATGGCAATATCCTGCAGCCAAAAAGTTGTGGGTGAGAGGGGTATGCCTTTCCCCTCGCCGACCAAACACTGGTGGTGATACAGCTGCAGGGTTACGCCGTTATCCCACTCAACCACCTTCACCTGGTAACCACGACGATTCAAGTCAGGGTGACCTTGAGATTGAGGGCGAACGGCTAGCCAAAGCCTGTGCATGGGGACTCCTTTTTCGGTCAATGACACCCCTACAGCATTTAACCTTAAACTGGGCTCTTATGACTGCCTTCTTCTGCACCGTAAGTGATGATCGTCACAATGGGGCAAAAGTTGATGCTTTCCGGAACTGGGGCAACTTGTGATGAGGGGGATGAATCGCTATTGACCGCAGCCCTGCGCGCAGCCAGGGAAGAATCTGGCATCCAGGCGATTGAGCCCCTACAGACCACCATCTTTGACATCGGCCACCATCCCATCCAGACTCCCAAAGAACCAGCCCATGTACATTACGGCATCCGCTATCTGCTGGTGGCCAGGACAATGGAATTTGTCGTATCGGAGGAATCCAACGACCTGGCCTGGGTTCCCCTGACAGCGGTAGCCACCGTCAGCAGCTCAACCGCCCTACATTGCATGGCAAATAAATCTTTAGCCGCTGCGTCTTTACCAGGACCAGCGCTTAGCTTCAGAATAGGGGTATTATCACCGCTTTATCGGCCATGGCCAAAGACCTGCTGACGCTCTACGAGCCCATCAACACCCTCAAACCAGTAGACGAAGGTATCTGGATCGTGGATGGTCCCATTGTTCAGATGGCCATGTACGGAACCCGTATCCCCTTCACTACCCGAATGACGATTGTTCGCCTGGGCAGCGGTGGGCTATGGTGCCATTCCCCCATAGAACTAACGCCAGATCTCCAGGCTGAAATCGACAGCCTTGGCCCGGTTGAGCATCTGGTATCGCCCAACAAGATCCACTACGCCCACATTCAAAGCTGGGTTGAGGCTTATCCCCATGCGGTCTCATGGGCCTCTCCAGGGGTACGAGAACGGGCGGCTAGTCAGCACATCCCTGTTACGTTCCACGCGGACCTGGGCGATGAACCACCACCGGAGTGGATCGCAGAGATTGACCAGCTGATCTTTCGTGGCAGTCGGTTTATGGATGAAGTGGTGTTCTTCCACCGACAGAGCCAGACGCTGATATTAACTGACCTGATTGAAAACTTTGAACCCCCCAGAGTAGCCAAGAGCTTGCGCTGGGTCATTCGTTTGGTCGGCATAGCTGACCCCAATGGTAAGACCCCCATGGATTTGAGAATGACCTTTCTAGGCCGCAAAGCTCAGGCCAGACAGGGCTACGAACAGATGCTGGCCTGGGCACCTGAGAAAATCATCCTGGCCCATGGTCGCTGGTACCCAGAGAACGGTACGGCAGAGTTAAAGCGAGCATTCCAGTGGCTTGAGTAGCCCAACGACATCAGCTTTTGAGACCAACTTTTGAGACCAAGGGCATACTGAGAGCAATCTAAAACGCTCAACTCCGTGGCAACCCTCATCCCAGCCTTACAGTTGCGCCGGTCGAATGCAGCCCGGAGAACGGTGGTTGGCCCGACGGCTCGAAGCAAAATTAGACAATGGTTACCGGCTCTGGTACAGAATTGCCCTGTACCAGAGCCGGTAGATGGAGGAGCAGATCTGCCGTGACCTACAGCAGGCTGGGCTGCCGGTGGATTGGATCAACCAGGGCGGTGATAGCCGGAACTTTGCCACCACCACCCAGAGCATCAAGCTGATGACCGACCGGCCCCACAGGGCCATCGCAGGTCAGCGTTCATGGAGCGGATTGAAGGGGCGTTGGCGAGGGTGGGATAAAAATCCTCTGGGCTAGCTTGTCAGTCATCCGGAAGCGCAATCTCATATACCCTATTCCAGATGTTGAGTTCGTTTAGCCTCCCTAAGGTTGAAGCAGAGACCGATATTGTCAATGAGGTTCCCATAACGCTCATGCCCCAACCCCAGCCGACTCCTCAGCCAACTCCCCAACCAACACCCCAACCGACTCCCCAGCCAACACCGCAGCCGACTCCCCAGCCAACACCGCAGCCTGTGCCGCAACCGATACCTCAGCCCGTGCCGCAACCGACACCGCAGCCCGTGCCTCAGCCTACGTCAGGACCTGAATAATCTAAACCTTGTCCAAGTCCAGAAGTGGAGTTTTTCCTTAGAAAGAACTACAGATTTCGAGCTGGACTTGGTTTAGTGCTGACAAACTGGCGGTTATGGCGCGCATTTTTAAGACTCAACGTCCATCGATACCATCACTGCCAGTCAGTAGCACGGAGTTTATTCCTCCGCAAGGTGATTGTTAATGCGTTCCGCCAGGGTTGGATCCTGTTGGGCCATCGCGAGAATTTGTTCAAATTCTTCAACGGTTAGCCCTTCTTCTTGAATAGCAGCCTGCATGTCTGTGCGAGCCGCTGTTTGAATTTCAGTCACACGCTCGTAGGCGGCGGTAAATTGTTGTGATTGCTCCGGCGTCACTTGAGCTTCAGCCTCGGGAGACTGTTGGGCAGCCATAATCGCTTCAAATTCCTCGACTGCTAGTCCTTCCGCTTCTACTGCTTCCGTTATTTCAGGCTGTACCTGCTGCTGAATAGCCTGGATATCAGCGTAGGCTGCTGCAAATTGCTCAATCTGCGTATCAGAAACGTTCATCGGTGACTCAGCCGGTGCCATGGGTGGCTGAGCCGGTTGCTGCGCTAGCCCAGGACGTTGAGCTACCACACTGCCAACCAGGGGTATTCCCAATAAGGCAACAGCAACAAAAGCTCCTTTCAGGAAATGTGAAGTTCGCATCAGTTAATTCCTTTTTCTTTCTCCACAGGTACAGATAAATTTTGTACCTCGGACACAGTTCGGTGATGTGTCAGCGGCTTTACCCTAGCCAGCCGATTTGACACTGCTATGACGTGATTATGAACTTGTTGTGACGAAGTCTGATTGATGGACCTGAGCAAAATGCTGATCTGATTTGGTTGATACGAAAAGATAGCTTGGCGGGAGGCTGTGAATCAGGCTCATGGGCAATGCGGTTCGGATAAGTTCAGCTTAAGTTCTCAATCCCAATTCCGACCTGAACCTTATCCAAACACTATTGGGCTCACTCCCCAGTTCGCGGATCTGCTGCCGGAGTCGTTCGTTTTCCTCCCTGAGCAGTTCGGGTTCGGCATAAGCCTCTCCTAATACCTCCAACTGAGCTTCAGTCTGCTGCAGTCGCTGGGCCAGTAAAGTATTACGCTCTGCTTTAGAAATCTGACCTGTATAACTCTCGCCCAGCAAGCCTTTGATGGCTTTCGAACGCAAAAAATCTGACACGTTCTGCCGTCCTAATCCAACGGCTTCAGCCGCACTGGACTGGCTCATTTGATAGCTGCCATCCGGCATCTGGAAGCCTTCAACCTCCAAATCGCCGATCTCAACAGTAACCCGCTTAGCTTTATCACCAGTGGTGCTCACTTTGGCTCACCTCCCTTGGCGACCTCTAGCCTTTCTATCCTCCATCGGCGAGTCGCACAATCTCAGACCTGAACCTGTTGCCCGAAAGCTAACCGTTAGTAGTTGTGCTCCCTTGATTCAAGAAGTCTTTCTCGAAACCGACTGGGATGACGTGCAGCAGGCACGGGCGGCTCGCGATACGCGGACGAGTGAGCTACAGGCGGAGGGATTAACCTCATCTGCTCTAACCTGCTGCGTGCTACCAATGGGCGATGCGTTTTCCTGGAGGCCAAGCCGCCTGAACAGGTTGAGCGGGAGCGATCATCTACCAGGCCCAGTTCGACGTCACGGCGACCCAGGCCGAAAGAGCGCCGACTCACCCAGGTAGAGTATCGCTAACGGAAAGATAAACTTTAGTATCATGTCTGGGCATATCCAGTTGAGAGGAGTAATCTAATAACAAGAGGCAAGAAAAATCTTCCTCATTCCGAATGGTTCAGTTCACGTTAAACAGGAGGTTTGTTATCTCGCAAACGTCTGAATCTATTCCATCAAAATCAGCAGCACTCTACTCAGTTGTTGATATTTCCTCCCCTAACGCTTAAGAGAGCCCTGCGACAGATACCTAGAGACTCAACAACCCTAAACGACGGTAGCTAAGCATCTCTAAATAGCATCACGACCTGAGGAAGTCCCTCATTACATCAGTCTGAGCGCTGCTTGCGGCTTACTTCAGTTTCGATTTTTTGTCTAATTCGCATTAGAAATAGCCCTGGTATCTGTTCTCAGATCCGGGGCTATTTCGTGTCTCTCGTAGTCGCTTTACTTCCATTATTTCTAATCGCCAATGATAAATCGCGGTGCCATCATAGTCAGACCCCAAAAACCGTATATCGATTGGGCTATCGGTCTTAATGATACTGGTCTCACCCTCGATAGAGAAGGCGAGAGCACAGTCTACCTAATCCCCGAGTTTGAGGATGATGTGGAGGCATTGGAAGTCTTATCGAACATCTTTGAGCAGATTTTTGAAAACGAGTTGAAAAGTTGGCACCGGGATGAAGCCGCCTGGCCCCAGAACAGAACATGGGCCATGTTTCGAGAATGGTTTGATGTTGAATTTCATTCCTGCGTCGAAGATGTTTGCGGTGATGAACCAATGGCTGATGATGAGGCCTAACCACAACGACATCCGAGGTTACTTTCCTTCCAGAAGGCTATCGATATTACGCATCCCCGGCAGAATACGCAGGATCTCCAGACGGTCTTCCCGCACCCGGTACACCACAACAAAGGAAGTTTTGCCAATCTTGGGCGTAACCAGTTCCCTGGTGCCGAACACCCGACCAGCCTTGCCCATGTTTGGCATTGCGGCCAGCCCCTGAATCAATTTCCGCAAGCGGGCTGCCACCATTTGAGCAGCTTCAGGGTTATCGGCGGCAATATAGGCTCGGATACTTGCCAGGTCTTTAACGGCAAGCGACAGAAAAACTATGCGCATGGGGCAGGCTGCTCGTCCTCGGTTCCCCAAGTGTCAAACCAGGCATCAACCTCCTCCCACTCAACCCACTCGGCTGCCGGGCTATCGGCCAGGGCGACGGCTTCCTCGATCTGCTCGATTTGCCAGGCTTCTTGCTCGACATATTGGGCAATCGCCTCAGCAGCCAGCCAGGACTTACTGCGCTTGGTACTGGCAGCCAGGGCATCGAGCTTGGCTTTCAATGCCGGATCAAGCCTGACGGTAACGACTTCACTCTGAGACATGGGGAGGCCCTCCTTCTACCGCTAGAGTAGCGGGTGTATATATTGTATACAAGCGAATAGTAGAAGCTCTATCCCCAAAGCAAGGGAGACGCTTTCAGAAGAAAACTAAGGTCATTTAAGCTTGACTGTACTGCGCTACCTTTTATAAACAAGAACTCCAACCAGATCCGTCCAATCAACCTGTCTGTCTCTCTCAACCTGCCTCGGTAGTCTCAATTAAGGCACTTTCGGAAATCATCGTTAACTCTTGTATACGCTGGCAACGGATGTGCTCTTTATTGAGATGCTCAATCAACGGATCAAACCCTTTGTCCTTTGACATAATCACAAAAGAAGCTTCGCCCATGTTCTGGCTTAATCTTCCCAGATAAAAAGCGATGTGGAAATCAAGAGCATTCCTGCCCATTCCTTCCATCCTGATCCATTCAACCCTTGGTCCCATCGAATGCGTAGACTGAACTAGCTCAATCGGTATTTTTGTTTGATTTTGGCCAACAAATATCTTGATCCAAATGTCTTCTTCCTGAATAACCGTCAAATCAAACCCTTGGATATTCTCATAATCTATTAATAGAACTGTCTTTTGAGGCACTCGATTCACAAAAAGCCGAACTGAACATCCACGTAATTGACGAACGATGCTTAAAATTTCGCCTCTCCCGAACAATGCGCCGAACTGCGCTAGGACAATCGAATTATAACTGGCTTCAAAATCTTCCGATTTAGCAGCAGAGGACACATACAAGTGTTGGCCTCCCAGGGATTGGTTATACCAATCATTAAAGATGTTATGGGCCGTACTTTCCCTGACATCAAATAGCAATCCTAACCTCTGGAAGGGCAGAGCCGCTGACCGGGTCTTGGCTCTGATGGATGCCACCACCAGCCGGGAGTCCTTTTATGTGGCGGTATCGCGGGCAAAGTATCAGCTATCCCTCTACACCGCCGCTCGGGCTGAGCTGTTGCGCCGGGCGCAGCGGTCCTCGGCCAAGGAGAACGTGAGTGGGCACTTTAACTGGGGTGTATCCCAGTTTTGCAGCCCTCACCCTAAATCCCTCTCCCAGAGCGGGAGAGGAACTTTGACTCCGGCTCCCCTTCTCCCATTTTGGGAGTAGGCCGAAGGACGCGCGAAGCAGGGGTTGGGGGATGAGGGCAGACTTGCAAAACTGGGATGCACTCCTTTAACTGTTCCTCCAGTGACAGAGACTTAGGATCAGACACCGAAACAACTACTCTGGTATCAATACCGTTCATTGGCTCTGTCTGAAGTGCATGGCGATTGCTTAGAAATTCATCAAAAACGAGAGTTGCAGAAAGTACCAGGGACCAGGATTCTCGTCCACGACCTGCTGAATTGCCGCACCGGGAAACGCGACGGAACCACTGGCATAAACCAGAAAATTACGCGACAGATTATAGCGACCGGTGAGGGTAATTTCCTGGCCAATTTCGGAGGATTCCAGGAAAGAGAGGGCTTGCGTACCCCCTAAATTATTCAGTTGGGGTGCCGCCAGATGGATGTATTGCAGGGATAGATCAAACCGCTGAGAAGGGCGCAGACGCAACACTGCTTGATGGGTTATTAAATTTGAGTTCTGGTAGAGCTTAACCAGATTTGTCCCTTGAATCCAGGTGTCCGGGCCACCGCCCGAAAGCAGTGGATCAAACCGTTCAAAGGTTGATGTGTCGGGGTTGTCACCGCTGAAATAGGCATAGCGGTAACTCAGGGTGGGGGTCCAGGGAAGAGCTTGCGCAGTGTAGCCAATTTGGCCCCAGGCAGCATGAGCGGCCATATCAAAATTGCTGTTCCACTGATGGGCATATTCGCCTTGCAGCCAGAGCCCATTGATCCCCAAAGGATTGGTTAAACGAACACGGGGATAAATCACATTTAACCCCTCTCTAGAAAAGGTCTCTGTGAGGGTAAAGTAGGCCGCATCTGAACTGGGAACGGTGATGTAGCTTAACCCTAACTGCACCGATTGACTGTCGTTGTATTCGAGATTTGCGCCCACAAAGCTTGTCTGGGTATCCAGGATGGATAACTCGTTGGGGTCAAGATAAAACCCCTCCAGGCGAAGATTGTTCCAGCGAACTCGACCGATAACGGTATTCTCATAAGCTGTGCGGGGATTGGATAGAATCGTGGCGCGATCGCCCCCATTTCCCGCCCCGTTGGCCAACAGCATGCCGTTGCTAATGCGGTAGTCCTGCCGTCCAGCAGACAGGTTAATGCCAAAGCGGGAGTTATCGGTGCGGTAGCCATACACCAGACCACCGTACAGGTCTTCAATGCCGCTGAAGATGCGATTGTCAGATTCAAACAAATCGGGTTGCAGGGTGGTCGATACGATATTGCTGACTCCGCCATAGACATAGAGGGGCAGGGTATCGATCTGGGTAATACCCGCAGCGCCAAACTCCAGATAACTGTCGATCCAGGAGTAAGTGCCAGGTCCGGCGGGGTCGCGGGCTAAGGGGTTGCCCTGGGTAAAGAGAGGAGCATCGCCAAACCAGGTATTTTCGCTGGAAAAACTGGATAACCCGCCGCGCAGAATGGCTATGGCTGTGGCGCGATCGCTCGTATAGAGGTTCGGAAATTCTCGCCAATCGCCGGTTACCAAAAGCCCGGTTTCCTGAGGTGCGGTCAGGGGTTCTGCGGTCAGCCGCACGGAGAGCACCACGACCACTTCACCGGGAATTTGCACCTCATAAAGCTCGTACTGAGCGGTCTCGACAACCTCAAGCTGAGTGACCTGTTGCAGCCCTCTGTTCATAAAGAGCGGGCTGTAGCTGTCCCCCGTTTTGACGGCAAATGCTGCTGCAATCTGCTGTTGAAATTGCTGGTTGCGATCGCTATCCGTTGTCGGGTTTTCCAAATAGATAATGACCTCCGCAATCCGTTCGCCATTCAGAGATGCAGGATTTAGCAGAAACCCGCCCGGTGGCACAGCAGACGGCTCATTTGAGGAGGTTGAATCTGCTGGGGGCGAAGCTTGGCTTAGAGGGAGGGGAGGGGCGATCGGCGCTGGTCGGCTAGGAGCCGGTAAGGGAATTAAATCGGCTGAACGAGTAGAAGGATGTTTAGGGAACGGTTCAACATCTGGATAAACAGCCGCTGTTGGGTGGGCACTGCCCACCATGGGGGAAACGATATCCCAGAAGTCGCCTAAACCATCGTTATCTAAACCATCGTCCATTAACGTCTGTTGATCTGCCGGGTCATCAACCGGCTGATCTACCGTCGAATTATTGGATGGAATAACCTCAGCCCAAACAGGCCTGCACTCGATAACAGAAACAAAGGCAGCGATATAAACAGAGCACAACAACTGACGACGAAACAGTCGCATAACCTTAAGAGATATGGAATATGGAGACGCAGATCCCCGACTTTTAGGAAAAACCGGGGATCTTGAGGTAGGGCAGTTTTCGTCATCGCTTCATTCACCAACAGGCGACGACTTTCTAAAATTCAGCGATTCCGCCTATTAATAATTTGTCCAACCGCCATCGGTGGCGTAGACACAGCCCGTCAAATTAGACGCATCGGGAGATAGCAGGAACAGGATAATCGCGGCTTGCTCCCACACCGTTGCCGATCGCTTCTGGGAATCTGCCGCCATCAGAATGCTTTGAGTTTTTAGCCCACCCATCGAACCACCCTGGCCCGATTCCCGCATCGCTTTTACAAACTCCCCAGCCCTTGCCACCATCGGCGTATCGGTGGCCGCCATATTGACGGAGTTGATGCGAATGCCATAGGGGGCGTAGTCGAGGGCAGCGTTGCGGGTCAGCCCAGTGACCCCATGCTTGCTGGCCACGTAGGCGGGGTTTCCCGATAGCCCCGTCATACCGGCAATGGAGCCAATGTTGACGATCGCCCCACCGCGCCCCTGCTGCACCATCTGACGCAACTGTGCCCGCAACGATTTGAACATCCCGGTGGTGTTGGTGGCAACCACCGCCTCCCAGTATTCATCGGTGGCTTCGTGGAGGGTATTGGGCAGGAGGTTGCGTTGGCCGTTGAAGTTCAGAGGCTGGGCCGGGTCACCCCCATCCATTACCCCCGCTGCATTCAGGACCAGGTCTAAGCCGCCAAAGACGCGCACGGCATCGGCAACGGCACGATCGCACACTTCAGTCTCCACCACGTTACCCACAATGGCGATCGCCTGATGCCCTTCACCCTTGATCTGGCTGATGGTTTCATTCAATTCCGTTTCTTTGCGATCGAGGCCAACGACATTAGCTCCTTCCCGTGCTGCCCGTATGGCAGTAGCAGCCCCAATGCCGGTAGCGGCTCCCGTAATCAGCAAAGTCTTGCCCTGAAAGCGATTGGGAATGAAATAGGTCGGATCGGTCGGAACAATGTCAACCATCGGGGTTTCTCCAGAAGACGAAGGGTGAGTATTAGCCATCAGCACAGGTGAAGAGCCATCCTGGGCCTGGGCACGGGGGGAAGATAGGGCAACTGCCGCCAGAAAAGAGCCGGTTCCTAAAGCCAGGAACTGACGACGATTGAGCCAGTGAAGCACCTCTTTGACCCCTGGACTTTCCAGGTTGAGGCGAGACAAATCAGGTTCCATAACGGGGTTTAGCCAGCGAAGAAGTAAGAGATATGGAGGGGTTTTTCCCTGGCTCAAGGGGGCCACATGAGTCAGGATGGGCTTGCTGATTCAGCAGGACTCACTATCCCACCGGAAGGTAAAAAACAGGTGTAGTCTAAAAACGCTACCTGTAGCCTTGGGGTTTAGGCCAAGGGTGAAAGTATGAGAATCCTGCTGGTTGAAGCCGAACAAACGGGTCAGAGCCCCCTCCATACCGCATTGAGCAAACACCGCTTTGTGGTGGATCGGGCCAGCCATAGCGAAGCCGCCTGGGAACTCCTCAACGCCTTTCTCTACGATCTGGTGCTGCTGGATGTCCCATCTCTGCCGTTGGATGGCATTAGCCTGTGCCGTCGCCTGCGGGATGTAGGAAATCCGGTACTGATTCTGTTAACCCTGCCTGCCCCTGACCTGGGCGATCGCGGCTCTGCCCAGGCAAACCAACGCATTCAGGGGTTAGAAAGCGGTGCCGATGCCTGTCTCACTCAGCCCCTCGACGAACGGGAACTGTTAGCCCAGATCCAGGCCCTGGCGCGGCGCGGCATCCGCAGGGCCAGCCCAATGTTGTCCTGGGGACCCGTGTGCCTGGACCCGACCGCCTGCCAGGTCACCTGCCATAGCCAGGTGTTGACCATCAACCGCAAAGAGTACCAATTGCTGGAATTATTCCTGAGCCATCCCCGACAGACCTTTTCTCGGGCAGATATTAGCGATCGCCTGTGGACCCTGGATGACCCGTTGCCCACCGATGCCACCATCAAAACCCACATCCGCAATGTTCGCCGCAAGCTAGAGCAGGCCGGAGTCCAGGACTTTATTCAAACCCACTATGGTCATGGCTATCGCCTGGATTCGGCCTATGACGCTAAGGCTAAACCCCATCCCCATCAGCCCCCTCAACCCCGAGCCGTGGTCGATACCGTCACCGCCCATGTCTGGCAGGAACTGATGTCCGCTAATGCTCGATTACACCAGGAAATGGAGCACCGCCAGCAGATTGCCGAACAACTTCAACGCTCAGAACGGATGCTGCGCAATGCCCAGCGAGTCGCCCAAATTGGCTGCTGGGAATTTGACGTACTAACCCAAACCACCTACTGGACCGAAGAACTCTATCGCATCCACGGTCTTGACCCGACTCAGCCAGCCCCCAATCCTGAAGAAAACTTCGCCCTAATTCACCCGGATGATCACCCCATCCATGAACAATCGGTTCGTAGCCCAGCCCTGAAAGGGGAAGCCTTCGAAGCCAACTTACGAATTATGCGCAATGACAGTGTGATTCGATATGTCAATATTCGTGGCGGACCAATCTTCGATGAAACAAGGCGTTTAATCAAAATCGCAGGAACTACGTTTGATATTACTCAATGGGTGGTCAGCGACACGTTTACTGATTTACGAGCCGTCTTAGCCAAATCCCAGATCTAAACCTTAGCCATGTCCAGAAGTGAAATTTTGCCTGAGAAAAAGCTCCAGATCGAAATCTGGAGCTGGTATAGCACTGTTGGCAACGGGTTCAGATCTGGGACAGATTTTTGGCTGGCTGGAACCGCCTTTACCCATCAACGGGGAGCACTGGTGTGCTGGGGCCTCAAGAAGCCATTAAATAACCCCCAATGCATAAGGCACCGGGGGCGGTTTAGATATAAGGAGTTCGTTATAGAGAAAGGGTTTGAGCCAGTGGCTGTCGCCACCCTTAAGATGCCGTAAGCCCAGGTCTGGGAACAGCCCTTGGGGGGTAGATTCACCGCAAGTTGCCCCAGTTCCGGAAAACATCAACTTTTGCACCCCTCGTGACGGCCATCACTTACAGCTCAGAAGGGGGCAGTCATTAGTGACCTAGTTTTACCAAAGAAAAATTCTCCGTTCCCGATGTGATTTTACACTCAGTTGTTATCGGAGCTAACGTTGCGATCAACTGCATATTGCTTTAGCTCCTCAAGCCCATCGAGGAGGGACTTCCTTAAGTGCATATTTTCGTAACTTCGGCACCGAGTTGCATCAACTTCGGCACCCCTGAAAAACCTGAGGGAGTTTTGCCATCATGGGCAGGTCATCTTCATTATGTCGTCAGTGGGTAAATCGGTGACG
>Ga0081528_100248_pt1 | contig 36653 bp, 27 predicted proteins | sample HotLakmasection4_FD_71011 | JGI IMG/M metagenome (GOLD analysis project Ga0081528, IMG submission 71011) | Hypersaline microbial mat communities from Hot Lake, Washington, USA - Section #4 (SPADES assembly) (version 2) | ecosystem: Environmental > Aquatic > Non-marine Saline and Alkaline >...
GGCGCGGGCCGGGTTGCCCGGCTCGGTGCCCAGGCCGAGCCGCCGGCGCCACTGGCGCGCCGCCGCCACCGCCCGCTGCCGCGCGCCGCGGTCCACCCCGCCCTCGCCGCGCGGATCGGCCAGCGCCGCCAGCCGCGTGCGCAGATCGGCCTCGCGGGCGCCGGGGCCGCGCAGCACGTCGCGGTCGGCGAGCAGCGCCGCCACGTCGCAGGCCAGCCCGCCCAGGCCGTGCGGGATGGCCGTCAGCACCATGTGCGCCAGCCGCGGATGCAGCGGCAGCTCGGCCATGCGCCGGCCGTGCGGCTTGATCCGCCCGGCCTCGTCGACCGCGCCGAGCCAGGCGAGCAGGCCGCAGGCCTGGGCGAACGCGGCGGCCGGCGGCGGGTCCAACCAGGCCAGGTCCGCCGGATCGGCGGCACCCCAGGCGGCGAGCTCCAGCGCCAGCGGCGCCAGGTCCGCCTGCACGATCTCCGGCGGGCTGAACGGCGGCAACAGGCGGTGCTCGGCCTCGCGCCACAGCCGATAGCAGACGCCGGGGCCGAGCCGGCCGGCGCGGCCGCGGCGCTGGTCGGCCGAGGCCTGCGAGACGCGCACCGTCTCCAGCCGGGTCATGCCGGTGCGCGGGTCGAAGCGCGGGGCGCGGGCCAGCCCGCCGTCCACGACGACCCGCACGCCCTCGATGGTCAGGCTGGTCTCGGCGATGGCGGTGGCCAGCACGACCTTGCGCCGTCCCGGCGGCGCCGGTGCGAGGGCGGCGTCCTGGGCCGTTCGCGGCAGCGCGCCGAAGAGCGGCGCCAGCAGGACCTCCGGGCCGAGGCCGCACTCCTCGAGCCGGGCCAGCACGCGGCGGATCTCCGCCTCGCCGGGCAGGAAGACGAGCACATCGCCGTCCGCCGCCTCGGCCAGCGCCCGGCGCGCCGTGGCCGCGACGTGATCCTCGAACCGCCGGCCGGGCGCCGGCTCGGCGTAGCGGGTCTCGACCGCGTGCGCGCGGCCGACGCCGGTGACGACCGGGGCGCCGCCCATCAGCCGCGCCACGGGCTCCCCGTCCAGGGTCGCCGACATGGCCACCAGCCGCAGGTCCGGGCGCAGCGCCGCCTGGGCTTCCAGGCACAGGGCCAGGCCCAGGTCGGCATGCAGGCTGCGCTCGTGGAACTCGTCGAACAACACGGCGCCGACCCCGGACAGCGCCGGGTCGGACTGCAGCCGGCGGGTCAGGATGCCCTCGGTCACGACCTCGATGCGGGTGCGCGGGCCGACCTTGCTGTCCAGGCGGATGCGGTAGCCGACCGTCTCCCCGACCGCCTCGCCCAAGAGCGCGGCCATGCGCGCGGCGGCGGCGCGGGCGGCCAGCCGGCGCGGCTCCAGCAGGACGATCCGGCCGGCGCCGAGCCACGGCTCGTCGAGCAGGGCGAGCGGCACGCAGGTCGTCTTGCCGGCCCCCGGCGGGGCCTGGAGGACCAGCGCGCGCCCGCGGCCGAGCGCGCGGCGCACCTCGGGCAGCACCGCCTCGATGGGCAGGCCGGGCGTGGCCGGCGGCCGGCGGATGGTCTCCGCAGGGGCTGCCCCCATGGCGTCGCCGGCTCCTGTCAGCGCGCCGTCACCTCGGTCAGTTCGGCGATGGCCTCGAAGTACGGCCGGGTGCCGATCATCAGCAGGTCGTTGTGGCCGGCGTCTGGGATCTTCACGAGGCGCTTCTCCGACGCGCCCGAATGCTCGTAGAGCGCCTCGCCGTCCTCGACCGGGATGATCCAGTCCTCGACCCCGTGGATGATCAGCGTGGGCACGGTCACCCGCGCAATCTTGTCCAGGTTGCCGAAGCCGTGCCGGCTCTCGTCCGCACCGTCGATGCGCAGGCCGGACAGGCGGGTGATCAGCGGGAAGGTGTAGGCGAAGCCGCTCTCGATGATCAGCCCGGCGATGCTGTCGCCGGCGGCCTGGGCGATCTCCAGGGCCGAGGCGCTGCCCAGCGACCGGCCCATGACGTAGACGCGCGACGGCGTCAGGCCCAGGCCGGCAAGCACCTGCGGCAGAGCCTCCTGGACCCGCGCGGCGTCGGCCACCAGCGACGAGGCCGTCGGCGTGCCGTCGCTGGCCCCGTAGCCGCGGAAGTCGACGACCAGCAGGGTCAGGCCAAGGCGCGTGTACAGCGGCGCGATGCCGTCGTAGTCGGCCGCGATCTCGCCGTTGCCGTGGAAGTACAAGATGACCGGCCCCTCGGCGGCGGCGATGAAGGCGCGCGCGCCGACCGCCACGCCGTCGTCCACGGGGATGCGCACGTCGCGCACCGGTCCGCTTTCGGCCGGCCGGAAGGCGCTCCGCCGGGGATGGAACAGCACCTGAAGGATCTCGGGGCGGTCGAGGAGCTCGAAGGTCTCGGTCATGCCTGGCCTGCTGTCGCTGAGCGTCGGGTGCGGCAATCGCCGTTTATGCCGCAACCGCGCGCGCATGGACAGGGCTTTCGGGCCGGGCGGCGCCCGGGAACCGGCGGTGCCGTCAGACCGCGCGGGCGTGCCGGGTCTCGTCCGGGCGCAGGTAGGCGTCGAACACCGCCGCCACCGAGCGGATCAGCGGCCGGTACCGGTCGGGCACGGTGATCTCGTGGCGGTGCATGCGGACCAGGCCGTCGGCCTCGTACTCCGCAAGCGAGGCGAGGTCGGCGGCGAAATGGTTGACGTCGATGCCGTGCCGTGCGGCGATGCGATCCAAATCGACCCGCAGGTACACCATCAGGCTTTCGATCACGTCGCGGCGCAGCCGGTCCTCCCGCGTGATGTACCGGCCGCGCACGATCGGCAGCCGGTCCTCGGCAACCGTCTTCTGGTACTCCGGCACGCGCGGCTCGTTCTGGACGTAGCCCGACGGCAGCGAGCCGATCGACGACGCGCCCAGGCCGATCAGCGTCTCGCACTGGTCGTCGGTATAGCCCTGGAAGTTGCGCCGCAGCGTGCCCTCCCCGAGCGCCGTGGCCAGCGGATCGTCGGCGCGCGCGAAGTGGTCGAGCCCGACCGGGACATAGCCTCCCGCCGTCAGCGTCTCGGCGATCGCCTGGTACTGGTCCAGCCGCTCCGGCGCGGTCGGCAGCGCCGCCTCGTCGATCAGCCGCTGGTGCGGCTTGAAGGTCGGCACGTGGGCATAGCCGAACACGGCGAAGCGGTCGGGCGCGAGCTCGGCGGCGCGGGACGCGGTGGCGCGGCTGTTGTCCCGCGTCTGGTGCGGCAGGCCGTAGACCAGATCGAGGTTGATATGCCGGATGCCCGCGGCGCGCAGCGCATCGACGGCGCCTCGGGTCTGCGCGAAGCTCTGGACGCGGTTGATGGCCTCCTGGACGGCGGGGTCGAAGCTCTGCACCCCGACGCTGGCCCGGGTGACGCCGGCCAGCCGGAACGCGTCGAGCGTGTCGCTGTGCAGCACGCGCGGGTCGATCTCGACCGCGACTTCCGCCCCGCGCCGGAACGAGAATCGCTGCCGCAGCGCCGTCATGATCGACAGGAAGTCCTCCGGCCGGACGATGCTGGGCGTGCCGCCGCCCCAGTGGACGTGCCCGACCTGCATGCGCGTCGGCAGCGCCTCGGCAAGCAGGTCGATCTCGTGGCGCAACGCGTCCAGATAGCCGGCGACCGGGGCGTAGTCCTTGGTGCCGCGGGTGTGGCAGCCGCAGTACCAGCACAGCGTCTGGCAGAACGGGACGTGGATGTAGAGCGACAGCGGGCCGCCGCGGGACAGCCCGGCGAGCCACGCCCGATAGACGTCCTCGTCGATCGCCGCCGTGAAGTGCGGGGCGGTCGGGTAGCTCGTATAGCGCGGCACCCGACGGTGTTCGTGCTTGAGGATGATCGGATCCAGCATTTCGAACGCTCGTATCAGCCGTCGGTCCAGGGTGCCATGATCTGCATCAAGCGGCGCGCGTGCCCCGCGCTGCGCGCTCAGGGCCCCGTCAGGTACAACCCCAGCGTCAGCAGGCCCCCCGCCGCCGCGGTGAAGGCGCCGACCGCCAGCAGCGTCCGGACCACCACCCTTAGATTGTCGTGCCAACGTGCGGGGCCAAGGTCTTCCGGCGCCCCCGCCTCGGCCAGCGATGCCTCGGCTTCCGTCTCGGCAAAGAACGCCGCCACCGACGGCACGTGCGCGCGCAGGCCGCCCAGCGCCGGTGCGGCATTCCGGTCGCGGGTCGAGAACGGCCCGTCCACCGGAATCGCCATGACGCCGGCCCCGGCGTCCGACGCGGCGACCCGGTGCGCGGCCCGGCGCAGGCGCTCGCGGTCGGCCTCGGCCAGCGACGCCCAGGCCCGGTCGGGCTCCAGGACGGACTGGATCGCCCGGGCCCGGCGCTCGTGCCGTTCGTCCTCGGTTTCCTGGGGCATGCCCGCGTGCGTCCCTGGAGGGTGTGCGGCCGTTCGCCGTCGTTGCCGGCACAGCTTTCGCCGCGGCCGTGCGGCGATGCAACGGCTTTTTTCGCCGCGGGGCGCTTGCGGCACCGCCCGGGGCGGCGGCACATTGGCGGAGTGAGGGTGCGGGGCAAGGGCACCCGCGGCACGGGAGGCATCGGCCCATGACCTGCTGCAACAGCGGCTGCGGCGCACCACCGCCGCCCGATGGGGGGCACCGGACGGCACTGATCGCCGTGATCGCCATCAACGCCACGATGTTCCTGGTCGAGATGGCTGGCGGCATGCTGGCCGGCTCGACCGCGCTGCAGGCCGACGCGCTCGACTTCCTGGGCGACACGGCGACCTATGGCCTGACCCTGTTCGCCCTGAACCGCAGCCAGGGCTGGCGGTCCGGCGCGGCGCTGGTCAAGGGCGCGTCCCTGGCGGTGTTCGGGTTGTGGGTGCTCGGCTATACGGCGTGGCGGGTGGTCGTGCTGGGCGTGCCGCAGGCCGAGGTGATGGGCATCATCGGCGGGCTGGCGCTGCTGGCCAACCTGGCCAGCGTGGTGCTGCTGCTGCGCTTCCGCCGCGGCGACGCGAACATCCGCTCGGTCTGGCTGTGCAGCCGCAACGACGCGATCGGCAACCTGGCGGTGATCGCCGCCGCGGCGGGCGTCGCCGCGACCGCCAGTCCGTGGCCGGACCTGGCCGTGGCCGCGATCATGGCGTCCCTGTTCCTGTGGAGCGCCACCGCCATCATCCGCCAGGCGCTGGGCGAGCTGCGCGCGCCCGACGCCGCGGCGGGGGCCGGGGCGGACTGACGCTGCCGGCGGCGGGCGCAGTCGGGACGGCCGCGCGACCAAGGGGCGGGAGCCGCCCTGCCGCGGAAAGGGCCGCGCCTACGGCAGCCGCGGGACGAGCACGACGCGCCGGTTGCCGGCGCGGCCGGCCTCGCTGTCGTTGCTCGCGATCGGGGCCAGCGGACCGACGCCGTGGCCCTCCAGCCGCTCGGCAGCGATGCCGTGGCGCGCCACCAGCGCCTCCACCACGGCACGCGCCCGGTTGCGCGACAGCTCCATGTTGTAGCCGAAGTCCCCGGTCATGTCGGTATGGCCGACGATGTAGACGGACAGGTCCGGCTGCGCGCTCAGCAGTCCGGCCATGGCCGCCAGGGCGGGCTCCGACTCCGGGCGGATCGCGGCCCGGTTCGTCTCGAAATGGATCCCCTGAACGACGACGGAGCCGGTGGCGGCGATCTGCTCCGCCAGATAGTCCGGGTCGATCGCGATCAGGTCCTCGCGCGCGCCCTCCAACTCGACAATGTCCAGTTGGACCCGCACGTCGTCGTCCCGGTGCTGGTTGACCAGCAGCGCCAGATAGACGTCGCCCTCCACGGGCCGCGCCAGCCGCGCGGCAAGGTACCGGCGTTCGGCGGGGTCCGCGCTCTGCGACAGTTCGCCCGGCGTCCGCCCCCCCGCGTGCAGGTCGCGGTAATGGGCACGCGACCATGCATCGCCGGAGCGCGGGCCGAGCTCGCGGCCCTGGGCCTGCCAGATCGTCGTGAATCCCGCGTCCTCGGCCGCATCGGCGTAGTTGCGGAACACCTCGAACGCATTGGCGCGGCCCGACACGGCGTACTGGATCCGCGTGACCCGCCCCTCCAGGAGCTCGACGTCCGTCGTCTGCGCCGGATAGCCGGACACCGCGTTGCCGACCGCCAGCCGGTACTGGTCGAACGCGACGACCTGGTAATCGACGATTTCCGCCCCTGGGAAACGCGACACCATGGGGTGGTCGCGGCTGCCCTCGACATCGGCGCGGGCGGCCGGACCGGCGAGCACCGCAGCCAGGGCGACCGACAGTGCAATGACACCGGCCATTACCGGAACGAGTCTCATCGGACCTCTCAAAAAACCGTCGGTTCTTCGAACGCTTGCAGCCACGCGGCTTGGTATACCCGCCATGCGCAAAAAAACAACGGCATCATGGGGCGTCCGGGCCGCCTGCGGGCCGGACGGGAGAGCGGCGACGGTCAGACCCGGTTGAACGGCCGGCTGCCGGGGTCGTCGTACCAGCGGAGCCAGGCCTGGGCGTGCTCGCGCCCGGAGACCGCCAGGGCCAGCTTGCGCGCCCGGTCGATGTCGAAATCGAACGGCCCGATGCCCAGCGTGTCGATGTACACGGTGCGCTGCCAGTCCTCGCTTTCCAGGTGCACGGCCTCCTGCGCGTAGAGCAGGGTGCGCACCAGGGCATGGGTGTAGTCGAAGACGTCGTCGATCTCGCTGGCGACCGGTTCGGCGCCGTCGCGGAACACGTCGATCTCGCGGCGCCGCTCGTCGAGCCGGAAGCCGAGCGTTTCGGCGTTGTAGACGTAGGGCGCGCCGGCCGCGCGGGCCGGCCCCCATGTTTGTCGCTTTTACGATACGCAGGAACAGCGGGCTTTGGCTGATTCGCCCGATCAGCGCCCGATACATGCATGAGAGAGAGGTGCAGGCCTATGAAAGACAAAAAAGACCTTAAACCGCTGCCGGTCTTGAAGACTGACGAGGAGGCAGAGCGGTTCGTCGATGAAGCCGATCTGTCGGAGTATGATCTGTCCGGGTTTCAGCCGGTCCATTTCGAGTTTCAACGGAAGGCGGCAAGCATCCATTTGCGGCTTCCGCAACAGCTTCTGGAGGCCGTCAAGAAACGTGCCGCGGAAACCGGCATTCCCTATCAGCGGCTGATCCGGCCGGCGATCGAGAAGGAAATCGGTAGATCTTCATGAACGTCCGTCACGACCGCACCGGACGCGCAGGTTTCGGCGGCCCGCGCGTCCGGCAGGCAGGCGATCAGGCGGTCTTGTCCGGCTTGTCGCCGCCGCGGCGGCGCGGTGCGGGCGGTTTCGGCGGGGCCGATGCGGGCGGCGCGTTCTCGAGGCGGCCCGTGTCGCCGGCGCCGGTCTGCGCGGGCGGTTCCCGGTCGGCACCAGCGTCTCTGCCTGTGCCCTGATCCGTCGCCGCGCCGGCCAGGCCGGACAGGCTGGCGCCGTCCAGGCCCACGTCCTTCAGCAGGGCGTCGATCAGCGGTGCCTGGCTGCGATAGCGCAGGGCGGTGGTGACGACCTGGTCGGCCAGGCTGCCGCCGCCCTGCCCGTCTGCCGCACCGGCGCCGCCACCGCCGCCGCGCGGGTTCAGGCCGTCGACCTGGATGATCTTGATGCCGTCGATGTGCTCCATCGGCTTGACGCTGGCCTCGATGATGTGCGGCATCTGCTGCAGCAGTTCCAGCCGCGTCTTCAGCGCGATGACCTGCGGGGTCAGCACGTTGTCGGCCTCGTTCAGCGCCCGCCGGCCGGCGGCCTCGACCTGATAGGTCAGCTCGGCGGCGGCGGCGCGCAGACGTTCGGCGTCGGCGGCGGCCTGGGCGGCGATGCGCTCGCGGTCGGCCTCGGCGTTGGCCTGGGTGCGCACCGCTTCGGCCTCGTCCTCGGCAGCCTGCTTGTTGGCCTCGGCGGCGACGGTGATGCCGATGGCGTCGCGCTCGGCGGCCTGCCGCGCCTCGACCAGTTCGATGGCCTTGCGCCGCTCGGCCACCTCGGTGTCGCGCACGGTGGCGACCTTCTCCTCGGCGCGCACCGCCAGCGCCCGGGCCTCGTCGGCCTCGGCCTGCGCCTGCGACTGCTCCTTGGACTTCTCCGCGATGGCGACGGCGCGCACCTGCTCGGCCAATTCGATCGCCTGGCGCCGCTCGATCTCCGCGACCTCCAGGGCGCGCTGGCGGGCGATGTTATCCTCCTCGACCTGGCGTTCGGCGGCGATGGTCGCCTGACGCACCTGCCGTTCGGACAGGATGCGCGCCTCTTCGGACTCGCGCTTGCGCTGAGCCTCCAGCGAGGCGACCTCCGCCCCCTGCTGGGCCCGGCGCGTGGCGATCTCCTGCTCCTGCTCCAGCCGGGCGAACTGCTCGTCGCGCTCCAGGGTCAGGCGACGGCGCTCGGCCTCCAGGTTCTTTTCCTTGATGCCGACCTCGGTGTCCTGCTCGATGTCGTTGCGGCGGCGCCGCTTCTCCTCGATCTCGAAGGTCAGCCGGGTCAGGCCCTCGGCGTCGAAGGCGTTGTCCGGGTTGAAATGCTCCCGGTTGGTCTGGTCCAGGCCGGTCAGCGACACCGACTCCAGCTCCAGCCCGTTCTTGAGCAGGTCCTCGGTGACCGCGGTCTGCACCTTCTGCACGAAGCTGACGCGCTGCTCGTGCAGCTCCTCCATCGCCATCTCGGCGGCCACGGCGCGCAGGGCGTCGACGAACTTGCCCTCGACCAGCTCGCGCAGCTGGTCGGGGGCCATCGTCTTCATGCCGAGCGTCTGGGCGGCATTGGCGATCGACTCCTGGGTCGGCTGGACGCGCACGTAGAACTCCGCCTGGACGTCGACCCGCATGCGGTCGCGGGTGATCAGCGCCTGCTCGTTGGCGCGGCGCACCTCCAGCCGCAGCGTGTTCATGTTGACGGGGATGACCTCGTGCAGCACCGGCAGCACCAGCGCGCCGCCGTCGACGATCACCTTCTGGCCGCCGAAGCCGGTGCGCACGAACGCCACCTCCTTCGAGGCCCGGTGGTAGAGCCGGGTCAGGACCATGCCAACGGCCACCAGGCCGACGACGACGATCAAGACCAGGAACAGAAGCCCGGTGAATCCTTCGAACATTGCTCGTTGTTTCCCTTTCGTTCTTTGGATTGTGGCGCCCGCGGCATTGCGCGAGCGGTCAGGCCGTGCCGGCCGGCTCCGGGTGGTGTGCGGCCACGGCCTTGAACACGCTGTCCTGCTTGCGGCGCAGGACCACCTCGGTGCCCGCCGGGAAGCTGTCGGCCGGATCCAGCGGCTCGACCCGGACGTAGTGGGTGCGGCCGTGCTCGTCGCGCAGCCGGGCCTCGGCCGGCTGGCCGGCGGCAGCGGTGCCGATCGTGATCACGGCGGCGCGGCCGACGAAGCTGTCGGCAGACACGGCATAGGTCTCATGCTCCGGGAACACCCGCGCCAGGCCCAGGCCCAGGAACCGCGTCGCCGGCAGCGCCACGGCCAGCGCCGGCAGGGCCGCGAACCACCCGGGCAGCAGCGCGCCCGTCGCCTGTGCGACCAGCGATTGCACCACCAGCCCGGCGGCGCCGAACCCGGTCAGGAAGGCGATCAGCAGGACCAGCGCCGGCACCTTGCCGACGCACAGCCAGGCCAGGATCCCGCCGACCGGGCCGCCCGCCCCCTGGGCGGCATCGATGTCGGCGTCGGCGTCCAGGTCGAACGACATGTCGGGCAGGATCGAGTCGACCAGACCGGACAGGCTGGCGCCGAACAGCGTCGTCACGACTTCGAGCGCCGCGATCGCCAGCACGACCCCGAGCGCCGCGGTGAACACCAGGTTGGCGTCGTCGAGCAGGAAGGACATGGCAGGGCCTCGATGACAGGCGATCCGCGCAACCCGGCGCTTGCTGCGCCGGCACCGGCCGCCTCGGTCTTAAAGGGCAAATATTGTCTCCGCCACTACCTTGACGCGGCAGCACCATACCCGCCAGCGCATTGCGAATGCTACAAACAAACGGTTAAGGAAACAAGAAGACAAGGATACCACGCCACCGGCGGTGCCGCCACACCTCCGCGGTTTTGTCGAAAGGCATTACAGGCATGCACGCGCATGCGCAGGCACATGCGGCCCGGGGCGCCGCTTTCCGACGGTCGGACTATCCGAACGGCCTGTCGGCGGCTCTGACAGTATGTACGTCCGGCAAGGCTGTCCGCCACCCGTGCGCACCGTGGTGCGGGGTCCGGAGCATGGCGTCCAAGCGGCCGGACGGCGCCGCGGCGCTTCGGGTTCCCCGATCGATTCGACATCCGTGCCTACGCTTCGCCTCTGGCGGTATGCCGCTTGCTTATGCGGGCTCGATGTCCGCCGCACTCGGCACGAATGACGAGCAATCATGAACCGAACCCTGTCCCGTCTCGCTGCAGCCGCCGTTGCTGCCGCGGGAACCGTCTTGACGGCCGCGGCGTCGCAGGCCGCGCCGGTCACCCAGGTCTTCGACGGCGATGCCGTTCAGTCCGATCTGGCCGCGATCTCCTGGCGCGTGCTGGAAGATACCCTGGTCGCCGAAGGCCGCATCGGCGACACCGTGGACGGCGCGTCCACCCGGACCCACGAGCTCAACACTGGCCGGAATACCGGCGGCAACATGAGCACGGAGAACTTCGTCTGGCCGAACGGGGGCTCTGTCAGCTTCACGTTCACCTGGGACGGCAACACGACGTCGACGATGTCGGCCGGCGACACGACCGTCACCTACACGGGCATCGATCCCGCGTCCCTCGCCGCCATGAACGGCCTGATCATCCGGGCGCGCACCGGCACGGGCAGCGGCCGGTCCATCGCCTTCGACGAGCTGACGCTGAACGGCGAGGCCCTGCCGGACTTCGGCTACGACGGCACGGGCGCGGCCAGCGCCAACCTGCTGCTGGTGCGCGGGGTCGACCTGTCCGCCGGCCTGACGCTTTCAGGCCTTGTGGCCATGGGCTGGGCTGACGGCGATGTGCCCGTCAACTCCGGACTGGCGTTCCAGTTCAAGGCCGCCGAGCATTTCGGCCCTGAGCCGAACCCTCCAGGCACCGATGTGCCGGAACCCGGCACCCTGGCGCTGCTTGGCGCGGGGGTGGCCGGCCTCGCCGGTCTGCAGTGCGCCCGGCGCCGCCGCGCGGGGATCAATCAGGATCCGGACAGCTGCTCCATGAGCCGGCGGGCCTGATCGATGCCGTCGAACTCGCGGCCGGCGGTCAGCGCGGCCTGGAGCTCGGCCCGCGCCGCTTCGGTGCGGCCGAGCCGGTTCAGCGCCACGGCGATGTGGTACCGTACCTGCGGATTGTCGCCGCCGCGGACATAGGCTTCGCGCAGCAGAGCCAGCCCGCGTTCGACCTCGCCGTCCTGGACCAGGATCCAGCCGAGCGTATCGATCGCCGCCGGCTCCAGCGGAGCGAGCTCGTACGCCCGGCGGGCATAGTCCATCGCCCTGGGATCGCCGGCGCGATGGTACAGCAGGGCCAGATTGTTGAGCAGGACCAGGTCGTTGGGCTGGGCGGCGAGCAGCGCCTCGTGGGCGGCGGTCGCGTCCTCATGGCGCCCGGCCTGGAGATAGGCCACCGCCACGGCGCGCCGGGCGGCGTAGTCGCCCGGATGCGCCGCGCTCCATGCCTCCAGGTCGGCCAGGGCGCGCTCCGCATCCCCGGCGTGCCGTCGCGCCCGGTACAGCCGCCACGCGAGCTCGGTGTTGGGCGCCTTCTCCATGGCGCTCGCATACGCCTCCGCGGCCTCGGCATAGGCGCCCCGGGTCATCAGGATGTCGCCGACCAGCAGGTCCCCGACCGCCGACGTCGGATCGATGCGCTGCAGCTCGCGGGCAATCTCCAGGGCGCGCTCCTCATTGCCGCTGTCCATCTCCAGGCGCGCCAGCGTCACCCGCGAGGGGACGTGCCTCGGATCACGGTTGTAGGCCCGGTCGAGCGAAATGCGTGCCCCTGTGGTGTCGTTGAGGTCCAGTTGCAGCACGGCCGTCCGGCTGAATTCGCCAGCGGTGGTGGCGATGTGATCGGACATCGAGCGGAGCGCCTGCACCGCGTCCCGGCTGCGGCCCACCGCCATCAGGGCGCGCACCTCGGCCTCTCGGAAACCGAACCGTTCCGGGTCGCGCAGGCGCAGCGCGTAGGCCAGCGACAGGGCCCGCTCGGTCCGGCCCGCGGCAAGGTACAGGCCGACCAGATCGACCTCGTGGCCCGGCGCGTCCGGCACCTGCCCGAGATAGCGTTCCAGCCAGTCGATCGCCGTCGCCAGGTCGCCCTGCTCCTCGGCCAGTCGCGACAGGGCAAGGATCGCCCGCACCTCGGTGGGGTCGTCGGCCAGGATTTCCCGATACCGCTCGGCCGCGCGGTCCGGCATGCCCTGCGCGGCGTCGAGGCGGGCCAGATTCGTCTGCGCCGGAAAGAAGTCCGGGTCGACCGCCAGCGCCTGCTCGAAGCGGGTGCGCGCCTCGTCCTCGCGCCCGAGACCGAACAGGGCGCCGCCCGCCAGGTTGTGCGCCACCGGACTGTCCGGGTCCACCTCGGCGAGCCCCAGCGCCACGTCCAGGGCCGGTTCATACAGGCGCCGCTCCAGGTACATGACGGCCAGCAGGACGGCGGCCTCCGTTGCCAGCGGGTCGGCCGCCAGCGCGGCCCGCAGCTCTGCCCCCGCGGCATTGTCGCGGCCGAGCGCCCGCAGGCTCATCGCCAGACCGGTGCGCACCGCGGCCTCCCGCGTGGTCGACGGGAGGGCGGCCTCGAAGGCGCGCCCGGCCTCCCGATAGCGTTCGGTGCGCAGGTACGCGTCGCCCAGCAGTTCCAGCAGCTCGACATCGTCCGGCGCCATCGCCCGCGCCGGCTCGAGCACCGCGACCGCGCCGCCGGGATCGTCCAGGATCAGCCGGATGCGCCCCAGCAGCTCGCGCGCCGCCACGTGGTGCGGCCGCATTGCGACATAGCGCGAGACGTAGGCCTCGGACTGGTTGAGCAGGCCTTGATTGTAGGTGACGATGCCGGCCATCAGCAGCGTCGGCGGGTGCTCGCGCATCTCGTCCAGCGGGATGTTGGCGAGCGCCGCGCTGGCCGAAGCAAGCGCCGCGCGGGACCCGGAGACGTCCCCCGCCTCGGCCTGCATCAGCGCATAGAGATACGCGACCTGCGGCTCGTCGGGCATCAGATCGTACGCGCGTTCCAGGTCGGCCAGCGCGCCCCGATCGTCGCCGGCGTCGATCCGCGCCGCGGACCGCCCGACCAGGGCGGCCAGGTGGTCTGGGTTGACCTGGAGTGCGCGACTGTAGTGTTCGACCGCGCGTTCGGGATCGCCGCTGAGCCGGCGGGCGTCGCCCTTGACGTACCAGTACCAGGCCTCGACCCCGCCATCGACCAGCACGCCGCGGCGCGCATCGACCAGCGCCTCCGCCTCGTCGCGCCGGCCCTGCGCCAGCATGACCCGGACCCGCCCGATGATGGAGGCCGGGTCGTCGGGCAGCAGCTCGGCGGCCTCGACGAACGACTGCTCCGCCTCCCGCCACTGCTGCAGCTCGAGCAGCGCCATGCCGCGGGCCACCAGCACGTCGGCCCGGCTCGCGGTGCTGCGGCCCCCGGTCGGGATCTCGGCCAGCAGCTCTTCGTACTTGCCCTGCATCAGGTAGGCGAGCGCGAGCGGCCCGAGCACATGGTCGTCGTCGATGCCGAGGGTGCGGGCGCGCTGGAGCGCGCCTTCGGCGCTGCGGGCGTCGCCCAGCCGCAGGAAGGACCGGCCGATGAGCAGCCGGGCCGGCAGGTGGTCGGGATCGGCCTGCAGGACGTTGCGCAGTTCGACGACGGCCGCAGCATAATCCCCGTCGCCGAACAGCCTGACCGCGTTCTCGTAGTGGTTGACGATGTCCGCGTCGCCCAGGGCCGCCACGGCGGGCCGCTGGAGGGAGCCGAGCAGCACGCCGACGAGCAGGACGGCCGTGATGGCGCTCCGGAGCATGGTCCACCTCGCCGTCCCGGTTCCCGTGCGCGTCTGCGTCCGGCGGCGCGAAAGCCGGCCGGACCCGCTGCGTCGCTCAGCCATCTCGTACATGATCGCGGTCATGGCCGCCAGCGTGCGCCCCAGGGGTGAACGCCGCATTAACCGGAGGCGTGCATGGGCCGGAGCCGTGGCCCGTCCGACCGCGCGCTACTGCCGGCGCCGGCGCCGCCGCAGCGCGGCAATCCCGGCCGCGCCGGATGCCAGCAGCGCCAGGGTGCCGGGCTCGACGATATTTCCCGGGTTGCCGGGGCTCGGCACGTCGTACACCAGGTTTCCGGTGGCCCCGGAACTGGAGAACAGGACCGAAATCTTGCTGACGTTCTCGATGCCGCTTGCGGTGAACAGCAGCCGCCCGGCGCGATTGTCCCCGCCGATGTCGCTGCCCTTGACCGTGATGCTGTCGATGAGCTGCGTGCCGCCCAGATCGGAGAACAGGCTGATGGTGGCCGTCTCGTTCTGGTTGCCGCCGTTCAGGTCGAACAGGTCGATGCTCTTCGCAGTGATCGGGCCGTCCATGAAATCGAAGCTGATGCTGTTCGGCCCGCCGGCCTCGTCGTCCGGGTCGTCGCAGACGCCGTCACCGCACCCGTTGCCGTTCTCCTGGACGATCAGGATATTGCCGGGACGCTCCATTTCCGACAGAACGAAACCGACCTCGTAGACGGCGTTGGAAGTGGAGTCGCCGGGATCGGTGAAATACGGGTTGCCCGCCGACGGCGCATGGAACGGGTCCTGGAGGTCGGGGTCGCGCGTGCCGGTCAGCGTGGTGTCGAACACGACCGCAAGATGAGGGCCGCCACCGTTGTTCTCCGCCGAGATGCCAATGTTGATCCCGGAATCGGCAACCTGATGCGTGCCGTTGATCACCGTGCCATGCTGCAGAACAGGCCCGCCAATGAAGGAGCCGTCCTCGAAATCGAGGACGAACGCGCTTGTGGACCCGCTGCCGAGCAGGAAGCCCATGGCGGCGACCGCGGCTGCCGTATTGCGCAAACGGACCACGCCGTTTCTCCCGTATCCTATTCCAAGAGCACGTGCCAATTCATGCAAGCGCCACGCCATCGGCGCGAGACCGTTGCCGATCCAGGCCTCGGCTCGCCAGCGGGTCGCGGCAACAGCACTCGGTGTAAGAGATCCCGACACGCCCGCGTCGGCCGACTGCGTGTGGGCCAATATAGCTCATCATCCGTCGACTGTCCTGTTTCTTTCGATTTTTCCGCATAACCCGGCACGCGCCATGGTATCGGCCCGATACGCCGGCAAAAATGTGTAAGGTCTTCCGACACACGCGTTGGCGCCGCCTGCGGTTCGTGCGCCGGGGACCCCGTCTCGCCACGCGCTGCATGCCATCAGGGTCGCCGGATGCCCAAAACACTTCCCACGGCGGCCCGGCGTCACCATGATCGCGGCATGACCGTCCTGTTCGACAAGCTCGTCTATCTCGACCGCCTCAAGTCCGGCGGCCTGGAGGAGGTGCAGGCCCGCGCCCATGCCGAGGCGCTGGACCTGGCATTGCGCGAATCGGTGGCGACGAAGCAGGACGTGGTCGAACTGCACCACGCGATCTCGGAGACCGCGGCGGAGTTCACCAGGCGACTCGACAGGCAACAGGAAACGACCGCCCATCTGGCCGGGCGAATCGACAGGCTCGACGCCCAGGTCGGCACGCTGACCCAGGACGTTCATGCATTCCGCGCGGACGCCCGGGAGCGCTTCGTGGGGATCGACCGGAGCCTTGTGCAGGTCTGCGCTCGCCTGGACGCCCACGAGGGGCGGCTCGACAGCCTGGAAAAGACGGTCCAAGCCCTGGCCGACAGCCTCCAGGTCTTTCGCGAACAGACACAGGAACGCTTCGCCCAGATCGATTCGCGCTTCGACCGGATCGACATGCGGTTCGAAGCGGCCGATCGGCAGATCGCCGGCCTGCGCAGAACCCTGGATGCGCACGAAACCCGGCTCAACGCCCTGAGCGACGACCTGCACGGCTTCCGGGCGGACATGGAGCAGCGGCTGGCGCGCATGGAGCACCGGTTCGATGCCCTGGAACAGCGCATGACGATCAAGCTCGGCGGCATGCTGATCGTCGCCGTCGGCGTCATGGCGGTGCTGCAGCAGGTGCTGTAGTCGCCCGAAAACAGAAACCCTCCGCCGGCGCACCGGGGAGGGTTCCCAACAGGCAACGGTGCCGGTGGAAACGCGGACCGGGCCGTGCCGGCACCGCCTGCGCGGCACCGGCCCAAACGACCCGAAGAACGGTCAGCCGCCCATCGCCTTGACCATGGTCGAGCCCAGGCTGGCCGGGCTGTCGGCAACGTGGATGCCGGCGGACTTGAGCGCCTCGATCTTCTCCTTCGCGCCGCCCTTGCCGCCGGAGATGATCGCGCCGGCGTGCCCCATGCGGCGCCCCGGCGGGGCGGTCAGGCCGCAGATGAACGCCGCCATCGGCTTCTTGACCTTGGACCGGCTATAGAAATCGGCCGTATCCTCCTCCGCGGTGCCGCCGATCTCTCCGATCATCAGGATGCCCTCGGTCTCCGGGTCCGCCAGGAACGCGTCCACGCAGTCGATGAAGTTGGTCCCGTTGACCGGGTCGCCGCCGATGCCGATGCAGGTCGACTGGCCCAGGCCGGTCACCGTGGTCTGCGCCACCGCCTCGTAGGTCAGCGTGCCCGAGCGGCTGACCACGCCGATCTTGCCGCGCGTGTGGATGTGACCGGGCATGATGCCGATCTTGCACCCTTCCGGCGTGATGATGCCGGGGCAGTTCGGGCCGATCAGCCGCGTGTTCGAGCCCTGCAGCTTGCGCTTGACCGTGATCATGTCCTGCACCGGGATGCCCTCGGTGATGCACACGACCAGCGGGATTTCCGCCTCGATCGCCTCCATGATCGCGTCGGCCGCGAACGGCGGCGGCACGTAGATCACGGACGCGTTGGCACCGGTCGCCTTGACGGCGTCGGCCACGGTATCGAACACGGGCAGGTCCAGGTGGGTCGAGCCGCCCTTACCGGGCGTGACGCCGCCGACCATCTTCGTGCCGTAGGCGATGGCCTGCTCCGAATGGAAGGTGCCCTGCGCGCCGGTGAAGCCCTGGCAGATCACCTTGGTGTTCTCGTCGACGAAGACGGCCATCGTTATTTCGCCTCCTTCACGGCTTTGACGACTTTTTCGGCGGCATCGGCCAAATTCTCCGCCGACACGATGGGCAGTCCGGACTCGTTCAGGATCTTCTTGCCGAGCTCGACGTTGGTGCCCTCCAGGCGGACCACCAGCGGCACGCCCAGGTGCACCTCGCGAGCCGCGGCCACCACGCCCTCGGCGATGATGTCGCAGCGCATGATGCCGCCGAAGATGTTGACCAGGATGCCCTCGACGTTCGGGTCGGACAGGATCAGCTTGAAGGCGGTGGTCACCCGGTCCTTGGTGGCGCCGCCGCCGACGTCCAGGAAGTTGGCCGGATCGCCGCCATAGAGCTTGATGATGTCCATGGTCGCCATGGCCAGGCCGGCGCCGTTGACCATGCAGCCGATATTGCCGGTCAGCTTGATGTAGTTGAGCTCGTGGCGGGCGGCCTCCAGCTCGGCCGGGTCCTCCTCGCTCTCGTCCCGCAATTCTTCGATGTCCTTGTGGCGGAACATCGCGTTGTTGTCGAAGTTCATCTTGGCGTCCAGGGCGATCACGTCGCCCGCGCCGGTGATGACCAGCGGGTTGATCTCGACCAGCGAGGCGTCGAGCTCCGTGAACGCCTTGTACATGCCGAGCAGGAACTTGACCGCGTTGGAGACCTGCTTGCCCTGCAGCCCCAGGCCGAAGGCGATCTGGCGCGCGTGGTAGCCGCGCATGCCGGTCAGCGGATCGATGTCGATACGGAGGATCTTCTCCGGCGTCCTGGCCGCGACCTCCTCGATCTCCATGCCGCCTTCCGTGGAGGCCATGACCACGACCCGGCTGGTGTCGCGGTTGACCAGCATGCCGAGGTAGAGCTCGCGCTGGATGTCGCAGCCTTCCTCGATGTAGACCCGCTTGACCTCCTTGCCGGCGGGCCCGGTCTGGCGCGTGACCAGCGTGCGGCCGATGATGTGCCTGGCGCTGTCGTGGACGTCCTCGATCGACTTGACGACGCGGACGCCGCCCTTGCCCTCGGTATCGACCGTGCCATCGTCCTTCTTGAACCGCCCGGCGCCGCGCCCGCCGGCGTGGATCTGGGACTTGACCACCCAGACCGGCCCGCCGAGCTGCTTGGCGACATCCTCGGCCTCCTTGGCGGTGTAGGCGACGCCGCCGCGCGGCACCGCGACACCATAGTTCTTGAGCAGGCTTTTCGCCTGGTATTCGTGGATGTTCATGGGCGACCCATCCGGTTTTGCGCTCTTGAGGCGATGAACGAGGGGGAGATCGGCACGAATGTGCCCGCCTGCCGTGGTGCCCTGCACAATAACACCTGCGGGGAACGGGGCAACCGCGAAAGCAGGGCCGCTGCCGTGCGCCGCTGCGGCCGCCGACGCCCTTCCGGCCGGCACGGCGCAGGCATATTCATGTGCCTCGGGCATCGCGCGGTCTGTACGGACGGCGCCGGTCCAAGGCCGGGATCGACACCTGCCGGTTCCCCGAGCAGCTGCGCGCGGCGCCGGGATCAGAGATCGAGCTGCGGCATCGCGGGCAGCCTTACGCGCACGGTCGTGCCGATGCCGACAACGCTCTCGATGTCCAGCCGCCCGCCGTGCAGCTCGGCAAGCTCCCTGGCCAGGGACAGGCCGAGGCCGGTGCCGGACTCGCGCGACTCGCCGCGGCGGCCGAACTGCTCGAACGGCTGCAGCACCCGCTCGATCTGGTCCGGCGGGATGCCGATGCCGGTGTCGACGACGGCCAGCTCCACTTCCGGGCCGTCGACCAGGCGCGCCTGCATGCAGACGCTGCCGCCCTCGGGCGTGAAGCGGATCGCGTTGGACAGCAGGTTGATGACGATCTGGCGCAGACGCAGCTCGTCCGCCTGGACGGGCGGCAAACCGGCCGCCGCCTCGACGGTCAGCACAATGCCCTCGCGACGGGCGCGCATGCGCAGCAGGTGCGCGGCATCGGCCAGCAGGTCGGGCACCTTCACCGGGCGCAGCGCCAGCTCCAGCTTGCCGGCCTCGATCTTGGACAGGTCCAGGATGTCGTTAATCAGCCGCAGCAGGTGCCGGCCGCTGTCGTGGATGTCTCCGGCATACTCGCAATAGCGGTCGAGCCGGCCGTCGCCGTGGATGCGGTCGCGGATGATCTCGGAGAACCCGATGATGGCGTTGAGCGGCGTGCGCAGCTCGTGACTCATCGACGCGAGGAAGCGCGACTTGGCCCGGCTCGCCTGCTCCGCAGCGCGCATGGCGCGCATCATCGCCTCCTCGGCGGCACGCTGATTTGTCACGTCGCGCTCGTTGACCAGAATGACGTCGGCGCCGGTGACGGGATCGCGGGTCCGGCGCGCGTCCAGCCCGTGCCAGCGGCGGCCCTCGGCGGTCATGACCGGCACCACGGCGCTGAACACCTCGCCGCGGTCGAGCACGGCGGTCGCTCCGGCGGCATCGTCCGGCCGGGCGAAGCGGTCGGCGAACCGGTGCCCCTGTGCCGGAAAGGCGCGCAGCGATGCCGGGTTCTGGGTCAGCACCTCGCCGTCGCGGCGGTAGGTGGCGATCATGACGGAGGTGTGCCGCAACGCCTCCACGGCGCGCAGCAGGGTCGGGTCGTCCGCGTGACGGGTCGGGTGGGCCTGGACGAGCATGGCCAGTCGCCCGTCGGGCAGGCCGACGCCCGCACAGTAGCACAGCACGGTGCACGGCCGGCCAAGCGGGTAGAAGGTCCACTGCTCGACCACCTGCTCCCCCGCGGCGAACCGGTCCAGATAGGTGGCAAGCCGCGTGCGCACCGACTCGGACATCTCCGGGCCCAGGTCGCGCGCGGTCAGTTCCGTCAGGCTGCCGGCGTTCCAGAGCGCCAGCGCCCGCCCGTTCGCCCAGACCATGCGGGCCTGCACGATGTCGAACACCCAGACCGGGTTGGGCAGGTGCTCCGCGCCCGGCAACAGGTCGTCCAGCCGCACCGGGGCGGGTTCGTTCTGCTGCGCAGCAATGGCGGCTTTGGACATGACCAGAGGACACCGGATGCAGGCGACGACGTTCCGATATGGTCCCTTTCGCTCTATCGCCATGAGACGGGCAACGCAAATAATAATTCGTGAACTTACGACCCATTTTTACGATTTTTCGTGCAGCGCCACACATCCGGCGTCCGCGACGCTGCCGGACTCCGCGGCCGGCGCACCGGGCCGCAAGCGGGCGACGGGGTCCGGGCCTGCAAGGGATCTTGCTATTTTAGGTTCCTCTAATATATATCCAGGCCGTGGTCTTCCTGCCGCCGGTGCCCCATGCCTCAGCCTTTCCGCCTCGCCCTCGCCGGCGCCGCCCTGCTGGCCCTCCTGGCCGCGCCGGCCGCGGCCGCGCCGTTCACCGTCGAACCCTTGCGCATCGCCGACCTGAAGGCGGTGTTCGGCACGGTGGAGAGCGTCGACACCGTCGCCGCGCGCGCCCGCATCGCCGGCACCGTCGAAGGCATCGACATCGACGAGGGCAGCCTGGTCGAGCGCGGCCAGGTGCTGGCCACGGTGGTCGACGAGGCGCTGCCGCTGGAGCTGGCCGCGCTGGACGCCCAGGTCGAGGCGCTGGAGGCGCAGCTCGACCAGGCGCAGACGGAGCTGGCGCGGGCGCGGCGGCTGCGCGAGTCCGGCACCGCGCCGCAGTCGCGCCTGGACGACGCGATCACCGCGGTCAACGTGGTCACGGCGCAGCTCGCCGCCATGCGCGCCGGGCGCAACGCGACCCAGGCGCGCCTTGACGAGCAGCAGGTGCTGGCCCCGGCCTCGGGTCGCGTGCTCGAGGTGCCGGTGGTGAACGGCACCGTGGTGCTGCCCGGCGAGGCGATCGCCGAGATCGCCTCCGACCGGTACGTGCTGCGCATCCACCTGCCGGAACGCCACGCCCGCTTCGTCGGCGAGGGCGATCCGGTGCTGGTCGGGGCGGCGGGCACGGCCGGCGACGGCACCGACCTGCGCCGCGGCACGGTCCGGCAGGTCTACCCGCGCATCGATCGCGGCCGGGTCGTGGCCGACGTGACGGTGAGCGGCCTGGGCGACTTCTTCGTCGGCGAGCGCACCCGCGTGTACGTGTCGGCCGGCCGGCGCGATGCGATCGTCGTGCCGGAGGCGTACGTGTACCGGCGCTTCGGCGTCGACTATGTCCGGCTGGCCGACGGCCGCGAGGTGGCGGTGCGCACCGGCCGGCCGGTGCCGGCGCTGGCCTTCGAGGGCGAGCCCGTGCCCGACGGCATCGAGATCCTGTCGGGCCTGCGCGCCGGCGACGTGCTGGTCCTGCCGCGGGACCATGCCGCCGCGGCGGCGGACGAGGGCGGCGAGGGCGCGGCGCCATGAGGCTCGGCATCTCCGGCCACCTGACCCGGACGTTCATCGACTCGCCGCTGACGCCGCTGCTGCTGATCGCCGCGCTGGCCTTCGGCACGCTGGCGCTGCTGTCGCTGCCGCGCGAGGAGGAGCCGCAGATCAGCGTGCCCATGGTCGACGTGTTCGTGCAGGCCGACGGGCTGCGTGCCCCCGACGCGGTGGAACTGGTCACCGAGCCGCTGGAGGACATCCTGTCCGGCATCGACGGCGTCGAGCACGTCTACAGCCGCACCGAGGACGACCAGGTGGTGGCGACCGCGCGCTTCGAGGTCGGCACCGACGAGGACGACGCCATCCTGCGCGTCCACGAGACCATCCGTTCCCAGTACGACCGCATCCCGCTGGGCATCCCCGAGCCGCTGATCGTCGGCCGCGGCATCAACGACGTGCCGATCCTGGTGCTGACCCTGGCGCCGCAGCCGGACGCCGCCGGGCGCTGGACCGACAACGACCTGTACAACATCGCCGATGAGCTGCTGCTGGAACTGCGCAAGGTCGCGGACGTCGGCACCACCTACATCGTCGGCGGCCGCCCCGACCAGATCCGCATCGAGCCCGACCCCGAGCGCCTGGCGCTGTACGGCGTCACGCTCAACCAGCTCGTCGACAAGATCGAGCACGCCAACCGCTCGTTCCGCATCGGCGCGGTGCGCGAGGCCGGCGACACCCTGTCCGTGGTTGCCGGCCAGACGCTGCAGGGCGTGCCCGACATCGGCCTGCTGCTGATGCGCACCCACGACGGCCGGCCGGTGTACGTGCGCGACGTGGCCGACATTGTGGTCGAGGCGGCGCCGCGCGATGCCCGCGCCTGGCACATAACGCGCGGCCCCGAGGGCGGGCCGGAGGCGGTGCCGGCGGTCAGCATCGCCATCGCCAAGCGGGCCGGCGCCAACGCCGTGGACATCGCCGACGCGGTGCTGGAGCGGCTCGCCCTGCTCCAGGGCCGGCTGGTGCCCGACGGCATCGACGTGGTGGTCACCCGCGACTACGGCGCCACCGCCAGCGAGAAGGCCGACGAGCTGCTGCTGCACCTGGTCTCGGCGACGGTGGTGATCGTGCTGCTGATCGGGCTGCTGGTCGGCTGGCGCGAGGCGCTGGTGGTGTTCGTGGTGATCCCGACCACCATCCTGCTGACCCTGTTCGCCTCCTGGCTGCTCGGCTACACGATCAACCGGGTCAGCCTGTTCGCGCTGATCTTCTCGATCGGCATCCTGGTCGACGACGCCATCGTCGTGGTCGAGAACATCGCCCGCCACTGGGCGATGCGCGACGGCCGCTCGCGCGTGCAGGCGGCGATCGAGGCGGTCGCCGAGGTCGGCAACCCGACCATCATCGCCACCTTCACCATCATCGCCGCGCTGCTGCCGATGATGTTCGTGTCCGGCCTGATGGGCCCGTACATGAGCCCGATCCCGGCCAACGCGTCGGCGGCGATGCTGTTCAGCTTTTTCGTCGCCGTCATGCTGACGCCGTGGCTGATGGTGCGCCTGCGCCGCGGGCCGGTGCCGGCGGCCGGGCCGTCCGGGGCCGCGGACGACGAGGCGCACGGCGGCCGGCTCGGCCGGATGTACCGGGCGGTGGCGCGGCCATTGCTGAAGGGGCGGTGGCGGCCGGTCGTCTTCCTGGCCGTGGTGGGCCTGGGCACGCTGGCGTCGATGGCGCTGTTCTACACGCGCGACGTCACGGTCAAGCTGCTGCCGTTCGACAACAAGTCCGAGCTGCAGGTCGTGGTCGACCTGCCCGAGGGTGCCAGCCTGGAGGACACCGAGCGGGTGCTGATGGCGGCGGCCGCGCGGCTGCTCGACGTGCCGGAGGTGGCGACCATCCAGGCCTATGCCGGCACCGCCGCGCCGTTCAACTTCAACGGGCTGGTCCGGCACTATTTCCTGCGCCGCTCGCCGGAGCTCGGCGACCTGCAGGTCAACCTGCTGCCGCGCCACGACCGCGACCGGGCCAGCCACGCCATCGCTCTTACGGTGCGCGAGCTGCTGGCCGACCTGCCCATGCCCGAGGGCACCGTGCTGCGCGTGGTCGAGGTGCCGCCGGGCCCGCCGGTGCTGGCCACCCTGCTGGCCGAGGTGTACGGCCCCGACCCGGAGACGCGGCGGGCGGCGGCGCGGCAGGTGCGCGCCGTGTTCGAGGACGTGCCGTTCATCGTGGACGTGGACGACAGCTTCGGCGCCCCCGCCGAGCGGGTTCGCTTCGCCATCGACCAGGACAACCTGGAGTTCCACGGCGTCGAGCAGGAAGCGGTCTACGACACGCTGGCGGCGCTGCTGGACGGCGTGCCGGTCGGCTATTCCCACCGCGGCGAGGGCCGCAACCCGATCGAAATCGTCATCCGCCTGCCCCTGGAGCGGCTCGCCGTGACCGAGCGGCTGCTGACCACGCCGGTGCCCGCCGCCGACGGCACGGTGGAGCTGGGCGAGATCGTCCACGTCACCCGCGAGCGGGCGTCGTACCCGGTGTTCCGGCACAACGGCCGGTTCGCCGAAATGGTCATGGCCGAGCTGGCCGGCGACTACGAGGCGCCGGTGTACGGCATGATCGCTGTCGCCGACGCGCTGAACGCCCGCGGCATCGACCTCGACATCCGCCTGTACGGCCAGCCCGAGGACGAGAGCCGCACCACCCTGCTGTGGGACGGCGAGTGGGAGATCACCTACGTCACCTTCCGCGACATGGGCGCGGCGTTCGCGGTGGCGGTGCTGGGCATCTACCTGCTGCTGGTCGGCCAGTTCCGCAGCTTCAGGCTGCCGCTGGTGATCATGGCGCCGGTGCCGCTGACCCTGATCGGCATCCTGCTCGGCCACTGGCTGTTCGGCGCGGCGTTCACGGCGACCTCGATGATCGGGTTCATCGCGCTGGCCGGCATCGTCGTCCGCAACTCGATCCTGCTGGTCGACTTCATCCGCCACGGCCAGGTCGCGGCGGCGACGCCCGCCGAGCGCCCGCCACTGCGCGCCATCCTGCTGGAGGCCGGCGCGATCCGCTTCAAGCCGATCCTGCTGACCGCCGTCACCGCCATGATCGGCGCCGCCTTCATCCTGATGGACCCGATCTTCCAGGGCCTGGCGATCTCGCTGCTGTTCGGCCTGGCCAGCGCCACCGTGCTGACCGTCCTGGTGATCCCGGCGATCTACGTGGCCCTGCGGGACGACCGGCGCGGGGTTGGCGCCTGAGCGGCCGGCGCAAGGGGACCGGCGCATCCATTTTAGAGATCTACGATTAAGGGAACACCGTCATCGCGAGCGCAGCGCGGCGATCCAGTGGCGCCGCAAGATCTGGCCGACGGTGATCTCGAGCCGGCATGGCCGGGACTGGATCGCCGCGCTGCAATCGGCATCCATGCCGTCACCGCGAGCGCAGCGACGCGGTCCAGTCCCGGTGTCGCCCGTCCGAAAAGCCATCGGTCGCGCTCGCGGCGCCACTGGATTGCTTCGCTGCGCTCGCAAAGACGGGATGGTGATGCGTGCGTGCATCTTAAAAGAAGGGATGGTGATGCGTGCGTGCATTTTAAATGCACCCCGGCCTCCCGGCAGTGTCATCCGACGGGATCGGCCGGAACGGACGCCGGGGCCTCGCGATGACGGTGTTATGGCAATGGGATCTCGATCAAGGAACAAATACATGCCCCAACCCATCGGCCTGATCGCCGCGATTGCCGAGGAGCACGACCGGCTCGGCGACGCGTTCCGCGAGGACGCCGTCACCGAGATCGCCGGCCGCCGGTTCCGCGCCGGCACGCTGGACGGGCGGCCGGTGGTGGCGGTGCGCGGCGGGATCGGCAAGGTCAATGCCGCGATGACGGCGACGCTGCTGGTGCACGGGTTCGGCTGCCGGGCGCTGGTGTTCGCGGGCATCGCCGGCGGGCTGGACCCGAGCCTGAATGTGGGCGACGTGGTGATCGGCGAGCGGATCGTCTGCCACGACTACGGCGCCGTGATCGACGGCACGCTGCAGGTGTTCCAGCCCGGCGCGCCGCCGGTGCGGGCCGCGCCGCGGAGCTACGGCTACGACCTGCCGCCCGACCTGACCGACGCGCTGCGCGCCGCGCTGGCCGACGCGCCGCTGCCGCCGCTGGACGCACGCGTCACCGGCGGGGCGCCGCGCACGCCGCGCATCGTGTTCGGCACCATCCTGACCGGCGACGCGGTGATCAACTGCGCCGCCACGCGGACACGCCTGCACGCCGAGCACGGCGGCCACGCCGTCGAGATGGAAGGCGCCGCCGTCGCCCAGGTGGCCAAGCGCTTCGGCGTGCCGGCGGTGGTCGTCCGCGCGCTCAGCGACCTGGCCGGCGCCGGCCGCCCGGAGGACTTCACCGCCTTCCTCGGCGAGACCGCCGAGGTCGCCGCCGTGGTCGTGCGCCGGGTGCTGACCGCCCTGTAGGCCCGATGCCCGACCGCGTCAGGCCGGGATGCCCTCCCACATGTCGAGCAGGAACTCGCGGTCGCGGACCATGTCCTCGACCACCGAGCGCAGCAGGTCGTGGACCGAGATGATGCCGGCGATGCCGCCGCCGGCGACCACCGGCAGGTGGCGTACGCCGACCTCGCCCATGGTCCTCAGCGCCTCCATGGCAGTGTTGTCCGGCGTGATCGAGCGCAGTTCGGCAGTCATGATCTCGCCCAGCCGCGTCGTCTGCGGGTCGCGCCCGGCGGCGACGACCTGGTCGAGCACGTCGCGCTCGGTGACGATGCCGCACACGTCGGTCTCGTCGCAGACCAGCACGCAGCCGATGTGCCGCGCCGTCATGGCCTTGGCGCCCTCGGCCACGCTGTCCTGGCTGGACAGGCGCACCAGCGTCTGCTTGCCGATGATCTCTCCGACGGTCCTCTCAAGCATGACATCCTCCCGGTTGACGCGGCGGCATCTGCGCCCGGTCGGCCGCCGGCGATGATCACGGCTTCGCGTCCGGCCGGCGCCGCCGACCCCGGAGGGCGGCTGCGGCCCGGCCGGACCGGGCGTCAGGATCATACCAGCGGGCCGCGCCGGAGGCACCACCCCTTGTGGTGCCCCTCCCGCGGCCCGTCGACCCCGTATATCGGTGCGCCGGAGGCGGTTGCCAGGGGGGCGGGCAGGGACCGAACGCGAACACCGCGAGCGGCTCGGGCAGGCCGGGTACGGCGTACGCGCCGGCGGCGCCGTCGGCCTTGGTACGGGCCGCGGCGTCGGGTAGGGTGCGCGCCTGCCGTCCCCTACCCCACCCGCGCGAGGCCCCGCCCATGTCCGAGCCCGTTCCCGACGCTCCCGCCCCCGTCATCGGCATCATCGGCGGCACCGGCATTGCCGAACTGGCCGGGCTGGACAACGTGCGGCGCGAGGCGGTGGTCTCGCCGTTCGGGGTGCCGTCCGACGAGCTGCTGTTCGGCGACCTGGACGGCCAGCCGGTGGTGTTCCTGCCGCGCCACGGCCGCGGCCACCGCGTGCCGCCCACCGAGCTGAACTTCCGCGCCAACATCGACGCCCTGAAGCGCGCCGGGGTGACCGACGTGATCTCGCTGTCGGCGGTCGGCTCGCTGCACGAGGACCTGGCGCCGGGCATGTTCGTCGTGGTCGACCAGTTCATCGACCGCACCGTCAACCGGATCAAGTCGTTCTTCACCACGGGACTGGTCGGCCACGTGGCGTTGGGCCATCCGGTGTGCGGCCGCATGGGCGATGCCCTGCACGACGCATTGCACGATCTGGACATTCCCCACCGGCGCGGCGGCACCTATCTGGTCATGGAAGGCCCGCAGTTCTCGACGGTGGCGGAATCCAACCTGTACCGGGCGTGGGGCTGCGACGTGATCGGCATGACCAACATGCCCGAGGCCAAGCTCGCCCGCGAGGCGGAGATGTGCTACGCGACCGTCGCCATGGTCACCGACTACGACTGCTGGCACCCGCACCACGACCACGTCTCGGTCGACCAGGTGGTGCGCGTGCTGCACGACAATGCGGAGAAGGCGCGCGCGCTGGTTCGCGCGGTGGTGCCGAAGCTGGCCGGGCGGCGCGGGTTCTGCCCGCAGGGCTGCCACACCGCGCTGGACACCGCGCTGATCACGGCCCCGGAACACCGCGACCCGCAGGTCCTGGCCCGGCTCGACGCAGTGCTGGCGCGGGTCAACAAGGGAGCGGCCCGATGAAGGTGAACGGCATTCCCTACCGCACGATCTGGCCGGCGGACGACGGCGACGCGGTGGAGATCATCGACCAGACCCGCCTGCCCCACGCCTTCGAGACCGTGCGGCTGGAGGGCCTGGACGCGGCGGCGCTGGCGATCCGCGACATGCTGGTGCGCGGCGCCCCGCTGATCGGCGCCACCGCGGCCTACGGCGTGGCGCTGGCGATGCGCGACGACCCGTCGGACGCGGCCCTGGCGCGCGCCTACGAGCTGCTGTTCGCGACCCGGCCCACCGCGGTCAACCTGCGCTGGGCGCTGGACGACATGCGCGCGCGGCTGGCGGCGCTGGCGCCGTCCGCCCGCGCCGACGCCGCCTGGCGGCGCGCCGGCGAGATCTGCGACGAGGACGCGGCGATCTGCGAGGCGATCGGCGACCACGGCGTGGAGGTGCTGCGCCGCGCCTGGGACGCCAGGCCGACCGGCCCGCACCTGGAGGTGCTGACCCACTGCAACGCCGGCTGGCTGGCCACCGTGGACTGGGGCACGGCGCTGGCGCCGATCTACAAGGCCCACGACGCCGGCATCCCGGTGCACGTCTGGGTGGACGAAACCCGGCCGCGCAACCAGGGGGCCGGGCTGACCGCCTGGGAGCTGGGCCGCCACGGCGTGCCGCACACGGTGATCGTGGACAACGCCGGCGGCCACCTGATGCGCGCCGGCCGCGTCGATCTCTGCATCGTCGGCACCGACCGCACCGCCGCCAACGGCGACGTGTGCAACAAGATCGGCACCTACCTGAAGGCGCTGGCCGCCGACGACAACGCGGTGCCGTTCTACGTCGCCCTGCCCTCGCCCACCATCGACTGGGGCCTGCCCTGCGGCGACGACATTCCCATCGAGGAACGCGGCGCGCGCGAGGTCTCGCACATCGCCGGCCGCACCGCCGACGGCCGCATCGAGACGGTCGCGATCACCCCGCCCGGCAGCCCGGTCGCCAACTACGGCTTCGACGTCACCCCGGCCCGCCTGGTCACCGCCCTGATCACCGAACGCGGCCTCTGCCCGGCCAGCCGCGACGGCCTGATCGGGCTGTTCCCGGAGAAGGTGGCGGCCTGAACGCCGCGCCGGGTCACGGCGTGTCGCGCTTCAGCGCCTCGGCCTGCAGCAGGGTGCGCAGCAGCGGGTTCGGGAACCGGCGCTCGATCGTCACGGCGTAGAACGTTTCCGAGATGCCGGGCAGCTGGTCGGCCTCGACCAGCGCGCCCGTGGCCAGCTCGTCCTTGACCACGATCGGCGGCAGCACCGCCAGGCCGATGCCCTCCCGCGTCAGCAGCCGCATCATCGCCATGTCGTCCACCTCGGCGGCGATCTGCGGGCGGACGCCCAGGCGGTCGGTCAGGGCGTCGAAGCCGATGCGCACATTGCTTTCCGACGTGGGCAGGATCAGCGGATGGGCGCCGAGCAGCTCGGCGAGCGAGCCGCCGTCCTCGAGCCGCGCCGGCGTCCCCACCAGGCTGGCGCGCTGCTCCGCCAGCCGGTGCGAGACGAACGGGGTGACCGCGTCGCGGGCCGGCGCCCGGTTGATCAGCACCACGTCCAGGCTGAGCGCCTCGAGCGCCTGCAGCAGCTCGGCCGGGCTGCCGGAGCGCAGGATCACCTCCACGTCCGTGCGCCCCAGGGCCGGGCGCAGGAAGCCGAGCTGGAAGTTCCGCGACAGCGTCGCCAGCGCGCCGACGCGCAGCGCCTGACGGGCCCGGCCGGCCTGCTTCAGCGTGCCGACCAGCTCGTCGCCGGCCGCGAAGATCGCGTCCGCATGGTCCAGCACGATGCGCCCCGCCTCGGTCAGGTGCAGCTGCCGGCGGGTGCGTTCGAACAGCGGATGGCCCAGCCGGTCCTCCAGCTTGCGGATCTGCACCGACAGCGCGGACTGCGACAGGTTCAGCCGCTCCGCCGTGCGGGTGAGGTTCCCGTCGTGGGCCACCGCCCAGAAGTAGCGAAGGTGGCGGTAGTTCAGGTCGGCCATACGTTCGATAATACAGAACGTTTCGCAGCACACAATGAATTTTTATCGGCCATCTGCTGCCGCTATCTCTCCTGCTGCACCGCATCATGCGTCGAGAGGAGAGAGCGTTGCCATGTACCTGATCCCGCTGATCGCGCCGGCCGTGCTGCTGATTGCCGCCGCCGTCGCATTCCGACATCCGGGCCGCCGGCCCGCCGGCGTCCCCGCCCTGTCCGAGGCCACCGGCCTCGCGGCCATCGCCGTCGGCGTCGTGTCCGCCGTCCTGCTGATCGCCTACGGCCCCAGCACCGGGGTGATCGGCGTCGGCGAGATCGCCCTGGCGTCGCGCCTGGACGCCGTCAGCGCCGTCATGCTGCTGCTGGTCGCCTTCGTCGGCTGGGTCGTGCTGCGCTACGCCCGGACGTACATGGACGGCGAGGCCCGGCAGGGCGCCTTCACCGGCTGGCTGAACGCGACGCTTGCCGCCGTCCTGCTGCTGGTGCTGGCCGGCAACCTGGTGCAGCTCGTCGTGGCCTGGATCGCCACCAGCCTGTGCCTGCACCGCCTGCTGCTGTTCTATCCCAACCGCGTGCCGGCACAGCGCGCGGCGCGCAAGAAGTTCGTCACCGCGCGGATCGCCGACCTCGCCCTGATCGTCGCGGCCGTGCTGCTGTATGTCGGCTACGGCACCGGCGACATCGCGGCGATCCTGGCGGCGGCGGCGGCCGGCGAGGCACCGGACGGCCTGGTGGCCGCGGCCGCCCTGCTGGCGGTGGCGGCGCTGCTGAAGTCGGCGCAGTTCCCGACCCACGGCTGGCTGACCGAGGTGATGGAGACGCCGACCCCGGTGTCCGCGCTGCTGCATGCCGGGCTGATCAACGCCGGCGGCTTCCTGCTGATCCGCTTCGCCGACGTGATGCTGCTGGCGCCGGGCGTGCTGGCGGTGCTGGTAATGGTCGGCGGGTTCACCGCCCTGTTCGGCGGCGTGGTCATGCTGACCCAGCCGGCGGTCAAGAGCTCGCTGGCCTGGTCCACGGTCGCGCAGATGGGCTTCATGATCCTGCAGTGCGGCCTGGCGCTGTTCCCGCTGGCGCTGCTGCACATCGTGGCGCACTCGCTGTACAAGGCGCACTCCTTCCTGGCCTCGGGCATGGCGGTCGAAGGCGTCGCCGCGATCCGCCGGCCGGGGCCGGTGGCGATCCCGAGCGCCGGGGCCGTGGCCCGGTCCTTCCTGGTCGCCCTGGCGATCTACGGGGTGGTCGGCTGGCTGTTCGGCTTCGACGCCAAGTCGCCGCAGGCCATTGCCCTGGGCGCCATCCTGATCTTCGGCGTTGCCTACCTGCTGGCGCAGGGCCTGGCCGATGCCGCGCCGAAGGTCCTGACCCGGCGCACCGCGCTCTATTCGGTGGCGACCTCGGTGGCGTACTTCGCGCTCCAGACCGGGGCGGAGTGGCTGATGTCCGGCACCCTGCCGGCGACGCCGGCGCCCGGGCCGCTGGAGTGGGCGCTGATCGTGCTGGCCGTGATCAGCTTCGGGCTCGTCGCCTTCCTGCAGTCGATGTTCCCGAACTGGGCCTACCACCCGGCCGCGGCCAGCCTGCGCGTGCACATCGCCAACGGCCTCTACGCCAACGCCATGTTCGACCGGATCCTGGGCGGCTGGTCCGTCCGCAAGGCGTCCTGACCCGGGAAGGAGACCCCTGACATGACCGTCAAGACCAAGCCCACCGAGACCGAACCCGGCGCCGGCACCGCTGCAACCGCCGCGCCGACCCCGGCCGCCGCCGCCGAGGCCGCCATCCGCGCCATCCCGCCGGTCTGGCCGCTGTCCTCCAGCGTCGCGGTCAACCCGTTCCTCGGCCAGACGGGCGAGAGCCTGGCCCGCACCGCGGCGCGGCTCTCCCGCGTGGCAGGCGTCGCGGTCACCATGCCGCGCACCTGGTACCTGGAGCGGATCCGCTCCGGCCTGATCACCGACGACGACCTGGCCGCGGCGCTGGACGGCGCGCCGGCGCACCTGCGCCCGGCCAGCGTCGCCGCGCTGAAGGTCGCCGCCGACGCGCCCGAGCCGGCGCCGAAGGCGGTGCCCACCGTCGCCGAGCTGGCCGCCGACGCCTCCGGCATCGACTGGCCGGGCCTGATCGCCGAGCGGTTCGGCGCCTGGGCGGCCGGCTATTTCGATGCCGGCCAGGCGCTGTGGGCCGCGCCGCGGGGCAAGGGCGCCTACACCGCCTGGCGGGCCGTCGCCACCCATGACCTGACGCCCGAGATCGCCGGCCTCGGCGGGTTCGCCAGGCACGTCGCCGACGCGCCGGAGACCGCCGCGGAGGCCATCGAGCGGGCCGTGGCGCGCCTGGGCATCTCCGGCGACGCGCTGGAGACCTATTTCCACCAGCTGCTCATGACGCTCGGCGGCTGGGCGCAGTACGCCCGCTACCTGCTGTGGCAGGCCGAGCTGGGCGGCGGCACGGACCACACGGTGACCGACTTCCTGGCCATCCGCCTGGTCTGGGAGGAGGCGCTGTTCATCCAGCACGAGGCCGACATCGCCGGTTGGTGGGAGGACTCCAAGGCGGCCCACGCCGCGCCGGTCGTGCCCAAGACCTGGCACGTCATCGACGCGACCCTGCAGGAGGCGGCCGAGCGGGCCACCCAGCGGGCCCTGGCGGAGACCTTAGCGGCACCGGGGCCGGCGGCGACGGACACGCGGCCGGCGTTGCAGGCGGCGTTCTGCATCGACGTGCGCTCGGAGGTCTATCGCCGCGCGCTGGAGGCCGTGGACCCCGGCATCGAGACGCTGGGCTTCGCCGGGTTCTTCGGCCTGACCGCGGCGCACCGGCGGTTCGCCTCGGACGTCGAGGAGCTGCGCCTGCCGGTGCTGCTGAACCCGGCCGTCAGGACCTGCTCGGGCACGCCGGAGGACGCCGACGACGACCGCAAGGCCCGGCTGTCGGCCCGCGCCGTCCGCGCCTGGCGGCGGTTCAAGCTGGCCGCCGTGTCGTCGTTCGCCTTCGTCGAGGCGACCGGCCCGGTCTACGTCGCCAAGCTGGTGCGCGACGCGCTGGGCCTGCACGGGGAGGGCGCGCCGAACGACCCGCCGCCGCGCCTGGACCCGGCGCTGGACCTGGAGCAGCGCACGGCGGCGGCGGAGACGGTGCTGCGGGCCATGTCGATGACCGGCAATTTCGCGCGCATCGTGCTGCTGGCCGGCCACGGCGCCAACGTGGTCAACAACCCGCATGCCAGCGCGCTGCACTGCGGGGCGTGCGGCGGCTATTCGGGCGAGGTCAACGCCCGCCTGCTGGCCGCCCTGCTGAACGACCCCGAGGTGCGCGCCGGCCTGGTGCCCCGCGGCATCGAGGTGCCGCCGGACACCCTGTTCCTGGGCGGCCTGCACGACACCACCACGGACACGGTGACCATCTACGCGTCCGACCACCCCTCGCCCACCCATGCCGCGGACCTGGAGCGGGTGCGCGGCTGGCTGGGCGCCGCCGGCAAGGTGACCCGGGGCGAACGGGCCCTGCGCCTGCCGCGGGCGGCCGGCGAGTCCGACATCCCGCAACGCAGCCGCAACTGGGCGGAGGTGCGGCCCGAATGGGCGCTGGCCGGCTGCAAGGCGTTCATCGCCGCGCCGCGCGGCCGCACCGCCGGGCGCAGCCTGGAGGGCCGGGCGTTCCTGCACGACTACGACTGGCACCAGGACAAGGGCTTCGGCGTCCTGGAGCTGATCATGACCGCGCCGGTGGTGGTGGCGAGCTGGATCAGCCTGCAGTACTACGGCTCGACCGTGGCGCCGCAGGCGTTCGGGGCCGGCAACAAGCTGCTGCACAACGTCGCCGGCGGCATCGGCGTGGTCGAGGGCAACGGCGGCCCGCTGCGCGTCGGCCTGCCCTGGCAGTCGGTCCACGACGGCGAAAAGCTGGCCCACGAACCGCTGCGCCTGTCGGTGTGCATCGAGGCGCCGCGCGAGGCGATGACCGACGTCCTCAAGCGACACGAAGGCGTGCGCGCCCTGTTCGACAACCTGTGGCTGCACCTGTTCGCCCTGGACGACCGCGGCCGCATGGCCTGGCGCTACGCCGGCGACCTGGAGTGGACCCCGGTCGAGAGCGAGACCATCGACCTGGAGCCGCTGCGGGCCGCCGGCTGACCCCGGCCCGGCGCGGGCACGGGCCAAGCGGCCGTGCCCGCGCCGCCATTACCCTCTCCCTGGGGAGAGGCCGCACGCGACGCGGGCGGGTGAGGGGGAATACTCCCCTATAAGAAGTGACTCCCGCGCCGTGGGAGCCGGAGCATCCGCTCTTGACCGGCGAGGGAGTCACCAGCGGTGCCGGGAGAGCCCCTCACCCGCGGCCTTCGGCCGCGACCTCTCCCGGATGGCGACATAGCTGCGTTGACGCACAGTACCTATACTTTTAATAGATACTCCAGCGCATGAGCCCCTGCTGCCCGGCGATGTGCAAGGTCACCTGACATACCGCTTTTGAAGAGCACCTGTCGCGGCCTTGCCGGCATAAGTCTTAAAGCTTACCGGTACCCCGTCTCGATTTTCCCTTCCCGGTCAACTTAATGTCATGTCTGGCATGGCGCGCGCGGCGATCGGGCGCACGCAAGAAGCATGACCGCGCGGCGATCTGTTGAGTCCTTTGACCACTGGACCGCCCTCGACGCGCCGGGTACGATCATTCAGCGGACATTTGGAGGATCGGACCAATGGCTCGCTGGTTTACCCGGCCTTTCCTGGACGGTTTTCGAGAGGACGCGGCGTCGGGCGCGTTCGACGGCCTCGACGAGGACGTCGAGACCGCCATCGAAAACGGCCTACGGTTCGCCCTTGAACTGGCCCGCCCGCTGTTCGGCCCGAACGAGATTGCCGAAGGGTTTCCCCTGTTCCCCGACCCGCTCATCAACGTGAACGACCCGGTCCCCGAGAGCGCAACCTTCGAAGTCCCCGACGAACCCTATCTGTTCAGCCTGGGCCTGCTGGACCTCAGCGGGCGCTTCGGGCCGTTCAGCGAGCTGTTCAGCCAGGTCCTCAACCTGAATTTCGACCGGGACGCGGACGACGATGACGCCGAACAGGTGCTGAACGAGATCCTGACCGGCGACAGCGGCGCCACCTTCGACGTCGAACGCGTGCCCGGCATCGACGGCGTCGACCTGCTGAGCCTGACGCCGGACTCCTACACCCTGTCCTTCGACAACGGCGAGGCCGTGGACGTAATCACGCTCCAGGGCCCGGGCATCGCCGCGGTGCTCGGCCGGCTGGACGCCCCGGCCAACCTTGCCGACACAGTCAACACCCTGAGCCTGGTCGACCTGGGCCAGGAGACGGTGCAGGCCGGAACCGGGGATGCCAATCCCATCCCGGGCATCGCCGACGACGAGATCGACACGCAAGCCGAGCTGACCGCCCTGCTCGACGCCGCGGTGAACGGCAGCGATGCGCCCGTCCGGCTGCTGTCGGTAGAGCCCGACAGCTTCGCCGTCCGCGTGGACAACCCGGACACCGGCGCCTTCGACCTGCTGGTCTTCGAGGGCCCCACGGCGGAGGCCGCGATCGCCGCCGTGGACCGCGGCCCGGTGGATCCCTCAAATACCGTCAGCGAGTTGACGATTGCGGACGTCACGGGATCCGGCGTCGTCGCGGACGGCCCCGACCTGGACACGTATTTCGGCGGCCCCGGCCTCGCCGACCTGGGCCCGACCGTGACCGAGGACGAACTGCTCAACATCCTGGCCACTGCCGACCAGAGGCCCGGGATCGACGCGGTCGACCAGGGAGATACGGTCCGCCTGGAAATCCCGGGCGAGGGCGATAAGCGCGACGTGATCGCGTTCGCAACGACCGAGCCCGTTCCCGCCGGGACATTTGATGATGATCTGTTTGTATAGTCCCAACCGCGTTGCTGGCTATTCCCTCAGTTATAAGCCGCAGGCCGGCTAGAACGCACCAAACCCGACAACGCGCTTTCAGCCGGCGCAGCGCCGGATTCCGGCGAGCCCTAGCTATTTAGTTGTTTGTTTAAGGCATAGCTATATGCTCTCTGCAATTCATAGTTAACGCGCTCGCGGATGATGCTACGATGGCCGCGCATTTGTTGGTATATTGATGCCCCTTGCGTCCCAAATAAGTCGGCGGCACGGCGAGTGTAACTCCAGAATGTCCAGTTATGATAATCAGAATTCTCATCAAAATCTTCGACCCGGCCATATTTCGATATGAGATTTTCAATATTATATTTATCTAGGAGAAACGCCAATTCTTTTCCTGGATACCGTTTAACAAATGCTCTTGCAGATCGTCGCGTGTAGAACGCAATCTTTCTGTAATAACTGGACAATGTCTTGTCTCTTATAAATACATTCTGGCCATCAAAACGAAAACCCAGATATTCCAAACCATTTCTGCCACCTTCTCCGGACACATGCCTGTAACAAAGGCTTGATTCTTGAAGATAATACTTAACAATGCAAGACTTACTGCGCTTTATAACAAGCTGGTCTCCGAACTGACGGATTAAGTCGACGGCAAACTGCTCGGCATTTCGTGCTAACGTTTCATCTCCCGGAATCAACATAAGTATATCGTCAGAGTACCTGTAGTAGAATCCCCCTCGCTCGGAAACATACCTTAACATCAAAACATCAAAATCAAATAAGTACGCATTCGCTAACAGGTCGGATAATGGAGCACCTTGAGGTATACCATATGGTTTATCATTCACATGAATTAGAGACGGCAGCTCAGATGTGGTGCCACAAATTTTCTCTCTGAATTCATTGGGCGAGCATAGCTGCATTGGAACGTTGTGAAATGGCACAAGATAGCCCTCATGCCCATTCTCAGTCTCACCGAAATACCCAAGTCTTCTATAAACTTCTACCTTATTAACCTTTGAATACCTTGTAATTGCTTTAAAGACCTTATAATGATCTTCAGGCATTCTCGGCATGTTTAACCCCTCCTTATTCACGGCGTGGGGCCGAAGGGGGCTGACATGGCACGGAAACCGCTTTAGATTCAGGATGTTGGGAGCTGGATCTGCAACGGAGGCCGCGCCACGTCATGGGTGAAACGCTACC
>Ga0081528_100256_pt1 | contig 36179 bp, 26 predicted proteins | sample HotLakmasection4_FD_71011 | JGI IMG/M metagenome (GOLD analysis project Ga0081528, IMG submission 71011) | Hypersaline microbial mat communities from Hot Lake, Washington, USA - Section #4 (SPADES assembly) (version 2) | ecosystem: Environmental > Aquatic > Non-marine Saline and Alkaline >...
AACGAAGTCTCAGGCAGAAATCTAAACGGGCGGCAATGAGTCCGGACTACATGCTCACCGTGTTGACTGCAGCCTTGCCTCAATAGCATAAATTTCCAGAGATTTTCTTGCGGTTACCCTGTTTCAATCCCTGGCTTTTGAATTACTACAGGGTGGCAAAACCCTATCCATTGTTTTGGTGAATAGATATGCTTTGCTAAGTATTCATCTAGATTCGGACATGCAAATGCATGGTCGAAATATATAGAAACAGTCTCCCAAAGCCCGAGAAAATCAGCTAGGTCAATAAACGCTTGATGGAGATAAAAGGCTTAATAAAAAGCTGGAGCCAATGGCTTATGCTAATCCACCAGACTTTTGAATTGCCTAGATAATTTGAGTTGCATCAAAAAAACAAGGTGTAATTAAGCATCCTAAAAATTAGGGGTATTTTGTGATGTCGACAATGCCATCTTCTCTCAGAGAAAATATTGGTAAACGGTCTTACTCTTTGGAAAGTGACAATGTTTTGATGTCGGGTTGCTCTATTTGTGGTGGCCTTCATCCCTCTCAAAATCATCAGACGGTCATGGCCGATATGCCACAAGAACCAGTAGATCTGGTGGATGATCTGGTCAAAATGCGTCTCTATCGCCCAGAGGCTTTAGCTATGGCTGATACCATTAGTCAGGCTGAGTTACGCACCGCCTTATTGATAAAAATGGCTGGCCAGGGCAAACCAAGGCGGGAGCAACTCGTCCTCGATCTGATTAAGCTGGCAGGAGGATTAGATGAAGCCTTTTCCGCAGCATTCGGACCTAAAGCGGGACAGTTTTTTGCTGATGCCAAAGTCAAAAGTCAATTTACTCGCCGCAAGTTTCTGCAAAATATTGCTGTGGGCGCGGCCTTAGTAACACTGGCAAATTGTGCTCAACAACCTGAAGCTGATCTGATGGATGCCGAAGCAACCTCTAGCACCACGGGCGAACTGGAGAAAAATAATCTGAACATTGCTTTTTTACCCATCACCTGTGCTACACCCATCATTATGTCTAAGCCCCTGGGCATTTATGAACGTTATGGGCTCGATGTTAACTTGATGAAATATGCCAGTTGGTCGGTTGTACGAGATGCGGCGATTGCGGGTGAGCTTGATGCGTTTCATATGTTAGCCCCTATGCCCATTTCTATTTCCTTGGGCTTGGGATCATCTGCCTTTCCATTGAAATTGGCTAGCATTGAGAATAATAATGGCCAGGGCATTGCTGTTGCCAAGAAGCATCTGGGCAAGGTCAATGGTCCCGCTGATTTTGCTGGTATGACGATTGGTATTCCCTATGACTATTCCAACCATAATTTGTTGTTGCGTTACTATCTAGCCTCCGGGGGGTTAGATCCGGATAAGGATGTCCGTTTGCTGGTGCTACCACCGCCGGATGCCATTGCCCAAATGTCTACCGGCCAAATTGATGCGTTTATTCTGCCCGATAACTTTACTCAACGGGTCGTGTTTGAAGACCTTGGTTTTATCCATATTTTGACTAAGGAGTTATGGCCAGGGCATCCCTGCTGTGCTTTTGTTGCAGGTCAAGGCTGGATAGATGAAAATCCCAATACTTTCAGGGCCATTAATAAGGCTATTATCGAGGGGGCAGCCTATGCAAATAATGCGGCTAACCGCCGGCAGGTCGCTGCAGCGATTGCCCCTAGGGAGTATCTGAATCAGCCGGTTGAGGTGCTGGAAGCTGTGATGACGGGTAATTTTGAGGATGGTCAAGGGAATGTTCTCAATGAACCCGATCGCATTTATTTTGATCCTTATCCTTGGAAAAGTTTTGCCAGTTGGATTTCGACCCAACTGGTGCGGTGGGAATATATGCCCACGGATAAGGCTAACTACGATGACATTAGTCAGCAGATATTTCTTACAGACTTAGCACGAGAGCTTTCAGCAGAGTTAGGTATTGATGCTCCGCAGGAACTCAACCGAGTGGAAAAACTCCAGCATGGGGACTTTGACCCCACTCAACCCGAGGCTTATCTTAAGGCGCAAAAAGATAAGTTTGGCATTTAAACTTGGCGACGCCTAATAGGAGCGGTGGGAGAATTTTTTATCTCTTTCCCTATTGTTGGGCTATTAAGTAATAGTCTTGTTTGGCCTTTCAGTAATAGATAATGCTCATTATTGACTCAAGTGATTATATTGCTCATTTGGGCTAAAAGCTTCTACGGCAGTGCCCGTTGTAATCCATAGGGTCTGGTCGAAAAGGTAATGTTAATAGAGAGTAATTGAGGTCTGGTTGAATTAGACCGCAGAAGTTCATGTGTGTTGGAGGTATTTCTGATGTCGACTGGTCGTTATAGCTTTGAGCTGGCTCGTTTAGAACGAGAGGTTGAGGCTTACTATCAGCTGAGAAAAGAAATTTTTTGTGCAGAGCAAGGTTTATTTTTAGAGGACGACGAAGATGATATTGATCAGGCTGCATACCCCATTATTGCTATTGATAACGATGGCCCAGGGGGTAAGGCAGTGGTGGGGGTTGTGCGTATCTATGAGGCTCAGCCTCGCCTCTGGTATGGCGGACGTCTGGGCGTTCACCCTGACTATCGCCGAGTGGGACGCATTGGAAAGGGATTGATCCAGAAAGCTGTAACAACAGCCCATGGCTGGGGTTGCGATCGCTTTCTAGCCACGGTACAACTTCAAAACGTCCGCTTCTTTCGACGACTTCATTGGGAAACCCTGGATGAAATTGTGGTGCGCGATCATCCTCATCATCTGATGGAAGCCGACCTGAGCTTTTATCCTCCTGGCAGTGAGGATCGACCCACCTTAGCGGTGCCCACTCTCCAGATGGCCTGAACCAATTCCATGAAAAAGGCTCACAGCTTACGGGTGCTGGGGATAAAAACGGTTGGTTGTGTGGGATGCTGAATAAATTTTGAATTGAAACCCATGTTGACGGAGTTGATTGACCAGGTGCGTCCGGCCCTGGGATTAAGGCAGAAACAAGATATTCAAATGGCGGCTCGCCACCTGGGTCGTTTTGTGTGCTCTGACCACATTAAAGCCCCCATCTGGTTAGGCGATGACTGTGCCGCCATTGCCGATGGCGAGAGCTACCTGCTGCTAGCGGCTGAGGGGTTATGGCCGCCCCTGGTGGAAACGGATCCCTGGTTTGCCGGTTGGTGTGCGGTGTTAGTTAATGTCAGTGATATCTATGCTATGGGGGGCCGCCCTCTGGCCGTGGTGGATGCCCTCTGGAGTTCCTCCATAGAGCAGGCCGATTTGCTCTGGCAGGGCATGATCGCCGCATCCAAAGCCTTTGATGTGCCTATTGTCGGGGGCCATAGCAATTGCCATAGTTCCTATGGAGCATTGTCGGTAGCTATTTTAGGTCGGGCCACCCATCTCATCTCAAGTTTTACCGCTAAACCGGGTCATCTACTGGTTCTGGCCACCCAGTTAACGGGGCAGTTACATTCCCAGTATCCCTTTTGGGATGGGGCGACCCAGGCTGCTCCGGCTGACTTACAACGGCAGTTGGCCGTGTTACCTGCGATCGCAGAGCAGGGGTTGTGTCAGACGGGCAAAGACGTCAGCATGGGCGGTATTCTGGGCACGACCTTGATGCTGTTAGAAACTTCAGGTTGTGGTGCTGTGTTAGATGTGTCAACAATTCCCCGACCGGCATCGGTACCGTTGGCCCAATGGCTGCGATGTTTTCCCAGTTATGGCTTTTTGCTAAGTGTGGCTCCAGCTGATTTAGACGCCCTGCAGCACTGCTTTCAGCAGGAGGGCATTACCTGCGAAGCTATCGGGTCCATCACGACTGAACCCCAATTAATTCTTAAAGCTGGCACCGAAACGGCTGTCTTTTGGGATTTTTCACAACAGGGACTAACGGGGTTTGCTCCCCAGGCTTGAAGATTGACTACATTGCATGATGAAAATTGCCCTGCTGACCTATTCCACCAAACCCCGTGGCAGTGTTGTTCACACCTGGGAACTAGCAACGGCGTTGCACCATCTCGGCCATCAGGTGGCCATCTATGCCCTCGATAAAGATGGTCAGGGGATTGAGCGATCCTTACCCTGCTCCCTGTACAGGATTCCGGCAAGTCCAGCCCCGACCGATGTAGATGCCCTGATTGCCCAAAGAATTCAAGAATTTGTAATGGGTTTGGCTAGTGCGGATGACAGCTACGACATTTACCATGCCCAGGATTGTATTGGGGCGAATGCTCTGGTGCAGCTGCGGCAGCGAGGGCTGGTTCCCCATGTGGTGCGTACTGTCCACCATGTAGAAGACTATGCCAGTGTCTATTTGCGGCAGTGTCAGGACACCTCGATTTACCGCGCAGATCTGTGCTTGTGCGTCAGTGATCGCTGGCAACAGGCGCTGGCTAAGGACTACCATCTCTCCGCCGTGCGAGTGATCAATGGGGTCGACCAGCAGCGATTTACCCCCCAGCCCAAGGCCATAGATACCGACATCAAAGCAACTTATGGCTTAACGGGCTCTCCCATTTATCTGACGGTGGGGGGGATTGAACCCCGCAAAAATTCTCTGCGATTGCTAGATGCCTTCGCCCAGGTTCGACACCACTATCCCCAGGCCCAGTTAGTTATTGCTGGAGGGGCAACCTTGTTTGATTACCAGGCGTATCGAGAGCAGTTTTTCCAACGGGTCACGGCCCTGGGGTTGACGGTGGGCACCGACTTGATACTGCCAGGGGTTATCCCCGATGCCATCTTGCCAGGGCTCTATCACAGTGCTGATGTGTTTTGTTTTCCCTCCGTCAAGGAGGGATGGGGGTTAGTGGTATTGGAGGCGATCGCCGCAGGATTACCCGTGATTACCGCTAATGAGCCACCGTTTACAGAATTTTTAGCCCCGCACCAGGCCTTACTTGTGCCGCCTACATCTATCTCTGACTTGGCTGGGGCCATGCTTACGGCGGCAAACTCAGACCAGGCCCAAACTTTCATTCGTCACAGCCGAGCGATTTTGCCCCAATATTCCTGGCAGGCTTCAGCGCAACAGCATGTACAGGCTTATCAGCGTTTGCTCTCAGGATCTACGACAGAACTCCCAGCGAGCGATACAGACGCATCTTTCAGGGCTAGCCGAATTAACTGACGGGCGACATCAAACCCTTGGCGTAGGCGAGTGGTGTCCTGGTGCAACTTGCCCATCAGCATTGCCCCCTCTAGCACAGTCATAATCTGTCTCGCCAGCAGCAGCGGGTCAGCATTGGGGATAAGTTGCGCTTGGGCTTGTTGTAATCGTTCTGAGATGGCGGCTTCCCATTGGTTGAAAACCTGGGATAGATGTTCTCGAAAACTTGCATCCTGTTCTACGAGATCAACAATTAAATTACCTAAAAGACAGCCGCCACAGAAGGGATCTGTGTGCTGTTTTTGCTCCAGCACATCTAGAATCCAAAACAGCTGATCAATCGGTGACTCGTAGCGTTCTGCCGCAGGAGCGAGGACATTCGCCTGCAGCTTTTCCCATTCAAAATCAATCAGAGCATGCCCTAGTTCCTGCTTGGATGAAAAGTAATTGTAGAAACTGCCAGAAGAAGCCCCACTGAGATGAAACAACTTGCTGAGTCCAGTGGACATTAACCCATTACGGTGAACGGTATCAATCACTGATTCCAGAATATCTTCACGGGTACGTTTGAGATTTGCCATGGTTAACCCGATGTGATGTCGGTACTGCTAAAAAATCACCTCAGAAGGATTGAAAGACAGCCCCAAACGCGGGGGCTGTTTTTTGCTGGTGTTACCGTTCGAAGGTCGAGATAGCTGAGCAAGCTCCACATTTTGCACAACCTGCATTCATTGTATCCGACGTCATTCCGGCAGCTTTCAGTAGGCTTCCAACCTGTTGGTAAAGAGCAAACATAAAATCGGCACTGGGGGCAGGATGATGGGCGAGAGGGGTCTCAGAAATGGGCACAAAGGGCACTACAAAAGGATAAACGCCCAATCGGATCAGTTGCTCACTAGTTGTGACCAGGGTCTCAAGGCTATCACCGAGGCCAGCCAGAAGATAGGTACTGACCTGGCCCCAGCCAAATACCTGAACAGCGGCTTCAAAGGCCTTGAAATAATAGGATACGGGAATTTCAGCTTTACCCGGCATAATCCGAGACCGGACTGTTGCATCGACGGCTTCTAAATGCATCCCGAGGCTATCGATGCCAGCCGCTTGCATGTGGCTGAACCAGGCAAAGTCATCGGGGGGCTCACACTGCGCCTGGATCGGTAGGGGCACACGCGCTTTAATGGCACGGGCACAGTCACTTAAGTAAGCTGTGCCTCGGTCTTTTGTATTTGGAGTGCCCGTCGTCATAATCATGTGCTTGACTCCATCCAGCCGTACAGCCGCCTCTGCCACTTCTGCCAGTTGCTCAGGGGTTTTACGGGCAATCGTGCGATCGCTAGCTAGAGACTTTTCAATGGCACAAAACTGGCAGGCTGTGGCTTCGTCTCTGTATCGCATGCAGGTTTGCTGGACCGTGGTAGCCAGCACATCACGGCTATGGAGCAGAGCGATTTTCCAATAAGGCGTACCATCGCTGGTAGAGAGGCTATAAAACCGGGGCTGTTTCGGAAACTCAATTGATTGAATGGGCTGCTGCTGGTAGGTGAGATGGTTCGCGTCCGCAGCACAAGTCTCTACCGAATAGGGCGACTGACTGGCAGAGCCTGTATAAATGGGCACCATTACTGTAGTGCCATTGATGGTGATAGCTTTGTGATCCGAAGGGCCTGCGCCGCCCTTGCGCCCGGCAACGCCTGGAGAGGCCTCCTGCAACTTCAGGCCATGGGTTTGCAGTTCTGTAATTAAACGTTGGTGTTCCATGGTTGGCATGGGTTGTCTAGCGTACACAATGAACTCAATAGCGAATGGGGTGAGACTGTTATCACTCCTGTGCTTTGTCATCTGGTTCGGCTCGAACCGCCACCCGATGACCGGCTTGTCTTAGCCTAGGGCTCGGAGGGTACCGGTTCAGGCCAAGGGTAATCTGTCGGAGGATTCACTAGCGTCGTCAACTCCGAAGCAGGTTGCGGCTGAGTCATGGGCTGCATTACAGACCAGGCCTGTTGATTAACCTGAAGCTGCAGCAGGTCAGGACGGGCATAATGCCCCACGGAGTCCATCATGCGTTTGCGGTTCAGAATCAGAGAAAAATCGAGATCGGCAATCGCCATTCCTTCTCCTTCGGTAATCGGAGTCCCTAGAATTTCTCCCTTCGGGTTAATGATGGCGGTAAAGCAACCACCGCTGAGAAATTTGTGGTCCGCCTCATCGGTGGTGATCTGTGCTTTTTGATCTGGCGTCAACCAGCCCGTAGAGTTGACCACGAAGCAGCCGGACTCCAGAGCATGATGGCGAATGGTCACCTCCATTTGATCGGCAAAAATTTGACCCACCATCGAGCCTGGAAACTGACTGCAATGAATTTGCTCATGCTGAGCCATTAGGCAATACCGTGCCAGAGGGTTGTAATGTTCCCAGCAGGCTAGGCTACCGACGCGACCAACCGCCGTATCCAGAGTCTGTAGACCAGCTCCGTCTCCCTGACCCCAAACCATGCGTTCGTGGTAGGTGGGTGAAATTTTTCGGCGTTTGTGCAACAGAGTGCCATCGGCATCAAAGAGGAGCTGGGTGTTGTAAATCGAGCCTCCATCCCGCTCGTTTACTCCCAACACCACCACCATGTTATAGGAGCGTGCTGCCCGACTGACTGCATCGACGACAGAACCGGGCACGGTAACCGCTTCTTCATACAGTTTGAGATGGGCCTTTCCCATCTTCACTGGCGACTCAATAAACGAGAAATAGGGGTAATAGGGAATAAAGGTCTCCGGGAAGACCATCAGTTGTACGCCCTCCTTGGCCGCCGCCGCAATGGCATTGAGCACTTTCTCAGTGGTGCCGTCTCGACTAAACAGCACCGGACTGATTTGTACCGCTGCTGCTCGAACAATTTTGGAATAATCCATAGCCCAATTTTAAGAGTGAACAAATACAGAACAGCACAAAACTAAAATTGAGAAAAACTGGCTGCTCAGGGCTACGCATATCAATAATGAACCCCAACGTTTTGACTACTTAAAGCCAGTAACGATAGAGCAGAGCCTACAGTTCTGTCACATTATATGCAGAAGTGCCACATAGAAAATGTCACTGAATGAAGCTGAAAATGTCCCTCGCAAGTCACCAGAAGCCTTGATCCGCTTCGGTTCATTACATATGCGATTACTTCGTACAAAAGTACGACCTAAGCTTGCCAACAAATCAGGAAAAATTTACTTATTACCAGTCTTTGCCTATGACCAGTGCCTAGCGGTTGCAGGAAAAGCCCGAATTGCAAATGAAAAGTATTTGCCCCTGTCAACCTAACTCAGCCATCATAGCAGGTCAACTTAAGAATAGCTTGAATTCGTAGAGAGTTGATTGGCAAGACTTTGGCAGCCTGACGGAATACCGCGTCGTGCAGGATATTCAGCTAAGGTTATCAACTTGGAAGCTTCGTTCCTTGGCCGGCGGGAAACAAGCTAAAGCATAGCCGCTACAAAACTGAACTACACCTGGCCATTCTGTATCTCTTAATACAGCTTCTGCGGTATGGGTTGCTTACGCTCTATTTAGATAGAGCTTTCTATTTGGTAAGAACATGTCAGACGTTGTGACTTCCTTAACACCCATTCCAGTTGATGGTTTGAAAGAACTGGGAGAAAAGAATCGGGATAACCCTGCCGATAAGACCTTAACGGTCAAGACAGTGTGTGAAGGCAAATTTCGGAGCTTGAATTTCGCTCGCGACCTCTCCCCCTTTGTAATTGACGAACCGCCAGGTCTATTGGGAGATAACACCGCTCCTAATCCTTCTGAAATTGTGCTGGGGGCTTTTGGGTCCTGTTTAGCCGTCGGATTACAGGCCAATGCTGCAGCTCGTGGTATTAGTCTCACCAAGCTCGAAATTACCCTGGAGGGTGATATTAACATCACCAGTACCTGGGGTACGGGTGAGTTAGCCAAACCCCAGATTGGGTTTACCGATGTCAGAGTCAAAGTGGATATCGATGGCAACGCCTCGAAGGAGGAGTTAGCTGAAATGGTCGCCCACGCGAATGATTGGTCACCAGTATCAGCTACTCTGCGTAATCCCATGCCCGTTGCTGTAGAGATGGTCTAAGGATCTATCCCTGGATAACCGAAGAAGAACGGTGGGTTGCCTGACCAGCATCGTTTTTCTATCTCACAGGCCCGATGTGATGTTATCCCTAGTTAACTCGGTTGAAAAAAAATAGGAAATTAGAGGTGGCTCTGATGCATGAGCCATCTCATCTTCCTAGTACTCCGCGGCATAAGTCGACCAACCGTTCCTGGAACCTGATACCTGATACCCGGCACCTAGGCTCCTCCGCAATGGCTGCTTTATTTCTGCCAACCAGTACTAGGTTAGATACCAACACCAAATTTCCTGCTGTATTCATTCAGCTTGGAAAAACCTTCTATGCCAGGTCCTTTCCGAGATCTATAGTTTGCGCTAAGGCAAAACTTCACTTCTGACCTTGAACTAGATTAATCATTGATTTCGTAAACTAGGTAACTGAAAAATCCTGAGGTATTGGCTTATTTTTTTTACGATTTTGCTCGTCAATGACGGTGTTGATGCCTTAATCGAAAAATGCCTTGAAAGGCCTAAGCAAATGCGCTATCTGTATAATAAGTGCGGTAATTATTATCGTATTTTTTAGAGCTATTTCATGTTGGCAACAATGACTTTAGGCCATTTCTTTGGCAGCTTTGGGTTGTCATCAGTTGAATTTAGAACGATTCTTTGAAGAAATTGACCTTGTTTTGATAATGCAAACACTTCAACCTGTACCGCTAGAAAAATTGTCGTTGACCCATGAAGCAGCCCTTGAAGCTGTTCGAGGGGTTGTGCAAGAGGCTCTTGTCCCTAAGGTGCAAGACATCGATCTCAAGGGGGAGTATCCAGCCGATATTCTGGCTCAGCTGGGTGAAGCCGGGGCCTATGCCCATGCTGTATCGCCTGAATTAGGAGGTACCGGGTTAGGGTTGCGAGCAGCTATCCAGGCGATTGAAGAGGTCTCTAAGGTTTGTGTTTCAACAGGGTTTATGAACTGGTGCCAGGTAGCTTGCACCTGGTACCTGCAAAATACAGACAACACAGCCCTGGCCTCAACCATGTTGCCAGATATCGCAACGGGACGTAAGTTTGCCGGTACAGGGCTCTCTAACCCCATGAAGCACTTTGCTGATATTGAGAAAATTTCCTTGACTGCCGTGCCTGTCGAGGGTGGCTTTGAGATCAGTGGCATGCTGCCTTGGGTGTCTAATTTAGGACCTGGCCACGAGTTTGGAGTAGCGGCAAAAATCGCAGATAGTGATGAGTATCTGATGGCGGTAGTTTCTGACAAGTTAGAAGGCATGTCTCTGCGTTGCAATGCCCACTTTATAGCCCTGGAGGGTACGGGAACCTATAGTTGCCTGTTTCGGAATGTATTTGTGCCCTACTCCAGAGTGCTGGCAGCACCCTGTGAAGCTTATGTACGCTGCATTCGCCCTGGGTTCATTCTGACCCAGGTGGGGATGGGCTTAGGGTTAGTGGATAGCTGTATTGAACTAATTCAGCGGTCGAATCGGCGGCTTGGACACGTCAACCAATTTTTAGATGACCAAGCTGAAGATCTGGCCATGGACTTACAGGTGGCCCGTGACCGGACCTACGCTTTAGCAGATCAGCTGGATGCTTGTCGAGGCAGCAGTGTAGAAGATATGGCCTTAATCCGTGAAGTGATTCAAGCCCGCATTGTCGGTTCTGAGCTATCTCTGCGGGCAGCCCAATCCACCATGCTCCATGCCGGTGCTCGTGCCTATGTCCATGGCAGTTCGCCTGAGCGTAAGCTCCGAGAAGCCTATTTTGTGGCTATTGTCACCCCAGCGCTCAAACATCTGAGAAAAATGCTGTGCGCTTTGCCAGAACCGACGCTGGCTGCCAGCTCTATAAGCTAGCGTTACAGTTCATTGACGCCCTGCTTCTGTACGGAAAGCGGGGCGTCAAGATGGGGCCATCATACGGGCTAACTCATAATTAGGGTGCTCCCAATTAAGATGTCAATGCCTTCTGGGGCAGGCAAGATGTCTGTTCCACAGAGCTCCGACACTCCCGGGTACCTGACTTGAGGTTGGTTTTTCCTTTCAGCTTTGGCAACCCAAGCCTCGGTCTATTCCCACAACCTCAGGCCATGACCGAGTCGAAGATAACGAGAGAGATTTATTTTGAGTTTATTCAACTAATTCGTTATATTTCTAGCTAGTTGAGCTTTGAGATCAGCTGGTTGGCGTTGTTTATTGAGCTGAGGCAGATATTGATGCTGGGGTATGTGTTAGCGATCGCAATCGGTCTAAGTCTGGGATTGATTGGCGGGGGCGGTTCTATTCTGGCGGTACCAACACTGGTTTATGTGGTGGGAGTGCCGACCAAGGAAGCGATAGCAATGAGCCTGTTTATTGTGGGGGCAGTCAGTATTTTGGGCGCAGGAGCCCACTGGCAGGCAGGCAATGTCAATCTGCGAACGGCAGCTTTGTTTGCCCCTGTGGCCATGGTGGGTAGCTACCTGGGAGCAAGACTTGCGGGTCTACCCTTTGTCACAGATGCTTTCCAGCTGGTGGCCTTTGGGGCAGTGATGGTTATCGCCAGTGTGCTGATGATTTTTAAAAAGAACGGGAAAAAAGAGCTCAAGCAATCGGCAGCGAACCGGTCTCATGCTCACCTGGGAGGAATTCCGGCCTGGTTAGCGATTCCAGTGGAAGGATTGGTGGTAGGTGTACTGACTGGCTTTGTCGGAGTTGGGGGCGGCTTTTTGATTATTCCGGCCCTGGTACTGTTGGGCGGTCTGCCTATGAAACAGGCCGTAGGCACCTCGCTGGTGATTATTGCATTTAAGTCGGCGACCGGGTTCTGGGGCTATCTGAGCCATGTCACTCTAGATTGGCAATTAATGCTCGGATTCACGATTGCCTCGGCCTTTGGCACCATCGCTGGGGTTATTTGAGTCGCTACATCGATGGCACACAGCTGCAGAAGGGCTTTGGCTACTTTGTACTGGCTGTGGCGGTGTTTGTGTTGATCAATCGCTAGCTAGTCTCACGGCTACTTTAGGACCTCTTCGTGCCTGACTGTGAATCTGGATCTGGAGACGATGCGTCTGAGAGTCCTACATCTGGCCGGGAACCCTAATATTGCAGGGTTGGTCTAGCCCCAGTGACGGATGCCTTAATTAATCTCGTTTTTGTGGTGGCCGCAGCGGTGTTGGCGTTGGTCCTGGTGCTGACCTACAATGACCCGCCTCCAGAGTGGGCCTTGAAGCCAGGTGATCAGCTACACCCACGACAGAGACACAGCAGAGCGGCTGTGGTTAGCCTGTCGTACTCAGAACCCTATCAAAGATTGGGGTTGGGTCGCTGACCAGGTGATGGGCGATCTAATGCGCGATAGGGGCTATGCCGGACGCCGACCAAGCTACCAGCCAGCACCCGTCGTTGCACCGTCCGCAACGTCTGCTCCTACTGGCCCGGATGCTGCTCCACCAGGTACTCATACAGCGTGGTTGCTGCCAAGCTCGGTTCCTCACGCAACATCGGCTCGAGTTCGCTCTCCCAGACTGCGGCTAAGGGGTCTGGGCGGGTCCGCCACGGCCGCACTCCTTTCGATTTCGGTTGATGCACGCCTTGCTCAATGCGGAGGCCACTCCGTTTGAGGACGGCGAACTGCTGATTATTGCGACGAATCGCCGTCCGAAGACCGCGCTGATGGATTACCGACTGAGGTGGGGGATTGAAACCTTATTTGCCGCGCTCAAGTCGCGGGGATTCAACCTCGAATCGACCCATTTCTGCTATGCCGAGCGCCTCAGCAAGTTGATGGCACTGCTCGCCTTAGCGTTTTGTTGGGCGATGATAATTGATAATATTTCTCTCGCTGCTGCCACACAACAGAAACTCAGTAGATCGAAAAGATTATCCGGTAGCTGGTAGAGAAATAGCTTGGATAAGGGGAAATCGCCGCTCAATCGCATGACAGAGGAATTCCAGCATGGTTTTAAGGGGAAAGTGCTCTCGATAGACTCGTCGTCCCCCTCGTCGGGACCGACTGAGGCGAGTCCACAGCAGCCAAATCCACAGGTTTACCAGAATAAAGGCTAAAGCCATATATAAGAAACGCACGACAGGGTGCTTGGTCGTAGTGCGAATGCGACAGGGATTTTTCACACGATAACTGGTTTCAATGCCAAACCTATCGCGGTAACGGGAGGGCAATTGCGACAAGACCCCGTTGACCCGATAGACCACGAACACCAGGTATTGAATCCCATGGCGATGACGGCGTCCCTTGTGATAACGACACACCACCGCCATCTCACACTCGACGGTTCCATACTCCGAACTCTTGAGGGTGTAGGGGGTGCGATAACTCTGACGACCCTGGCAGAGGGCGCGGGTTCCTCCCGTTTTGCCGCGAATGATGGCGGGCATCAGGAACGGTATGCGGAGGGCTTGCAACCAGCGAATCACCGGTATGCTGAAAAACCCTCGGTCGAGATAGAGTCGCTTCATCTTCACCTTGAGGACCGTCAATCGGGACAACAAAATCGTTATCGTTGCCACCAGGGTCTCCCCCCGAGGAATGGCATGGAGCGCTAGCGTCACCCGTTGATGGCGGCGAATCACATAGACGGTGGCATACGCAAAAAAGGTCGTCGTGCCCGCTTTCGCTTTAGACCGGTAGATATAGGGAGCTTCCTGCTCATTGGGCACCCCATAGTACGGAATCAGATGCAAATCTATCGCCAGGCGATGACGATGATTGCGGATGCCGTCGGGCAATCGGCCCTGGAGCGCCTCGTTGGCCTGGGCTTCTAACTCGGCCATGGCCTCAAATTGGTTGAGGTGGTAGCGCACATCGTTACTACTGGGCACGTCCGTTAACACCTGGCAGGCGTGTTCGACCGTATCCTGGCGACTCGCCGCCCAGAGCAAGACGTGATAAAACGTCTGCGGACTGTACACCCCTTGGGTTTCCAGGGGAATTTGGGACGAAACCCAGTCTACGGTAGCATTCAGCGTGTCCTCATCCGTGAGGGCTGGGGTGGAGGATACTGGAGTTGGGTAGGCAATCATGGCTTTTGGTTTAATTCGTCAGCCTGACCCTACCCCTTTCCTGAAGCCAATACTTGCTCTTGAGAGAATTTGTGATCTACTGAGGATGGAACAGCCATGTCTGATATTCAAAGCATTGCACAGGACCTTTTAGAGCTGGACGAGGAGGAGTTGACAGCTCAAATTGGGGCTCGTGCTGAAGCGATAGAGACCAGTCCAAAGGGAGCAGCGCAGGGTGAGTTTGAATCGGTTGAGTCTCTTGAAGAGGAGATTCCTGTAGCGAGGGGTGCTCTTGATGACTTCTTAAAGACAGGCCAGGATATTTTTGCCTCTGCCAGCTTACAAGCTTACAAGCTACTTTGCTCTCCAGTTGGTGGAGATAGTGAGTTAGCGGAAGAGCTGGATAAGCTCATGGGTGAAAAGACAACAGAGGCTGCGGCTAAGATGGCAAGTTTGTTGGCTCCAGTGCTTGTAGGAAGTTTAGGTTTGCCACAATCTATTGCGGTTTTAGTAGGGACTCTAATCGTCAAGAGGGTGGCTAAGGGAACCTCTAATTTTGTTTGTGAGAATTGGGAAAAAAGCTTAAATTCATCTCAAAAAGTGATTGATTAAGGGTCTCTTGGACTTTCGTTGAGCTGGAGCTTTAAAGATTAATCATCTAGTAGATTTACTACTTCAAAGTAAGTAATTAGTCACCGTAACAAAGCTGGCTTATTGCGAATGGGACAAAAGTTTGTAGCATATGGGGCATGACGATACAGCCGCCTTCAGAACTGAACCTTTCGGAGATCGACCCAGAAGAGCAAGGGGCGAGGTATTGGTTCGAGCGCTACTGCGAGCAGCGAGCAGAGACTGAGCGCTTGAACCAACGGGTAAACGAACTAGAGGAGCAGTTCGAGAGCCTCAACGAGAAATTGAGGAAGCTGAGTGAGCGCACCAGTGAAACGAGCTCTCATCCGCCATCGTCGGATGGCCCCAAGAAACGGAACCGGGATAAACAAAAGCCGCAACGAAAACGAGGTCCGAAATACAACCACCCTGGCACGACGCGCAACGGCTTTGGCTGGATTGATCACCCCCTGTTGCTCGACGTGCAGCGCTGCCCCATGTGTGGTGGAGAGGTGGCGCGGCAACCTAAGGGAACCCAGCGCCAGCAGGTGGCCGAACTGGTGCCGGATCTCGTCGAGGGGGAGTACGAGCATCCCCTGTATCGATGTCCTGCCTGCGGGTGGCAGGGCTATGCGGAGTTGCCGCTCGGGTGTCGAGAGGGATTCAGCTATGGCGGACGGTTGAGTAGTGTGGTGGGCTGGCTGGGCTATGGCGGCAACCTATCGTGGTCAAAACAGCGCTATGTGGTCGAGAGCATCTTCGGTATTCCGATGTCTCAGGGCAGCCTAGCGAAGCTACATCAATGGTTTTGCGAGGCGTTGCAACCGGCCTTACGAGCACTGGTGGAGATGGATTCAACAACCGGGGGTGCGCTGTGTCGATGAGACCAGTTATCGCTTGAACGGAGTGAATCATTGGATTTGGATTGCTACCGCACCGGAATGCGGCGTTCTGTTCTTTGCCCCCACCCGCAGTTCACCCGAGGTCAAAACGCTCTTGGGTGAAGACTTCTCAGGGATTCTCAGCAGCGACTGCTGGTCGGCCTATGGGCCGCAATCGGCAGGCGCGAAGCAGAAGTGTTGGGCGCACCTGGAGCGGGAATTAAAGGCGTTAACCACCTCTCGATTCCCGGAAAATCGGGAGTTTGCCCACCGGATCTTCCCCATCATCCACACCGCGCGCCAAGCCCACCGAGACTATCATCAGGGACAGCTCAGTTTAGCTGAACTCCAAGCCCTCAGGCCCCTCATTGAAGCGGAGTTAGCCTATGTGCTGGAGCATCCCCAAAAGGGGCGTTGGGCAGTTGATTCCCAAGCTTTGAGCAACCGGTTTCGCAGGCATTGGTCAGACTGGTTTACGTTTCTCACCCGTCCTGAAGTCAAACCTGACAACAATGACGCCGAACGAGGGTTACGGCCAGTGGTGATTCATCGCAAAGTCACGGGCGGTGCTCGCAGTGACTGGGGCGCTCAGTTAGTCGCGATGATGTTCAGCTTTCTCGAATCCATGCGCCGTCAGGGTAAAAACGCCGTAGACCACCTCTTTGAACTCATCGCCTCGTCGGGGTGCTCACCCCCTACTCTTTCGCCGGGATAACCTTGGGTCTTTGAAGGCTTTCTCATTAAGCCTTTCTTCTTGCTGTGACTAATTACCAAAGTAAAAAACTCAAATTTCGGCATCGAGATAACGTTGCCTTTCCTGGAAATTAAGTTCTCGGTTTGCTTTACGGCAGGCGTGGCGAACCCAACTTTCAGGATGGACTTGCCAACATATAGTTTGACCATTTCTAGTACAACCTATAAGTAATCGGCCATCCTGAGTGTAGGATAAATCAGTTAAATATTCTTGCACTCTAAATCTGCCCAAAGGTTCTGGCCGTTTTCTTTCCCAAAAAATAATCTCATTCCCTCCGTAAGATGCGAAGTGATTGTTATCTGGATCAAAGGCAATATGGATGACAGAATCCAAGTGTTCGTCACGCTCTTCAAGATCATGATCTAAATTCTCAGGATTCCAAAAACGAAGTTTAGTGGAATTAGCCGTGATAAGTAGTTCTTTGTCTACACTTAGAGTGATACCTCTACCTGAAAAATCCGCCCCTGCTCCTGCGGAAGATAGCCAATGTAATTCTATTGGTTTCCGGTCATGAACGTTCCAACATCTCAACCCATTTTGAGCAACTGCCACTAAGATTAATTGTTTGGGACAAAAACATAATCCATAAATTGGCCAAGTTTCAGGTTGTTTATTTTCTTCATCCTCAACCCCCTGGACAATAAGCATCTTTCTATCCCTCTCTAAGAGTGGAAGAAAACCAATAGTCTCTAAAGGATTCATTGACCAAAGGGCAACAGATCCGTCTAGACTACAAGTAGAAATAAGGTTTTTCTCCAGGAAAATTGTGACATCTGTAATGTCAGCACTATGGCAAGAAGGCACACTGTGAATAATAGATTTCTTTTCACAATCCCAAAGGGTAATATTGCCACTGGCTTGAACTGAAACAAGGTACCTTCCATCCTCACTATAAACAAGGCGTATCACGGGATTATTCTCAGGACATTCGAAACATTGGAAAGGTTCTATGTTGTTAATGGAACTCGTAAAATTCAAGTTATAGAGACAATCTACGTTATAAAATCCTATGCTGCCGTTAGCATGACCTAAGGCAAATCCCAGGAAACTCGAGTTGGAGGCAACACATAGTGATGGACTGGGAAAGTCTAAAAGAGTTTCCGGAATTGGAGTGTTTTTCGACAAATCCCAAAGGGTTACTTTCCGATCACTTCCTCCTGCCGCCAATGTATTCCCATCAGGACTTAAAGACAATTTATTCACTGAATGATTGAAACCTGCTAACAATGTTGTGATTTTTTGATGACTAGATACCTCCCAAGCACTTATTGCCTCAATCCCAGTATTGCCTCCGCCTCCTGCTGTGAAAATTATATTTCCGACATCATTAAAAGCAATGTCGAAAACTGCTCCCGAATATTCAGTCAAAGGAAACCCATCGTACTCTTTCTTGGAAAAATTATAAAAAAGGAGGCTTTCTTGCCCTCTATAGTAAGCTAAAATTGCTAATACGGTTCCATCAGAACTAATGTCAACCGCATCAATATCTCTTTCAAATCGAGGGAATTCTTGACTGACTACCAAGTTGGGAAGCGATCGAACTCGAATCCAAGGACCTTCAACTGAGATAAATTCTTGATCAACCTCTAACCATTTCAGATTAACCACAGGTTCACTGTTTCCTTGAACCTGAGCCAACCGTGTTCTAGTCGCTACATCCCATAGAAAAATATTGCCTCCTTTATCTCCTGAAATTAAGGTGCTTCCATCTTTGCTAAATAATATTTGACTAATATCATCTCTGTGTCCAGTTAAATCATTTTTTTTCAAAAGGTCAGGGCTCAGTCCAAGAATTCGAATGTTTTTAAGAGTAGGTGAAGTTCCAGAACGAGGTGGTAGAGTAAACCCTGCAACGAAACCATGTTTGCCCAGCGACTTTCCTGCTAGACGTGGATTACTTATTGCGATACCGATATCGCAGGAAGATCCTGCCCAACTTATACAACTAAAAGCTTTTGCACTTTCAATTTCATGAATTAATTCGCAAGTCTTATGATCCCAAATAAATAAGCGGCTCCTCGGTTCTTCTTCAATGCCAATTGCACCAGAATAATCTAAGGTCGCCAGCTTACTACCATCAGGGCTAAAAGCTAAATCTATGATTTCGCTTTTATGTTCATGCAGAAAAATACGTAGATATCCATACTCCTTTAAAGAATATAGCAAACATTCACGTGTTTCATTAGTATCTTTGGCTTTATATGCTTCAGAAGCTAACAAAAGTGCTAAATCAGGTTGAGAACTAATTAGGTTTCTAGCCTGTGCTGCTAGCTGTCTAGATAAAATGGCTTTGAGTCTTGTCTCATAATCAATTTTTCGCTTCTGTAGACTCATTTCAATGAATTCATGTTCAAGTGAATTCAACCAGCTATTTTCCTGGTTTTTAATTTCTTTCAAGAGATCCAAACGAGGATCGTTACTCCATAAAAAATTGTCAGCCTGGTTTGCATCAACTTCCTGATTTACTATCCAGTCATTAGTCGCAACTATTAATCTTTGTTGAAGCAATAGGTTTTCTTGCTCAGCTTGAATCCATCCCTGAATTTTGTCCCATTCCTGTATCAGCAAATCATGAGCAGGTTCCAGATAGGGCTCTCCAGCTTCTTGCCCTCTCACAACTAAGCGGGCGTTTACTAGGCGATTAATGACTAAATTTAGTCGGCTACTTTCGTCCGGGTAGGGATACATCAGCTCGGGTTGGGGGACTCTCCGTCTTGCTATACCTCCTCCTTCAATCGTCACCATTCGTAACATGACTCGCTGCAATGTAATCCGATGTTTCTCATCCAATGCCTCATATATCGCTGTTGCCCGTTGGGTCAGGGCTCCTGCTACTCCTCCTAACTCTTCATAATCTTCAAGGCGTAAAGCTCGACCTGTGGTTTCGTCTACTTTCCAGCGCTCGAAAAGCTTGATGTAAAGTTCACTCAGGGTAAAGGATAGTAAGGGCAATGCCCCTGGCATCTGGCCTACTTCGTCTACCAATTTGCCAACCAGGCTCTCTGGCTCGAAGTACAAAGCCTGCTTTAAAGCCGGTCCCTCAATTGCCTGTCGCAATTCGTCTGAAGTCATCGCTCGAATGGGAAAGCGTGAATTCTTCCAGGACGGTTGCAGCGGGGACTCTAAAAACCTCGGCTCGAAATCTGAACGCAGGGTTACTACTATGCGTAGAGAGTCGGTGCAGTGGGTCACTGCTTCCTGTAGCAGGGATAGAAAGGGTAATTTACTGCTTTGATGAGGGAAAGGGATTGCCGTGTCTGCTTCGTTCATTCCCGATGCCTCAGGAGCCAGGGTAATCAGCTCTTCGAACTGATCGATGACGAGTAGTATTTTTTCTCCCACAGCATTTTGGTGCCATGCCTGGACAATCTCCCGCAATGCTTGAGGATTGTTTTGTAAGTTGCTCGTAATTTCATCCAGACTGCTTCCTATCTCCTGCGTAAATTCTTCGACTTTCTCTTTCTCCTCAGGTGAGACATTGTTCTCCAAAAAGTTACCAATTTCCTGCCTGTAGTCCAATAGCAGCAATAGTTTTGCGCCTGGTGAAGCGTTGGCCCAGACCAATGCGATGGTTAACCCGGACTGCTCAGCCGGAGAAGGCTGGTTTAACTTATAAGGTGATGGCTGGTGTTGTTCAACTATCTGGCTGAATTGCTGATCCAGCGTTGTCAGGGCTTCAACCCTTTGGATGAGTTCTGGGGCAGCAATGGGGAGCAACGTTCTAGCCAGTGCCCGAAGAGGAGATTCCCCTGGACGCAAAGGAGCAAGAATATTCCATCCCTTAAACTCTGGCTGGCGTAATTGGGGAATTAAGCCTGCTCTTACCAGGCTTGACTTACCAGATCCGGAAACTCCCAGAACCGTAGTAAGAACCTGGTCAGGCTGGTTTAGTTTTTCTATCAGTTCTTTGACCAGAGCCTGTCTTCCAAAAAAGAATTGGGCATGTCGTTCATCGAATGGATTAAGCCCTCGATAGGGATTGTTATCCTCATTTAGATCTGGGGCAGGTTGCAGAGAATGGGCATCGAAGTTGGGGCTGGTGAAGATAAATTCGCCCTTATCAAACTCTCGTCGCAAAGGGTAAAGGCCCGGAGCCTGCCGTTCTTGGGAGAGTTCACTAACGCGATGTTGCAGGTAAACCAGGAGTTCATGGGCAGTGACTACGCCATCTCTGGTGTAATCCGCATTTTTGTAGCGGACGGCTTTTTTGTCAGGAGCACCATCTCCTAAAGCTTCGAGTAGTGCCAAGGCAAAGGGAGAGTGTTGTCCGTCAGAGGTGCTTCCCCGTTGGTCTGCACTTACTTTCACCGCATCCAGAGCTTCTTGATCATGGGCGGCAGAGGTGATGACCTGCCAGGCCGGGTAGCGGATAAAGCGGTCATAGTGTTCTCGATGGATCGTGGACAGAGCACTCAGCAATTTGCGGCTGGTAGCCCAGCGAAATCTACCAGCGAAACAACAGTCGAGAATGACCAGCAAATGATGGCACTGCAACTTGCTGAGTTCCTCATAGACTGTCTGCATAGAGAGCAAAGACTCTGGCTTCCCCAGGTCTGTATCCTGGGGCACCAGGTAACCTGCTGGCCCGCCATCACTGTTCAGGGGCAAGCCGTGTCCAGCGAAGTAAATAATCAGGCGATCTCCTCTGCCAGGCTTGAGTTTGTTGGGAAGGGTATCAGTGAGCAAGGTTTGAAGCTCGCTCAAGGTAGGTTCAGCATGGGGCTGAAACAGCCGGATGACTCTATCTTTGGGCTGGTTGAAAAAGTCTTGTTCCAACAGGGTCGCCAACGCTTCGGCATCGCTGACGGCAGTGCTGAGGTTGGCGATGTGGTTGCTGTTGTACTGGTCAATTCCAATAAGAACAGCCAGGTTACGATCGAAGTTAGTTCGCTCAGATGGCCAGGGTGGCCCTTCAAATCCCTTGTTCATTGCCTCACCTCTACCCTAATACGCAGAGCACACAAATTATTCTTGAAGTTAGGTCATTAGCCCTGTCCCACTGCAATCAGGACAAGTATCAGCTTGGCTAAAAGAACCCCAAGGAGTTTTTGTAGTTCCCTTAATTTCTCCAGTTCCCTCGCATCGCTGACAACTTTGATTACTTGGATGAGAGCTGGAGCCTGAAGGCTCCTCAGAAGTAGAAAAAATATCATTTAAACCATGTATTTGAGCGACCAGTAAATACAGATCTCCTCGCTCTTGAGAGCCCTGGGAAAAATTGCCCTTACCTTTCAGCCGAATTCGCTTACCTGGACTAACCCCAGCCGGAATCTTAACGGTCACATTTTCTCGCCCGGTAAAGACTGATTTCTCAGTCCCCTTAAGCATTTCATCAGTCGTTAAGGCAATCTCTTGAGTAACATCAGAGGCTACCAGATCTTGTTCAAGATAGCGCTCTACATCTACAACAGCTACCGGCAAACTGCGGTCAAAGGCATCTGTGCCCTTAGTTGGATGCTGCTTATAATCTGTAGCCCTGTGAACGCTCTCAGTAACATAATCAAATAGCTCACCAACGGTGACAATCCCGTTTTTATCCTTATCAGCAGCGCCCCGCATGCCCTCAAGCAGGTAATAGGTAAAAACGCCATGGCCACCCCCCCACTTAACATCCTCCTTAGACGTTTCATTAGCCTCAGAAGAGGCTAATAACGCTGTACCTGCAGTAGAGCGGCTTAAATCCTTCAGATAAGTGTTGATTAGCGTAGAGTCGTCTAAAACTCTTCGGGTTCCAATTCCGCCTCCAATCGCTGCACTGTGGCAAGCATCTGCAAAGATGATGATTTTTTCAGTATGCAAAGTATGTTGCAGGGCATCACGGATCTCCCGCATTGGCAAAGCCGTGCCTGAGATATCATCTGGATCAGTATCGTGGGTCACCAGGTAGAGATTCTTAGGAATTTCAGGATCCGGTGTTCCATGACAGGCCAGATAAACAACGACTAAGTCTTCACGCGAAGGCTTCTTCAAAAAGCTTCGGAAAGCCCTTTGAATATTGCTGGTTGTTGCCGCTTCGTTGGTTAATCTGCGGATGTGCTCTGGCTTAAAGCCACCTCCATTGAGGCTGGTGATTAGCTTATAAAACTCCTCCGCATCCCGATGGGCATACCTCAAATTCCAGGCAGCATGCCTATACTTTGAAATACCAACAACAATCGCCCAGCGGTTACAGTTCTGATACTGAGAGAAAATCTCTGCATCAGTGGGGTACAGTTTACGACTGGGGGAATCGCTGTACATCTTGGTTGGCTTGGGGCTTACTAAAGAGCGTAATCTAAAACCCCTAAATTCAAGGGGATCTTGACTCAATCTGTAACGCATAAGCCCTTACAGCATCCTCTAATCAGAGAATTGAAGGGCTCAAGGCGACTTTAAGACAGATCTACACCAGTTAAGTTCTCATTTCCGGTTACTCCGTTACCGTCAGGCTAATTTGCTTCGTAATCCACTGGCTGCTTGGGGTAGAGACTTCATTCAGCTTACGGGTAGGTGGTTGTTCTGCTGCAACCGCTGCAAACATTGCTTCTAAAGGGTTTGCGGCTCTCGTAGCGCTTCTCCCCTTAATTTCTTCGCCCATTGCCGGCAACTCCAACCAGCGGAAATTAGCTGGCCCCAGCGTCGCTAAAACTTTAACGATGTCTTCTCCAGCCTCCCCAGCCGGAATTGGAATCACTACCTTGTTATCCCCCTCATCCAGGGTGTAGAAATTTTCTCCCTCTCCTGGAAAAATCTGCTCAATCGACCAGTCCGACGCCAAATCCAGCACTGCTACATTTAAAGCCTGGGAAGAATTATTCTGAATCTTCAAGAAAATATATTCCCCTCGCTTAACCGTAGGTCTGGATGGATCGGGAAAAGGCTGCATCGCAGATTTGCGCGGAATTTTATCACCACGTGTATAGCTATCCGACGTACCCAGCCACTCGACCACCAGCTTTCCGGCCAGAGCAGAACTCTTATCGGTATTTTCCAGCTCCTCCGTAGCATGGAATTTAGCCAGGTGAATTAGCTGTTTAACCACCGATGCCGCCGCATCCGGTGCATGAATTGAGACGGATGGAACCTCCTTAAAGGGCTTTCCAGTGCGATCGCAAATCACATACTCTCCATCGCCACTGACCACCACCTGATAAGTAGGCAGGCTGGATTAAATATAAGATAGCAGGGTGCTAGGGTGACCTACTATGCCTGCTCCATTGCGGATTGTTTTAACTGACGAGGAAGAACGGACCTTAAGCGAACTGCGTATCGCTCAGAGCGTGCCCTATCGGACGTGTGACCGAGCCCACATGCTGCTGCTGAATGCGCAAGGCTGGAATGTACCTGCGATTGCTCAGATTTTTGGGTGCCATGAACATACCGTCAGGGCCACCCTCAGACGGTGGGAAAACGAGGGTTTAGGTGGATTATGGGAAGCCCCCGGACGGGGAGCGAAACCCAAATGGCACCCGTCAGATCTGGAGTATTTAACGGATTGCCTAGATCAGGAGACCCGGACCTACACCAGTGTACAACTCGCCCAAAAGCTCAAACAGGAGCGTTTGGTTGACCTCAGCAGTGACCGCCTACGGCGTTTACTCAAAAAAAAAGATATCGGTGGAAGCGCACTCGGCACAGCCATCGACGCCAACAAAACCCCGTCAAAAAAGCGCTGAGACAGGCAGATTTAGACACCTTGATAGTCGCCGCCCAGGAGGGACATCTCGACCTGAAGTACCTGGATGAAGCCGGGTTCTGTCTGTGGAGTCCGGTCAGTTACACGTACAGTCGCATCGGCGAGCAAAAGCGAATGGAACAGACCCTCAAGCGCTATGGACGGCGGATTAGCATTTTGGGGTTATGGCAACCGGGTCAAGGCTTTGAGTATGCCTTAGCGCAAGGCGGCTTTAAGGGGGACAGTTACCTTGAGGTGATGGACTGGGTGGCCCAGAAGGCGGCACAAACCTTGGCTGAGACTGGACGCATCACGGTCGTCGTGCAGGATAATGGCTCCCTTCACAAGAGTCGCCTGGTGCAGCAACAGTGGTCTCGGTGGCAGGAACAAGGGCTGTTCATCTTCTTCCTACCGCCCTATTGCTCGGAAATGAATCCGATTGAGACGCAATGGCGACAGCTCAAAGGTCACGAAATAGCTGGTCGGATGTTTGACAACGAATATGACCTGGCGATGGCCGTGATTGACGGCATGGAAGCCCGCAGTACAGCAGGAGGATATGCATTGAAGCGTTTTATATTTAATTGCACCTAGCTACTTAGGCAATCTCATCACCATCGTCTTCATCCGGGATTTCGTCAGCCAGCTCCACCCATCCATTGTTGGCAAAAGCACCCTTCAGCCTATCCAAAGCCTCTGCAGCGATTGCCCCTTCCTGAATCAGCACTACCTGCCGCACCAGGTCAATCTGGGGGGAGGTTAACACCGCAAGATCTCCAGGCTCTACCGTCTCCTTTCCCTCAATTGGAGTTAACGTACACCAGGATTCAGTCGCTTCCCGTTCAGAGAGACGTGCGATCGCAACCTGATTTGCCTTCGTCAAACTGCGGGTTCCCCCAGGATAAATAGCAAACTCAGCCCCCCTGCTGATGCCATAGGCCTGGCCAACGGAAATTTCAATCTTCGGTTCACCTGTATCCTGATCTTTCTTGATTTGAAGGACAGTGGCCGTATGCAGACCTTCGGCTAACTCATTACCGAAAACGGTCCTGGACTCCGCCCCAATCAAAATCGGCGTTTGCTGCCGAAACTGGCTGTGCACCCTGGCGTGAATGCGGTTATACAAATCCTTATAGTTCTGGCCTGGAATCTGTTGCCTGAGGGTGTCTACCAGCCAGTAGGTCAGTGCGCCGTTTTTGTCTTTGTTTTGGCGGTTAAAGGTATACTCATAGGCCGATTCGTTCTGACGACAGGCCGCCAGCACCACACAACCCTGGGGAGCCGGTACACCTCCTGCTTTCAGGCTGCGGGTTCCTTCCGGAGACAAAGATTTCCAGGTAGAAGCGAGCGTCTCAAGGGGGGCAATTAGCTCCTGACCAGGGAGAAGGGGCTTATCATCAATGCTCTCGATCCCTCGAATACCCACTTCTTCCCCACGGGTAGCTCCCCCAGAATGGCAGCAGTCCAAAACCAGGGTTACCACCAGGCCTTTAGACTCAAAATTCTGGAGGATTTCAGCTATCTCCAGGTCACGGACGTATTGCCCATGAGGGGTACCAATATCCGTTGGAACTAATCCCTCATCAACACCATCTTCCCCTTTTACCTGCGGGAAAAGCGTCTTCGCCCGTCCGCCGTGGCCAGAATAGTGGATGTAGACCAGGGAACCCGATGGAGCCATACGACCCAACTGATGCAAACTGTTCACTATGTTTTGCCGGGTGGGCAGCTGATCACCTGATTCTGTGGGTTTCGATGAATCCTGCTGGCTGGCGGTCGAGGTCAGCTTCAAAATATGTTCTGAGGGGACGTTCAGTTCTCCCCTCAGAAATCCTTCAATAAGGTTAATATCCCTGACGCAGCCCTTTAAGCTTCGATAGCTGCCACCATCCGGCAGCTTATTAGGCAAATAGCAATTTATCCCAATCAGGAGAGCATAAAGGGGCGTTTCCAGGGTTTTATCCCTTTCTGTAACCTTCGGAGACTTCGTATCAGCACTCGCTTTGGGGGTTTTAGCCTTTGCGGCTCCCTTAGACGAAGCAGCAGACATGTCTGCCGAACTCTCATTCCCGTTATTCATGGCTTTTCAGAAGACTAGCGGATTTGTAGAAGCTACAGGGAAATATCATTGATTTTCGTAAGGGTTTTGCCGAAAGTTCATAAACTTTTTTGAATTACCCCCCATCAATGGCACCCAATGCCCTGAGAGTCGTTCGTTGAGCTGGCGTTAATCCGGTGGCTCCCTGAATATTCATCCCTTCGTAGGGACGGGGAATTCTCAATGTTCTAACGCAGTTGCCCGAGGACCCATCCCAGATTCGGATGGTTTCGTCTTCGCTGCCGCTGAAAATGAAGGGTGCCCCTGGGCTAACCGCCACAGACCATACAGTTTTACTATGCTCTCTGAGTAGGTGCAAAAGTTCTCCTGTCAGGACATTCCACACTCTGACCGTTTGATCATCCCCTCCACTCACCGCATACTCACCCCCAGGGAGAAAAGCCACAGACCTGATTCGATGTTCGTGGCCTGCCAGAGTTTGCAAACATTCACCAGTTTGGTAGTTCCAAAGCTTCAGGGTGCGGTCGGCACTACCGCTAACCAACCATTGCCCGCAGGGACTAAAGGCGACAGCCAGAACCAGCCCCTCGTGGCCCGTCAGGGTCTGCAGGCAGGTGCCACTGACCGGGTCCCAAATTTTGATGGTCTGATCATCACTGCCACTGGCCAGGTAACGACCATCTGGACTAAAGGCAACGGTTTTCACCCGATGGGTATGACCTTCGAGAACCTGCAGAGGTTCGCCAGTGTATCCGTCCCAGAGCCGAATGGTCTGGTCGTGGCTACCACTGGCCAGTAGCAGCTCGCTGACACCAGAGGGTGCCGAGCAAACCGGGCTAAAGCAAAGGGCTCCTACCCAATCTCGGTGGCTCTTCAGGGTCTTCAGGCAGTCTCCAGTCTGGTAATCCCAAATTTTGATGGTCTGATCATCACTGCCTGTAGCCAGGTAAGAACCCGCTGAACCCATTCCCTCCAGGGGTGCAAAAGCGATCGCCGTCACGAGATTGGTATGACCTGCCAGGGCGCGGGTACATTCCCCAGTTTCTAAATCCCACAACCGAATCAGATGATCTTCTCCACTGCTGGCGAGCCACCGACCATTGGGGCAAACTGCGATCGCAAAAATGCCGTTGCTATATCCTGTCAGAGTCCTCAAACTTCTGCCGCTTGCCACATCCCACAGCTTGAGAGACTGGTCATCGCTCAAACTGGCCAGGGTTTCGCCGTCGGGGCTGAAAGCGACGGCCCAGACCCGCTGAGTGTGATCTTGGAAAGTCCTCAGGCAATACCCTGTCTCAACATCCCAGAGTTTGATGGTCTTATCTTCGCTGGCTGTAGCGAGTTGCTTGCCATCGGGGCTAAAGACCACAGCCCAGACCTCGCTGGTGTAGTTGGGTAAAATGCGGAGACAACGCCCGGTGGCAACATCCCAGAACTTGACGGAGGTGCGATCGCTACCTGTGGCCAGCATTTTTCCGTCAGGACTCAGAGCGATAGAAAGTGCCCAATTCACTGGAATCTCAAAGACTTCTTTGCTTTTGCCCGTTTCAACATCCCAGAGGTGAACGGTTTGATCCTCCCCACTGCTGAAGAGAATAATGCCATCTGGAGAAAAGATGACTGACAACACTCTCCCTGCATGTCCCTGGAGAGACTGGCAACATTCCCATGTTTTCGTCCTCCAGATCTGGATGGTCTGGTCATAGCCGCCTACCGACAGCCAGCTTCCCTCCGGGCTAAATGTTAAAGTCTGGACGGCACCCTTGATCCCCTTCAGAGTCTTGAGGCACTGCCCTGTCTCCACATCCCAAATGCGTACTGATTGATCATGACCGCCGCTTGCCAGTGATTGTCCGTCTGGACTGAATGCCAAACTTTGTACCCAGCCACTATGTCCCTGGCAGGTTAAGACAGGTCGATTGTCGTTAATGCTCCAGAGATGGACAGCATTCCCAATCCCTATCGCCAAATACTTGCCACAGGGGCTAAAGGTAGCTGAAAAGAGAATGCCAAGGGTCTGCGTAAAAACAGATTGGGCTAAATCGGCACCCGAGAAGTCCACCCGTTGCAGATTGAGCCCTCCCAAATAGGCCTGCCGAACCGTCAGGTTCGAAAAGTCCAGTCCACAGAGATCCACCTTGAGCTGCCCCAAAAGATTGATGAGATTACCCGCTCCATATCCTGACTGGCTAACAGAATTTTTGTGCAGTTCTAATAAAACCTGCTGCAGCTCGGCATTAGCAGTTTCCTGACTGCCCCATTGAGCCAGCAGCTTATTGGCCAACGGCTGCAAGGTCTGCCGTATCTGAGTATTTCTTAGATAATCTTGAGCCTGAGCCCTAGTTAAGGCATGGCTATTGAACAGCTCCAGAGGTCCTCTAACCAGCTCTTGAAAGACTGACTGGACCAGGCTTTCGGTCACATATTCCATGACAACCGGCTGCTGGGTAAAACTCAGCGGATGACCATCCTTAGGCAATCGCTGTTCGATCAGGGAACGCAATTGCAGAGACTCCAGGGACTCTATCAAGTGTCTTATCGCTACTGGGGGTAACAGATCAGCCTGGAGTTCAGTCAGTGTCATCCACTCCCGCTGAATTGCCAACCAGTACATGATTTCCTTTTCCAGGGGCAGGAGTCGGTTGAACTGTTGCTCAAGTAAGTCAGCAATATCACCGAAAATCACAGCTCCTTGCTGTAGGAAGAGGCCCACATCCCCACCAAACAATTCCTGAATGGTGGTCGCCACAATCTTCAACGCCAGAGGGTTGCCCCCATAGTGGGCCACCAGAGCCTGACTGGCTTCAGCCGAAACAGCAAAGCCCTTCTCCCCCAGCACCGCCTGCCCTGCCGCTTGAGGCAACCCCGCCAGCCGCAGCGAGCGAATTGGCAAATCCGGCCCTTCCTTTGTACTCAGGCTCTTAAACTTCTCTCGACTGGTCACCACCAGACAACTCTGATGTCGCGTTTCCCCCACGCTTCTAAACAGCTGACCATACCCCTCATACCCTGGGCGAAACTGTCCTGTCCGCTGCTCTCCGCTCAATAAGGACTCTGCATTGTCCAGAATCAGCAGGCAACGGGCCTCGCGCAGATAATCAACCAGGCAGGAGATTTGGGCATCCAGAGATTCGGGCATCTCCCCCACCTGCTGGTCAGACAAAACCCCAATAACATCCCGTAACAACTCTTCTACGGGCGGGGCATTGCGCAGCGATCACCAGACTAAAACCTCAAACTCGTTCTGAACCTGCTCCCCCAGCCTGACGGACAACGCCGTTTTACCAATCCCTCCCATGCCCACCAGGGTGATCAGTCGGCACCGGTCCCGGATGACCCACTCCCTCAGCTGGGCCAGTTCATCTTCCCGTCCATAAAACGTAGATACATCCAGAGCTTCGCCCCAATCCTGTCGAGACTTCTGAGGCGGTGATCCCTGCGGAAGTGCTCCCACATCGGCCTCATCTGCCTGAAGCTCATCCTTCGTCGCCAACTTCGATTTCAGGGGGCGGCGTTCTTCCCACTCCACCTCAAACTGGCGGAGGTTCGCCTCCATCTCCTGCCTGCGATACCAGAGGTTGAGGGTAAAGTGCCAGTCCTCAGCTCCCTGGGTGGCGGCGCGGTTATCCTCCAGCACCTCCATAAAGTCTTCTAATCGTTTCAGGGCTTCCTTAATTTGCTCCCCCGTCAGCGCCCCTTCGTAACGGTCTTTGGACGTTAGCTCCTGTAGAAAACGCACCTTCGTCTGCACCACCAGGCGCTTGTCGGTCTGCCAGTTCACCCGAATGGGAATGGCATCGGCATCAGCCAGATCGAAGTTGGCAAAGGCAATCAAGGCCTCAAACAACCGCTTTGCCCGCTTTTTTGCCTGTGGTCCATAGTTCGGTCGCGCCATCGATGCCCCTCACTTTCAGAGGAACTTCGGGGAATCCCCTAAGCCGAGCGTTATCCCCGAGGTCTTGTGTCCTTGATTTTATAGGACTTTCCACCGTCAAGACCGTTTCGATGCTTGAGGGCAACACCCCTGGCGATAGTGAACTTACTTCGAATTCAGCACCCTTTGGAGAACAACCATGACTTTAGTACTTGGTGATCTGTTTCAAGGCGACCCTATCGACCAGCGGCCCACAGGCATTGTGGACGACCTCATCTACGGCTTTGGTGGCAATGACACCATCTACGGTGGGTCAGGTATCGACCAAATTCATGGGGGCGATGGTCACGACTGGATTTACGGGAACGAATTTGGCGATCGCCTCTGGGGCGATGGTGGGAACGACCGCATGTATGGCGGCGACGGCAACGACGAAATGTACGGTGGTAACGATAATGACTATATGTATGGCGAGGCCGGAAACGATATTCTGAACGGCGAATGGGGCAATGACTTCCTCTATGGCGGTTCGGGAGAAGATCGTCTGAACGGGTTCATCGGGGATGACTTTCTCTGGGGAGGAGATAACAATGATGAGTTGTACGGCTCCTCTGGAAATGATAATCTGAATGGTGACGGCGGAGACGATTTTCTCGAAGGAGGAGACAACCACGATATCCTCAGAGGAGGGGACGGAAACGATACCCTCTATGGTGGATCAAGTTCCCCAACAGCCCTTTTCCTGCTCGATCATGATCGACTTTATGGGGGTGCAGGAGATGACCGGCTTTTTGGCAATTGGGGGGATGACATCCTCGAAGGTGAGGCCGGTAGCGATATTTTGCGGGGCGGGGCAGGCCATGACATCCTTTTAGGAGGCTCAGGAACTGACTTCCTCTACGGAGAAGATGGGGACGATACCCTGACGGCTTACGGAAATACCCTGCGAGAGTATGACCACATGGCTGGCGGTGGTGGTAATGATGTCTTTGTTCTAGGCGATACCAATACCGTTTTCTACCAAAGCTCTGGCTATGCCACCCTTGAAGACTTCTCCGCGTTCTTCGGTCAGGGGGATAAAATTCAGCTCCATGGCTCCTCCGATCTGTACAACATCAGCTACGGTAATCGTGAAGGAACCTCTGCCACGGATACATTCATCAGCTATGGCGAGGATCTGATTGCGGTGGTCAAAGACAATACCAACGTCAGCTTCCGGTTCGACGTCGTATTTGTGTAAAACCCTTTCTGGGTGACGAAATCACAATCGCCAAGGCCAGATACTCTATAGGTCAAAGCCTGTGGAGTGCTGGCCTTTTTCCCGTTTAGCCAAAACGATACAGCAGTTAATCCCCAAGCTCCATCTGATGGCTTCGAGCCGTCTTCGACTGCCTTTGCTGTTGCAGGTCCTGACAACTGAGCCGAGCCACCTGATTCACATACTTCGTGGCTTGCGATTTTCTACCTCCCTGCATCATGTGCCTAACGGTTGGACTCCCCGCCGCCAGCATCAGGGCAATCTCTTTTTGGCTGATCCCCGCTTCAAACGCTCGTCGCCCAACTTTGAAATCCAACTCAGCCGAGTTAGAGCAACTGACCTCCCGAGAATACTGTTGCCACATCTGCAAGTACCGTTCTCGGGTCGAAATTTCTGGAGGTAGAGACGGACTACGAATTTCTCCCGCAAAGCTAGAATTGGCTCCTACGAATCCAGGCGATTCTCTGACGCTAGTGGATCCAAGCTGTTTGTCCTCTCGCTGCCATCGATCTTGTCGTCCAAACGCTTTAAGGAATCCATCAACTGCTGCTGCAAGTCGAGTTCGGTCTTGAGCTGATTGTTCCAACTGCTCAAGGCCGCAATTAATTGTCGCAGCTGCTCCTGCAAGGTCTCCCGCGCATCCAAGGAGTTCTCGCTGGTCACGATACTCTGCAACTGCACCAGAAAGTGGCTCAAGCTGCGGCTCAAGTGCTGCGGTAAGGTCGCCAAATCCTCGCTCAAATCCTGCACGTCTTGCTCCAGATGCAGCACTCGCTGAGTATTCACCCGAATCTCGGCCTGCAGCGGCTGCAAGCTGTTCAGCAATGCGGTCTCCAATATGGCCTCCCAGTGCTCGAGCGTCAATCCGGGCAATGGGTTGGGGGTGTTGTCGTTGTTGGTCATAGTTAGTTACCTGTTCAAATAGGGGGACATAGTCACTCACGTTTTCCTTGGCTCTCGATACCTGGGCCAATTGCATCAACTCTTCTCGACCAGCGGTATAGAGCGTCAACTCATGCTTGGCCCTAGAAATCGCCACATAGAAAGCTTCTCGATGAGTGGTATTGCCCAGCAACGCCAGCACCCGATTGGCGGTTTTCCCCTGGCTGCTATAGGTGGTGCTGACCCAGGCATAGTCGAGGTACTGCTTGCCGCCCAGTTGAAGCGCCCTGGTTCTGCCCTCGGCATCAACTACCGTTGCCGAACCATCCGGTTCAATCTGAGTTACTACCACGGTTTGACCATTGCGGATATTGGCCTTCCGGTTGTTGCGGGTCCACCGCAGTTTGTCGCCAACGGCAATAGGGATCGCTTGAGTTGTAAAAACTGACTTACGAGGACACTGGGCAGGATCGATGGACAACACTGACCCGCTGGGAGTTTCCAGGATGAGGCGATTCGCGTCCTGCTCTACCGTCAACACGGTGTATTTTTCGGCTCGATAGAGCCCCTGCTTGCGATAATCCTGCACTGGTACCAGCACGTCTCCAGGGAGATAAGCCGAGGCATAACTGGCTTGAGCTGTGGTTAAGTCTTTCCGGCGCAAACTCTGCAGGACGAAGCTGTCTGGCCCTAACTCCCCTTTAACCTGTAACCCGGCTCGAATTTTCTGAGTCAACTCCAACCGCTCCTGGTTAGTGCCTGCCAGGATGAGAGTTTTCTCCCGTTCCCCGGCAGGCATGCTCAGATAATCCTGGGCAATGCGTTCACTCCGCTCACCCGCTTCAGCCAATGCTTTGATACAGTTTGCTTGCTCCAGCAACTCAATCCCATCCTCAACCTGTCCCTGGGCGACCAGCTCCACGGCAGAGCGCAGCACCTTACTTTGCTGTCGTCGATGGGTTTCCAAGTAGGCTGTGGTGATGCCTCCCGCTTGCAAACTTTTGAAGGGATTTCCGGCTTCAACCGCAGAAAGCTGTCGGGTATCTCCCACCAACAGGACTCGGGCCTGCTCTAAAGCGGCTCGCCTGAGCAGGGCATGAGCATCCTTCATACTCAGCAGCCCGGCTTCATCCACAATCCAGAGGGTGGGAGTTGGAGGGCGATTAGCAGGTTGGGAGATCAGCAAACCGGCTACGGTCTCGGTTTCAATGCCCAGGGCTTCACCCAATCCATGGGCAGCTTCGGCACTGGGCGCTAATCCTCGTACCTCATACCCCTGTCCCTGAGCCAATTCCTTCAGAGCGTTCAGAGCATAGGTCTTCCCAGCACCGGCTACCCCCTGCCAGGCCATCATCTGATCTGAGGTTGACGCCGCCAGTTCAACTGCAAGCTGTTGTTCATTCGTCAAAGAATGTTCCGAGAGAGAGTCAGCTAGGGTACCACTGGGGACAATCGCCTCCACCTGTCCCCGTCCTTGCTGCATCAATCGGATGGTGTTTAACTCCAGATTGAGAGCCGCCTGGGTTGTGAACTTGCCATCCTCCACTCGAAGCAATTCAGGGCTCTCGGCAATGGCCTGCTCGATAGCGTCAAAGTTGGTGGCACCCAACTGATGCTCAAAGACAAAACGCTCCAGCCGGGTTTGCCGAAAGACTGATTCCCGCTCTCCACAATGCTGAATCGCCGATTCCAACAAGTCCTGAGCTGAGGAGGAAACTTGAGTGGGTTGGGTTCGCTCGGTTGGCAATTCCGGCAGTTCCAACCCCTTGAGCTGAATCAGCGCATTCCACCCCCGCTGCAGCACTCCCTCATCCAGTTCCTTGGGTTTCCGCTTCCGCGAGACCAGCGTTGCCATCTCCCGCAAAGCCCGATTATTTTCAGAGCCGGTGGCTTCCCACTGCTCAATCAGTTTCAGGATCTGCTGTCTGCGGGTTGAGAATGCGGTCAGTAACTCTGGTGGATATCCCTTTAGCTCAAATTGACCGTGGTTTTTTTGCTCAATCTGGTAACCACGCTGCTGGAGGGCAACGGCCAACTCATTCTGGTAAATCTGGCCCAGCAGTTTCTGGTTTGCAATGGCGGCCTCATTGCTCAAACTAAACCACCGTCCATTCGGCAACTGCGTCGCGTTCATCACCACACAGTGGCTGTGGAGCTGCGGCTCTGCCTCCCGACTGGTGGAATGGGTAAATACCGCCGCTGCAATATTTCCAGTAACAACTTTCTGCCGTCCCTCGGAAGTTGAAATTCGGGTTTGGGCATAGCGCTCTTCCAGAACCGATAGGGCTTTAACTACCGCCTGATGGTGGGATTCCATTACTTGCCCATCCTGCTGCACCAGGGCGGCAATGCTGACACTCTTTGGAGCACTGAAAGTAAAGTCTGTTGCGGCCCTCCGCTTTTCAGGGTCTACCACTTTGCCGGATAAGGACTGCCCGTCTGGAGCTTTCCCAGATAGCAGGCTGCTGAAGTCTTGCTGACTCACTGCGCCAGACAATCCGAGCAACGTCGTGCCTTTTCCCATCCATTTGGTCGGATGAGCCTTTTCTTCGGAGGAATAATAATCCTCTTTCGTGTAGTAGGTCTCCGCTTGAGCGGCAGAGAGGTTGCTCGTGGAAAGCATGGAGAGGCGAGGTTAAAAACAGGACGCTCCGCTGAAGGGAAAGCGGGCGCAAGGCGGAAAACGGTAGAACGACTGAAGGGAGGCGGTTTGCCCGGTTTTTGCCAGAACCTTGGCGTACTGTGTGGCCCCTCTGCGAAGTCCCCGATAGGGGCGCAGCAACCTGATACCTCTCATTCTATCTCATAAACTCAGCATGAAAAGCGATTGATACGGAGAGTCACGCTCAACGCTGATCTAATCTGGGGCTTTAAGTTAAGTTTCTCAACTGAGCACGCTTTATGCTGTTTACGTGCTGATAATAGAGGAAGTTATTTGGAGATAGCGTTATGTTTTCTCAAATTCCAACTCTGTTGCTGGCTTGTGACCTGGGTAAGTCCGGCGGTAAGTTCTTCTATAAACTGCTCGATGGCCAAACCCATGCCCTCTGGATGGATGCTGAGGTAGCGCAGCGATCTGCTGTGGGTGTCGCTCAGGTTAGCCAGGGCGGTCGCCCTCAAGATAATGCCTGGTTCCGTTTGGGGGATGACCTGGTGTTTGTCGGTAAGTCGGCTCAGGCGTTTCTCGACTACAACAGCTTTAAGGAGGATAAGTCGCTGAAGGCGGCGGAACGGGTTGCGGGGGTACTGGGTGCGATCGCAAAATTAGAAAGTCTGCCTCCTCAATGCGAAGCCATCGTCTGGGTCCTCCTCCCCATCAACGAACTCGCTACCCGACAGCGAATTTCTGCTCGCTTGGCAGATATTTGTAAGGGCTTCTGCTTTCAAGACGAAACTGAATACCAAATCGACCTTAAGCTAAGCTTTCGTCCGGAAGGCTACGGCATCTATCAAATGTCAATTACTTTGGCGGGTCGCGTCAATTAGATTGGCGGGTTAGGTCCCTCTAAATCGCCCCCTATGTACTACTTCAGAGCACTGAGAAAATTTAATTGACGCGACAGGAGAGATCAGTAGATCCGTTCTAATTGTCACGACAATTACCGGCCTCGGCTGGGACGGGAGCAGCAGCCCCGCCCTCAGCGTGAGTCGTTTGGGCTACGTCCTGGGTTTGAGCCCGCTGGTCAGCCGAGCGCTTACGGTAACTTTCGGCCTGCAGTTCGACAATCAAGGCATGATGCACCAACCTATCGACGGCGGCGACGGTCATCATGTCATCGGCAAAAATCGTATTCCACTGGCTGAAGGGTTGATTGGCGGTGACCAACAGACTTTTGCGTTCATACCGATGGGCAATCAGTTCAAAGAGGACGGAGGTTTCCGCTTCGGACTTTTTGACATAGCCCAGGTCATCGATAATGAGCAGATCATAGCGGTCAAGTTTTTTGAGGGTGTTGGGCAAGAGTAATTGACGTTTGGCCTGCTGCAAGGTTTGCACCAGGGTGGTGGCGGCA